>Ga0224735_1054_pt1 | contig 13011 bp, 11 predicted proteins | sample IA12soil_MG_GH6A_2_FD_161635 | JGI IMG/M metagenome (GOLD analysis project Ga0224735, IMG submission 161635) | Enriched cells from agricultural soil in Iowa, United States - IA12soil_MG_GH6A(+) | ecosystem: Environmental > Terrestrial > Soil > Agricultural land | place: USA: Iowa | collected... | reverse complement strand
TTGCTCTTACAAAAGTAGATAGAGCGGATGAGGAATTGCTATCATTAGTGGAAGAGGAAATTCGAGATAACTTGAAGGGTACGATTTTTGAAAATGTACCAATCTTACCTGTAAGCAGTGTGACAGGGGAAGGTTGTGCGTTCTTAAAATCTTCCATTGTGGAAAAGTTACTTTTACTACCAGAAAGGCATCATTATGGTCACTTCCGTTTACCGATAGATCAAGTTTTCTCGATAAAGGGACAAGGTACCATCGTCAGAGGAACTATATATGAAGGGTCGGTAACGGAAGGAGACAAACTGTCCATTCTTCCTAATAACATGAACGTTAAAGTTAGGCAAATTCAAGTCCATCACGAGCAAGTGAAAAATGCTTATACCGGACAAAGAACGGCACTAAATATAACTGGAGTTCCGCTTCAAATGGTAAAAAGAGGAGATACGATAGTCAGCCCCGATTTCCTCAACACAACGGATATAATGGATGTCAGTATCAGAGTTGTAGGAAAACTGAAATTTCCAATAAAACAACGTATGCCGATAAAATGTTATATCGGTACGACAGAGGTAATGGGAAAAATTGTTTTCTTTGATCGCAATGAAGTAGCGCTGGAAAAGGAAGAGATTTTATGTCAGTTAAGGTTGGATGCACCTATTGTTGCAAAACGTGGAGATCGTTTTATTATTAGAAGACCATCACCACACGAAACCATAGGGGGAGGATGGATTGTTGATCCGAATGGAAAACGATATAAATTTGGCGAAGAAACCATTGCGCTATTACAAAGGAAAAAGACAGGAAGTTTTTCAGAGCGATTTCTATCATTATTAGAGGAAAAAAAAGCGTTACAAAAAGATGTATTATTAACCGATATGTCCATCTCTCAGGAGGAGCTTAAAAAAGAAATTCAACATCAAGAATGGATTGTTTTTAATGACTTTATCACACACAGAAAAATAATAAAGGAACTGTTTCGGGATATTAATAGATATCTTACTGATTTTCATCATCTATATCCTTTACGAACAGGATTAACAAAAGCAGAATTAATCCAAAGCCTGAAAAGAAAGTATCCGCAGCACTTAATAGAGTTTGGCTTAAAACAAGGTGTTGAACATGAAAATTGGGAATACAAGGGACCATATATTTTCCAAAAGGATTTTAATCCCTATCTTCCGGAAAAATGGATAAACCCTGTAAAAAGCTTACTGGCAACCTTAAAAAAAGATACATGGAAAGTCGATAATTTTAGCCTATATTTGGAGAGAGTTGGTATTGATACTAAGATATCACAAGAAATTACCCAATATTTAGTGGAAAATGGAAGTATCATTCCTTTAACAGAGTCTATTTATTGGCATAAGGATATCTTCTGGAGCTATGCTGATGACCTTAAATCCAAAACAAATCCGAGTTTTGATATGCAAGAAGCAAAAGCGATACTGGGCTTTTCCAGAAAATACTTAGTACCATTTTTAGAGACTTTAGATAAATTTAAAATAACTCTTAGAAAAGATAATGATAGAAGGTGGAACGAATAATGGAAAGAACGCCCATTCTGTTTCCAAAAAACAAAATGGGCGTTCTTTCAATTATCTAATTTTTGCGCTCGGAACACTCGATAACCAAGTAAATGTCCATACAAATTTGTAAGTTCATTATGAGCAATTAATATAGCAACCAGATCAGGTGTAACATTTGGGGACATGTGGAATTCTGGATCATGCATAGGTTGTGGCTGTTGCAAATGGTTTGAAATAGAACTTCCTGCCAGAATATGGACTGGATACAAACCTGCTGAAGACATTTGTTGGATCCACTCTTGCTCGGTTAAAACATTGTCCATCCCATATACTGTACAAATATGAAATTTTTCTTCATCACTGAGTTGCTCTTCTGCAGTCATATCAATATCTATTAATATCCCATGTGGTTTTAGCACTCGGTAATATTCATGAAGTGTTTTTTGGATATTTGTAAATGCAGTAACGGATTCTGCTACTACTATATCAAAGGACTGATCTGGGAAAGGAATGTCCTCAATGCTACCTTGGGTAACAGAGATAGACAATTTTTCTCTTGCAAATCTCTGCTTTGCCTTTTCCACCATTACCGGATGGTGATCAATGGCAGTAACCTGACAATTATATTCCATGGCAAGAAAGGCCGACGTTTGCCCTGTTCCACATCCAGCATCTAGAATAGTTGTATTTGGGGAGATATTTTCGTTTTGTAAGATTTGCTTCGTTAGATGAAGTCCCCCCGGATGTGCACCTCCTATACCATAAGATGCTAATGCATCTTGATAAGTAGATTTCAAGTTTTTCACCCCTAATTGAAGCTGTAACGCTTTCGATTCTTTGGTTAACCACAAAGATTATTAGACTAAGCCAGCACTTTTCGACCTTTCCATTACTTAATCTAGGAAACATAGATATAAAATGACGAAAAGTATCTTTAGTTAAACCATCATATGAATTAGGAGTGAATATGTGACAAACTATGGGTATATACCTAGTTTTTTAAAATGACTGTACAAGTGATAAATCTACAACTTCGTCCGTATATCCCAAAGTTCAGGGAAAAAACGATGGTCTAAAACTTTTTTTAAATAGCTTACCCCCGCTGAGCCACCCGTACCAGGTTTGTGACCAATAATTCGCTCTACGGTTTTCATATGACGAAATCTCCATTGTTGCAGCCAGTCTTCAATGTCTACAAGTTTTTCTGCTAATTGATATAGATCCCAATATTGATCAACATTTTTGTATACCTCTAACCAAGCTGCTTCAACAGTAGGGTTCGTTTCATACGGTACAGAGTAGTCCCGTTCTATTAGCTGTTGATCAATATGGAATCCGTGCTTATTTAATGCTAGAATTGCAGCATCATATATACTTGGGGATTGAAATGCTTCTGCTAGTCTTTGATGCAAGACAGGATCTTTTTTATAGATTGCTAATATATGTTTTGTCTTATAACCTAATGCAAACTCAATCATCCTATATTGATAGGATTGAAAACCAGAGGCTTGACCTAATTTAGCACGGAATTCCATATATTCTGAAGGGGTTAAAGTTGATAAAACATCCCAGGCCTGAATAATTTGTGATTGTATTTTGGAAACACGTGCAAGCATTTTAAAGGCTGTTGCCAGTTTATCCGTTTGAATGGAACGAATTGCTGCTCTAAGTTCATGTAAGATTAATTTCATCCATAATTCACTTACTTGATGAATAATAATGAAAAGCATTTCATCATGATGATTGGATAATCTGTTTTGACTTGTAAGCAGGCGATCAAGCTCTAAATATTCCCCGTACGTCATTTTATTTGTAAAATCTGTATAGATGCCCTCTGTCGATTTCTTATCTGACATATTTTCACCTCCTATGTTATTTTGTAGAAACAGGTTTTATTATTGCTCGAACAGGACTGCCATCGGCTTCTTCTATTAATAACGGTAAAGAAATTAAATGGTAATCCCCTGGTGATACATGTGATAAAACAACATTCTCCAAAATATGAACCCCATTTTCAAAAAGTGTGTGATGGGTTTCTAAATCTTTACTATCTAAGGCATCTACTGAAGGGATATCCACTCCTAACAGTTTTATTCCCTTTTGCTTTAAATATGGACCTAGACTAGGAAGTAAAATAGGTATACTATCAGGAAAAATGTTCGGGTTGGCAGTTGATTTTGTTTTAAATAATAATCTGCTTATTCCCTCTAAATCAAATTTTTCAAGCTCTTTTGCACCGATAGTATCAAAAGGAGATACATCAATAATCCTAGCAATTCCAACATAAGTATTTATATCTAAATCCTTCACTTTCCGACCTTCTGTATCAAAATGATAAGGTGCATCTATATGTGTACCTGTATGGACGCTCATCGTGACTTTTCCTATATTGACTGAACCGCTTTCTTCCTTAGTAACTGCAACCTCATAGGAAAAGGGGGTATCACCTGGCCAAACAGCAATATCATTGGTTAAAGGTTGTGAAATATCAATCCACGTCATGACATGTTCTCCTTCCTAAGCAATTATTTCTCTAGTATTTTCATATTCTTTATATGTTTTCTGAATCATAATTTCTTTTAGGATGGAAATTGCATGGAATACATCTTTAAAGGAATTGTAAAAAGCAATAGGAGCAAGTCTAATTCCATTTGGTGCTCTGAAATCGGGAATAACCCCATTTGCCTTTAGCGCCTTGCAAATGCTTGCAGCTTCCTGATGTTCGAGATAAATATGACCTCCGCGTTTTGTTTCTTCTAAGGGATTAGCAATTACAAATCCGTATTCCAATAGTTCGTCCTTTATAAGGTCAAGCATATAATTTGTGAGTTTAATGGATTTTTCTCTTATTTTTAAGATGCCTACTTCCGAAAATAATTCTAGTGATCCTATTAATGGTGCTATGCTTAGTACATGTGGGGTTCCAATTTGATATGCACCGGCATTATCGGCAGGAGTTAATACATGTTCCATATCAAATTGGACTTCTTTTTTGGAGCTAAACCAGCCGGCAAGACCAGGAGCTTTTCCGAAATGATGTTGGTGAACAAATAAACCACCAACACTACCTGGACCGGCATTTAAGTATTTGTAATTGCACCAAAAAGCGAAGTCAACATTCCAATCATGTAGTGAATGTGGAATGGCACCAATGGAATGGCATAAGTCAAATCCAATATAAATATTTCGTTCACGTGCAGCTGCGGTCAAACGCTTGATATCCAGTATTTGTCCGCTTCGATACAGAACGGCAGGCAATACTACTAAGCTGATATCTTCTGTCATGGCAGCAATAATATCGTCCTCTTGAAGTGTTCGCCCATCCTTACTTTTTACTCTAATTAAATGAGTATCTGGATTATATCCTTTATGCTTGATTTGGCTCTGCAATGCATAAATATCGGATGGGAAATTTAATTCGTCCGCTAATATTTTTGTTTTATTTCCTTTTGGTTGATAAAAGGTTGCGACTAGTTGATGAAGATTAACAGTCGTGGAACCGGTTACAATAATTTCATCCGATAAAGCTCCTACAAGCGGAGCGGTTACGTCACCGAGTTTTTCTGAAAGATAAAACCAAGGATATTTTCCTTTCGTCCATCCATCTATTCCAAATTGCTTCCAAGAATCCAAGACTTGTAAAAGTGAACTTTCAGCACGTTTAGAAAGGATTCCTAAAGAATTTCCATCTAGATAAGTCATATTTTCGGGAAGGTAGAACTCCTTTCTATATTTTGCTAAATCATCTTTTGCATCTAATGCTTTAGCAAAATCCAGTGAGTATTTTTTCATACATGTATTCCTCCTATTCTGGTTGATAAATTGCATTTTCCTTACTATATAATCATAATACTAAAACTGAAAATATCATAAATTTTAAATATTAAAATAATATTGACAAATATCATCTCCTAAACTTACTATTATTTAGAAAGTATGAAAAATAAAGAAAGGGAAGTGAAGAAATGGAAAAAGGGAAACAAACCCAACAAAAAGGTCGCAAGCATATCGATTATGAATCAATAGCCTCATCCAGTAAATTCAAAGAGCTTATTTCAACCAAAAAAAAGTTTATTATCTCTGGCAGTATTTTCTTCTTAGTCTTCTACTTTGCACTACCAATACTAACCTCCTACACTACTATTCTAAACAAGAAAGCTTTTGGCGAAATCTCTTGGGCATGGGTATTTGCATTTTTACAATTTATCATGACTTGGGTATTATGTACTATGTATGTTAGAAAAGCTGCAACATTTGATAGGCTTGCGGATGAAGTAATATCCGAAAATATAAATAAAGGGGAAGTTGGAGCATGAGTGGAACGGTCATTACTTTATTCCTCATCATTGTAGCACTTACTTTAGTCATTACCTATTATGCTGCTAAGAAAACAAAAACCGCCGATGAATTTTATACCGCTGGCGGTGGTCTGAACGGTTGGCAAAACGGATTTGCTATAGCTGGGGACTATTTATCTGCTGCATCTTTTTTAGGGATTGCAGGAATGATTGCCTTAAATGGCTTTGATGGATTTTTCTACAGTATCGGATTTCTAATCGCTTATCTTGTTGTATTATTTATAGTTGCAGAACCATTAAGAAATCTTGGTAAATATACGCTTGCGGATATGATAAATTCGAGGTTTGATGCAAAAAAGGTTAGAGCAGTCGCTGCTTTAAGTACGATAACGATCGTAATTTTTTATATGATTGCTCAATTGGTCGGTGCTGGAGCTCTTATCCAATTATTATTTGGCCTTGATTATTGGGCTGCTGTTTTAATAGTCGGAGTCATGATGACCATCTATGTATTATTTGGTGGAATGACGGCAACAAGCTGGGTACAAATTGTCAAGGCAGTTTTGTTGATGATTGGTACACTCGTTATTTCCTTCCTAGTATTGTATAAATTTAATTTTAATATCGTAAATATGTTTCATGAAATGAAAACGATTACGCCACTTGGTTCAGATTATTTAAATCCTGGGGTTAAATATAAAATGCCATTGGATACATTATCTCTTATGTTAGCACTAGTACTCGGAACAGCAGGGCTTCCACATATATTGATGAGGTTCTTTACAGTTAAAAATGCAAAAATAGCAAGAAGCTCGGTTGTAACTGCTACATGGGTTATTGGCATTTTCTATGTTTTAACGATTTTCTTAGGGTTTGGTGCAGCGGCATTTGTGGGATTTGATAAAATTAAAGAAGCAAACGCAGCTGGAAATATGGCTGCTCCACTGTTGGCAGGTGCACTTGGAGGGGATTTCCTAATGTCGTTTGTATCTGCAGTTGCATTTGCAACCATACTTGCAGTTGTTGCAGGACTGGTTTTATCAGGTGCATCTGCATTTGCCCATGATATTTATGGCCAAATTATTAAGAAAGGAAATGTAACAGAAAAGCAACAAATGAAAGCCGCAAGATATGCTTCCGTAGGTGTAGCGATTCTTTCGATTCTACTTGCACTCATTGCGCAAAAAATGAATGTTGCCTTTCTGGTATCCCTTGCATTCTGTGTAGCTGCTAGTGCGAACTTACCAGTTATAATCTTTACAATCTATTGGAAGAAATTTAATACAGCGGGGGCAGTTACGGGAATGCTTTGTGGTTTATTGTCTTCTCTTATTCTTGTAATTATAAGTCCAAATGTATTTTCACCAGTAGAAGGTGCAGCTATTTTTATAGGTAAACCGCTTATTGATTTAACAAATCCAGCAATAATTTCTGTACCTCTCGGGTTTATTGGGGCGTATATCGGCACAGTCGCGTCGAAAAAACAGGATGTTAAACGTTTTGCAGAAGTCTCTGTTAAAGCGAACACGGGCTATCGTGAAAATGATATCTAGTAACAACGAAAGTAATGCTATAAGGGCATTACTTTTTTTACGGTCAAAAATAGAATGAAAGAACTTAAAAGAGAATATATGTGATTATTAAATGATTTCTCTAAATTTAGTATTTTTCGAACTATTTTCCTATATAGTATAGACGAGAATTAAATAATTTTGTACAATGTTTTCAGAATATTATTTGTTATAGGAATAATCCTAAATAAATGATATTTCACTGGGTCTAATTCCTCAGTAAAATCATCTAACAAAAAATCTCAAAAGTGGGGGCAGAAGATGAAAAACAAAAAGATTATGGGAATCATGATGTCATTATTGCTGTCGACAGGTGTCATAGCAGGCTGTGGAACTGCATCAACTGGAGGTTCAGGGAAGGACAGCAAAACAATAGTCATTGGTGAAAACCTAGAATTGTCTGGTGCCGTTGCTTCTTACGGTTCATCAGCTGATAAGGGAATTGCATTGGCATTGGAAGAAATCAATAAAAAAGGCATCGATGGCAAGAAATTGAAAATTGTAAAAGTCGATAATAAATCAGATGCACAGGAAGCAACTAGTGCTGCACTAAAATTAATTAGTCAGGATAAGGTGTCTGCTATTATTGGTGCAGCAACGAGCGGAGATACACTCGCACAAGTAAAAATTGTAGATGATAAAAAAGTTCCTCTTATTACAACATCTGGTACAGCGTCAAATATTACTTATGATAAGGGGAAATTGAATGAATTTGTATTTAGAACTTGTTTCATTGATCCGTTTCAGGGGATTGTATCTGCCAACTTCGCTAGCAACAATTTAAAAGTGAAGAATGCAGCAATCTTTATTGACAGTTCAAGTGATTACGCAAAAGGACTTGCGAGCAACTTCAAGGATACCTTCACCAAAAATGGTGGAAAGATCGTAAAAGAAGAAGCATATTTAGCGAAAGATACAGATTTTAGAGCACAGCTGACAAACATTAAAGCAAAAAATCCTGATGTAATTTTCGTACCTGGCTACTATGAAGAAGTAGGTCTCATTGTGAAACAAGCCCGTGATTTAGGTATTAAGGTACCTATTATGGGCGGTGACGGATGGGATTCACCTAAATTAGTGGAGATTGCCGGTGCAGATGCCCTTAATAATACCTTTATCACAAACCACTATTCTTCAGGAAATACAGAGGATCAAAAGGTTCAAGATTTCGTAAAAGCATACAAAGATAAATATGGTCAAGAACCAGATGGATTTAATGCTCTTGGATACGACTCTCTTTATTTGATTGCAGATGCAATTAAACGTGCAGGCAGCAGTGACCCAGTAAAGATTAAAAAAGCTCTTGAAGAAACCAAGGATTTACAGCTAGTAACAGGAACATTTACATTTGACGATAAACATAACCCGGTAAAATCGGCTGTTATTCTAGAGTACGTGGATGGTAAACAACAATTTAAAGCGAAAATTAATCCTTAAAAAAATACCACTTAGCAGGGGGGACTTGTCCCCCTATTAAAGTTTTAAGACAGGAAAATGATATACAAGGAGAGTGCGTAAATGGAATTCATACAACAATTAGTAAATGGTATATCTCTCGGAAGTATATATGCACTAATCGCGCTCGGCTATACGATGGTGTATGGAATTGTGAAATTAATTAATTTTGCCCATGGCGATGTTTTCATGGTCGGTTCATTTATTGGTTTTTATTCTATTACTTATTTACATTTAGGTTTTTTTCCGGCATTGCTTTTATCAATGCTTGTATGTGCAATTTTTGGAATGTTAATAGAACGTATTGCCTATAAACCATTGCGGAATGCAACTAGAATTGCCGCTCTTATAACGGCAATAGGTGTTTCTTTATTTATCGAATACGGAATGGTATATATTCGCGGAGCGCAGCCTGATGCTTATCCAAGGAATGTTTTACCCAATAAAACATTTGACATATTTGGTGTAAGTATTAGCAGCCAATCCATATTAATTCTAGTTACATCTATTGTACTTATGATTATTCTTCAATTTATTGTTCATAAAACAAAGACAGGAAAGGCAATGCGTGCAGTTTCCCATGATGCTGAAGCGGCCAAATTAATGGGAATTAATGTAGATCGAACAATCTCGGCCACTTTCGCCATAGGTTCTGCTTTGGCGGGTGCTGCAGGTGTTATTTTTGGTATTTATTACATTAAGATTGAGCCCTTAATGGGAATGATTCCGGGGATTAAGGCATTTGTTGCTGCAGTTCTTGGTGGCATTGGCATCATTCCAGGAGCAATGGTAGGCGGTATTTTACTTGGGGTTATCGAATCAATTGTTAGTGCATTAGGATTTTCTTTATGGCGAGATGGAGTTGCGTTCGTTGTCCTAATTCTTATCTTAATTTTCCGTCCATCAGGACTGTTTGGAAAAAATATGAAGGAAAAAGTATAGAAAGGAGACGACTACATGCAAAAAAGAAAGCAATTCAAAAGTTTTTACATATATATCTTTGCAGCGATAATCGTCTTTGCCATTGTCCAGTTTTTAATCTCTGGACAGTTCATGAATGATTTTTATATTAATACGCTAATGGTTATTGTTATTAATATTATTTTGGCAGTAAGTCTACACTTAGTTATTGGAATAACGGGGCAATTTTCCATAGGACATGCAGGTTTCCTTGCAATCGGGGCATACTCTGCAGCAATTATTACCATGAAATTGCAATTACCATTTGCACTTTCCTTATTGGTAGGTGGTATTGCTGCTGCAGTTGCAGGATTAATTATTGGTATCCCAAGCTTACGATTAAAAGGTGATTACCTAGCGATTGCTACCCTTGGATTTGGAGAAATCGTTCGCATTACTTTGTTAAATATTAATTATGTTGGCGGTGCCAGTGGAATGTTGGTAGATAATCTAACTACTTGGCCATGGGCATTTTGGTGTATGGTTATTACGATTCTAGTTATTGTTAATTTTACTAACTCTACTCATGGCAGAGCCTGTATATCTATTCGTGAAAATGAAATAGCAGCAGATGCAATGGGGATTAACACCACTTACTATAAAGTAATGGCATTTGTCATTGGCGCTTTTTTTGCTGGGGTTGCAGGAGGACTATATTCCCATAACTTTTACATTATATCGCCTGGGTCATTTGGTTTTATGAAATCCTTTGATATATTAATTTTTGTTGTATTAGGTGGTTTAGGAAGCCTTTCAGGATCGGTGATTGCAGCAATTCTATTAAGTATTGTTTCTACATTCCTTCAAGATTACCCAGAAACTCGAATGATTATCTACTCTCTTGTTCTAATATTAATGATGATCTTCCGCCCGCAAGGATTATTAGGTACAAAAGAGATTACCTCCTTTTTCAAAAAAGGAAAGTCATCAGATGGGGGGAAACATGATGGAAAACAAACAGTTGCTTAAAGTTGAAAACGTAGGAATACAATTTGGTGGTTTAAAAGCTGTATCCAATACTAATGTAGAGATTAGTAAAGGGGAATTAGTTGGTCTCATTGGACCAAATGGTGCAGGTAAAACAACTTTTTTTAATCTTCTTACAGGTGTATATGTTCCAACGGAAGGAAATATTTTTCTGGATGGTAAGAGATTAAACGGACTTCCGCCATATAAAATTACACGTAAAGGTATCAGTCGTACCTTTCAAAATATCCGCCTGTTTAATGAATTATCAGTGCTGGATAATGTTAAGGTTGCTTACCACTCAAATTCAAAACATGGTATTATTAGTTCGATTTTTCGACTTCCTTCCCATTTTAATGGTGAAAGGGAAATGGAAGAAATGGCAATAGATTTTTTGAAAATATTTAATCTTGATGGATATTTATATGAAAAGGCAAAGAACTTGCCATATGGGCAGCAAAGAAGATTAGAAATTGCACGGGCTCTTGCTACTCAGCCCAAGTTATTATTATTGGATGAGCCTGCAGCAGGGATGAATCCGAATGAAACCGAAGAGCTTATGAATTTAATCAGCTTTATTCGTGAAAGATTCCATTTAACTGTATTATTGATTGAGCACGATATGCAATTGGTTATGGGAGTTTGTGAAAGAATTTATGTACTTGATCACGGCCAGCTTATTGCAGAGGGATCTCCGTCTGAAATTAGAAACAATCCTAAGGTTATTGAAGCATATTTAGGCGAGGAGGTCTCATAATGCTAAAAGTGGAAAATATTAATGTTTATTATGGGAATATACAAGCACTAAAAGGAGTATCATTGGAAATTAATCAGGGAGAGATCGTCACCTTAATTGGGGCGAACGGAGCTGGAAAAAGTACTCTATTGAAAACTATCTCCGGATTGTTAAAGCCTAAAACCGGGGAAGTTTTATATGAAGGAAAGTCGATAAGCGGCAAGGCTGCCCAAACAATTGTGAAGCAAGGTATTTCCCACGTTCCAGAAGGAAGACGGATATTTGCTAATATGAGTGTAATAGAGAATTTGGAACTGGGAGCTTTCTTAAGGAAAGATAAAATTGGTATACGTGAAGACCTTGAAAAGGTATTTCAATTATTTCCAAGGCTCTATGAGCGCAAGAAACAGTCCGCAGGGACATTATCCGGCGGTGAGCAGCAAATGCTTGCAATGGGCCGAGCGCTGATGGCAAAACCACGACTGCTTTTATTAGACGAACCCTCTATGGGATTGGCTCCGTTACTGGTTAAGACGATTTTTCGAATCATAGAGGAAATTAGCCAAACTGGCACAACTATTTTATTGGTGGAACAAAATGCTAATATGGCGTTATCTATTGCCAATCGTGCTTATGTAATCGAAACAGGGCGTGTAGTACTTTCTGGTACGCCGGACGAATTGAATGAAAGTGACCAGGTGAAAAGTGCTTACCTTGGAGGACACTAGAATTAAGTAATTTATTGAAATTATTCCAAATTGGCTGTGATACCAATTTGGATTTTTTTATGAAGTCATTTAGTAAATATTGGAGGTTTTTTAAATAATATGTCGAAATAAGGTTATATCATCATATATATTGGAGGGGAAAAAATGAAAAGGGTTGTTATAACAGGATTAGGAGCAATTACGCCTCTGGGAAATCATGTAGATGAGATTTGGAAATCTGTTATCAATGGTGAGTCAGGTATTGATTATTTAACAAGATTTGATGCAACTAACTTTTCAGCAAAAACGGCAGCTGAAGTGAAAGATTTTGATTTATCTAATTATATAAAAGTTAATGAAAGACATCGAATGGATCGGTTTACTCAATATGCAATTGCTTCTGCTATGATGGCGGTAAAGGATGCGGACGTAACAATAGGAAAGGACGTCTTACCAGAGAGGATAGGTGTATGCTTTGGCACAGCCATCGGAGGAATTGAAAGCTTTGAGGAGACTTATCAAAACCTAATAAATGGTGGTTATCAAAATGTATACCCTTTTTCAACAACGATGGTGATTTGCAATATGGCATCGAGTCAAGTTGCAATTGCACTAGGTGCAAAAGGTTATAATAATTGTATAGTTCTTTCTTGTGCCTCAAGTTCCAACGCAATCGGCGATGGATATAGGGCGATTCAAAGAGGAGATGCAGAAATGATGGTCGTTGGCGGAGCTGAGGCATCTATAACACCACTAGGTATTGGAGCTTTTTGTGCCATGGGGGCTATATCTACC
>Ga0224735_1050_pt1 | contig 13599 bp, 5 predicted proteins | sample IA12soil_MG_GH6A_2_FD_161635 | JGI IMG/M metagenome (GOLD analysis project Ga0224735, IMG submission 161635) | Enriched cells from agricultural soil in Iowa, United States - IA12soil_MG_GH6A(+) | ecosystem: Environmental > Terrestrial > Soil > Agricultural land | place: USA: Iowa | collected 2017-05-08 | reverse complement strand
TACGCGTTTCTCTTCCTGGGCCAACGCACGGCGGGTGAACGAGCGTTCGAGGACCGGCAGACGCAGGTTCGCGACTACTACAACTACGCGGTCCAGGAACTTGCCGGCGCGCTGTTCCGGCGAGGCGCTCTTGAAACGGATTCGGACAATCGCGATCCGTCGACCCAGTTCATCGCAGGCTGGACCATTCATATCGACCTGACCCAGGTCCGGCTTCCCGAAGGCGTACGCGAACTGCGCGAAGTGATCCCCGCCTCCAGGCTATCATTCGCGGGACTGCGCAGCATCTACCGCCGCGACGGTTTGGGCGCTGAACTGGTCGCCGTCATGAATATCCCCGCGCCTGCGTCCAATGCGTCGAATGCGTCGAATGCTTCGGATGCCGACGCAGCGTCGACGCCGCGCGCATCGAGCTGGTCGACATTGCCGTCCCGCCCTTTCAGCGAAATGCCGTCGCCGAATGTCACCGTGCTTCTGGGCTTCAGCGCCGAGAATCTTGAACAACTGCGCGACGCAAATGATGTGGTCTTGACCGTCTACGATCCCTATCGCGAAGAGAGCGTGGTACGGCATGGCCAGACCGTGCCGCTAGCAGCCAACTTCAGTGCGGGTTACGGCATCTGGCTCGCGCGCTCCGGCTTTGCCCGGCAATCCTTGCGCACATTGTTTGGCCGGGCGCGCGGGATCGACAGTCCTCGCATCTATCTGATGCAGCCATTCGATCCGGAGCGACGCATCGTTCTGATGCTGCACGGCCTGGCAAGCAGCCCCGAAGCGTGGGTCAATGTCGCCAACGATATTCAGGGCGACGAAATGCTCCGCCAGCACTTTCAGGTGTGGCAGGTCTACTATCCGACCAACGTCCCGATTCTCGTCAGCCTTGCGCGGATTCGCAGAGCCGCGCGACTGACGCTGGCGCATTTCGATCCCACAGGCACGTTGCCGGCGTCCCAGGGCATGGTGTTGATCGGACATAGCATGGGCGGCGTTCTGGCAAGACTGCTTGTCTCGACCTCCGACGAAGAACTGTGGACCACCTTCCAGAACAAGTACGTGCCGGACGGCGCCGAGCTTGATCGCGAAGACGAGCGGCTGGATCGTTTGCTGCGCTTTACGCCGATGCCGCAAGTCGAGCGGGCCATTTTCATCGCAGCACCGCACCAGGGCACGCCATTCGCCAGCAATCGCATTGCGCGTTGGGCGTCCAACCTCGTGCGCTTGCCGCTTGCCCTTCTGCACGAATTCGAAGACGTGATGCAAACGGCCACGAACAACGAGGGTGGACAGACGGAAGGTCAGACCTTCCATGTTCCAAACAGCATTGAGCAGTTGCGCGAAACCGATCCGCTTATCCGTGCGACTGCGCAGTTGCCGATCAGCCCGAACGTGTGCTTCCACTCGATTATCGCGAGACGCCGCGAAACAGGTCCGCTAGAAGATTCCGACGACGGCGTCGTCCCCTACCGGAGCGCGCATCTGGCCGGCGCGGTCTCCGAAAAAGTGATCGTCTCCGGACACAGTGTCCAGGAGACGCCACAAGCCATTCTGGAAATCCGGCGCATCCTGCACGAAGATATCGACGAGACGGCGAGAAGCGGCGAGTCCGGATTCACCGCGGTTTGCACACGCGCCGCAGCCATTCAGTAGAGCTCGCAGGCACTGCCTGTTCGTCGCGTCACCGACATCGTCGAAACCGGCGCACCTCCCCGGCTTTTGCGCCCATGATCGCTACGCAGCGCCGCTCATGCTGTTCGATCACACGAGTTCAGATTCTTGCGGGTATTGTTCCGCCGTCATATCCCGCCCGCGCCGGGATTTCGGTTTAAAAATTTTTAAACTTTTTGCTATAGATACGCAGGTTGCCTGGGCGTAGTTTTCCGGGACCGCTGCAGCGGGATTTCGCCACGATCACCACGCAGTGTTTCATTCTATTGCTCCTAAGTAGGCAACTCATGCACGCCGAGAACTCACACTACATCTGCGCATCAGGATATCCCACGCCAACGCCCGCCGAGTTCAGGCGAGAGCAGGAGCTACAACGCGCCATCAACAATCACGAACTGTTTGTCGAATATCAGCCTATCTTTCGAAATCTGAATGGCGAATTACGCGGTGTCGAAGCATTGGTTCGTTGGAGCCATCCCCAGCGCGGCACAGTGATGCCCGCCGACTTCATCCCAACCGCGGAAGCCAGCGGGCTGATCGTTCCAATCGGCGAATTCGTGCTTGAACAGGCGTGTGCTCAACTGCGAAGCTGGCGCTCTCCGGACACCAGCCACCTGACCGTGGCGGTCAACGTCTCTGCAGCGCAGCTCGCTCACGGCGATTTCGTGCGGGTTGTCAGGGAATGCGTTGACGACTATGGCATCGACCCGCGCAGGCTCGAGTTGGAGATAACCGAATCGATGCTATTTCATGAGCGCAGCATCGTCATCAAACGGCTGCATGAGCTCAAATATCTTGGCTTGCGGATCGTGCTGGATGACTTTGGTTGTGGCTACATGTCCCTCTCGCGTCTCACCACGCTGCCTGCCGATGGCATCAAGATAGACCGGAGCTTCACCCGCGCGCTTCCCGATGATTTGAAAACCATGGCCGTCGTGAGGTCGGTGATCGAACTGGCAGGCCGGCTCAATCTATTCGTCGTCGTGGAGGGTGTGGAGACCGAATGCCAGGTCCGCTGGCTTCGCTCGTTTGGCGATATCGGCATACAGGGATTCCGCTACGCACGGCCGGGACCGGCGGAGCAGTCGCGCATCAGCGCGAGAGGTGCCTGAGATACAGGCCGATCACGATCTGCCATCGGCGTGCGGCGCCGCCTCCCCACAGGCGCCCCGATGCTCTCCTCCACGCCAACGATGATCGACCGAAGAACCAGCGGCGCTCACCGGCAATGCGTCAATCCCTGCCAACCTGCTAACCCTTGTCACGCGACTGTTCGGCATCACGCACGGCGGTCAATTCTTCCCCGAGGATCACCGCGAGTTGCTCGATTTCCGCATTCCATTCTTCGGAAGCCGCCATCTGCAAGCGCAGCTCCTGGGACAGATCGAGCAACATCGAAGGTCCGAGTACGGACAAGCCGCCAGACACGCCGTGCGCCCACTTTTTCAACCGCGCCAGATCTCGTGCGTCCAGGATCGCGGCGAGAGACTTCTGATCGTTAGTCGCCTGCTGGATGAACGCGTTGACGTATTTCTGCGGCACGTCGGGGAATCGCGGCGGTTCAATGTCATGGGCGGGCTCATCGCGGGATGCCTTGTCAGGGCTCGTAGCAATATCCAGAACGGCGGCCAGCGCAGCAAGCGGCACCGGCTTGCTGAGGTAGTCGGAGAACCCCTGCCTGCGCCCTTCGGCAATATCCTCCGGACGCGCACTCGCACTGATCGCATAGACGGGTATCGACGGCGACAGCGCGCGAAGTGCTTTGAGCAACTCGTATCCATTCATGACCGGCATGTCGATATCGGTCAGAACGATGTCCACATGCTCCTTCTGAAATAGCAGCAACGCTTCGTCACCCTGGGTTGCCTCTACGACATTGGCGCCCAACGTCGTCAATTGATCGCAAAGCAAGCCGCGATTGAGAAGGTTGTCCTCCGCAATCAGAACGGTCACGCGACCAAAATTTCTGCCCGGCGGCGACAGGCGCACCCCTTCGATCGGGCCGCGACTCAACAACGGTGGCAATGAGCGAAGCATCTGGGTCGCCGCCTTGATGCCGGAGTGACTGTACACGTTGACTTCGACGCCGCCCCCCCCGCGCATCACGGGTACTAATGGTCCGTCCGGCTGAAGCCAGATCACATTGCCGGGAGCGCCCCAGGTCGCCAATACCTCGTAGGCCGCAAACTCGTCGGTCACGAGCACGTAGTCGAAATCCGCGGGATTGACCGGATCATGGATATCGGACAAGTGGGTGACGTCGCTGACCAACGGATCGAAAAGATTGGTGAGCCATTCTGTGTATTCGAGCGCATGGCACAAGATGGCGGGGCGCGGATCCGGCAGCGTCCACACCGTACTCGCCACGACGTCGCCTGCCGAGCGCAGCGGAAGCGTGACGGTCACCCGAGTGCCGACTCCGAGCGCGCTTTCCAGTCCAATGTGCCCGTTCATAAGTTCGGTCAGCCGCGCGCAGATCGACAGGCCAAGACCGGTGCCGCGAGCTCCGGCAAGACGATGCACTTCGCCCTGAGTGAACGGCTGAAAGAGCCTCGGCTTCAGGTCGTCGGAGATGCCAATACCTGTATCGACGATGCTGATCTCGAGCTTCCTGTCTATCCATCGGGCACGTACGACGATCTTTCCTGATGGCGTGAATTTGAATGCGTTGCCTAGCAGATTGTTGACTATCTGCGAGACCCGGAGCGGGTCGAATAGAAGCGAGTTGGGAATGTCTCGTTCCATTACCACGTACAGCTTCACCTTTTTCTGGCGGATGGAAAGAGGAGCATGTGCCAGCACCACGCGCTCCAACGTATCCGTAATGGACGCCCATTCCTCGGTGAGGCGCATTTCACCCACATCGATTTTCGAAAAATCGAGCACGTCGTTGACGACCTGCAGCAGACCCATTGCCGACGTCTGCATGGCTCGAACCCGCGCATCCTGCTCCGGTGCGAGCGGCCCCAACGCAACGAGTTCGATATTGCCCACCAGTGACGCCAGCGGTGTCCGGATTTCGTGGCTCATCGATGCAAAGAAGCTCACCTTGGCGCGAGCAGCCGCGTCGCTCGTGAGCTTTGCTTCGCGCAATAATTGCCTTGCCTCGACGTGCCCCGATATATCGGCAATCGTGCAAAGGAGAACATCCTCGCGCTTCAGGACTGCCGGCGAGTATGTGATCTCGAGATGAATGCGGCCGCGTCCGTCGAGGTCATGCGAAAAGGGAAACTGATAGACCTTCGTGGGTCCTGCGACCTGACCTTCGTCGTTGGAACGCTTTTCAAATTCGTTGCGCAGTGCTTCCGGAAGATAGGTCGTCGTCGAATCCATTCCCAGCAGGTTACGGGCGATCTGATTCGCGACCACGATCTTCAGGCTTTGTCTGAAGACGATGCACAGACCGACCGGCGATGCATGCACCAGTATGTGATTCAGAATTTCGCTTTCAAGCGCCCGCGAGGCCTCGGTATAGGTCCTCGTCAGGAACTGATAATTCCAATAGCGAAACATTGCCACCAGCAAAAAGATGAGCGCGCCGCTTGCGGCACAGACCACGATCACCTCGTTGCGCATCACCTTCAACTGTTCTTTCCATGGCACGCCGTACACGAGATGACCGGATTCGAGCACCAGAGGACGGCGGCGCAACCCCCACCCATAGCCTGATAGATAGTGGAACTGACCATCCTGGAACTTCGCGAGTTTGGCGTCGATCGCGTGGACCGAATCGGGGGATGCGCGCTCTTGAGCCGGCGGCTGGTGGCTGTCAATTAGCGCCGGACGGCGCTGCAGGTCTCCCAACACCGTCGTTTGGTCGACCACTTCCGGATCGAGCGCGGTCATGACGAGGGCATACGGCGCGCCGTCTCTCAGGACAACAGTCGCTCCGACAATGAACTGGGGATTCAGCAATTCGCTGGCGGGTGCCCGGAACCAGACTACCCGCCGTGTGCGCCCTACTTCGACAGGGTCGGCGCCACGCGCCCGCATTTCCGCAAATACGGACTCGACAAACCGGTCGAAGCCTCTTCTTGCTTGCTGCGGAACGGGGGCTGGGATCGAAAGCAGATGGTGGTTATAGACCGCTTTGTTGTCGAGGAAGATAAACAGGAGCGGAGGGGACGAGCCGGTAGGGGAAACCAGTCGCACGGCTTCATCGCTAATCGCCGCTAGCGCCACCTCTTTTTCAATGTTGCTCGACGGGAGGATGCCTTGCACGCGCAACTCGAGCAGCAATCGCGCTGTGGTCAACACGTTCTGCCGCTCGATCAGATCACTATTGAAGGTTTCTTCCCAGAACTGAACCGCTTGCGCCTCGGACCGCAGCGACACGGCGAGTCGACTCAGTAGCGTGATGGCTGCTGCGCATATCACGGCGACAATCAGCAGCATGACGACCATGAACGACACCTGGCGCTCACGCTTCAGATTGCGTTCCAGCGTCCGCAGCGTGTGCAGCGGGGACTCTTTCGCGGACGCAAAGTATCGCTCCATCGGAGAAACCTCTCTTCCAGAATGTTGTCCGACGTCGACTCTTGTCTCAAAGAGACGCCCGCTTGGTTAGCAAGTGAACAGTCATGCGCTCGACGCATACGACTTGCAACGCGGATCGCCACCTACGCTTGTGACGTTACAACGCACAAGATAATGCGCCCATTTCTATGACTCATGCCCTCGTGCGCCCACTGCCGGCCATTTCACGGACAGCAAGGATCACGTATGAAAGCCCAGCCTCTCGGGCAGTATACCCGCCCCTAAACAGACACAGCAAAGCGGAGCAGTGACGAAGGTAGCGGTCTGCCGGCTGGTTGGCAGCCGCCGCGAGGCTACAAGCTCTTCGCTCTCATTTGCCGCGGCTGGTGCTTATTGGCCATAGGTGCCTGGTTAGGTCCCGAGAAGCACTCCTGAAGGTCAGGATGCCTTCGGCAGTCACGGGTGCCTAACAATCAATCGCTTTTTATCTGGATGGGCACTGCCGGCAGATCATCTGCGCAATCAAGGCGGCAACGAGGGTTGGCAATGGCTAGACCGCGCCGTCCCGATTCCTATCGACATACTGCGTCGGGCTCTGGATAGTGTTATTTTGGTCTGCCCAAGCCTCGATATCTCCGCCCCAATAGCTGAATATCGAGGCGGCGATTAACATTCCGCCAATCAGCACCAAACTAAACAGAGTGAACCATCCGCTAACATCCTGCTGACGCCAGACAAGGAAGAGAAGGGCGTAAAACATAACGAAAAACGCGGGAAGTATCCACACGGAAACTTCATCGAGTTTTGCTCGTGAGCGCGACAAGCGCGTCTCTCGCTCTTGCCGATGATGTTCGACTGGCTTGCCACTCATTCTTCTCGATCCTCTACCTTTTCGAAAAACGAAGAATGGAGACAATCGCCACTCCCATCACGTTAGCTGCTACTCGCTAGCCAAAATCCGGCTCATGCCGGCCTGCGAGCATCCTCAAATTTAGCAGGCGCCCCTCCCAATATGGCATAGAAGGAATTCGAAAATTGCTTTTATTTGGCAGAAAAAAGCAATTTTTAGATGAATTGGGGCGGTGAGTGCCGAATATCTCGAACCAATGACTAAGCGCTCCCTTTATCAGTGTTTCTTCACCCCACCCACTTGATGAGCACATTATCCGCTATGTGCCTTCGAGTAGTCCCTTTGGTTCGAATTCGATTGAATCCAATAAGGCGTTTCGTCAGTTCTGGAAAAAGCCGAGCGATCCGAGCCCGCTATTGGTCGACAAGTTCTCGAAAATGTTGCATCGGCTGGGTAACGGTCCGCACATATTCAGCCCTATCGAAACTGCCAAAGGGTGCAATTTCATGCTCCGTACTGATGTCTCTGCTTCTCAACGCATATCAACACAGTAGTACCCTTTGAGTATTTCAGGAAATGGCAGTAAGGAATCACGATAAATATCGCACACCTAAGCAGTTGATCGTATAGCAATTTCTAAAATTATCTTGGATGCACCTCGCGGCGCAGCAGGTGCATCCTTTGCAGTCTCCAACCACTGGAGCTATCCGGATGATCCTTGGCTGCATCAGATACAACCAAAGATGCCTTCCTGGATCGATGACTCGTCGCCGTCGCTAGTCTCCGCTTTTCAAACGAGTGAACGAGAGGGAATGACAATAGCGTCGGAGGTCGACGCCGACCGGCTATGACAGCCCCAAGTCGGCAGCGAACCTGACAAGGTCAGCGTTGGTGTCGACGTGAAGTTTGCGCATGGCAGCGCGCTTTTGCGTCGCTACTGTCGGAACCGAACGGTTCAGGCGCCGTGCGATGTCCGTAACTGAAAGTCCGAGCGCATACAATCTCACGACCTCCAGCTCTCTCGGCGAGAGCGGCTGCGTCTCACGGAAAGATTCGACTGTCGTTCCTTCCCGAGCAAGCCGCGCTGCTATGCCCGCAGACAAAACCGACTCTTTTGCAACATACGCACGAGCGCAGGTCTGTACCAGCACACTCATGCTCTCGTCTTTGCCCACGATGCCAGCAATGCCCATCTGTGTCATTCGATGAAGGATGCCTCCGTTAGTTAGCATCGTGAAGACGACTATCGGCAACTTTGGGTACAGACGTTTCAGCCGATCGATCATCCGTAGCCCGTCTTCGTCAGTCGGATTTTGCTTCATCGTAAAATCCGTGATGACGAGGTCGCACGGGACCTGTTTCAGCAGCGCGAGCAATTCACTGCCCGATTGCGCAGTTGCCACAACCCGAAAGCGTGGCATCTCTTTCTCGAATGCATCGGCAACGGCGCCCAGAACGACCGGATGATCGTCTGCCACCATGATTCGTAGATTCGGCACCAAATTTGACATCAATGCAACCATTAGAAAATTCGGTTGACAACTGCGAAGGCCGCAGCGCGCTGCTAGGCAAAGGCTGCCCATTTATTGGGGTAAATATAGCTGGTTTCCCCCACTGCGTACACTCAATGGCACGCCATGCCATATCGGTCGTTCGCATCTTCATCAACTACGACCGTGCCTCAACCCGAAACTAATCAGTTCTTTTTATCCACATACATAGCACACCACTGCACCCGGAGGGTACTCACGAGCCGCCAATGATGCGCGAGAAGCCAGCGTTGAGAGGGCGGCTGCTAGAGCGCGTTAGGCACTTTGAAGTACAGGCACCGCGTGCAGTAATTTCGCTTCCTCAGGAGCTAGCGTCAAGAGTGGTGTATGGGCTGCTTGATAATCGGCGATTTCAAGCGGCGAGTTTCTGCTGAACCGGTCGATTGTCCTGCACCGGTTCGCCGTCCCTGAAGGCAATGCCTTCCAGCAACAGCTGGATCTTCTCAGGCCCGTTGACGCGGCGCCAGGTTTTCTCGGCTTCCTCGATCAGCTTGAATGCCAGACCAGGGAAGGTCGGTCGTGAAACGCAGTTGCGCGTACGCGTCGTTCGATGGCGCACGGTCGCGAACGTCGACTCGATCGCATTCGTCGTCCGCAAATGCTGCCAGTGCTCGGCCGGAAAGTCGTAGTAGGCCAGCAGGCTCTCCCGGTCCTTCTTCAACGTTTCTGTCGCCTTCGGATATTTTGCCGCGTAGACCGTCACGAAACTATCAAACGCGGCATACGCGTCGGCGCGCGTGGCGGCCATCCAGATCGCCTGCAGATCTGCTTTGGCTTTGCCTTGCTGTGACTTCGGTAACGCATTGAGCACGGTGCCCATCTTGTGAAACCAGCAGCGCTGGCCGCGAGTTGCAGGAAACACTTCCTCCAGGGCGGCCCAGAATCCCATTGCGCCATCTCCGACGGCCAGCAGCGGACCACCCTGCAAGCCACGCGATTTCAGATCGAGCAGCAGCTCCTGCCAAGACGCCTTCGACTCGCGATACCCGTCGCCGATTGCTACGCGCTCCTTGCGCTCATCCGGCCTCACCCCGATGATCACCTGCACGCACTGGCCGTCTGAATTCTCACTGCGCAGGCCGGTATGAATGCCGTCGACCCACCAATACACATAGCGCGACTTCGACAATGAGATTCTCAGCTGAAACCTCCACCGCCTTCAATCTCCCGCCTCAATCCCCCCGTACACCACTTCCGACTTTAGCTCATTCCTCAGTTTTTTAACCTGCAGTTCAATGCCTTCATCGAATGCGGCCTGCGCTGCTCTTTGCCCGTGTATCCCTGATCGGCAAAATGTCACCTTGACCGTGTGTCCCGTTACCTACTGAATCTAGCGCGCGCGCTCCTGCTCATAGCCGTTGTCGCATGTGCTGCAAGCAACTGTCCCAAGGTGTCCATCCGCAAAATGGACTTTGCTGACGCGCTTGCGCTTGTAACCGTGATAGCCCGCGTGACCCGCTTTCGCAGATCGACTGTATCGTGCGGCCATCCTGGATGAACGCGCTGGGCTGTCCCCGTCGTCCCGGGCCATGCGTATCCATGTGCTCAAAACAGCCTGCCTACAACCGGTTCGGATCTGGTGTGTTACACCAGCTCACACGGTGGAAAATCTTTGGGCAGCATCCTCCAAGTCACGCCGGGCCCGAGCCATCCAGCGCAATGCATCAAAGATGTCGCGCAGTTCGTATTTGCGCTGCGGCGCGGTTACGTCCGTCAACGTCAGATACGGTGCCGCGAAGCTCCATGCTTCTCGAATACGTCGCTCGGATACCTTTGCAGTCTGTTCTTTTCATCCCGCCAAGATACTAGGTCTCGCACAACGTGCGAACCCGCTTGAAGGAGTCAGGCCAAACGTCACACATGTACCGTTCGATCAGCCCCAACCATTTGTATCGTGCTACTACAAATTACGTATCGCACGTTACATTTAATAGGTGCGCGGCAAATCTCCTTGGGTAGAGGCCAAGATGGCTGTCGGGCGAGGGTCTGGAGAAAAGAGTGCCGCCCTTTTTCGTGAAACAACGCTCGCAAATCAATAAAATATATATATTAAACAGCGAGTTATTCGCATCCTCTGCGTTTTTTTAATGTTTCACGGCTAAATTATGATTGGCGGGTTTAATGACGGCATTCAGATAATGGTGATAGCTTAACTTACGGCCTGAGTTCAAAACTCTTATCACTGGCGATGTAAGTTTCGAGGCCAAGGGATTGCACGCTCTTCTTTTATCCACAGGCGAACGCTGGCATCGTTTTATTCATCAATGTTTCGCCCCTAATTTTTGGCGAAATCGAGATTGATTTTCTGTATTCCACCGAGCGCCGCTGTATGCCCAATCACGGAAATTGGCCCCCTCTGGAGAGCGAGAAAGCCCCTCGTGGATCGTCATTCGCTAGGCAGCTACTGTTCGCTGCTCGGTTTAACGAGTTTGAGGCATAAGTTCTAACCGGTCACGATCATGGGTGGTCTCCCCGCGTGGCGTAAAACCCTCGACTAGTCGCTATCTTTGGCTTGTCACTAATGCTCCGCTTTTCGAAAGTTTCGGGCCGCCTGTGGGTGCTGAACACCGCTGATAAGAGACAGCGGTAGCTAGAGCAATGAGACATTAATAGCCTCGTTTTAACGCAACAGCTCATTCTCAATGGGGGCGCTGCAACGCTCGGGGTGGTTGCGACTACTGTTCACTCCCATATATAAGAAATTTAAATTTGCCGTTGGCTAGAGTTACTATACCCTCTCTGATCACGCGAGACGGCAGTCTGAGTCATCACCTTTCGTCGCAAGGCGTACTTGGTAAATGATTAAAAGCGGTGTCGACGCAGTTAGCTGATCAAACGATTTGGGCATTTCCTTGTGGCACGGATGCTTTCCTACCGCGCAGTTTGCTGACCCGAGATAACGGTCTGCGCATCGGCAACCGCGACGACACTGCTAGAAGTAGCGTCGGAATGAACGCATAGACGTGCCTGCCACGCCCTTGCCTTCTCTCTAAAGCACACGGGCTTCCCTTTTCAATATGCTCGGGGCAGTCAAAATACGCCGAAGTACAAAGACGTTAGCAATATATGCCGGCTGTTTTTGCGGTTAATGAGTAACCCTCACGGGGCGGCCAAGCGTAATCCCTTGAAGGCGAGCTGCGCAGGAGGCGCCAGCCAACGACTTCCCAGCCTATTGCCATTGTTTTGAGTTCACCTCCTTCAACTACCTGCGTATCTGCAAGCACATCTGACGCAGGTTTACGGTTTGAGCAAGGCTCAGAATAGGTCGATTACAATCCGACCGGGTGGCTGAACGTAACGTATTTGCAGTGCGCTGTTCATCGTTTGAAGACATCCCGCAAGGTTGGATGACGAAAATCACCGTTCCCTGATTTTCCCGGTTGGCCGGCCCTTACACTGACCGATACCTAGTCGTCATTCATCACGGTCTATTGCAGACTCGGTCCGCCGAGATATCCGCTATGCGCGTTTTGGTGCGAGATATGGCCAGAAGCGAGTTGTCCATCCGAGAACCCCTATAGCAAACGCGTCCATTTAATGGGTCGGTCGACATCTCGGCGCATTGGAGGCGTTCTAGCGTGTGTGACGACGTCAGCCATTGACGAAGTGCACTCGGTGATAGTCCGCAAAAGCGATGTCGAGACATCACGTGTGCAGCGTTGGGGACAGTATGGCAGCCAGTAGAAAGACGTTAGCCAACGGCATCAATGATGCACAGGAATTCCCCTCTGCATCAGCATTCCCTCAGAGATTCCACTTGAGGACCACCGTGAGTCGAGGCCTTGCGCCTGAACATTTCTCGTTGAAAACAGCTTTGGTGACACAGCGAAGAACCAATCGCGCTGTTTCTTATGATGATCTACCGCTTGATCGGCCCTCGAGGGAACGGTGAGTCGACCACCCGCGGATTCTTTGACTCCCTATGCGCCCCGAGTCTCCAAGTTAGTTAGGCGAGTCGAGCAAGATAGCACGCGTCAACCTAGTTGGTCGCTCGGCCCTTCAGATGGACAGCCGCAGAATAGATTCACGCCGATGCCAGGATATATCCACATCGGCGCGTTTCCCTCGCCGTTCGGTCGTATCCACTTTCTGAAGTCTGGGCCAGCAACAGCACCGCAAGAGAGGCAGTGTCTAGACTCTAGACACTGCCTCTCCTACTGCAGCCCAATCCCACCCGAAAAAAAGCCCGCACACGCGGGCTCGTCTCAACGCAATTGTCAGTCAGCTACTCTTTGGCTGCGCCTGGAACATCTGACCGATGAGCTCCCGTATCTGAGTCTCCTGAGCTTCTGTAATCACCCCGGCTTTGATTTTCACAGTGAAATTACTAATGTCCTTGGTAATGCTGCCTGCGTGATCCTTGCCAGAGAAAAACTTATCAATGCTACGCCCGCTAGTTCCCTCCGACGTGGTGCGGCGGGTCGCTAACGCTGTAATTGCAGAGGCAGCCTTGCCTTGGTCCATTTCCCCTTTCAGCACAAGAGGCCAAATTTCCATAGCAGCTTTCACACCATCGTCACCATGCTTTTTGATAGATGCCGCGATTGCTTGCGCAGCCGTCCCCCCGAGCAAGCGAGGCTGAATGTCCAGATCCTTCTTGATGAAGTCGGGCAAATTTTCGAACGCGAGAAACTGGTACAGACCCGCACGCGATAGACCCATGGCTTCGGCCAAGCGCTTCCGATTGGGAAATTCTGACTCTGAGCGGCGAATGGCAACCCCGATCTCATAGTCTGCCAAGTCATCGCGGCTGATGTTCTCCACCATCGCCAGCACTGCCATGTCCGAATCGGAGCAATCAGCGACAACAGCCTTAATCGTGTCGATTCCCAACATCTTGTGCGCCCGCCACCGACGCTCGCCTGCAACGATCTGATAATCGTTTTCCACGCGTCGAACCACGATGGGCTGCATCAGTCCCACCTCGCGAATGGACTCGGCGAGTTCGGCAAGTTTCGCCTCGTTGAAGACTCGGCGTGGTTGCCAAGGGTTCGGCAGGATTCCCTCTACTGGCAACTGGGACGCCACCCCCGTGGACTCCAATTCCTGCACGCGGAG
>Ga0224735_1047_pt1 | contig 13863 bp, 12 predicted proteins | sample IA12soil_MG_GH6A_2_FD_161635 | JGI IMG/M metagenome (GOLD analysis project Ga0224735, IMG submission 161635) | Enriched cells from agricultural soil in Iowa, United States - IA12soil_MG_GH6A(+) | ecosystem: Environmental > Terrestrial > Soil > Agricultural land | place: USA: Iowa | collected... | reverse complement strand
TTAATTTCTGATTGCATTGTTTTTGCAATTTTTGAATTGTCCACTTTAGAAGCTTTTACTTCTTTTTCAATTTCAGGCTTCATTTTTGCAAAGGATTCTTTTTTCTTTTTACCTGTTAATTGAATGATATGGTATCCATAATCAGATTTAACTGGCTTACTTATTTCATTCAGTTTTAATGCGTATGCAGCATTTTCAAATGCAGGCAGCATCTTACCTGGGCCAAACCATCCAAGATCTCCACCTTTTGATGCTGAACCCGTATCTTTTGAATATTTCTTCGCTAGATCTTCAAACTTTTCACCAGCTTTTAATTTAGCTTCAATTTCATTAGCTGTTTTTAAATCTTTTACTAAGATATGACGAGCTTTAATATCTGGTTTCACGTTTTTATCATAATAATCTTTTAGTTCTTTATCTGTAACTTTCACATCTTTTGTTGCAGCTTCTTGTTCAAGAAGTCCAACTTTAATGGTATTACGGAAATCTTTCTCATCCTTGTAACCATATTGTTGAAGAGCAGATTCAAACTGTGAACCAAGTTGATCCTTTGCTTCTTGAACTTGCTTATCTACATCCTTAGAGGATACTTTATATTTTTTTGATAATACTTTTTCAAAAATAAGCTGTTGAAGAACTTGTTCACCATATTTGTCTTTTAGAGCCGTGTACAGTTCATCCTGTGTAATATTACCAGCTTTTGTTTTAACTACTACGTCACTACCACTGCCACTATTACCGCAAGCTGCTAGTCCAACCATACTTGCTGCAAGTGTCAAGGACAGTACCCATTTCTTCATTCATAAACAACTCCCAACTGTGATTATCTTCTGTATACAACTAATAAGGGGTTAAGAACCTCTTCCCAACCATTATACCAATGAAGGAATCTTGTGCTTTAGATGGATCCATAATATGCATACAATGCGTAATACCATCTATGATACATACCAATTCTTAAAAAAGAATTAATAGCTTATCCACTTTTCCCTCATAAATCTACAAAACATACTATAACACAAATCTTGTCAGAAAAGAAACATATTATCAGATTTCTCATGGAATTCTAATGTTCATTATTTTTTTTGATCGAAAGAACTTTGTATGCTGTCATTCACAAAATGTAGACTTTCTCCCATTCCATATAGGCATTTGCTCTACACCATTTGGTCAAATACACATAACATAAAGGGAAAGAAAAAAAGGAGGTATTCATATATGAATTTTGCAGGTGGCGGTTTTGCTTTAATTGTCGTGCTTTTTATCCTTTTAATCATAGTCGGTGCAGCTTACCTTTGTTAGAAATAGCCGTCAATTAGAGAATGCCTTAACGAATGAAATGTGAAGAAATATAAATAGTCTGATTTAGAGGAGGTGTTGAATGATGTCCGGTGGCGCTTACGGAGCTGGCTTTGCACTCTTGGTCGTGCTATTCATTCTGCTCATCATTATCGGTGCAGCTTGGGTGTACTAAAATAAATGGTAAAAGGGTCAGGCTTCTTATTCAAGCCTGACTTTCTATGTACACAAATAATTTAAAATAATTATGTCTGTTTAAAGTAACCTACTTCCGTACTGTATTTAGGCAGTAATAATTTCTACATAGGAAGATAGCAATAAAATAGTGATGAGAATATTAATGGTCATAAACACTTTGGGCTGACGGTCTTCCGGTATTTCTTTTTGAATACAAAGCGAGTTGGTCAAGCTATTAAAGGAATATAAAATAACAACAGCAAAAATAATAAAAATGGAGATCATCCATAACCCCTCCCCATATCTCCTATAAATTAGGATATCAAAAGTTTGTTAAAAAAGATAGATGAAAATGGTGTTACAAAAAAATGAAGATGAATGCACTTATCTTCCGTGCATTCAAAAACCAGGATTAATTAATATTTCAAGAATGAAAGAAAATTTTAGGTCAAATAGACAGAAAAACAAGGAAAAATTTGTTGTAAAGTATGGTATAAAAGTATATATTTACTGGATAAAGAACTAACAACAATTAGAGATTAAATGAGGTTGCAATATGGAAAATTTCGAAGATCGATTGAAAAGAATGGAATATTACCAATCATTGCTTTTACAAATGTCGCAAAAAGAAGGCTTTGCTTTCTATCATTTAATCATTGAAAATCAATTAACAGAGGAAGAAGTTGCAAAATTCTACGAGCTTTGTGAGAGCTTATGCAAGGAGTATGAAGATTTAAAAGCGGAAAAATTCGTCTTCTATTCTCCGCTTTTTATCAAATTTAAAGAAAGGTTAAATCCTAAACTGGATCCTAAAGAAGTAATTATGGCATGTATCGATCAAAAAATATTTCCTGAATTAATGCAAACCTTAAAGAAAAATATTTCTTAAGAATGCTCATTTTGCAAAGATATTTTTTTGATTTTGCCATTGTCCTCCGTAAAATCTGTATCAATATTGTGAAAGGATTTTTCAAATATTTTCACAAAATCCTCTCCGTAAATATTGCGAACAAGCGCCATAAGTTCGATAAATTCAGGAAATTTACCGTAAATATTTCGAATTGGCATCGCACCTTTTGTAATGGTATTGCCTGCCGGGTTGAAGGATTCCATTAAATTTAATAGTATCTCTTCCCCTTCTTTCGTAATTTCAATATAGGTATTTCTTTTATCATTTTCCTTTTTGGAGAATTGAAGCAATCCTCTTTCCTCTAACTTTTTGGAAAAATTAAAAGCGGTCGAAACATGCATTACTCCAAATTTTTGCTACATCAGAAATGGAAGCACCTTTAAGATGATAAGCTATCCACAAAATGTGGTGCTCATTTATATTCAAATCATAGGGCTTAATCCATTGCTGCCAATCTTTTTCTATCGTCTTCCATAACGCCTTGCTTAGCTGAGCAATTCTTTGGCTGAAAAGCAAAGCCTCTTTAATTGAATATTGATCCCCTGTCATCATTTCACCCACTTTATCTCTTTAATAACATTATGCCAATAAAACAAAAATTAATAAAGATGTAAATTGGCAAAATTTTTTGAAACAGAGAAAAATAATTAAAAAACTCCATTTACACGGAGTTTTTTAGGCATTTTTATTCGTCTTTAATTCTAATTCTTCAATGGTTTTTTGAATTTCCTTTAATTCATTGAAAAGTGATTGCTTGGCTGGCTCAATATCCTTCTGCCATTCATTTATAGATGTTTTTATATCATGAATAATTTCTATGGCTATTTCCTTGCCTTCCCCAGTTAATTTAGAAAATGAATTTTTTAAACGAGTAAGATTCAATCGAATGTCTTTTAAATTTTCCGCAAATTCATCAGTTGCTTCCTTTATTTGATACCGGAGCTCTTTCCCGGAAGTCGGAGCTGCAAGTATAGCGGTTATGGCGCCTGCAATACTGCCAAAAAGAAATCCATAAGTTAAAGTCCTTTTATTCATTCTATTCACCTCTATTTGTTCTACTCTTTATATTATAACAGATACAAAAAAACATCGAAAATTTTCTCTTATTATTCAAAATGTTTAATAGAAAGAAAAATATATCACTCTCAATCTTGTAATATAATTCATGACAAGTAATGGAGCAGCATATTGTAAAGATAGGGCTTTCTTATGGTAAATACGAGGAAGGGGATGGGGGCAATCACATTTTTCTTCTTTATCTTTAGTATTATTTTATTGGCTGGAGCAGTCTTTAATGTTTTAAAGTATTTGCAACCTGGTTTCTACCCGCCTAAAAGGGTATTAAAAAACAGAATTAAGTGGATGGGATTTGGTGGAGTAGTTTTAGGTCTAGTAGGTTTTATATGTATGTGGATTTTCAAGTAAAATGGCCCCATAAATTGGGGCCATTCATTTCTATATTAAGCGTTTTTGATGACATGCGTTCTTCTTAAAATCGTCTGTACGATTGGATACAGAATTGCCATGGCAACCGCATTTAGCAATGCACCCACTAAAACCGTTACATACATTACTGCAAAAGGACCAGGCAGGCCAACTAGAAGTAATGCGGATGTTAAAAATACTGTACCTGAAATAATGGTTCCAATAACCGTTAAGACAATTGATTTAATAACAGAATAGGATTTTTTGGATAATACCAGATAAATTCCAAAGAAAACAAAGGATGTTATGAATTTATCAATGATATTTGGGACGAGTCCTCCAGGAAAACTTGATGTCAAGCCTGAAATTATCCCTGTCAATACACCTAATAAAAGGACATTTTTCTTTTCAGGAAATAACATAATCCCTAAGAACATCATGGTTAACATCATATCCGGCTTCATATCAAAGATAATGCCAGGAATAATAGTGTGCAGCACAGTGCCTATCCCAATAAGCAGGGCCATGCTAACAAGATTCTTCGTATTCATTTTTCTCATCTCTCCTCATACTATCTCATCTATTCCTCTCCTGCTGTGCACTCATTGCCAGCAGCGAAAGTTTATACTATTCTAACACAGATCTTTTCATTAATAAACGGAAAAAATTAGGTTTGGCTGAATTATCTTCGGGTTTGGCTGAATTATCTTCGGGTTTGGCTGAATTATCTTCGGGTTTGGCTGAATTATCTTCGGGTTTGGCTGAATTATCTTCGGGTAATCAAAAAATCCTGCATTTCAGCAGGATTTTTTGATTTTATTATTGAATATGATTAGAGATTTCACCTGCAATTTTTTGAAGATCCTCTGAACTGTACTGGTCCTGATGGGATTTCCAAACTGCGCCAAATCCATCTCCTTTGCCATATCGAGGAATTAGGTGTATATGGAAGTGGAAAACGGACTGGCCAGCGAATTCACCATTGTTCTGCAATAAATTCATACCAATTGGTTCGTATGCAGCATTAAGTGCATTCGCAATTTTCGGCACTCTTTCGAACAGATGTCCCGCAATTTCAGGAGTTAATTCAAATACATTTTTTTTATGTACTTTCGGAATAATAAGTGTATGTCCTTTTGTTACTTGACTTAAATCAAGAAAAGCAAAAACATGCTCGTCCTCATACACTTTTGCACTCGGAAGTTCTCCGTTAATAATTTTACAAAAAATACAATCCGTCACAGCTACTCCACCTTTCTACTTTTTCTTTATTATACAGGGAAACGGCGGGAGTTGGAAGTTAGAAAAATGCAAGCAGGCACCTTGCTCATCTGCATACCGATGAGTGCAATTAGCGCTTCGAATTGAACCGAGTAACAATTGAATGTAATTTTACCAAAAGAAAATAACAATTTCATTTGATGTTGACATATCTCAGAAGGAGGACGTAAAAAACTAGATAAAGACTTAAACTCTAAATATAAAAAGGACGGGATTTCCGTATGGATCCCGCCCTTTTCGAAGGGGTATTTAAAGATTTAGGTTATCGTCTAATCAGCCTTTGATAAACACCTCATTTTTTCGATGAATGTGTTACAAAGCTAGTGGAGTAAATGACCTTTGTTCAACGTGATCATCCCCTTATTGTTTAAAAGTCATAAATATGCTTTTAAAACAGTAAGCGATCTTCGACAAACACCTCATTTTATAAGTTGGTGTAAATCCGTTGTCGTCATTTGAAGACTTCTTCCTAATCAGCTTATATTACGGATATCGGTCTTTAACAACCACCCCGTTATAAGTTTTTGTAAATCCCCTTCGATAATATAATGCGCAGTTTTCAGAGAGATATACAATTTTTTTCATTTTAGTGAACAGCGCAGTTCTTTTTTAACTATGGTCACGGTTAATGTTACAATACCTATAAGAATAAAGTTATGAAGGAAAGGACGTTTCACATGTCTCTGCTTGAAGTAAAGAACTTAACTGGCGGTTACACAAAAAAGCCAGTTTTAAAGGATATCTCATTTTCCATTAACCATAAAGAAATTATTGGTCTTATCGGATTAAATGGAGCTGGGAAAAGTACAACCATTAAACATATCATCGGGTTGATGGAACCAAAAAAAGGGTCGATTCAAATTAATGGAAAATCCCTTCATGATCAGCCAGACGAATACAGAAAGGAATTCTCATTTATTCCTGAAACTCCAATACTTTACGATGAATTAACATTGGATGAACATTTAAAAATCACCGCCATGGCCTATGGAATTGATGAAAATACATATAGTCAACGCATTACACCATTACTAAAGGAATTTCGCCTTGATAAAAAATTAAATTGGTTCCCCGCGCATTTTTCAAAAGGTATGAAGCAAAAAGTGATGATTATGTGCGCCTTTTTAGTTGAACCTGATTTATATATTATTGATGAACCATTTCTGGGGCTCGATCCACTCGGTATTCAATCCTTGCTCGATTTAATGAAGAAAATGAAAGAAAACGGTGCAGGCATCTTAATGTCTACTCATATATTAGCAACTGCTGAACGTTATTGTGATGGATTCATCATTCTGCATAATGGGATTATCCGCGCAAAAGGTTCACTTGAAGAATTAAGAGAGCAATTTAATATGCCGGGAGCATCATTGGATGATATTTATATTCAGTTAACAAAGGAAGATTCAGATGAAGAAAATTGACAACCTTTGGAAAGAAAGGCTGCAGCTATATACCATCGAAATGCGCAAGTATTTAAAATACATTTTTAATGACCATCTATTGTTTGTTGCGATTTTCGCCTTAAGCGGAGGGGCATATTATTACAGTACATGGGTAAAAACGCTTAATCAGGATTTTCCCATCGGTTGGGTTATGGGTCTTATTTTAGGACTTTTCTTGACGATTAGTCCAATCTACACTTTGCTTAAAAACGCGGATAAAGTCTTCTTATTGCCTCTTGAGACTAAGCTGCATACATACTTTCGTAATGCGTTAACACTAAGTTTTGTTATTCAGGCATATATTTTATTAATGGTGCTTGCCGTTTTAATGCCAATGTATGTGCACGCAACCGGAGGCAGTTTCCGAACCTTTTTCTTCTATTTAATCATCTTGTGGATTATAAAATATTGGAACCTTCACATGCATTGGGATGTACTGAAATTTAGAGAGCGACAAGTAGAATTTTTTGATTGGATTATTCGCTTTATTTTAAACACTATATTTGTTCTTCTATTGGTTGAAAAAGCACCTTTTTGGTATCTTGCGGTCGTTATATTGATCTATATAGCTGTATATCTATACTTCCAGCGAATGGCAAAGAAAAAAACAATCAAGTGGGATTTGTTAATTGATAAGGAAGAAAAACGATTGACGGGATTTTATCGCTTTGCGAATTTGTTTACGGATGTTCCCCATTTGAAAGGGCAAGTAAAGCGCCGTAAATGGTTAGACCCTATTCTTAATAGGGTAAAATATGGGCAGCAAAATACGTATCGTTATTTATTTGCGAGAACCTTTGCCAGAACAAATGAATATTTTGGATTGTTCGCTCGCTTAACCATCATCGGCGGACTAATCTTGCTATTCAGTGATCAGCGCTATTTAATGATCGGGGTAGCCGTCGTGTTTTTATATTTAACCGGATTTCAGCTTATCCCAATGGTACGTTACCATGAATTGAAAATATGGCTAAACCTCTACCCGGTTTCAAAAGAACTGAAAAATGGCGCTTTTATAAGGGTTATTTCAGTTGTCCTAATGCTTCAAGCAGTTGTTTTTGGTGTTCTTGCTTTGATTAGCAGTTCTTGGGTAAATGGAATACTTGTCCTGCTCATCAGCGTTGTGTTTGTATTGCTATTAGTTAAAGTTTATATACCATCACGGTTGAAAAAATTTGATATGCATTCATATTAGCTTCTAAAGGGGAATCACTTATGGATTACGAAACAAAGGTACGTTCAGAAGTAGAAATTTGGAAGCGGAAATTAATAAAGAGATCAAGTATGGTAAAACGCTTGACCGAAAAAGCGCAAGGTAAGTTGAATCAGTTTATTCCGGAAAAAGCCCACCAATTGATTACGGAAAGTATAAAAAAAATGATTCAAACAACACTTTTCGGTTCGGATTTTTTAACAAAAAAACGTGACACTACCGCTTTATCTTTAGAAGAAAAAGAAAAGCTGATTAATGAAAAACTAGGAGTATACAAAAGAGCAGCAGCTGTGGAAGGCGCAGGCACAGGCGCCGGTGGTATTTTACTCGGCCTTGCTGATTTTCCATTACTGCTTTCTATCAAAATGAAATTTTTATTTGAAGCAGCTGCTATTCATGGTTATGATACATCCAAATATGAAGAAAGATTATTTATCTTAAATATATTTCAATTGGCATTTTCAAGTGATGAACACCGCAGAAACGTGCTATCGATCATTGAAAATTGGGAACAAGAAAAAGTCCATTTAATGGATGTGGATTGGCGGATTTTACAGGAAGAGTATCGTGATCATATAGATTTCATAAAAATGCTGCAGCTAGTGCCAGGAATTGGAGCGGTAGTTGGGGCATATGCAAACTATAATTTATTAGATCAGTTAGGAGAAACTGCTCTTAATGCCTATAGAATCAGGATTTTGGATAATTCGACTAAAAGAATTGAAAATGAGTAATTGGCGTTGAACGGTTTCCCATTCCGTTGTCTGTGACAATTCGAAGTAATTTCGGATTTATTTACGGATTCTGGTTCCATTATTTTGATTACCACTGTTATTCAAATAGAAACCGAGTAAATAAGAGTTTACTCGGTTTCTATTTGAAAATTATTTAGTTATGAAAAGTAGGTTTATAGAAAGAACGATTTTCCAAGGCGAATATTCTTTCGGAAAATTCTCCAGGTTTCACATGTCTTAGTGCGCGGTCCAACATATTCATCTTTGCATCAACATTATCAATATAGTGCAGAATCTCCGCTTCTTTGATCATCGGAGTCTTAGCACTTCCCCATTCCAATTTTCCATGATGACTTAATACTAAATGCTGGAGCACCATCACCTCTTCTCCATGGATATCAAGCTCGTCTGCCGCTTTCCCGATTTCATTCACCATTATCGTAATGTGACCTAATAGATTTCCTTCTACTGTATAAGTAGTCGAAATTGGACCTGATAACTCTATTACTTTTCCAAGATCATGAAGGATGATGCCGGAATATAATAAGTCCTTATCCAATGAAGGGTATAAATTCGCAATTGCTTTTGCTAGATTTAACATGGATACAACATGGTATGCAAGTCCTGAAACAAATTCGTGATGGTTTTTCGTTGCTGCAGGATAGACCAGGAATCCATTACTATATTTTTTTAATAAATGTCTCGTAATTCTTTGGAGATTCGGGTTTTTCATTTCGAAAATATATTGTGTTATTTGACTCATCATCTCATCTTGACTAAGCGGTGCCGTTTCTACGAAGTCTGAGATTTGAACATTTTCCTGTGGATATGCAGGACGAATTTGCCGTATTCGTAATTGCAGACGACCACGATAATTTTGGACATCTCCGTTCACCTTCACAATAGTTTCTGCCTTATAAGTCTGCTCATCCTGTTCAGATGTATCCCATAGTTTTGCTTCAATATCTCCAGAACGGTCCTGCAAGACTAGTGATAAAAAGGGTTTCCCATTGCTTGCAATGCCCTTTGTGCATGTTTTCACCAACAAAAACATTTCTATTTGTTCTCCGACTTCAAATTCCATAAGTCCTTTGGTCATCTTTATACCCCCGCTTCTCTTCTTTTGATTTACAACGAGTATACCATATATTGTATAGCTAGTATGGTTAAAAAATTATCCAATCGCCTCCACTTTATGCAGGGAAGCCTTTAAATCTATTACTGTATCCTGAGAAAATTCTTGTAAGAGATGCTGATGGCAGGTAAAAAACAGCACCTGATTCGTATTGCTTATTTCCTTTAATAATTCTATCACTTTGTTGGTTCGCTTTTGATCAAAGTTTACAAAGCTGTCATCTATGATGATGGGAAAAGGATATTCCTCTTTTAGTATGTAAACAAGGGCAAACCTTATAGCGACATATAATTGCTCTGCCGTTGCCTGACTTAATTCTTCCGGAGCAAAGATGACACGATCTCTTCTTTCTACCATAAATTTTCCGTCTTCTTGCAAATGTATATGAATGTATTCTTTATTTGTTAGCAATTGAACGTATTCTTCCGCCTTTTCCATCACTTTTGGAAAACGATCCTTTTTTAAGCGATCCATCGTTAGTTTTAACATCTGCTTTGCTATCGCTACTTTTGCCCATTGTCTTGCTTTTTGATTAAAGAGCTCCTTTGTCTGGTAAAATTCGTGGAGTCTTTGCGTATAGGTTCCGCCTTCTTCCAATATGGCAATTTCATAATTTACTTGTGCGAACTCCTTATGAAGGGTTTTTAGTCTTTTGGAGTCTGCTTGAACAAGTTCCACAAATTTTTGCCTTTCTATTTCAAGTTCATCCTTAGAATCTTTTTTCAAATCGGTGAATGCATTTGAATTTATTTTTTTCTCTAGCATTGCAAGATTGGATTGAAGTTCCAGAAATTCCCTATATTCTTTCGCTTTCTTGCGGAAATCCTCTTTATCTTTCACATTAGCGTCCTGCAGCAATTCTTCCATTGCTTGACTTAATGCTGCTTTTTCATTAGACCATTTTCGTTCATCATTTTTTAATTCATCAAGCTTTACGGAAATTTCTCTGTATTTTGCTCGGCTTTCTTTTGCTCTGTTCCATTCATTTTTTATCCGTATAACCGCTTCACTAATTGGTAACGAGGACTCTAATTCATTTTTTGCCAGTTCCTCTGCCTTATTAACCCATTCCTCATATTTAGCTTTTACGATACTAAAATTTCTATTTTTTTGCTCTTTACTTAGGAGGGTCTTTGAAAGTTCTTTTAAAATATCATAGGCCTCCGGCAGTTGTTCAGATGAAAAATGACTAGGCAACCGCAGGTCTTTTTTGATATTGCTAAGAATTTCATCTTTTTCTCTACATTCTAATTTCCAATGTTCTAAAGCGGAATGAATACTTTCCACACGGTTTTGCTGCATTTCAAACTGAAGAAGCAGCTCCTTCCATTCCTGTCTTAAATCTAATTGTTCGTTATATATTTCCGATTGTTCCGCATTTTTTTCTAGCTCTCCCAATTGTTCCAATATATTCTTTTCTCTTTCCATTAATTTTGAAAGCTCATTGGAAGAATTCTTTCGCTTTCCTTTCTCTAACCAAGAAGAAACGGAGAGAAAGATAATGCCTATTAAAGAGAAAATCACAAGAATGTTTTGTTTGGACAGGAAACTATATACCATTAAGCAAGATAAAAGAAGAATAGATAATATAAGACGGAATCCATAGATGAACGATTGCTTATTCCCGTTTGTCCATTTCAACATCTGGATTTGTTCCTTCACATGTTGGTATTCCGGTTCCAAACGATTATATTTTTTTTGTTTTTCTGAAAGCCTGCGAAACTCGTCTTCTGGAATAAGCTTATTTTCAATGGATTCCACTTTCCATTCAATCTCTTCTAACCTCTTTTCCTCTGTCTCCTTTTGCTTTAATAATTCCTTTTCACGAGTGGCTAGTGCTAGATAATCTTTCGATGCTAGTTTTATACGATCTTTCATACCAATTCCTAAATCAATGGAGCTAAGATGATGAATATCGATATCGGTAAAATGAAGATCCCTAGCCAGCCTTTTCATCTGGTCATCCATTTTTTCTATTTCAAATTCTAATCTTTGCATTTGTTCTTGCCACGCTTGTGCTTGCGGCCAAGCTTCTACGATGAGCTGAATGTCAGATTCATTTTCTAATATTTTTAGATTAGGGTTGACTGCTGCAAGTTGATTTTCAAGCACCTTCTTCCGTTCCTGAATGGTGTTTAAATAACTGGTGACGGATCGCAATTGGTCTTCTAAATGCTCTAATCTGCTTAATCCATCCATTGGAAAAGTGATTTCCCCTATTTCCTGCAAACGCTGTTTGATTTGTATTCTTTCCTGATAAAGTGGCCAATCCTGAATAAGCTGGTTCAAGGATTGAATATTTTCTTGATAGTTATGTATTTGCCCCTGCAACCTTTCTATCTCTTGTTGCAGTTGCCAAGCTTGCTGTTTTAAAAGGGTATAGGATTCATTCTGTTTCTTCCCTTTTTTCAATTCCCCATCCTTTTGCTTTAACTGGTCCAGCAATTGATTTAGTTCAGGTTTGCGGCCATTCGGTTTAAAAAGTGCATCCTGCTCCTTTTGCAAATGCTGCTCCACATTCATTAAAGTATCCGTTCCGAACGTTCCAGCAGCCAATAAATATTTGCTAATATCCTCGCCTTTCATTCGCCCAACATCTTGAATCCCATGGATATTGAAAGAAAATATAGACTGGTACATGCGTCTATCCATCCCATTTAGGAGTTCATTTAAAAGCTCATCACTTCCAACCGTACCATTCGCGAAGGTAACCGTTACATCTCCTGCTGCTCTACCTCTAATTCGTTCAATCGTAATTTCTCCATGTTTCGTATCCAACACTAGTTTTCCGCCATATTTCCCGCTATTTTTCGGTTCGTAGCGGAGCTCTGATTGCTGTTTTGTCGGGAACCCAAACAATATGCTATGAATGAAGGACATTAGCGTTGATTTACCAGCTTCATTTTCTCCATATATCACTTGCAAGGAGGTACCAGACGGAAAATGAAAATCATTTAACTTCCCATAACCATATATATAGATTTCTTTCAACTTCATCTTCTTCACCTCCTGCTATGATTTTGAACTTAATAACTGTGACAGCATTTGACCTGCATCTATTAGAAGCTCTGTCTTCTCTTCAGCAGAAAAACGGTCTAAATACCTGCTGCTTTTGATATGTGAATACAATTCACCGACCGCTTCTTCGAAAATATCATTATCACTTAATAAAGCTAACGTACTATCTAATTCGTTTTTAAACGATTGGTATTCACTTAAAAAATTTCCATCCTTCATGGTTCTATCATGTTTTAAATCATAAGTCCAAACAAAATTTTCTTCCTGTTCTTCTCCATCCTGAAGACTTTCTGTTAATTCGCCGTTTGAAATTTTTTCGATTGCTTTTATTTCTAAATTCGCCGCATCCACTATTTCCAAGCGGAGTAGAACTGCCTGATTCTGTTTGCGAATGTTTTCCATCATCTCTTTACATTTTAAAAACAATTCATGAAAATAAGTGTATTTTTTCGCCGAAACAGTAACGGATTCCCAAACAATATCAGAGGTTTCAATAAATTCTAATTTAGTTTCATGTTTGGACAAGGTAACAGCAAAACATCCCTTCACAGATTGTTCCTTAGAATTTCTACCTTGAATATTTCCAGGATACACAATGTAAGGGTCCTGATGTAAAATTTGCCGCTTATGAATATGGCCAAGTGCCCAATAATCCATTTCCTTTTCTAGTAAATTCCCGATTGAAAACGGAGCATAGGGTTGATGGTATGTACTTCCCCCCTCACAATGCCCATGAAGAATACCAATATGAAAATCCGCTCCAGGTGTTTTGTTATACTGGTCCATTTTGCTCTCTCTTACATGTCTTTCCGGATAACTAAAGCCATATAAGTGGACCTTCACACCTTTATTTGTTATGTACTCGAATGTCTCTACATCAGAAGAAAACACATGGACATTTTCGGGCATCTCAATGGTTGTCCATCCCCCGCCCAAGTGATCGTGGTTTCCATGTATAACGAAAATATCAATATTTTCCATTTGAAGTCTTTCCATTTGTTTGCGCAATCTAGCTTGTGCTTTGATACTGCGGTCTTCCCCATCATATAAGTCACCGCTAATGATAACAAAATCAACCTGCTTCGAAATGGCTGCGTCCACTACCTTGGTAAAAGCACGGAAAGTACTTTCTTGTATTCTTTTAAAAATTTCCTTCGGCATATATTGCAAGCCAACAAATGGACTGTCCAAATGAAGATCTGCACAATGAATAAATGTTATATTCT
>Ga0224735_1044_pt1 | contig 14523 bp, 8 predicted proteins | sample IA12soil_MG_GH6A_2_FD_161635 | JGI IMG/M metagenome (GOLD analysis project Ga0224735, IMG submission 161635) | Enriched cells from agricultural soil in Iowa, United States - IA12soil_MG_GH6A(+) | ecosystem: Environmental > Terrestrial > Soil > Agricultural land | place: USA: Iowa | collected 2017-05-08 | reverse complement strand
CTTACTTCTTTAAACCAATTCCCTGATTTCTTAATCGTTTTTACTTGAGTATGAATATTATTGGATATAAAACCGTAGCGATTTCGATAGGCATTTTTCCATGACCAGCAATCAATCGGTGTCCATAAGTGATATCCAAAGCAATTAGAACCTTCTTCAATGCCTTTATGAAGCCATTCTAAATGCTCTCTAATAAAATCAATGCGATAATCATCTTCAATAACACCTTCTTTGTTCAAGAAGCGCTCTTCTCTTGAAACACCCATGCCATTTTCGGAAACAAACCACTCGATATTTTTATAATTATCACGGATATTTATTGCAATGTCATATAATGCTTGCGGATAAATCTCCCATCCCTTATCCACATTCATACGTCTGCCAGGCATATCATAATTATCATAATAACGGTCTGGCATCCAGTCAGCAGTGCTGTTTGGAGAGATATCGGGAGCTTTTACCCTTGAAGGATGATAAAAATTAACACCTAAGAGATCAATAGTATTCTCCTTAAGTATTGTTTTCTCTTCATTCGTCGATTCCCAGATCACTTTATCCTTTGATAACAATTCCTCTAGTCCTTCCGGAAATTCACCATATACTGCTGTATTCAGAAACATCTCATTTCTCCATAAATCCGCTATTCTGCTGGCCTCTAAATCTTCTTTACTTTGGCTTGCTGGATATGATGGAGTTAGATTCAAAATAATCCCGATTTTAGCACCCTTTTCATGCATTCCTAATTCTTTAAATGCTCTAATCGCCTTTGCAGATGCTAAATTAAGGTTATATGCTACTTGAACTGCCTTTTTCCCATCAACCACTTTAGGATAATGAAATTGATATAAATATTGGCCATCTACAATGACCATCGGCTCATTAAAGGTAAACCAATGCTTCACACGATCACCAAATAATTCGAAACATTTACTTGCGAATTTCGCAAATAAATCTACCACATGCTTCGATTCCCAGCCACCATATTTTTGGTAAAGCACAACAGGCAAGTCAAAATGATGCAACGCCATTACAGGGGTAATTCCCTGCTTAATGAATTCGTCAATAACATCATTATAGTATCGGACACCATCCTCATTTACAGTAGCTGTTTCAAAATCATCTATTAATCTTGTCCACTGAATAGAAGTTCGAACAGAATTCAAACCAACTTCTTTCATTAATTTAATATCTTCTACATAACTATTATAAAAATTAGATGCTGTATCCGGGCCAACTTGGTCGTAAAATTCTTCTGGTTCCACCTCATACCAGTAATCAAAAACATTGGCGTGCTTCTTATTAAAACGTCCTTCACTTTGCGGTCCAGAAGTTGCTGCACCCCACCAGAAATTACTCGGGAATTTCTTCATTATATTCCATCTCCTTTAACTGTCTCTCTAGTTGCCTTCCACTGCTTTTAGATAAAATAATTTACTATTAAAATCCTTTATTTTTTCTCTGGCCCAGTATTCATCGGCTTTGCCAGTAAAGTTTTCTCCAAAAAGGAGACCGATTTGCATAAGGTCGTCTCCAAAACGTTCTACTTCTGAATCATTAATTTTATATAATGTATTCACAGATAGTCCTTTTAATACTAGACGTTCATATGGCCGATTCGGCTTAGAGAGCACCTCGTAATACCCAACGATTGCCTCTGATTTATCTTTTGAAACAACCATCCAGGCTGTTTCATTATTAGTAAATGGACTCGATAATCGAATGAAAGTACCTTGTTGGAACAGGTTACGATGCTTTTTAAAGAAAGCAATATGTTCCTTCATCTGCCTTTTTTCTTGATCAGACAAAAGGGTAATATCCAGTTCATAGCCAAAGGTCCCAAAAAAGGCCACATTTGTTCTCGTTTCCAGACTAGTTGTTCTTCCTACTTGATGGTTAGGCACAGCCGATACATGACTTCCTATACTAGAAAGTGGATAAACCAAAGAAGAACCATACTGGATTTTCAATCGCTCTACAGCATCCGTATCATCACTTGCCCATGCTTGTGGAGCATAGTATAGCATGCCAGGATCAAATCGGCCGCCCCCGCCTGCACACGATTCAAATAGAATGTTAGGGTATTTGTTTATTAATTTTTCGTATAAATCATAAACACCCAAAATATAACGGTGATATACCTCTCCTTGCCGATTTGCCGGAAGTCCTTGCGAATAGACTTCTGAAATATAGCGATTCATATCCCATTTAATGTAATCAATCTGTCCATCCTTTAAAATATCGTCCATCAACGTAAAAATATAATGAACTACTTCTCTTCTGGAAAAATCTAATACAAATTGATTTCTTCCGTGAGAAACCCTTTTACCAGGGACATGAATGAGCCAATCTGGATGCTCCTCATACAATTTCGTGTCTTTACAGATCATTTCAGGCTCAAACCAAAGCCCAAATTGTAATCCTAGTGCATGGATTTTTTCTGACAAACCCTTTACTCCTGCCGGCAATTTTTCTTTGTTTACAAACCAGTCACCTAAGGAGGATGTGTCATCATGCCGTTCCCCAAACCATCCATCATCGAGAACAAATAACTCGATTCCTAAATCAGCCGCATTTCTAGCAATCTCAAGAATTTTTTCCTCATTAAAATCAAAATAAGTAGCTTCCCAATTATTTATTAAAATCGGGCGTTCCTTATCCCGCCACTGACCTCTTGCAAGTCTTGTCCGATACAGTTCATGAAAGATATGGCTCATACCATTTAAACCATTCTCACTATAAACAACAACTGCTTCAGGTGTTTGGAATTCCTCATTAGCATTTAATTGCCATGAAAATTGGAGTGGATGAATACCTACCATCGCTCTTGTTACTTGATATGTATCAACCTCAACCTGTGCAAGGAAGTTTCCGCTATAGATAAAACTAAAGCCGAATACTTCTCCATGATGCTCCGTTGTTTCCGGTCGAACTAGAGCCATAAATGGATTATGTGCATGACTGCTGGCCCCCCTAGTGCTTCCTACCGATTGAACACCTGTAATAACAGGCTTTCGTTCCATATGATTCTCTCTTGCCCATGCTCCATTTAGATGAACAAGTTCAAATTCATTATGTGGAAAATCAATACTCATGCTCATAGCCGTTTTAATATTAAAGCTCGTTGTCCCATTATTGACGAACTTTACGCTTCTTGCTATTGCATCAAAGTTTTGAAAGATAGTATAAAATAAATGAATTGTAAGCTCAGAATAGCTATCCTTTAAAACCACTTCTAACGTTTCCGCTTCTTCAGGATTTTCAGTATACGTTGCTGGAAGACCTGACAATTTAGGTTTCCCTGCAGATACGTTATAATGGTCAAACTGAAAATCCGAAATTCGATCTCCTTTTGGATATTCTATTTGATAGGCAGGATTACGAAAGTCCGTTGTGCCGAAAACAGGATATTCTTGTTTTATATGCTCAAGGGAAGATGTGTGATCTCCTTCAAATAGATTATTAGAGGGACGTACCTCTCTTTCAATTAAGTATTGGAAATTTTCACGATGGCGTATGCTTTTGCCAAAATATAAATGTTCCAAATGACGGCTTTTTTCTATTACTCTAAATAAATAGCTAATTCGACCATTCGTTAAATGAAATTCTAGGTTATCCTTATTCACCTTTATTAGATTGGATAGAGTCACCGATCAAAAACCCCCTTACCTTATCCCCTAGCTTAGGAAGCCACTCATGTCCATATTCAGGGAAAACAATCATTTCTTTTGGGGACTGAATCTTATTGAATACGGCAAACTGTGTTGCGGGATAGCATACTCCGTCTTCCAGTCCAATTGCCCAAACAACTTCTGCCTTGATCCTAGATGCAAGATGCTGAATGTCAATATATTCCAATGTATGAAAAAACTCTTCTTCCCTTTCATGCATTGGATCACGAAAACGAAACCAATAATGTAACTCTTCATAAGCAGAAGACGTAATATCAAATTCAAATGCTTTCCGGTAATCACTCAAAAACGGATATTGGGCTACCACTTTTTTTACACGTGGCTCTAATGCTGCACATACAATAGACAATGCGCCCCCTTGTGAAGCACCTTGGACAACAATATTTCCCTCGTCCACATTGTCCATCGACATTAGTATTTTTGCCGCTTGAGCAGTATCAAGAAAGACAGAGCGATAGTAGAGGCTCTCTGGTCCTTCCTCCACACCGCGAATGATTAATCCTTTAAGTGTTGTGCCATTTACTACTGTATTGTCTTCGGACCAACCGCCTTGACCGCGGCAATCCATCGCCAATACTGAAAAACCTTCAGCAACCCAGCCAACCTTATCTGTAAAATCGCCGCTATCGCAATGATAGCCATGAAACATTAACATTCCTGGTGTTTTTTTTGTTTTGTTTTTCGGACAAACATATTGGCATCTAACCTTTGCTCCATTTATTCCAATAAAATATAAATTATAAAAATCTGCGATATGGGAAGGTATATTTACTTTTTCCAATTCATACTGTAAGGGCAGTTGAGAAAGCTCTTCCAAACCCTTATCCCAAAATTCATCAAAATCAGCAGGTTTCTTTCCTGAACCTATATAACTGTTATATTCATTAAAAACTTGCTCAGCTTTCATCCAGACACCCCTCAACCTGTTATCGCTTTCATTATAATGTATATACTTAATAAAGTAAATGTATATATTTAATTAGAATTTGTAAAATCATGAGGGTGCCTGGCACCACTCGTGGACAAATTGTAAAAGTGTCCATTGTGGGTGGACAAATTGTAAAACCAGACTTTTTGTTAATAAAAGTAAAGCAGCCTAATACCCGTTACATTTGAACATTTCATAAAGGGAATCAGGCCGGTTTTTTATATTTTTTCCGTACTTTCTCACAACTTCCGAATCGTAAAAAACTTCCGCAGCAGCCAAACACCAGGTGCAAAACCTAATGAAAGCTGCCATGCTCCTATTGCTTGCAAACCGTAGTTACGAACTAATTCCATTTTAGCACTCATGCTTCGAACGTCCTCAAACCAAACTTCATGTGTCTGTCCTTGTTCGTCTCTATATCTAAAAAATGGTGATTGATATTCTTCTGAATATTGAATTGGTGCATGATAACGCATAGCAGTTTCTATAGCATCTTGATTGGATATACCTGGTGCAATCCTTCCTGAGCTATAAGGAATGATCCAATTATATCCATATAGAGGTACGCCAAGAATGATTTTCCTGCTTGGAACAGTCTTTATAGCATATTCAATCGTTTTTCTGACTTCAGTTATTGGTGATACAGGACCGGGTTCACTGCCAGAATGGTGCCAATCGTAGGCCATAATAAACATATAATCGACTACAGAGCCTATTCCACCATAATCATATCCTCTTAACCAAGATATATCTTCACTCGATTTAGCAGGAACAGCAATGGTTATAGGCAGCCTATCTTCTCGTAGGCGGACCTTTAATTCTTTTAAGAACCCGGTCAGAAGATCCCGATCTTGTGCCTTAACAAGTTCAAAATCGATATTTACCCCGCCATATCCATGTTGTTTTGTTAAATAAACAATATTGTTTACTAAATTGCTTCGTGCAGTAGGATTATTTAATACAGCACTGACAAGATCAGAGCTAAATCCTTGAGAGGTTAAGTTTGTTATTGTTACAAGCGGTACTACCCGATGCTCCCAAGTAGTTCGTACAGCTACTGCATCATTTAAATTGTTCACGATATCTCCATTACTGGCAAAGTGGTACTCAAACAAAGCGATGGAGGATGAATAAGGGGCAAATTGACTAATTAGTTCTGCGTCCTGTTCCGGCGTACGGACTTGATAATATTCCAAAGTACCTGCAAGGTAATTTGATATGTTGGGAATTTTAATTTTCATTCCAGGATGAATAGAGGAAGGATGAATCGACGGATTTGCTTGTCTCAATTGTTCCACGCTTACCATAGCCTTTCTGGCAATTCCGATAAACGTATCTCCTGACTGTACGATATACGTGTATTTAGGAATAAGTACTGCCTGACCAATTACGAGATTAGAATCTCCAAAGCCATTTGCCAATCTTAATCTTTCCATCGAAGCTTGGTACATTCGGCTTATTTTAAATAAAGTGTCTCCTTGTCGAACTATATGAATAAACATTGTACTCCCCCCCATTAACAATTAAGCGCCAATATATATATACGGGAACTTTATGGAGGGACATCCCTAATAATTCATATTCTTGTTAAAAAATTTTACCCAAAATGATGTCACTTTATTATGGGTTCCTTTTATCTAAATAAAATGGCTCCTGCATAATTTGGTCATATTACCAAATACGAATTAGTTTAATCGTTATTAATCAACTTTATTGGGTCACTGAGTGTAATTTTCTCGGTCATATTAATAGGATATAATTTTCCTTCTAATGCAAAAGAAATCCTGCCCGTTTCCTCTGATACAACAAGTGCTAATGCATCACTTTGCTCGGTCACCCCTAACGCAGCCCGATGCCTTGTTCCAACCTTTTCCTTTCCTATTTTTCTTTTAGTTAAAGGCAATACATTCGATGCTGAAACCACAACATTCCCTCTTATTAAAACCGCTCCATCATGAAGAGGATTCCCTGGATAAAAAATAGCTTCTAATAATTTCGGTGTCACAACCGCCTCCATAGGCGTTCCTTTTTGAATAATTGTCTCTAATGAATGGCTCCTCTCGACTACAATTAACGCACCATGTCTTTGTTTGGAAAGATGCTGCATGGAAATAGATAGATCCTCATATGTGTCTGTAAAGGAAGATAAATAACAATTCAAATAAAAGGATGCTGCCATCGCTTCAATATCTGCCAACTGATTTTTTGCCTCCTCCAAACAATTCAATAAGCAATAATCCTCTCCCTCAAGCTGTGCTAAATTCGATTGAAGGTGGCTGATTAAATGTTGGAGTCCTACCGCTAACTGTTGCTTCATAGGGGAAAAATCACAGTTTTTCGTTTCCACGTTCGTATCCCTCCCATTTTTTGAACATTGGCCAAACCTTTCTTGAACTCCTATTACTTATTGTTACTATTCCCATAAATTTTATGACAGTGGTGCCAGGCACCACCCGTGGACATTTCGCCACTTTGTCCACCACAGGAGGACAGTTAAATACATTAATAATAGAATGGAGGTCCACAGCCAGAGCTATGGACCTCCATTCTTTTTTCTCTTTAAGCGAAAAAGTAATCTTTTGTTTTTCCTTTAATTATCCTTATCACCGGCATTCCTCAATCGGGGACACGAACTAACTGATCATCCGCCTCAGCAAGAAACTTTCTCATCGCATCCTTATTTACTGGAGGGCTGAATAAGTAACCTTGAATTTCGTCGCAACCCATTTGCAGCAGTCTGTCCCTTTCTGCTTCACACTCTACTCCTTCTGCAACAACATTAAGATGCAGACCATGGGCAATATCAAAAATAGATTTCACCAAGAGTGCCTTCTTCTCATCTTGATGAATATCTGTTATAAATTGCCGATCTATTTTAATTTCATCAAATGGCAGCTGTAGCAATTGATACATGGAGGAATAGCCTTTTCCAAAGTCATCAATAGAGATAAGCACCCCTAATTGCTTCAACCGATAAATCACCTCTGCTACCTGCAGTGGATCTTTGATGAATACACTTTCGGTGATTTCTAATTTTAAATACCGTGGTTCCATCCCCGATAACTCTAAAGCTTTTTTAATTAAAGGGATTAATGAATCCTGTTGAAAATGCTTTGCTGATATGTTGACGGAAATCGGTACATGCAGGAGCCCTTCATCCTGCCATTCCTTATTTTGTTTGCATGCCATAAATAGAGACCACTCATCTATTTGTAAAATGAGTCCGATTTCTTCTGCAATAGGTATAAAGGTGGCAGGTGAAACATATCCCAATTGCGGGTCCTTCCAGCGCAATAATGCCTCCATGCTTGTGACACTGTTCATTCTTGTCTTCGGCTGAAAATAAAGCTCAAATTGACCTTTATCTACTGCTAACCTTAAAGAATGTTCTATCTCTAAACGTTCCTGAAAACTATTTCGCATTGATTCATTAAAAAATTGAATACAATTGCCGCCCTTTTCCTTCGAATTATACATTGCAATGTCAGCGCATTTGACAAGCGTATCTAAGTCCTGTCCATCTTCAGGATACATACCTACTCCGATACTGGCAGTTATATAAAACATATGCCCTTGAACAGGGAAATAGGAAGAAAATGCTTGAATAATTTGCTCCATCGTCTGATGTAATCCTTCACCCTCTACACGCTGGACGATGACAAATTCGTCCCCGCTAAGACGAAAAACTTCCCGATTGTCGTTTTGTATAGCACCAAGTTTTTTTGCAATTAATTGCAGCAAGGCATCTCCAGCATCATGACCTAAAGTATCATTGATTTGTTTAAATTGATTAATATCAATGAAGATAATCGCTGCGCGTTTCGTTAAAGGATGCTTTATTAAATTTTTGACATAGGTTTGGAAATGCAGCCTATTCGGCAATCCTGTTAAAACATCAAAAAACGCTAACTGATGCAGTTGATCCTCCGATTCCTTTAATTTAATTGTTTGTTCCGTTAGCTTCTTATTCATTTCACTGCTTTCTCGGAACTGTTCCTTAATCTTTTCAGCCATTATTTTCAAATTTTGTGTTAATAATCGGAGTTCTGATACATAGCTTTGCGGCCACTCGACTTTCTCAAAATGAAGCAGCCTCTGTGGAAGTCCAGTAGTAGCAACAGTTAATTGCTTTAAATTATTGATAAAAATCCGACTAACAATCTGTACAAGGAAAACGAGTAAAATTGCAAACAAAGCCGAATACTTTAGCTGTTCTAAAAAGTTATTAGTAATTTGATCCTGGTACTTAGAAATTGGAAATCGGAGCACCATTTTCATCGATAAATCATCTATTTTTTTCGTATAAACATAGAACCCTGATCTCCATCTCATAATAGGCGTAGCGTTTTCTTTTTCCTTCGGCAATGCCTCATAGAAGTTATATTGGATCTTCCTCCACTCATAATTCTGCATCCAATCATATTTCTGGCCGGTCTTCAGCCCCTGAATACCAGAAGCAATAACATTAGCATGAAAGTCTGTGATAACAATATCGTATGCTTGCTCTTCATTTTCCTTCACCGTATCATATAAATGGTTGGTTCGAAAAGGATCATATAATTTATGTAGGTCATCCTTATTCCATAGGATCATTTCTTTTTCCATCCGATTTGTACTATTTTCCGCTGACCTTACCGCATCCTTTACCATATGCGCATGAACGTTGCTTGTGATTGTCGCGATACTTATGAAAAAAGGTAACAGAATAGAAACAAATGTTATATGGGAGAGAAATTGATGAAAAGAAACATTATTCTTATTGACTTTTAATATTTTATAAAAGGGAACATATGCAAGAAGCATGTCTGGCATCAGAACATTAAAACATCCGTTGATAATATCTTTTGCTACTTTAAAATACAGTACACTTCCTGTTAAAGCATGCCCATTTATAAAAAGCATTCCAACAAATCCAACGGTTAACCAAAATAAGACATCCACATAGAACATTTTTGCCTTTCTACCTTTATAAAAAAAAGCACCTACAAATAAAAGCTCTAAAATAGAAAGACAACCAATGCTAATACCCAAAAAACTATGCTGTACGAAAAAAAGACCTATTACACCAACAAAAACGGCACTGGGAAGTCCCATTAGCCGAAACAATAAAAACAAAAATAAGCTAGAAAAGGAAAAGGTAATCCCGTAAGCAAATGTTAATTTATAACTTGAAAATACAAGAAATAACACTGCAAAAACTATAAACAAAAGGGTTTCACGGTTCCATTTTGGAATAAATGTTTTAATAGCGTGCATATGTATCTCCTAATCTAATTTTAGAGTAAGAAGCTGTTAAACTTACATTCCAATACATATCATAACACATGCATTTTCACTTGAATATCACAGGCAAAATCCTCTTAAATACCTCCCTTCAATCAAAAAATCATCTCACTTTTAACATGTAACTCAGAACGAACTTCATACATTATATGGTGTCGAAATGTAAATGAAATATTGATTTATTTATAACCTTTTACAACATTTCAACGTCTGTTTTTTTTGTATAAAAAAGAGAAAACGCATGGGACATCCACTAAAACTCTTAACAAGCTCTCAAGCTTTGAAACTAGCTGTTTCGGCACAACTGTATTAGAGGTATGTAAGAATATGGGAGATAAAAGAATGGAGTATTGCTATTTCAGCAAGGAATTCAAATTAGCACAACCAAATACGGGAAGCAGCAGCCTGTGAAATGAATAAAGCTATAAGTAAAGCTTTTATTTAAAAGAAAAGATGTTCACCTATATCAAATCACAGTACCTTACAGTGTAAAAGTAAAATACGAAGTAGCCTTTTATATAAAATTACAATTTCAGATAATCTTCTACCTATTACTCTTTCAATCAAACGTTTGAATAAATTGACAATAAATCAAAGAAAATGAACTTTCCTCGGCTCACATGCAAATAAAAATTGACGAATATTGTTAATAATCAAACAAACCATTCCCCCTCCCTGATACCCCTAACCTAGTTACTGTTAGAAGGAATTATTCGAGAATTGTGATAGGAAGTGGTACTAAAATGGATTCAAAAAAATCATGTTGTTCGGTTGGCAGAGCATTCATTCAAACAGATTTTATTCCCACAGAAAACACAACCTTCCTTATTCACAGTTGATAAGAAGGAGCCAGAGGATATGGTCTTTATTCCAGATGGAGAATTTCTTTTGGGGACGAAGGACAGAGACGGATTTCCTGCTGATGGGGAAGACTGTACGCTGTGTAAAGGTTCCTTCTTTTTGGTTGGACAAATACGCCATTTCCAAAGCAAAGTTTTTAAAATTTGTAAAGGCAACAGATTATAAAACCGAAGCAGAACAATCCGGATGGTCTTTTGTTTTTTACCTGTTATTATAGGAAGATACCACAAAGATGGTGCGGCAGGTTCCACGCGAAACGCCATGGTTGGCTGTTATCGAAGGAGCCTATCGGTTCCAACCAGAATGTCCAGATTCCTTTATAGAAGGACAAATGATTCGCCCCGTTTTTCCATTTTCTAGAATGATGCAAAAGCCTATTGTGATTGCGCAGGTAAAAGACTACCAACGGAAGCCGAATGGGAATTCACAGCACGAGGTGGACTTAGTCAAAAGAAATATCCTTGGGGAGATGAACTGCATCCAGATGGAAGACATGTTTGTAATATTTGGCAGGGTAAGTTTCCGAAAATAAATACCGTAAAGGATGTTTATTTAGGAACAGCCCAATTGATGCTTTCCCACCAAACGGATACAGCTTATATAATATAGCCGGAAACGTGTGGGAATGGTGTTCAGATTGGTTTAGTTCAAAAGCAATAACCCCCAAGGACCAAAATCCGGTACCACAAAGTCCATGAGAGGTGGGTCTTCTCTCTGCCCTGAATCCTATTGCAACCCATATAGAATTGCTTCAAGAACTTCGAATACTCCAGACAGTTCAGCAGGGAACCTAGGGTTTCGTTGTGTTGGATATCAAAGAGCACTGAAAACAGCTATTATTTTTCACCATTTCACCATTTTCGACTCAAAATATTCTATTTCCTCTTAATCAAACGTTTGAACAAAAAAAACGAATAGATAAAGTTGTCAGCATTCGGTGTCCATTTACAAAAGCAGAAATGGACGAAAATTGTCATCATATGAAACAGGGATGTTTTCTCCATCAGAGACAACATCCCTTATATCCTATTTCGCTAATGACCCCATTGGATCCCAAGGTTTCAATTCGATAGGGTCTTTCTCCCATGCCTTTTTCAAATCATCTGAGAGGTGTTTCTTGTTTACGACAATTTGATAGGTGTACTCATCCATCCACTTATCACTCATGACAAAATATCCTTTATTCCCTACTTTTTCACCCCAGCTGTTTTCCACTTTCCATCTGTTTGGTTTACCTTCTACAAGATTTACTCCCGTAAGAACCATAGCATGAGTCATGACGCTCCCCTTATAGTCAAGTCGTTCTGCCTTTGACATTGACATTTCAATCCCCAAAGTCGATTCGTAATCATAGAGGTCCAAATCCATAATGCCATGATCTTTATTGGATAATTTACCTACATCACATCCAAACCATACACTTTCATTGTCTTGAATCTGCTTGATAGCAAGCTCCTTCATCGTATCCATATCGACATTGAGGTATTTAATTTGGTTACCTTCTACAACATTTCCAAGATATTGTACGGTATAGGTTTTTCCGTATGGTTTATCCTGAGTCGGTGCATTGATAATACTCACATATTCATCTAGATCGAGCCCTATATATTTTTCATAGAACTGTTGAGGAGTAATCGCAAGGTCCCGATAAAACGTATTATTTTTATTTCTATATTCAAAATTAAATGTTCTTGGCGGCTCCCCTAATGATAGAGTTAGAATTTTATAGATATCCGACAGCATTTCTTCCTTCGTTTTGTTTAATTCTTCCTCAGTTCCCCCTTTACTGGACATATTTCTGAGTTTAACTGCATCTTCCCGTAATTTCGTATTCAATATGGCATTTAGCCTCATCGAACTGCTACTTTGAAATGTTTCTGGCATTGCCTGCTTTGGCACTACACCATACTTTTTAACAAGCGAAACAAACATATCCCATTGTCCGCCATCCTGTTGGGGAGTAGACAATATCCAGGAAACCAATCTTCCATCTAGAGGCTCGTTCGCTGTTTCCAAAACACTTTCAAGAAAATAGTTCGCTTTCTCAAATTTATCCCAAAAGTTAACGTAATTTTGGGATAGCTCAAAGTCTTTTAATTGAAACTCTCGATTCATTTTATGGTGAAACGTATTCAGCGCAGCAAACATCCAGCATCTTCCACTTTGCTTTTGATTGGATACTTTCCCTGTTTCAATTTCATCAGAGAAAACATGATTCATAGCCACAATAGCATCTCTATTTTCAGCAACCGCATCAATACCATTTTTGATCACGGCATTTTTCACTATCCTCCCAGGTATAGAATCGTTTACCTTCTCTGAAAACCTCTCTACTAATTTGGTTGATATACCATTTACCATATAAAATCCCCCCTTATGTATGCGTATTATCATTATATTCCTAATTATCAAAAAAAATGAACCAAAAAGAAAAGGACGGTTCTCAATAATAAAAGAGCCGTCCTTATTTACATTATCCTGTTATCACCCTTTCAACAGGATAATGATAATTTGCTTTCCCCTTATTATTTCCTCCCATTATTAATAGGAAAGAAGTTAACCCAATTCTTCCAACAAACATCAAAATCATCAAAATGCATTTTGATAAAACACTTAGATCCGGAGTGATACCCAACGATAAGCCCACTGTACCGAAGGCAGAGCAAACTTCTAATAAAATGGCCATTAAATCTTGCTGCTTATCAGAGATGCTGATTAACACTACTGAAATACAGCACATCATAACAGCTAATATAGTAATAGCAAAAGACTTCATAATATCATCTTGATGAATTTCTCTATTAAAGATTTTAATATCACGGTTTCCTTTTGCGAAATGATAGACGAACAACATATTTAAAGCAAACGTGGTTGTCCGTATTCCCCCACCCACTGAATTAGGAGAACCTCCAATAAACATGAAAACACTCATAATCAATAGTGTAGGCACAGAAAATTCCGTTATATCCATGGTTGTAAGTCCAGCACTTCTCGTCGTAGCTGACTGAAAGAGCGCATAGAAAAAGCTCTTATGCCATGATAAATGTCTAAAATAATTTTGCCACTCTAGCAGGAGAATCAGAACTGTTCCAGCGATAAATAGAATTCCATAAGTAATGGTTGTCATCTTTGCAAACAAGGAAAAACGAAATGATATTCTAGACTTTCTCCTTTTATTCAAAAAATACGATTTCACTTCTATTACTACCGGAAACCCTATGGACCCAAAAATGATTAAGACTATGACAATGATTTGTACAAAATAATCTCCTGCAAATGGGATAAGTGATTCCCCAGTGATATCCAAGCCAGCATTTGTAGTTGCACTAACCGCAGCAAATAACCCCTGAAGAAATGCCTCTTTTCCAGAAGGAAAGTATTTCATAAAATATAATCCTAAAATCACAGCTCCAACCAACTCTGTCAAAAGTACCATTTTTAATATCTCTTTTACTAACTGGACAAGACCTGATAATGCATATTGATTATTATCTACCATTATAAGGCGGCGTTCGCGCAAACCAATTTTCTTCCCCAATAGAAGCCAGAAAAAGGTACTCATCGCCATAATCCCTATACCACCAAATTGTAAAACAATCATAATAACAAAATATCCAAATAAACTATACGTCTCTGATATATTAAAAACCGTTAATCCCGTATCGCTAACTACACTCACAGCAGTGAAGACTGTATCGATAAAACTTACATGTACCCCTGGCTTATGTACTGCCGGGAGATTGAATAATAAAATGGATATCA
>Ga0224735_1043_pt1 | contig 14601 bp, 16 predicted proteins | sample IA12soil_MG_GH6A_2_FD_161635 | JGI IMG/M metagenome (GOLD analysis project Ga0224735, IMG submission 161635) | Enriched cells from agricultural soil in Iowa, United States - IA12soil_MG_GH6A(+) | ecosystem: Environmental > Terrestrial > Soil > Agricultural land | place: USA: Iowa | collected... | reverse complement strand
GGGAAAATCAATCCTATCGGAACGTGCCAATCTAACGTTATCAAGAATGATGATTTCACCTACTGATAGAGTATCCATTATGACTGGGAAATTTTTAGGCACTTTCCTGTATACAATGGTTCAATTCCTGATTTTTTTGGGAGCGACTCATTATATTATTCAAGTGAACTGGGGGAGTAATCCAGGACAAATAATCATGATTGCCATCGCCTACAGCATTTCAGTATCAGGCTTATCAATGATTGTTGCTGCCTTTATGAAAACAGAAAAAACAGCCGATTCCTTAGGTGGGATGCTTGTTCAAGTATTATCTTTACTTGGCGGTTCGATGATACCTATTTCCGTTTTTCCAGAAACATTACAGAAGATTTCTAAAATCACACCTAATTCATGGGCATTAAATAGTTTTACCAATATTATGTCCGGGACCTCATGGAATAGCTTGATAATACCACTTTGCATTCTTATTGGCATTGGAATTATTGCAACTATAATTGGATCCTTGCGCTTCCGAATGATATCGAATTAAATAAAGAAAGGAGTAATGGTGATGAAAGCTATATCTGTTTGTTTATTTGAAATGAAAAGGACTTTAAGCAAACCATCCGCATATATATTAATGCTCGTCATGCCGATTATTTTCACCTTACTATTCGGTAGTATTTTTGGAAATGCTTCTTCGCAAACACTTACACTAGCAGTGGTAGATAAAGATAAAAGTCATTTATCAGAAGCCCTAATAAACCGCCTGCATCAAGATTCCACTTTAAAACTGAAAGAAAGTAATGAAAGGACATCTAATGAACTATTGAAGAATCACAAATTGGATGGGGTTATCACGATTGAGCAAGGCTTCCAGGAGCAGTTAGCAAGTTCTCTAAGTCCAAAAATTTACTTCCAGCATCAACCTGGTTCACCAAGTACGAGTATGGTCAAACAATCGTTGAATCAAGAAATCAATAGAATGAAATTACAAGTTATTGCAGCAGTAGAATGGAGCAAGTCGAGTAAGGACATCGATTGGTCAAGTATGTTTGATAAAATATCGAAATCGGAAGGCCAAACAAATAAATACACTACAGTCGTATCCGCTAATAATCAGAAGAAAACTTTAAGTGGGTTATCCTACAGCTCTGCAGGATTTTCCATTATGTTTGTCATGTTTATGATGATGTCTGTCACAGGTGTTATTATTGAAGCAAAAAACACAGGTGTGTGGTCAAGATTATTAACCACTTCTATAACAAAATCCGAGCTTTTATTAGGTTATTTATTATCATTCTTTCTAATTGGTTGGGTTCAGTTCGCAATATTAATGGTCTTTTCCTCGATTGTCTTTCATGTAGTATGGGGAAACATTGTTGGATTAATCGTACTCATTTCTGCATTATTATTATGTGTGGTAGGACTCGGTTTAGCGATTGCGAGCATGGTTAAAACAACTGAGCAACAAACTGCTATTGGTTCTTTAATCATCGTTTCTACCTGTATGCTTGGGGGAGTTTATTGGCCGCTTAGTGTAGTTCCTACAATCATGCAAAAAATTGCCAATTTTGTGCCTCAATCATGGGCAATGAAAGGATTTACTAATCTCATTGCAGACGGCGGGGCACTACCTGATATTTTACAGCCAGTAACGATATTATTAGCATTTGCAGCTGTATTTCTGTCCTTTGGATTATTAAGAGTACGTATCCAGTGAAAGGAGCAAAACGGAATCGCTTTGCGATTGCGTATGGATGAGTGAAATTTAAAGTCTAAATTCACCTCCGTAGTCTCCGACTGAGATAAAGGAAACACAGGGAGATAGTTTACTGGCTATAGAAAACAGCACTTCTATTTTACTTGTTGCTGACTTGAGCGGCATAATCCACTAGCCGATAGGCACTCAAGCTGGTTATAGGGAAATAGTGCCGAGTTCTGCGGCACTATTTTTTTTGCAGTTGTTCTTGAGCCATTCTAATCATTTCCTTTACCATGTTGCCTCCGATTGGGCCGCCAACTTTTCCAGCCTCTTCTGCGGATAAATTACCATTATACCCTTTATGCAAAGGAACTCCTTGTTCTTTTGCTACTTCATATTTGACACTGTTTGGGTCTTCCGGATCTACCTTGTACCCTTGCCTTGCCATTACTTGTCCTTTGAACGCATCAAGCGCATTTCTAGTTCCTGGTACAAGAGGCTTCCTGTTTCTTCTAGCCATTTAGAATCCCTCCTTATACCTTAGTTTTTCCTAAGGATTGTTTTTTCATGAGGAAGTATATCTTTCCATTTTCGGAACAAATTAAAGAATTGGACACAGCGGACGGAGTAGGACAATACACATTTTAAAATACTAATGGATAAAAACATAATCGTTTTATTCATATGTTGAATTAAATGTAATGACACCTACATATCATGTACAGAGGGGATGAAACGTGGATTTCAGAAGAACGATAGCCTTTAAAAATTATGAATGGGTGGAAATTGACTTTAGGCAGCTGCGAAAAGGGGACAACTTTAGGATGTTTGAACTAAATGGGGAAGAAGTTCTTGATGAATATGGAAATAAAATAATGAAAGCTAAATCAGACCCATATTACGATCTTGAACTTGAGTGCTGGCTAGTAGACTTAGAGGAAATGAAATAAAAATAAGAGCTCTTTAAACAGAGACTCTTATTTTTTATTGATTATTTTTTTAAATCTTCAATAGAATCGATTTTCATGTATTTAGGTACTACAAGACCGATTTTCACACCTGTTATACTGGTTCCGATATCTTCAAATTTACCATTAAATTTATCGGCATAAGTCTTATGTGTCAATGGGAGCCATGCAGAAAGAGAAGCATCGGCACTGCCATCTGCGATAGCGGTCCACATTGGTCCAGCTTCAACTTGTGTTAAAGAGACCTTATATCCTTGTTTTTCAAGAACTTTCCCAATAACGTTTGTACTAGCAATTTCACTGTCCCAGGCAACATATACAAGTTTTATTTTCTTACCATTTACTTTTTTCGTGCCTTCTGTCCATTTTGCAACTTTGTCAGAATTATTTTTAACCCATTTAGCAGCTGCATCTTCTGGTTTAGTACCTTCTTGGATATCCAGCATTACTTTCCCCATATCATCCTCGTTCCACTTAAAGTTACTTAAAATCTTATAAGCTTCCGGAAGATCCTCTTTCAATCCTTTTCTGGCAATGGTATGAATTTCTTCTGCACTTCCATATACGCCTTTTGGATCTTTAAGATATTTTAGGTCATATTTTGCGAACATCCAATGTGGGTTCCAGCCTGTAATAATAATAGGATCTTTTTTATCATAGGCTTTCTTTAAAGCTGCCGTCATAGCAGCACTAGAACCGGAAATTACTTGCCAATCATCTAATTTGTAATCCTTCAAAGCTTTATCCGTAGCTTGCATAATCCCTGCACCAGGATCAATCCCAATTATCTTATAATGTACGCTGTCCCCAACTGATGACTTATCAGAACTTGCTTTATCACTTCCGCAAGCAGCGAGGCTAAGGGATAATGCCGCTACAGACGCCAGCCCGATTATTTTTTTCCACATTATACATTCCCCCTTTTTTTCCTTTTACCAGCATTTTGTGTAATTCTATCTAATACGATGGCCACAATGACAATTGCGATACCAGCTTCCACACCGACACCAATTTTTAATTGTGTTACTGCCCGATACACTTCTTCTCCTAACCCCGGTGCACCCACCATCGATGCGATAACGACCATGGAGAGAGCCAACATAATGCTTTGGTTTATACCAGCCATAATGGTAGGCATTGCAAGCGGCAATTGCACTTTCATTAACCTTTGTGCAGTAGTGGAACCGAAGCTTTCAGTCGCTTCAATAATGTCTGCCGGAACTTGCTGTATTCCTAAAATGGTAAGTCTTATCGTAGGCGGCATCGCAAAAATGACGGAAGCAACCACACCTGGTACTACACCTATATTAAAAAAGAAAATAGCAGGTAGTAGATATACAAACGCTGGCATAGTTTGCATAAAATCTAGAATTGGTGTGACGATTTTACGGACCATTTGTTTTTGCGAGGACCATATACCTAATGGAATACCTACAACAATGGAAATAATAACCGAAGTTAAGACAAGAGCCAATGTATTAAGCATTGCATCCCAATAACCTAGATAATCAATAATGAGGAATCCAATAAATGTAAATACAGCAATGCTTTTTTTGGTTAGCCATAAGGCAAGCAACCCAATTATAATCGTGAGTACGATAGGAGGGAAAAGTCCTAATACATTTACCATTCCATCCACTGAGTTTTCTACTCCCGAAGAGACTCCATCAAACAGTCCTCCAAAAGTAGATGTTAGCCAGTCAACAAAGGAATCAATCCAATCAGCTAATGGAATTCTAGGAAGCCACTTATTCATGTTAATTCACCTCCTTTAATACAGAAGGTTCCATGATTTCGGATTGATGAATATAAGAATCATTACCTGCTAGGGCACCGATTAATGCACCTCGAATAACAATACCTCTCATTCTATTACGATCATCCACTACTGCGACAGGAATACTTGCTGTTGATACCATTTCAAAGAGGTCTGTTAATAATGTTTCACTAGGAACAGAGGTAACTTCTCCTTCTAATACATCTAGTAGGGAAACACCGTTTTCGGCTGCATCTTTGGCATTTTGAGCCGTTACTGCACCTAATAACCGATTTTGTTTATCCACTACATAAATGGAGGAGATACCAAGATTTTTCATTAAGGTCAAAGCAACTCTTGGTCCTTTTTCAACCTGTACCGTTTCTGCACGCTTCATAATATGACCTGCTGTTAATACCTTAGAGAAATCAACGTCTTCTATGAATCTTTCAACATATTCATTGGAAGGATTCATTAGGATTTCTTCTGGAGTACCTATTTGTACGATATTGCCATCTTTCATTAGAGCAATGCGGTCACCTATTCGCAGTGCTTCATCCAGGTCGTGGGTAATGAAAATTATCGTTTTCCCCATGGAATCATGCAATTCCAGCAATTCATCTTGCATATCTTTTCTGATTAATGGATCCAGAGCACTAAATGCTTCATCCATTAACAAAATATCAGGATTATTTGCCAATGCTCTTGCCAAACCAACCCTTTGCTGCATCCCACCGCTCAATTGGTCCGGATACTGGTCTTCGTAACCTTCTAAGCCTACTAATTTTAAAGATTGGAGTGCCTTTTCATGCCTCGTTTGTTTAGCGATTCCTTGGATTTCTAATCCATATTCCGTATTTTGGAGGATAGTTCGGTGAGGTAATAAAGCAAATTTCTGAAATACCATACTGATTTTTTTCCTACGGACATTACGAAGCTGTTCCTTTGACATCGAAATAATATTTTCGTTATCAATAAGAACTTCACCATATGTTGGTTCTATTAATCGGTTCAGCATTCGGACTAGTGTAGATTTACCACTTCCGGAAAGCCCCATAATAACGAAGATTTCCCCGTCATAAACCTCAAAATTAGCCTGATTTACTCCAATGGTGGCGCCGGTTAATTTTAAGATTTCCTGTTTTGATTTTCCATTTGACAATAGCTGAGATGCTTTTTTTGTATGTTTGCCAAATATTTTTGTGACATTGCTTACTTTCAATTTTATCTTTTTGTTTTCTTCTGTCATCCAATCACCCCTCTTAATTGTCACTCTATCATTGTATAGAAAGACGAAGGGTGCACTCAAACTTGAAAATCCTCTATATTCTGTATGTACAGTCCGTAAAGTAAAAACTGTACGGACTACATTTAGTGTATTCTCTTTTTTCCTCCTATTTCCTCTTGAATCCTCGTTGAACAATGCTCTTTACTTTCCAAGATGAAACAGATAGATTAATACATGAGGATTTTTTATGATTAGGATGTGAATTTTGTTGAATGCGAAGGACCAGCTTGAAAAAGTTAGAGAAAGGGTCATCGAATCGATTGCACAAAATATGAACCTATACGGGATTGCGCCTTCTATTGGAAGATTATATGGAATGATGTTTTTTCATCATGAGCCGTTGACTTTAGATGAGATGAAAGATGAGCTTGGGATGAGCAAAACCAGTATGAGTACTTCTGTTCGGACTTTATTAGAATTAAAAATGGTAGATAAAGTATGGAAAAAAGGGGTACGTAAAGATCTATATACAGTAGAAGGAGATTGGTATCAGAATTTCATCGATTTATTTTCCGTAAAATGGAGAAGCGCGATTTCCATGAATACAAATACAATCTCAAAATCCATTAAAGAACTTCGGAATATGTTAGAACAAGAAGAAATAGACATGAAAATGAAGGATATAATTAAAAGTGATATTGAAAAATTAGAATATACGTTGGAATATTATGAATGGCTAAATCGTTTAGTTGATACATTTGAAAGTCACGAGATTTTCAAATTTGTACCAAAGAAACAACAAAAGTAGATTCAACTTTTGTTGTTTCTTTTTTTTGCGGATATTAGCATGAACTAATAAAATTTTTCATACGTTTAAAGGGTGAATCCATTGTCGGAGGTTTTGTTTATGAAACATTCAATCAGTAATTCAGATTTATTTGCCAATAGTAAAAAAAAGGACACGGAAGAAATGAATCAATTTTTAGAGAAAAATAAAGAACATGTTTTTGAACTGATACATCTTGTAAAGCATTTGCAAGAATATAATCTTCTTACCATCGTAAATGAATCCATTTTAAAGCATTCCAATGAATTACATAGAATCAATGATAAAAAGTTGGAACAATTAATAAATGGAATCAAAAAAGGTATGGAGGAGGGAGCTAATAACAGGGATACTGCCAAAGATATTAATGCATTTCAATTAATGAAGTATATGAAGGATCCTGATATAAATCGTGCGATAAATTATCTAGTCCATTTTTTAAAAGGAATGGGTAGAACGCTGGAATAAAAGCGGAGCGGTGCCATTTTTGTTTTTTAAAAATTATAGTTAACTATAATTTTTATTATGTAAACTTAAATAAAAAAGCTGTTTTTGTAGAAAGTACTATTAAGAGCAAAAATCTTGCCCTCACACCATAAATATTTATACTTGATGTAGAAAAGAGGAGGTAATATAGATGAAGGCAATTGTTATTGAACAATATGGCGGTAAGGATCAATTAAAAGAAATGGATGTTCCAATTCCTGAAATAAATGATCATCAAGTTTTGGTGGAAATGAAAGCTACTTCAATTAATCCAATTGATTGGAAATTAAGAGAAGGATATTTAAAACAAATGCTGCCTTTTGAATTTCCAATTATTCTAGGATGGGATGCAGCGGGAGTTATTAAAAAAGTAGGAAAAAATGTAAAGGGATTTCAAGTTGGAGATGCCATTTTTTCTCGTCCGGCAACAACTCGCTATGGAACATATGCAGAGTTGACGGCAATTGATGAGGATCTTTTAGCAAAAAAGCCAGAAAACATCAGTTATGAAGAAGCAGCTTCTATTCCATTAGCAGGGCTAACCGCATGGCAAGCTCTTTTCGATTTTGCACAACTGCAAAAAGGCGAAAAAGTGCTTATACACGCAGGAGCTGGGGGAGTTGGAAGTTTAGCGATTCAGCTTGCAAAGCAAAAAGGTGCTTATGTCGCAACGACAGCAAGTGAAAAGAATCATGCCTTTTTAAAAGAACTTGGTGCAGATGAAGTGATTGATTATAAAACCGCTAATTTTGAAGAAGTTTTACATGATTATGATGTTGTCTTTGATACAATGGGCGGTGAAATCCAAGCCAAAAGCTATCAAGTGCTTAAAAAAGGCGGAAGATTAGTATCAATTGTAAATGCGCCTGATCAAGATCAAGCAGCTGAATACGGTGTAAAAGCCAGCCATGTTTGGCTTGAACCAAATGGTAAGCAATTAGAGCAGCTAGCTTCATTACTACAAGAGGGAAAACTAAAAGCAATTGTAGGACATGTATTGCCTTTTTCTGAACAAGGATTAAAAGAAGCACATGCACTTAGTGAGAGTCATCATGCAAAAGGAAAAATTGTAATTACTTTTGAATAAATAAGCATGGAGTATTCCTTTAAGTAGTTCCGATGGACGTGCAGAAAATCTAAAAACACAGCCAAAATAACATACTTTTTAGAATAGCTAACAAAAAGCTTGGGATAATCCCAGGCTTTTCCTCTGTTCTGTTCAATTAAAGCTGCTACGTTAGTTCAATATAATCTCCATTTTTCTACTCTTCGTTGTCATCCCAAGAGACCTATAAAATTCAATGGCAGATGTATTTTCCTCGGATACTCCCAATTCAATACTATCTACCTTGAGGCTTCTTCCAAAATCAAAAACGTATTTAGTCAGTTTTTTTCCAATACCTTTCTTTCTATGTGTTTCAATAACGCATAAACTCTTTATATATAATACTTTCCTTGCTTTAACAAAAGAATTTTCAGTTACTTCTTCTTGCTTTGTCACTACAACGCCAACTATATCATGGCCTAAGGTAGCCACAAAAATATGCTGTTTGTCATCAATCAATTGGCTTTCAAAAAACTCTTGTTCGACTGGAGTGGAATTCTCTTTGTACAAATCGGGTCTGATAAAAACGTGGTATTCATGAACCTGCCTAAATAAAGGCAACAGTGACTCGTAATCGCTTTGCTTAGCGTTTCTAATAAATATATCCATATTTTATCTACCCCCGATATTTGTTTTTAGATTGATATTTAGCACTTCTCACTCTTGCTCAAAATGCTTGATTAATCATTTTGCTCGTTAGTTGGAGAACTGAATTTTGAAAAATCTTTAACTCTATTTTACCAGATAATGCTATTTATCCTTTGATTTACTCGAAAGATCAAAATAGACCTATCAAGTAAGTAACAAGTAAAATATCACTTCCTTCACTCAATGACAATATTTTATTTTCAAGATGCTATTAAGGGCTTGTTTTATTATAAAATGTTCATATTTAACGATAATAGGTCAACTATTTACTTTACTCAAAAGATTACTAATCCATATTTTATTTATAATGGTTCTCCACAAAGATGGAACACCTAGAATTCTTTCTTCAGGCTTTTTTATTTCTATGGAAAAAGGAAATTGGCCCAATAAATCGAATAGATATAACAATACCACAATAACAAGGAGCAATCATCATGAAGAAAATAGGGATTATTTTTATTCAATTATTTATTCTTTGGGGGTTAAATGAAGCAGGGACACTGCTTGTAACACTTACTCATATTCCTTTGCCCGGAAATGTGGTCGGAATGGTGTTGTGCTTCTTCCTATTGATGACAGGAGTAATTAAAGTTCAGTGGATTGATGGGACGGCTTCCTTTTTGATACGTCATCTTTCCTTCTTTTTTATACCGATTTCAGTCGGTCTTATGACACTAGGGGGAATTTTTCTAAAAAAAGGCTTTGTGCTGATGTTCATATTGTGTGTAAGCGCCGTTATCGGCATATGCAGCTCAGGCTATTTATCTCAAAGATTAATGAGAAAAGAAGGAGAGAGAATACATGATCACCATCACAGCCTATAGCATCATTCTGACGATTTTCGTCTATCTATTCGCTTTACTAGTGGCTAAAAAATTTCCTTCACCGTTTACAACTCCAGTATTTTTAAGCACCTCCATTATCATTTTTGTACTTGTAGTCAACCATATTTCCTATGAGGAATACCAACCTGCAAAGACTATTATGACGTATTTACTTGGACCAGCTACCGTTGCGTTAGCTGTACCTCTATATAAAAACCGACATATTCTGTTTAAAAATTTTCTACCAGCGCTTGTTGGGGTTTTTACTGGTACATTATTTACTATAATAACTGCTATTTTGCTTGGGAAATTATTCAAGCTGTCAAACCTGATACTCACTTCTTTAAGTATTAAGTCCACCACCATACCGGTTGCATCCGAGATTTCAAAAATAATAGGAGGAGATCAACTATTAGTTGCTGCTTTTGTCATGATTACAGGAATGTTCGGCGCTATGTTCGGGTTAAAAATATTGAATGGAATAAAAGTATCGAACCCTTTTTCACGAGGATTATCATTAGGAACGATTTCGCATGGAATCGGGACTTCTGAAGCAGTGAAAGAGGGGGAACTGCAAGGAGCGGTTTCGGGTGTTGCCATGGGAATCTCAGCAATTATCACTTCTATTATTGTTCCCTTATTGATTCCATGGTTAATAAAATAATGTTGATATTATTTATGCCTCTTGAGCAGGTATTTTGGTCTATGGGTCGAAATGATTGAATATAACCATCTTAGAAACCTCCAAAATGAAATCCGTTATCTGAGCAGACCGTGCACACCTAGATTATTAGAGTTGATTTTAAACAAATGATGAGGGGGAATGTAAATATGATGGACACACCGCTACTATTGACCTCTATGATTGAACGTGCTGAGAAATATTTTCCTCAAAAAGAAGTTGTATCAAGAACATTATCCGGTATTCACAGATTTACTTACAAAGAAATTGGAGAAAGGACAAGAAGATTAGCTAGTGCATTAACCAAGATTGGTATGCAGAAAGGAGATAAAATAGGTACATTTGCATGGAACCATCACCGCCATTTAGAAGCTTATTTTGCTGTGCCTTGCAGCGGTGCTGTCCTTCATATGGTTAATATCCGTCTTTCATTAGATCACCTAACATATGTTATCAATCATGCGGAGGATAAAATATTACTCATCGATCCAGACCTATTACCCATTATTGAAAAAATTAAAGATCAATTAACAACGGTTGAAAGCTTTGTAATTATGTCCGATGAAACATTACTGCCGGAAACAACCCTAACGCCTGTTTATTCATATGAACAACTGTTAGAAGAGGGAGACCCGTCATTTTCATTTATTTCTGATATGGATGAGCGTACTCCTGCTGCAATGTGCTATACATCTGCCACAACTGGTAATCCTAAAGGAGTTGTATATACTCATAGGGGAATTGTCCTTCATAGTTTTGCTATTGGTCTTGCCGACACGCTTGGACTATGTGAAAGAGATGTTGCCATGCCAGTAGTGCCGATGTTTCATGTTAATGCATGGGGACTTCCTTTTGCTTCTGTATGGTACGGAACAAAGCAAGTATTGCCAGGTCCGGCTTTTACTCCAAAACTATTAGCCGAATTGATTGAACAAGAGAAAGTGACCATTACTGGAGGAGTTCCGACTATTTGGATTGGTCTATTAAAAGAGTTAGAGGAAAATCAGTATGATATAAGCAGCATTCGAGCCCTTATTTGTGGTGGAGCAGCATCACCAAAAGGATTGATTCGTGCGTTTGAGGAAAAATATCAGGTGCCATTTATCTCAGGTTATGGAATGACAGAAACAAGTCCAATTGTTAGTTTATCTACTTTAACAAGTGAAATGGACTCACTTTCTCTAGAAGAAAAAATAAATATACGGGCAAAAACGGGGTTAGTAGTTCCTGGATTAGATATTCGAGTTGTGAACGAAAATGGAGATGTTCCACGTAATGGAGTAACAATGGGTGAATTAATTGTCAGAGGTCCTTGGATTGCAAGCGAGTATTATAAGGATGATCGAACAAAGGAAGCATTTAAGGACGGTTGGCTATATACTGGCGATATTGCGGTTGTCGATGAGGACGGATATATTCGAATTACCGATCGGACAAAGGATTTGATTAAAAGCGGCGGAGAATGGATTTCTTCTGTTGCTATTGAAAATGCTCTGATGTCACATGATGCCGTATTTGAAGCAGCTGTAATTGCCATTCCACATCCAAAATGGCAAGAGAGACCGTTAGCATGTGTAGTTCTCCAAGAGGCCTATAAAAATCAAATCACTGAAGAAGAACTCAAAACCTTTTTAAAGGGGCAATTTTCCAAGTGGTGGGTGCCAGACAAGATTATTTTCCTAGAGGAAATTCCAAAAACATCTGTAGGGAAATTTCTCAAAAGGACATTAAGGGATCAATGGCAGCATTACTGTACAAACGCTAAATAAAACTTGTTGTATAATGTATATAGTGAAAACCTTACGAAGTAGTGGTTGGGAAAGGAAACGATAGAACGAAAAAATGGCAGCAAAGAAAAAATCATACAAGAAGAAAAAGAGGAAACAATCTCCATTTATCATTTTACTAATACCAGTTACTGTTATTGCTCTCTATATTCTTATTAATCAACATGACGACAAGAGGGAGCCTTCTGGAAATTATAATAAAGATATCCCTGCTAAATTTATCCCGATTTATAAAGCGGCAGAAAAGAAATACGGGGTCCCATGGTATGTTTTGGCTGCCCATCATCGTGTGGAAACACGCTTTTCTAACATGAAAACAATGGTGTCGCCCGTGGGAGCAGAAGGACCAATGCAATTCATGCCTTGTACATTTGTAGGATGGAAACATCCTTCTTGCTCTGGATTAGGAAAAGGGAATATTCCAAAGAAGGAAAAAGAAAACCCTGCCGTCATTCGAAAATATGGGGGCTATGGCGTAGATGCCGATGGAGATGGAATAGCAGATCCATATAATATTTACGATGCTGTATTCAGCGCAGCGAATTACCTTGCACATAATGGTGCTGCTGATGGAAATTTAAAAAAAGCAGTATATTCATACAATCATAGTAATGAATATGTAAAAGAAGTACTACATTTTGTCAAAATGTACAAAAATGAATTTTAGTCCTTTTGGTGCTAGACACCATTCGTGGACAACTTCATAAACTGTCCTGTTAATTTATAGAGATATTAATCTAAGTGGACAGAGGGGCCGTTATCTATGGCAAAAGCGATTATTTCATGGGAGGGGAGGATACACATTCCGCTAATAGAGGCAAAAACAAGCACTTTTATAGGAATTCTCATGTAGTAAATGAACATGTTTCTCTCTATAAAAACATTGGTTTTCAAAGGAATAACGGATCGTGCGTCCGGCCAGTCAGTTGGTATGCACAATGAGAAAAATCCCCTTCGGAAGATCAATCTTCTAAAGGGGAATTCTCTTACATTTTTCAACTATTATTTTAAAACCCGAATTGTCTTTTCTTCTTTTTCTATTACATGTCCAATAATCGAAGCATCTTTAATACCTTTTTGCTGAAGATCTTCCACGTACAATAAGGCATCCGTTTCCTTCATGGCAACAAGCAATCCACCTGATGTAACAGCATCACATAAAATTAGCTGCTCCTCTAAAGACATAGATGGATCATATGAAATATCATCCGCCAACCATTGATGATTGGATTTAGAACCTCCGGGAACGACCCCATTCTTCGCTAGTTCATAGGTACCATCTAGAATAGGCACGTTATCATATTCAATGGTAAATGTAACGTCACTACCACCAGCCATTTCGCTTGCATGTCCTAATAAACCGAATCCTGTAACATCTGTAACCGCATGCGGTTCAAATTTTTGCAAACAATCTGCCGCTTCTTTATTTAACATTGCCATTACATCTGTTACTGTTTTCTCTTGTTCACCAGTTACAGAATTGCGCTTAATTCCGGTTGTCATGATACCGACTCCAATTGGTTTTGTTAATACGAGAGCATCACCCGGTTTTGCCCCAACATTTTTCCATACTTTCTTTGGATGGACAATACCTGTGACAGATAGACCAAATTTAGGCTCCTGATCATCAATAGAGTGTCCGCCAATTGTTATGGCTCCCGCTTCATGAACTTTATCAGAAGCACCTCGTAGTATTTCTGCTAAAGTGTCCGCTCCAAGTTTCTTTATAGGATATCCAACAATATTTAAGGCTGTTTTCGGTGTTCCACCCATTGCAAACACATCACTTAAGGCATTTGCTGCCGCTATCTGTCCGAACATATATGGATCATCCACAATCGGAGTAAAATAATCTATCGTCTGTACTAATGCAATTTCATCTGTTAATTGATATACTCCTGCATCGTCCGATGTCTCATTTCCAACTATTAATTCAGGTACATTTTGTGGTTTTGGTAATTTACGCAAAACTTGCGCAAGGTCCTCGGGACCAATTTTGCAGCCTCAGCCAGCTTTAGTAGAAAGAGCTGTTAAGCGTAATTTTTCATGCTCACTCATCCATACCACCTCCAATACCTTAGTTTATCCTTTTTTGCCTTAGCTGAAAACAAATTTGCAATAGGAATACAATCAATAATACAATGATTTTAAGATTAACTTGGAGGAAAAGGTATGCTTGAAAAGGTTCGTTTAATACCACCTATACATGAACTGCAAAGAAATGATTTATTTCAGCAAATTTTGCATAAATATCATATTCCATATGAACAATTATCTATTATTTTAAAAAATGAAATTAATACCATTCGTCAATCCATTTTAAAAAATAATTGGGAAGGCAGTGAACCGGGAACAACAAAATTCATCAAAGAGTTGTTTAACAAAGTCGAAAAATCGTCAACTAAGCTTTTTACCTATTCCATAAAAAAGGTTATTAATGCTACCGGTACAATCTTACATACTAATGTGGGAAGGGCGCGATTAAGTGAAGAAGCTGCACAACATGTTATGGAAACTGCCCTTTCCTATACGAATCTCGAATATGATATTGAAAAAGGGAAACGGGGATCAAGACACTCTCATGTGGAGGAATTGATAAAAAAACTG
>Ga0224735_1042_pt1 | contig 15338 bp, 15 predicted proteins | sample IA12soil_MG_GH6A_2_FD_161635 | JGI IMG/M metagenome (GOLD analysis project Ga0224735, IMG submission 161635) | Enriched cells from agricultural soil in Iowa, United States - IA12soil_MG_GH6A(+) | ecosystem: Environmental > Terrestrial > Soil > Agricultural land | place: USA: Iowa | collected... | reverse complement strand
CAAACATGTCCAGAACATAAACATCCTAAAAGGGATTTTGATGAGGGGAAGGAGGAAACATTCCGTTGCCGTTATGGAAAGGTCTATCTTTACGTAGAAGGCAATGAAACCGAAACGCGATCTGCCCATCCACCACAAGGGGATGAAGAAAATTACACCGTATTTCACGAATTAATCCTGTCTCCAGGTCAACAATATACTATTTATCCAAACACACTCCATTGGTTCAAATCCGGAGAAGACGGAGCTGTCATATCTGAATTTTCCACAAAAAGCACCGACGAAAGTGATGTTTTCACTGATTCCAGAATCATAAGAGTACCAATGATGTAAAAATAGTTCCCTGTAAATTTATACAATGAATTACTAAAAACAAATGATTGAAAGCTACAGGATCATCGTTTTCAAGAAATGGATGAAATATGTTAATGGAATAGACCTTGGCTGTTAAAAAATGAAAGTTCACTTTTTCTTTTCAAAGGAATATCCACTTATTCAGGAGAAACCGGGGTAAGTGCCTTGAGGAGTAGGTCAAAAAGACGATATTGGCCTTGAAAATCTTGGTATAGAAATGAACAGTACCACCAGCCGATTGAAGTTCTTAGTTTTTCGAACAAAGGCAATGGTTATTGTTCTTAATCAAAATAATTTCAAAAATAAGTGAAGCATTTAAGGAATGGTTACTTCGTATAAAAAATTGACCATATTCGTGCGGTCTAAAGGGGACGATATTCCAATTTTTTAGATGTAGAAATTCAGAGATTGATAATGGGGGTATTTGTATCGTGAAGTATACAATTGGTGTTGATTTCGGGACACAATCAGGTCGATCTGTACTGGTTGAAGTTGGTACAGGTAGAGAGGTTACTTCTGCTGTAAAAGAATATATGCATGGAGTCATGGATGAGTATTTGCCTGATGGTAAAACAAAGCTGGAGCATGATTGGGCATTACAGCATCCTGCTGATTACCTTGAGGTTTTAGAGGTTACCATCCCGAAGGTTTTAAAGGACGCTAATGTTTCGCCAGACGATATAATCGGTTTGGGAATTGATTTTACCGCTTGTACGGTCCTGCCAATTGAGAAAACTGGTACACCATTATGCTTTAATCCAGAGTTTAGTGGTCAACCTCATAGTTACGTAAAACTTTGGAAACATCATGCTGCTCAAGATGAAGCAAACAGGTTAAATGAAATGGCTGAAAAACGTGGGGAAATGTTTTTAAAAAGATATGGAGGGAAAATTTCCTCTGAATGGATGATTCCAAAGCTATGGCAAATTCTTAATGAAGCTCCAGAAATATATGATGCTATGGACCAAATTGTTGAGGCTACTGATTGGGTGGTTTATCAACTGACAGGGAAGTTATATAGAAATAGCTGTACTGCAGGTTATAAAGCAATTTGGCATAAGCAAACAGGCTATCCTTCACGTGATTTTTTTAAAGCGCTTGATCCTAGGTTAGAGAATGTGGTGGAAGAAAAATTATCATCAGAAATTGTTTCGATTGGGGCGAAGGCTGGGGAAATAACAGAAAAGGCAGCAAAGTTAATCGGATTAAATCAGGGAACGGCCGTAGCTATTGGCAATGTTGATGCTCACGTTTCATTGCCTGCTGTTGGGATAACCGACCCTGGAAAATTATTAATGATTATGGGGACATCAACTTGTCATGTTTTACTTGGGAGTGAAGAGAAGCTTGTTCCTGGGATGTGCGGTGTAGTCGAGGATGGGATAATCCCTGGTTACATGGGATATGAGGCAGGGCAATCATGTGTTGGAGACCATTTTGAATGGTTTATTGAAAATTGTATTCCCGCAACTTATAACGAAGAAGCAAATCAGCGAGGTATAAATATTTATCAGCTATTAACTGAAAAAGCAGAGAAATTACGTGCTGGGGAAAGTGGACTTCTTGCTTTAGATTGGTGGAATGGAAATCGTTCAACACTTGTAGATGCTGACCTAACTGGAGTTCTGTTGGGTGCCACACTTCTCACAAAACCGGAGGAAATTTATCGGGCATTAATTGAAGCAACAGCATATGGCACAAGAAAAATTGTTGAGACGTTTCGAAATCACGGTGTGCCGATTGAAGAAGTATATGCTTGTGGCGGTATTGTGGATAAAAATTCATTCATAATGCAAATCTATTCCGATGTGTTAAACATGGATATTAAGATCTCTGCCTCCTCTCAAACTCCAGCTTTAGGAGCCGCAATGTTCGGTGCAGTAGCAGCTGGAAAAGAACGGGGCGGATACGATAGCATTACAGACGCGGCAAAAGAAATGGGGAAAGTAAAAGATTATATCTATCAACCTATTAAAAAAAATGCATGCGTATATGACCAGCTTTTTAAGGAGTATGCAAGGCTCTATGATTACTTTGGTCGCGGCGAAAACAATGTGATGAAAAAATTAAAAGAGATTAAAAAATATAGCTCCTTGCAAAGAACGGAGGAGTCCATATGCTAGAATCATTAAAGCAAGATGTTTTAGAAGCAAACTTACTACTTACCAAGCATAGATTAGTTACATTTACATGGGGGAACGTAAGTGGAATTGACCGTGAACATGATCTTGTTGTCATTAAACCAAGCGGTGTCCCGTATAAAGAATTAAAAATTAATGACCTTGTTGTAGTAGATTTAGAAGGGACAGTTGTGGAAGGAACACTTAGACCTTCCTCAGATACTCCTACACATTTAGCTTTATACCGTGCGTTTACTAACGTAGACGCAATTGTTCATACTCATTCACCTTGGGCTACTAGCTGGGCACAAGCTGGGCGGCCTATCCCTGCGCTTGGAACCACACATGCCGATTACTTTTATGGTGAAGTACCATGTACACGTCCACTTACAAAAGAAGAAATACACCGTGCTTATGAAGTAGAAACTGGTAATGTAATTATTGAAGCATTCGAAATCGGTGGTATTGATCCATTATCCATGCCCGGAGTTCTCGTACATGGTCATGCCCCGTTCTGTTGGGGAAAAGATGCAAATGAGGCCGTTCATAATGCCGTTGTTTTAGAAGAAATAGCAAAGATAGCATTGCATACACTTCAACTAAATCCGAAGATTGAGCCGATAGACCAATTTTTGTTAGATAAACATTATCTTCGTAAGCATGGCGCTAACGCCTATTACGGACAAAATTAGATTCCTCACAAGAATGACTCATAATACCCGTGTTAACCGGAAACTCTTCTTTCTTTTAGTTTTTTCATTGTCTACCTATGATTCTCTCTGCATAGAGGATAAATCATAGAAACGATCAATTTTCTGTAATTGTATTTGACTCAAACATACATTTTCGAATAGCTATACTTATATCGTCAGATACAGACTGAGTAAATAAGAACTGATTATGGTGCTATTAAAGGAATCTTTGATTTTATTTTTATCCAGTTCTTAAAAAATGAAGCCAGTCGCTTCCTCCTATTTTACCAAGGAACAACTCCATCATCATCAAAAAAGCCACCAGTTGGACCATAACTATTTAATGTGGCGAGCTTCAGTACAATGGAAGCTGGTTGTTCAACTGAACGATAACCACTGTTACCCTTTAAATCGGTAGCTGTAAATTCAGGGCAAACGGAGTTGATATCAATAGGAGTATCGCTTAATTCTTTAGCAAAGAAACCGGTTAAAGCATTTACAGCTGTTTTGGAACTATTATAGGCGAGTGATTTCACATTATAAAATTCTAACGTCTGATCTGAATTCAAGGTTATGGAACCAAATCCGCTGGAATGATTAACAATAGTTATTACAATGTCTGGGAACCATTATAAAAGGGAATAAATATTGTGAAGGCTATTTTTTGATAATATACCATATTCTCATTTTAAAACCGGCTTGATTACCAGGAAACCAAAGAAACGGCTGCCTTCGTTTAAGAAGAGTAGATATTTTTTGAGCATGTTTTGATTTAATCTCAAAACATGCTTTTTTATTGGAACTCACTAAGTACTTAAAGTTGTTAATGAAAAACTCCTAAATTGACACTTTATACTTGCCACATTTCATTTGGGATATCGACAGCAAACAGTGCCTCGATGCTACCTTTTTCGACTATTCGCCTCACGATCTTCATATTCGTTCTGGTTCGCGCTTTCGCAAGATCCATACTTTTTATTAAGAAATACTCTATTAAAATCATCAAAATTTTATCATTCTTACAGAATTTTGTTCGCTTTCTCCTTACAAAAAACAAACACACCTAAAAATCACTTTAATAAGGACATTAAAATTAACTGAAAATTGTAATTGTGAGTGCGCTTTCACGGCGATAATATAAAGATAAAGAAAAGAGGTGAATAGTGAGAATGACTATAATAAACGACTTAAATAAGCGACAAAACCAGATTATTGATATATTGCTAAATAATAGCGATTACGTTACTGCTTCTGATTTATCTGTTCAATTGTCAGTTTCTACTAAAACTATTTATCGGGATATCCAAAGAATTTCTAGATATTTAAAAAATTACACGCTCACTAAAAAGGAAAACCTCGGATACCTACTGACTAAACCAAATGCGGGCATTGAAGGAAAAGAACAAATCATTATTAACTGTACTAAAGAAAGACGCCTTAATTTATTACTTCATCTTTTGGCGATTTCACCTATGAAAACATCTATTCAAAAGTTATCAGAAAGATATTTTGTAAGTCAGAGTTCCATCATTAATGATTTTAAGTATATTGAGTCACATATAGAAGCATACAATCTTAGATTACTAAAACATAACAGCGGTACTTTTATTCATGGACACCAACTTTCAATAAATAGGTTATTATCCGTTATCGTACAAAGTTACTTAAAACAATCAGGAGATCCATTTAGCGAATATCACATACCAAAGTTTATTGAAGAAGTAAGAAATAACTATAAAAGACTATACGAGATTAAAGTATTTCTCCATGATATTCAAGAGAAACATGAAATACTTCTAGACCAACAATTCTATTTAACTTTATTTTGTAGCTTACTCTCTATTATTGAGAAGCACCTAAATTATTCAAGGATACAGCACGAAGAATCGTTTGAATCTGTAAATAAACGATCTAAAACATATCAAGTTACGTATGATTTAGTAAAAAAAGTAGAGTCATTTTACTCCATTACATTAGAAAAATATGAATTCAAGAAGCTTTATTATATTTTAAAGGCTTATAATCTCAATTCTAGATTTCTGTTAGAGCAAGATACCGAAGAAATTATGAATGAAAAGGTAAGAATACTTTCAAAACAGTTAGTAAAAACAGTATCAGAAAAGATTGACTATAACCTCGAAGGAGAAGAATTATTAAAGGTTCAGTTAACCTTCCATCTTCACTCTATGGTATATCGCTTAAATCATAATATTTATATTGTAAATCCGATTTTAGAGTCTATTAAAACGAATTTTCGTAGTGCTTTTCAAATAGTTAAACAATGTGTATATGAAGTAAATGAAGATGGAAAATTTGTGAAAAATTTCACTGATGAGGAAATTGGGTATATTACACTATACTTTCAAATTTCAATAGAAGAAAGACTTTCAGAAAAAATTCCTGTTTTAATTGAGTGTACTAGTGGAATTGGAACGTCACATCTACTAAGTAAAAAAATAAAGAAAACCTTCCCAAACATTGAGGTGAAAAAAATCGTTGCGCAGCATCGAATCAATAAAAACGACTATGACGATATTGAACTTATCATCTCAACTGTAAAAATAAAAAGCATAATAGATAAACCTACAATTTTGGTTAGTCCCATTTTAAATGATGAAGATAAACAGAAAATAGATCAGTTTATTGGCAATTATTATAAGAGAAAAAGAGCAGAAGTATGTTGAAGGGAAGAACGTGAGAATGAATATACGATTAGAAGATTTAGAAATAAGTAAAGTCATAACAAAGGATTTAATCAATTTAAGCTTACAGGCCACTACAAAATTGGAAGTTATAGAGGAATTAACACATTTATTGTATAGGAATCATTGTATTGAGAGCGAGAAAGACTTCATTAAGGATGTATTGTATCGCGAGAGTCAAGGTATAACAGGACTTGAAAAAGGCATAGCCATTCCACATGGAAAATCAGAGAGTGTGATCAAGACCTCATTAGTTATTGGACGAACAAAACAGCCAATAGAATGGGAATCCTTAGATGGAAACCCTATCGACATTTTTTTTCTATTTGCCGTTAAGTCTTCTGATACTACTACAGTCCATATTAAATTATTACAAAAGGTAGCCACTTTATTAGCAAATGATGAAGTTATTCAGAGTCTACAAAGTGTCAAAACAAAGCAAGAATTAATTAAACTATTATCTGAAAATTATGATTAGGAGGAAATAGTATGAATATCGTTGGAATTTCTGCCTGTACAGCTGGTATTGCGCATACGTATATCGCAAAAGAGAAATTAATCAAAGTGGGGCAAGAACTAGGACACACAGTGCGTATTGAAACACAAGGGACTATTGGAATTGAAAATGAATTAACAAAGGAAGAAATTGCTACTGCTGATTTAGTCATTATTGCTGCAGATATAAAGGTAAGTGGAAAGGAGAGATTTCGAGGTAAAAGAATAGTTGAAATTCCAACAAATATCGCTATTAAAGCACCTAAACAATTATTTAAAAAAATCGAAGAAGAATTAAATAGTAGCAAATAAGGAGGAGCTGGTATGTTAAAAAAGCTGCAAATAAAAAAGCATGCATTAACTGCTATTTCGTATATGTTACCTCTAGTTGTTGCATCTGGTCTACTTATTGCAATCGGAAACTTAACAGGTGGAACAGTTATTGAGAATTATAAAGAGAGTTTCTCCATACCATCCGCACTTGTCTCCCTTGGAGTTCTAGGTATGGGATTATTGGCACCAGTCATTTCAGGTGCAATTGCTTACTCCATTGCTGACCGTCCTGGTATCGCACCTGGTTTATTAATGGGTTTGATTGCAAATGCAATAGGTGCAGGGTTTTTAGGAGGAATGTTAGGTGGTTTTATTGTAGGATATTTCGTCTCCCTTCTTAAAAATCATTTAAAAGTTCCAAAATGGGCAGAAGGTTTAATGCCTATGATGATTATTCCGCTTATTTCTAGTTTGATAGTAGGATTGTTAATGTTTTTTGTCTTAGGTGTTCCCATAGTTTGGGCAACGGAAAGATTGACCTCTTTCTTAACAAATATGCAAGGATCTATGAAATTCGTCTTTGGTGCAATTTTAGGTGGTATGGCTGCATTTGATTTTGGAGGGCCTGTAAATAAAGTAGCTTCATTATTTGCAGATGGTCTATTGCTAGAGGGAGTTTATGAACCAGAGGCTGTAAAAATACTAGCTTCAATGGTTCCTCCGTTCGGCGTAACAATTTCATGGATTTTGGCAAAATCATTTCGAAAGAAGAGATATACGAAGAAAGAAGAAGATAATATTAAGATTGCATTTCCAATGGGTATTTGTATGATTACTGAAGGTGTCATTCCAATCGCTGCCGTTGATTTACTTCGTGTCGTTGCCTCTTGTACAATCGGAGCGGCAGTTGGTGGAGGTTTATCTATGATGTGGGGAGTCGGCTCACCAGTTCCATCAGGAGGAATGTTTATTGTCCCAGCCATGAATCATCCATTGTTATTCACTTTAGCCTTATTTATTGGCTTTGTTGTCACAGGAATAATGCTATTTTTATGGAAAAAAGAGCCGGTTGAAAGTGATGTAGATAGTTATTCATTTGATGAAGAGGAAGAGGAAATGGATTTGTCCGGTATAAGAATTTCATAATTAAATAGACTGCATGGGGGATGTAAAATGTATGTTTCTATGAAAGGAATGCTTGAACGAGCAAATAAAAGTAAATATGCGGTGATGGCCATTAATTGTTTTAATCTAGAAACGGCTAAGGCTGTAATACAAGCGGCTCAAGAATTAAGAGCACCAATTATCATCGATTTATTACAAGATCATTTAAAGGAGCATTAGGGAAGTCATTTATTAACGAAATCAATCATTACAATGGCAAATGAATCGAGCGTAGAGGTTGCTATAAATTTAGATCATGGTCAAGATATTGGCTTTGTTAAGAGATGTTTACAAGATGGTTTCTCTAGTGTCATGATGGATGCCTCCGCTTATCCAATTGAAGAAAATATTAAAATAACTAGAAATATGGTGGAATTTGCTCAAACATACAACGCAAGTGTAGAGGCAGAGATAGGGAATATTGGAGCAGCAAGTAATATCATGACAAGCGATAATATGTTTACGGACCCTGAACTTGCGACTGTTTTTGTAAAAAAAACTGGCGTAGATGCTTTAGCTATATCATATGGGTCAAGTCACGGGAACTATCCTGATGACTATGTACCTTCGTTTCGATTTGATATCTTAGAAAAAATAAAGTATGAAACAAACATTCCATTGGTATTGCATGGAGGATCTGGCTGCGGGGAAGAAAATATTAGAAAGTCTATTGAATTAGGCATTAATAAGATTAATGTTGGCTCTGATTTTATGAAAGCACAGGTGATGGATATTAAGCATCAGTTAGATATGGATCCAACAACTAATTATTTTGATTTGATACACAGTACAGTAGAAGCAGGTAAAGAAGTAGTTAAATATTATATCAATCTATCAAAATCAACTGGTAAATCTCTATAAAAAATTAAAGAAAGAAGTGTTTTTATAATGTTATTAACTATGAAGCAGCTATTGGAAGTAGCAAATGAAAACAAATTTGCAGTAGGAGCATTTAACGTCGCTGATAGTTCATTTTTAAGAGCAGTAGTTGAGGAAGCAGAAAGTTCTAATTCACCAGCTATAATAGCAATCCATCCATCTGAATTAGAATTTTTGACTGATGAATTTTTCTCGTATGTAAGGCACCGTGTGTATGAAAGTCATGTGCCATTTGTTATTCATCTAGATCACGGTGGTTCTATTGAGGATGTATTAAGAGCAATACGGTGTGGTTTTACTTCTGTAATGATTGACGGTTCGCTACTTCCATATGAAGAAAATGTGGAATTAACGAAGAAAGCGGCTGAAATTGCCCATGCGGTAGGGGTGTCGATAGAAGGCGAGTTAGGTACCATTGGAAGCACAGGAAACTCAGTTGAAGGTGGCGTTACGGAAGTTGTATATACAAACCCCGCGGAAGCAAAAGACTTTGTGGAGCGAACAGGTGTAGATTCATTAGCGGTTGCAATCGGAACAGCACATGGGATATATCCAAAGAATATCAAACCACAATTACAAATGGATATTCTAGAAGAAATTAATAAGCTTGTAAGTATTCCATTAGTACTACACGGGGGTTCCTCTAACCCGGACAGTGAAGTAGCTCAGTCCATAACACTTGGAGTAAGTAAAATCAATATTTCTAGCGATATGAAATATGCTTATTTTGCAAAGGCCCGGGATATTCTTAGCACTACTGAGTATTGGGATCCAAATGTCATATATCCAGAATGCATTATGGCTGCACGTAAAGTGATTCACCAAAAAATGAATCTATTCCATTCAGTAGGTAAAGCAAAATTATATGAAAAAGCTCCAAGTAAACAAGAAGCCATGGTTACAACTAGTGGCTTATACAAGTGAAATTTTTGGTGAGACTGAACGGGTAATTTTATTATCCGTTCAGTACTCTTTAAAAAGACTCACTTTATTTAGATGAACATGCGAAATATATATGTACAGTAACATTTTCATTTTTCCTGCAGATGTGATTGCTTCTTTATACCATTTTTATTTAACGCCGGTTCTGTTATATAGTGTAAAAAAGTTAATAGCCATACTATTCATATGTATGTCAAAACTCTTTTTTAGAACAGCAAGGTTATCCTATTTAGTAAAGAGGAATTTACAAAAGGAGAGAAAAAGCAGCTAGCAAAATTTTTATCTTAAATGGGGTTTAAATTCTTTATTAATAAACTTTTTGAAGTCACAACTGTTGGAATCCGCATGTTTAAAGGTTAATTTTGCAAGTTTAAATGTGACCAAAAAAGGAGTATCCTTCCTTGATTGGAAACTAGAGATGAGTTACTCCCATGCATGTAAGGTAGCTATTGGAATGATACTAGACTGGTGATTCCATATTCTTATTTTTTGCAAAGTGGAGAAGTAGGTGATTTTCTCCCTCTGTTATTAAAGATACGTTTCATTAATAATATTTAAATCTCTCCCATCAACAATTCAACCGCTGGTACATCCGCCGGAGCCCATTTCAAGGAATCAAGATATTCTCTTTTAAGCCAAATAAGTGTAGAGTGCTCTTTTGGTGTAGGAGTTCCTTCTACAATACTGCATTTAATACCAATTAAGTTAATAATAAAGGTTTCGTATTCATGAAAGATATCATTATGTATTTCATGCGTTTCAATTTTACAGGTTAATTCTTCCTTAATTTCTCTAACCAGGGCAGTATAAATATCTTCCTCTTTCTCCACTTTACCACCTGGGAATTCCCACCTATTAGGATGATCCATTTTTGGTGAACGAAGTGCGCAGAGAATTTCCTTTTTATCATTTTCAATGATTGCAGCTACGACTTTGACAGTTTTTTTCATATTTCCTCCGACAATTCAAGTATGAAATATAGCATTTCCTTGTGTAATAGTATGCATATATTTCAATTACTAATACAAAATGAACTAATCCAACAAAAATAAGAAAAATTAAGTCATTAGGATGCAATTTGCTCAAAAATAGTATTTCTGTAGATATTTATGATTACATTTGAAAATAATTTAGGGTGCAAAGCAGAACGCTTGACCAATAAAACTGATTTGTTTACTATGAATTTCAAGGAGTGATGAAAATGACAACTTATTTAACACCATTTACATTTAATAACGGAGTTGAGCTACGCAACCGTGTTGTGATGGCACCGATGACCACGTATTCTGCAAATCCAGATGATACGGCATCGGAGGAAGAATTAGCGTATTATGAGGAGCGTTCCTATGGAGTAGGAGCCGTGATTACGGCATGTACATATGTAATTGCAAACGGAAAAGGATTCCCAGGACAATTCGCTGGGCATAAAGATGAATATATCGATAGTTTACGAAGTGTAGCACAAGCGATTCATAAAGGCGGTGCAAAAGCGATTTTACAAATTTATCACGGTGGACGCCAATCACCACGAGAACTTGTGCCAAATGGCGATGTTGTCAGTGCTAGTGAGACGATAGCAGCAGATGGAGGCAAGGCTCGCGAATTAACAATCGAAGAGATTCAAGAAGTTGTGAAAGCATTTGGTGAAACAACACGTCGTGCCATTGAAGCAGGCTATGATGGGGTTGAAATACATGGTGCTAATACATATTTATTACAGCAATTTTTCTCTGGTTACACAAACAAACGTACAGATGAATACGGTGGTACACTGGAAAAGCGTATGCGTTTCCCATTAGAAGTAGTAGCAGAAGTGAATCGCGTAAAGCAACAATACGCAGATGATTCCTTTATCGTTGGCTATCGGTTCAGCCCAGAAGAGCCGGAGGAAGATGGAATTACGCTGGATGAAACGGTACAGCTTGTAGATCGTTTAGCAAAAGAGTCACTGGATTATTTACATATTTCAGTCATGGATTTCCGTTCATTAGCAAGACGCTATGAAGGGGAGAAAGAAAATCGCATCAAAATTATTCATCGCGTGATTGATGGTCGCGTGCCACTTATTGGGGTAGGCTCCATTTATTCGAAAAAAGATGCATCAGAAGCGATGGAAACAGGTGCAGAACTAATAGCATTGGCGCGAGAATTATTAATTGAGCCGCATTGGGTAGAGAAAATTGCAGCAGGGGAAGAAGTCATTACCGAAATGGATATGACACGAGAAAATGTCATTCCTGGACCGATGATGCGTATGATGCAATCTAATCCTGGCTGGGTACCTGGCGTTAAATAATATACAATAAACGTTACATCCAATAAAGTATTGCACCCCGGAAGTTAGAGGAAAAGATCTAACTTCCGGGGTGTTTTTAAATGGTTAAATCTATTGACAATCTTATAATACTATTAAGTGACAAAAGAAAAGTAACTCTCCCTAAATGGAGGATTACTCCTTAACGCATTGCGCTATTGGAACTGATTAATATTTGATAATGATTTTAATTTTTGACTCTTTATTAAATTTGTTACCATTATCATCCAACGAATCAGCTAGCTTTTTTGAGTTTCTTGAAATCCATAGGCATATCATCTCGTATAATGATATTAGCCTTATCATAGAATGCTGGTTCGTAATCATCAAAAGCAACGTTCCCACGTCATAACTTAGAAACCTGCTCCGTAGACTTCGCCCCTTGTATCCGAACTGTAGCTCTCCTGACTAACACAAAATAGGACAGGAACGCCAAAATACTCGAACCGAAGATAGTGACTCCCATCGGTACACCTGTATAGGATCCAGCTATTCCAACAAGAGGAGCGGATAGGGATCCTAGTACAAATGGCAATAAGCCCAATAATGCAGATGCACTGCCCGCAATATGTCCTTGTGATTCAATGGCCAATGCAAATGAAGTCGTACCAATAATACTGATTGATAGGACAAAAAAGAAAATAGGGATAGCGACGGCCATTATCGGTGCTTTTAAAAGAAGGGCGATAAGCAAACATGCTCCAGCAACGTTAGAGATAGTTAACCCGATCTTTAAGAATGTCCGTTCTGATATCCTGTCTGTAAAGCGCCCCACGGACTGACTTCCAATAATTAATGCTAGGCCATTTACTCCAAATAATAGACTGAACTGTTGAGGAGTGACATGGTAAATATTTTGATAGACGAATGGAATACCAGATACATAGGCAAAAATTCCAGCAGTCGTAAATCCTTGTGTGAACGCGTATCCCATAAATTCACGATTCTTGAATAACGAGCCAAAATTGCCCAATAGCTGAGGCAAGTTACTTGGAACACGTTTTTCTGCTGGCAACGTTTCTTTTAGTTTCAATGAAACGATGAAGATTAAGATCGCGCCGATACACGCCAAAACGACAAAGACCCCATTCCATTTTGTAAAAGAAAGGATAATCCCGCCGGCAACAGGTGCAACGATAGGGCCAAGGTTACCGACTAACACCATGAGAGTAAAGAACTTAGTTAATTCCTTACCGCTGAAAAGGTCTCTGACAACGGCTCTGGATACCACTAGACCGCCAGCTGCAGCAAAGCCTTGGATAAAACGAGATATAATAAGGAAATAAATATTGGGTGCAAACGAGCAAGTTAAAGAGGCTATTAAGTATAAACATAGAAAAAATAACAATGGTTTTCGGCGGCCTTTCACATCGCTCAATGGACCAATAAATAATTGTCCTGCCCCAAGCCCTAATAAACAGGCCGTTAAACTAATTTGTACAAGTGAAGCGGTGGTATGAAAATCTTTTACAATAGTTGGAAAGGACGGCAAGTACGTATCTATTGTAAAAGGTCCTAAAAGTCCAAGTGATCCTAAAAGTACAGCAAGTTGTATTCGTTGTTTTCCACTAGGTGTTTTCAATTTTTCCTCGCCTTTCGATTATATATTTAGAATGAAACCTGTGTTAATGTCTTTGCCCAGTTATTTGATCAACACCCCCTATAAAATGTCAATATTTTATTTGTATTTCCTTTCGATTTCCGAAATTACATAATTTTCATTATAACCGCATTTCATTTAGGGGTAAACAGAAAAATTTACTTATGTGATTTTATTTAAAGCATACAAAAATTAGGGCGAACCATTTTTAAAATTAATTAAAAAATTGATGAACATATTTTAAATTCCATCATATACTGCCTACTGTGAGCAATTTTATAAATACGGGGGTAAGAAGAAAATGGAAGACATGAAGTTGAGAATATCAAGGACAAACGAAAGTAAAGACGGAAAAAACGGATACAAGATTATCGAGGTCAAAGTAACAGATCCTACGGAAAGTTTATTCTCAGTAGTTACTCCAATTAAAAAACAATAGGTAAGATATTAAACTATCTTTCAGGTAAGTATACATAGAAAGATAGTTTAAGGAAGAATGTATGTGGTTTTGATAATTATAGGAAAATTTAGCGCAGAGCTTTCATGATGTTTCTGCTGAATTAAGTTGCGCAAATCAGCCTAATTTCTACTAAACATGTAGGATGTCTTGGGCACTTTTATTGTGTGATTTATTATTTTACTAGAGAAACGTTTCTATCAGAAATTCTACTAAAGCAGAGTATATTGCTAGAACTAGACAAACACCAATCAAAAAGAGAAAAGGAACCCTCCTTGTATGCTATAGGTAAAGGGATCTTCGCTGAGCCACCGCACTACTTGCGGAATAGCTGCTGAACGCTGATGTAATAGCATCGGCGTTCTTTATATATATCTTTGTACATAATATATTATGCGAAAAATGAAAATACTAGTCTACACATTATAAACCTACTCGGTATTCATATGAGCTCTGTTCCTTAAAAATATTCTGTTCAAATTTTTCACACCATTTTCTTACTTCTTCTATATTGTTTGTCTCCAATACTTTCGTATCCCATAGAATACTTGGGGCATTTTTTCTGTTTTGGATTGGTTCACTAAAAAATAGATAATAAGGTTCTTTTTCCTTCGAATAATTGGTATTAGTAATTAATTCATCCCAATCGTTTTCCCATGTGTCGTTATATCTATCTTCTCTGCAAAATATTTGGCCAGGAATTAGAAAAGGATAGGTTTCTGCAAGTTCCCATAATTTTTCATCCGCATTATCAAACACTTCTTCGTCTTCTTTTTCCATTACGACATATGTGTAAATGTGATATTCCTTTTGTCGGGAATCTTCATTTCTCCTTCTCGAAGACCTTATAGCCAAGATAACCACAATAAGTACCGCTAAACCAATAATAAAATAAATCATTTTGTCACTCCTATCAAAAAAAGGATCTTATATATCTATTCGACATTTTCCTTATATTTCCTTCTGTTATTGACGAAAAACAATTGGGGAAATAATGACTCCCCATCCAACATGCAGGACTATTAATAAGTAAGGTGAAGGAGGCTGGGACACAACGCAGTGAAAATCAAAAAAAACGCATGAAATCAAATTTAAAAACCTTGATTTCATGCGTTTTTGCTTTCGTAGATTATAACCAATTCAAATGATTTTTTTACTTATGTCCCAGCCTCCATGTCTACATAAATGCATAATTATTGGTCAATCATTGTCTAGGAGGTATCATACAAAGAAATGATTGAAGTAGTAGAGTGGTGGATTGGCCAAAATGAAGGGGACTCCTCACCAATGGATGAAAAAAATTAATAGCTTTTTGGTGATTTGTATTTATCATAAAGAACAATCCG
>Ga0224735_1040_pt1 | contig 15407 bp, 13 predicted proteins | sample IA12soil_MG_GH6A_2_FD_161635 | JGI IMG/M metagenome (GOLD analysis project Ga0224735, IMG submission 161635) | Enriched cells from agricultural soil in Iowa, United States - IA12soil_MG_GH6A(+) | ecosystem: Environmental > Terrestrial > Soil > Agricultural land | place: USA: Iowa | collected... | reverse complement strand
GAACTCCGAAGCAAATCCGATGCGCAGATTGCAGAAAAGATCATTGCAGCGAAGTACGAGAAGCTAACGGGTCGCGAGCCTCACGTTCCCACAATCACGCCGGGTACGGCCTACCGGTACGAGGTTCCGCACTTCATTAAGTTCCAGACTCCGCTTATGCAACGGGCGCTGGACATTGTCAAGAATTGCTGGTTCGTAGTGTCGGAAAAGGGTTCGATCATTAACCCGGCAGCGCTTGACGGCCTAACGATCCCGATGGGCCATTCCACCTACACAATGGGGATTGGTGGCCTACACAGCACCGAGAAAAAGCAGGTTCTGGAGGCCCGTAATGGGTGGATTCTGCGTGACCGTGATGTCACTTCCTATTATCCAATCATCATTATTATGCTCGGGCTGTTCCCAGAACACTTGGGACGGGAATTCCTGGATATCTATAGTGATATCTACGGCGAACGAGTTACAGCCAAGGGCCTCATTAAGAAGTGGAAAGAAGCTGGCAATGCAGAACGGGAGCTGCACGCCAAGATTCTGTCCGCAACGCTGAAGATTGTTCTGAATGGCTCGTACGGAAAGTTCGGTAGCATGTATTCGATCATCTACAGCCCGCGACTTATTATCCAGACTACGCTGACCGGGCAATTGTCCATTCTGATGTTGATTGAAACACTTGAGCTGGCGGGCATTAGCGTGGTCAGCGCCAACACAGACGGCTTCGTTACCTACAGCCACGAAAGTGTTCAGGCGAAGGTTGACGAAATCGTAAATGACTGGATGAAACGTACTGGCTTCACACTTGAAGACACCGATTACACGGGGCTCTACAGCCGGGACGTGAATAATTATATCGCGCTGAAAGCCGATGGTAAGTTCAAGGGCAAAGGTGTGTTTGCTGACCCGTGGGGTGCGCGGGCTGAAGGCGAACAGGTCAACCCGGAAGAGTACTTCAAGAAAAACCCGTCCTGTCAGATTTGCACGGAAGCTGTTGTCAAGCTACTGCGTGACAAACAACCGATCGAAAAGACCATCCGTGAATGTCGCGATATCCGCCGCTTTGTGCACGTCACAACTGTTGGATATGATAAAGAAGCCGGGGTTGGCGGTGGCGTAAAAATTTGGGAAGATGGTCGGATCCAATACCTTGGCAAAGCCGTTCGCTGGTACTATAGCAATCAAGTGACCGGAGAAATAATCCGGGCGGCTAACGGTAACAAGGTTGGTCAGAGTGACGGTGCAAGACCTTGCATGGATTTGCCTGAAGAATTCCCGGACGATATCGACTATGAGTACTATATCGAACGGGCCAATAAATACCTCGGATGGTTAGGATACTGAAATGGACACTGAAAACGACAATAGCCGCGCTGATGCGCTGACCGATGCACAACGCAGAACGCTCCAATCTGCTTTGGACCTGTTCGTTTCTATGGGGCACGCCCCCGGAAGCGATCATGTGCGCACGCTGGCCGGGATGCTCGCTACCTGCCCTGTCGAGCAGCACGAAGCAGCGCCGGCCGCGTGGGATAAATTGCGCCATTCGCTGGCGGTCGCGATGTGCGGGTTCGTTTGTCGTCCCGATGGTCGTCGTAATCTGGATGCGGCCGTGAACGTGCTTGACGCCCTCACCGAACCTGGATCGCCACTCGCATGGTTGCGCACGATCGCACCGACAGCAGAGAATGAGCGGCCGGCGTTCTCGAAAGACGTAATTCGCGAAGTGTTCATGGCGCACGGATTCACGATCAAGGAAGGGCAAACAGACCTGAAGCAGTACGTGTTCGACGCAGCCTATGCGTTGCTCGCCCGCGCCTCGTCGCCCAATGCGGCGCGACGGTGCTGTGGACAATCGCCGTGCGCGCATCCCGGCAAAGGCCCGTGCGACATGCCGGCCCTGCCGCGAGTTTCGCCGCCCAATGCGACGGACGAAATATTCCCGGATCTTTTTCACGCCGGACTCGAAGAAGGAAATTACTGGTTCAAGCTCGTTCAAGGCGGCGAATGGGAACTTGCCGAAATTCGGTTCGACGGTGTGTATTTCGTCGGAGAGGATTATATGTATAACGTCGAACACCCGTCACTTGTTGGCGCAAAGGTTCGGAAGATCGAACCGCCGAAGGATTGACTGTGAAACGCTATCTTGTATTCGCGTTCGATAGCTACTATCCGGCTGGTGGCTGGGACGACTTTCGCGGGATGTTCGACGAAGAAGCAGGAGCTCGTGCGCGTGCCTATGAATGTGTCATGGGTGTGAACGGTGAAATCCTGCGGGATTTTGCGCAGGTAGTTGACACGCAAGAAAATCGCATAAGCACCTACAAATTAGGTCAAGCCGCGCCAGCGATTGGCACATGGGATGTACGCTGAATAGCGGCCCGTAGCGGGCTCGGCGCGGCCGCGTGTGGGTACGTGCCACCCAAACGAAACGGCCCCTGCAAGCGTAGTTCTTTTACGCAGCAGGGGCCGAATCGCTTGCACGGCGAGCTTACACGGTCACGCCTTGCGTTGCCATCCACGTTTTGATTTCCGAGCTGAACGTGACGCCACTTCCCACAGCCAGCTCCTTCAACGCCTTCGCAACCATCTGCACAGGCGTTGGCGGGGCCGGCGGAGGTGTTACAACGACCGGAGTTGGAGCGGTGATTTTCATTTCTACACCTTGGTGATCAGGAAAGACTTGTCCATGTACGGCCAGACCCGCACAACAACCGTGTACGTGCCGGGTTTCGGGTAATCCAGTTCACATTCGGGGTCCGGGCAATCGTACCAGACCCCTTCCACCAGAATCTGGGATGGAACGGGAATGCCGGAGATCACGTAGCCGCTGAGCGTCGCCGGGTTCTCCGGGCGCGCGGTAACATGGCCGCCAACCACGTAGTCGGTGCTCGGATCCGAGGCTTCGAGAATCATTGCGCAGCCGCTCGGGACTGTTTGCAAACCGACGTCGTTCTCCGGAACGTTCCCGGACATATAGATCTTTCCCGTATCCATATAATAGATCGTGAAAGAAACGTTTGCCGAATTTTCTTGAACTTCATCCATTTTCTTGTCCACTCTTTACGGTTAGCGTTTTCGGGTCAAACTTCTCACCCACCTCTGCCGGGATACCGTACACGAAATCGTATCCAGGTTCCTCTGGTTGATCAGCGATGGAAAACGGCTCGCCCATCACAGTCAAAACAATTTCACCGTCTGAAATACGGTACTTGAAAAATCTAATCATCGCTGGAACTCTAGAGTAGTGATTCGGCACGCACCGCCGCCGTTGAGTGTTAAATTGTGCGTACCGGCACTTAACGGCCCGGACCAGATACCATAGCCGGGTGAGAATAAGCCTGTTTCGAATATTGCTTGTGGCCCACCATCGATATTCAATGTATATCGGGTAGACGGGGCGTTGCCGCCGAAAACGATAGTAACAATTCCGCCTGTCGTATTAAAATTTACGTTGACGGTATTGGTGCCGCTGAACGAATTGCCGATCGTAACCGCACCGGCCGCAATGCGCAACGTATCGATTTGAGCGAAACCAATCTTTGCCGTATTGATTTGAGCATCACCAATCTTTGCGGTAGTGATAGCCCCGTCTTGGATTTTAGCACTATTGATTTGTGCGTCAGCAATCAAGGCGTTCGTAATCTGCGCATTGCCAATCTTGGCGGTCGAAATTGATGCATCTGCAATCTTGGCATTCGTAATCTGTGCGTCACCAATCTTCGCCGTATTGATCGTGCCGTCACGGATCATTGCGGTGTCCATGTACACCACACCGCCGACAACGATGAACGGGTACTTTCGAGTTGCGTTGTTCGAAGGATCCGAAATCGAAACACGGTTTGCCATCAGGATGATGTCTGACGCACCAGACTCCACACCGATACCGATGCCAGCAAGAACAGGCGTTCCGTCCGGGGCAACGCCCTGCGCCTTCAGCAAGATCATCGCGTTGATCTTATCGTTGATCTGTGTGATTTCCGTAGCAGCGCCGCCGCCGCTATCGATCTTTTCCTGTAGGGATTGCGCAAGCTGGGTTTCGTCAATCTGACCCGCAAGATAGTCAAGCAACTTGCCAGCGTCCGAGCTGCTTTCGCCAACGATGCCGATGCCGTTATTGAACCACGGTCCCGGTCGCCCAGCCTTGTCAATCACTCGCGCCCAATAATAGTGACGCTCACCAGGACCCATATCCATCTGGCTATAGGTCAGAATGGTTTCGGGCACAGTAATCAGCAACACGGCGTTGCCAAGCTGGTTGCTCAGGCCATGCCACAATTCTACGTTGTCCGGCATGCCGCCGTTATTCGCCTGAATATTCCAGTCAATACGGATGCCATACAACAAAGAGGTTGTGGTCAGTGCGCCAATGCTCGACAGAGGAAGCGTGGTGGCCTGCACGTCAACCGAAATGGTCGTCCACGGTCCGGCCAGCGTTCCCACACCGCGCGCGCGAATAAGCCAATGCTGTGGCGTCAGCGATACGTCGAGCTGCGGATTCGTGTTGTTTCCGACCTTTATCCAGGTTGAGCCGTTGTCGGGTGAAACTTGGAACTCGTAATACGATGCACCATTTGCGGCCGTGCATACAATCGTCTGACGACCAACCGAATAGGTGTATTCGAGCGACACCTTATCGATGATTGGAAGTTGTGGTGGCCTTGGCAAGTTTGACGGCGGAACTGGTTCTGGGATAATGCCACCAGTCTCAGCCGCAAAAACGTTCGCGTCGTAATTGACGAAGGTGAGCGTAACGGTGCCATCGCCCTGCGGCTGGGCGCTGTACATAACCGCCAGCAAGCCATCCCGGCCAACCGGGCCGAACTGGTATTGCGTAGGCTCGTCGTGCGAGCTATCGGAAATGTAGATCTGCGCCATGCGGGACGAAGTAACCCCGGTCAGGATAACTTCGTTCGGATCACCGTTCGGATTCGCAACGCATGTGAACGGGCCGTCTGCCGAACCGTCCTTCTTACGGAAGGAGATAACGTGCGTTTCGCCAGGATTGAACGTAACGTTCTCGGACAGCGTAACAAGACCCGTATTGCTGTTGAGCCCGTACACACGGCCGCTAAATCCCCATTCAACAACGTCGTGGGAGATTTTACACAGGTCATTATATTGCGGTAACATACCTTCCAGTTCGGCTGTGAACTGGATAGTCCGACGCTGCAACTTGTTCATTGCAGCCATAGTCATGCCTTCGCGCCATGCGTGCGCGCGGTCCGTACACCCCGGCAACTGAATTTCAGACGGCTTGGTTGCGGTTGCTCCCGGCAGGATACAGTCGACGGAATCATCCGACCATGTCTGTTCGTTTCGGAACTGAATTCGAACAAAGTCCGGGGTATCGACTTCTGCGAATTGATACGTCGTACTGAACGAGCCAGACATCATGTTATCCGGCTGATACATCTGACGTGGGATAGACTGCGGTTCGTTTCGAATAAACGAAATCAACCCGGCGTAGTACACGGGCACGGTTCTTCCCACACGCAGGCAGAGTTGCAGGGCGGACCAGAGCTGGATCTTCGTGTCGTAGTAATAGTTGAACGTATCCCCGCGAGAATCGAACGTCTGAGCGAGCTGGTACAGCTTCAACAGGTCGTATTTGCTGTCGACCATGCCTCGGCCATAATCGCTGTTACGAAGAATGTCCGCTGCGGCATGGGCCGGGTTCTGCGTAGGGCTGGTGGTCAGCGACCAGCCATTTACAGGGTCCCACGTCTGGAGCCTCCGCGTACCGATCACGTTAATATTGTGCGTGGAGGAAGTCGAAAGCTGGTTCGTGGCTTTCATGATGATTGCCAGCATCGTACAGTTACCGTAATTCGTCGGTGCCGTCAAATACGCTTTCAAACCATCCCAGTACAACGTGTCCGAAGTTCGTCCGTCTGTGGATCCGATATTTGTACGAACGCCACGCACTTGGTAGCGCCCGGGTGGCAATTGAACTTTGTGAGTAATTCGAATTGCGTCCCGTGAAGCAGAAGTCATCGAATTCGCTACCAACGTGTTCCAAACCGGAGTTGTCGGATTGCCGCTATCGTCAATCGGTCTGTAATCGAAACGGTACGAACACGTCGCGTTGACGTTCTTACCGCTGTCGTCAATCCTAAAAAGTCCTTGCGGGATGGAAATATCAACAGCAATATAGTTCGAGATTGTGCCGGCTGCGGATGCAACGAACGGGCCAAGACGGTCGGCAGTCTCGTCGTTTGTACCCTTCAAAATCTGGCTTGCAACTTCGGTTGACGTAACGACGTTCGTGGGAAACAAAGTCACAGGCTGGTAAGGGCCAATAACCTCGGTTTGGATACCATCGTACGTCGAAATATCAGTGTCGCCAATCAGAATCTGATTGATGTCCATCTCTCCCTGCGTCAACATGAAAAGTTGATACAGGTACTGATTGTCGCCTTGCATCTCCGTGTACGGTTGCGCAGCAAAGTCCGGCGTGATTTTTTCACGCCCATAAAGGACAGGAATAGATTGTAGAATCCGTGCGGTGTTCCCGCTGGGCGACAGGCTGTATGTTGGGCTTGCTGACCCCGAACTCGATGAACTCGCAAGCCCTAACTGGTTGGACTGTGGAAACATGATGCTCAAAAGCATCGCCCCGCCAATTGATACGGCAGCGGCCGCAGCGGCACCAGCAGCGGCCCCGTATGCGGCACCAGCGGCACCGCCCGTGTACACGGAGGCGACGACGATCGCGATCATCAAAATGATCTGCAGAGGGTTCGAACCCCGACCGCCTTTCGGGAGATGCTGTACAGTTACAACGTCGCCGTCACGTACCCGCAACCCCCACTGCTTCTCGAGCAGCACCTTACCATTGTGCGTGACCACAAACGGTGCAACCCGCTTCCCGTTGACAATGAACTTTCGGCGTGTGAGGTTCTTTCGAATACTATGGCCTGGAAACGCGAGATGCGTTTTCCGTTGAATGCTCGGACGGAACGGGTTTGTCAGTTCGATCAGATGCGCCGTCATTATTTCACCCTGTAATACGAAGCTCGGCCATACCCATAGCGGAGAAGCTCACTGCGTCGCGTCCAGATAACGCCAACCCCCTCCATGCAATGCAAGACACCGCCATGATCGTTTTCGAGCCACACACCAACGTGCGGCCGGGTGCCGTCGCGCAGCAGGGCACAGTCACCGTCAATCGGGTCGGTATGAATCATCGTGTACAAACCCTGATCCATACATTCGATATGAAGTTTCAGAAGATCTTGCGAACCATCGAGCGCTGCGACGGGAAGCCTGCGGTTATAATATCGGGCCTGCACGTAACGCAGGAACTCCCAACAATTGAACCCTTCTTCTGGCATCTTTCCCGTGTAGGAATATGGAATGCCAACAAGCTCTCCAATTTCGTAGTCTTTCATCGCACGAGCCCCGGGAAGTCTTGCGGCGTGTAAAGTCGGTTTGGGAAGCCCCAATTTGTAACATCCGACGTTGTTGCCGTTCCATTGATTGTAAAAATATCGACCGTGACTTTGGACAGAACAAAGTTGAAAGGAGGATCCATCTGCGGGGTGCTAGGATCGCTTTCGAGATACGGCCGATATGTGATTTCAATCGGCACGATAGACGGCGCAGCAAGTTCGATATAACGACTCATGCGTCGGTCAACGTTGTCAATAGAAATCTTTAACTCAGGCGTGGAGCTATCGCTCTGATCCGGAAGTTGAAAATTGAACGGGCACCCAACAAACGTAACGGTCTGGCCGGGGTTCATTGGAGCATTCGGCTCGAGCGTGAGATTGTAATTCTGATACGCGCGCACAATACGAAGTGCCGTGGGATTGCCGCTATCGTCTACAAAATACGGATGGCGAATCTCCAACGTGTCCAAAGGCACTTCATTTATGTCCGCAGATGCATAAGCTTCTGCAATTGCGTCTTTATAACTCATTTAATACCCGAACCAAGAAAGATTCATAGTGCGCGGATAAATCGGGCCGACAGGTTGATTTTTCATACATTCAATACGAATCTGATAAAGACGCCCCGTCACCAGCCCGCCTGTAGCAAGCCAAGGTGTCACGTTTCCAGCGGAACCCGTCGTATTTCCACCATTAACCCACGGACCCAAAGTAACTACCGTTTGAAATCCGGTTGCGACGACGCTTGCCGAAACAGTATCATAAACACTAATCCGCGCCAATACGTCAACACCACTAGGAGCGGAACCAATTTCGATATGTAAATTTGCAAACACCATAACTATACCGTTTGCACCTGCGGTATAGTTCGCAACCAATCTAGACTGAAACACGTTGACCGCTAAGTCACTTTCATCGCCACCGCCAGCGGCACCTATGAAAGGATTTAAATTCCCATTGTCCCACGGGGAATATATACCAAACACAGGACGTTTAGAAAGTGTCGCAACACCGGTGGATCGATTAATGATAAACGGATTGTCAACACCCGAACCAGCATCTGAATATCTGGTGATTGCAAAATTCGATCCAGCATTCGAACCACCTTCGGCCGAATTATCGGATGCAACAGACCATCGCGAAAGCCCATTCGTCTGCAAATACAGAACCTTGTTCTTTGCAGCCGCACCATTAAGCGAGATTGTCGAATCAACCGCCGCCGTATTGGTGTCCACAACGAAAGGACGATACACGGTTCCGCTGCCGCTCGCACGGTTGAAACTCAGTACGTTTTCAATGAACGCACCGGCATCGGAATACCGAGCAAAGTTCAGGTTCGACCCTGCGTTCGAACCACCTTCTGCTACGTTGCCTACGGAAATCTGCCAACGCGCAGAGCCAGCAGTTTGGAAGTTAAGACCACGTATCTGGCCTGCATTTGCACTGATGGAGACAAAACGGTCGGCCGTCGTGCCGTTGACCTGAATGTTGTTGCCTGCCGTAACGGTGCCAGTGAATGAGGCAGCAGCCGTCGCGCGGTTAATGATGAATGGGGAATCGATAAAAGCGCCAGCGTCTGAATACCGTGCAACGAAGAAATCGGATCCAGCATTCGAACCGCCTTCTGCGCCAGACGTTGCGCCGAATTGCCAACGCCCCGAACCGTTCGTATTGATGTTGATCGAGCGCTGCTGCCCGGCCGCCGCACTATTAAGCGTAAGGGCCGGCGAAGCATACGAAAGCGAAACGGCACCGGTGAACGTTGCGCTGGCAAGTGCGGCATACAGTGTCGGATTGAAGTTGCCAGCGTCCCATGCGGTGTTGCCGTTGAACGTCGGGCGAACGGTTGTGGCGATCGCGTTGACAGTGGCCCCGGACCGCGTAACCGTCAGCCAGTTACTCGTCGTGCTCCAAGCATCGTTGATTGCTCGAAACGTGAGCTGCGTATCCGATTGTTGGGCGTCCCACAGCTTCTGGTCGGCAGGCGCATCAACCTTCTTCCACAAAAGGTCTGGCAGTGTGCCATTTCGGCCCGGCGAAACACCCGAAACCGTGCCCGCCGCAACAGAGTTATTCACCCCGCCGTTGAACACATGCCTGTTCGACCAGGACCAATCTTGTCCGGTCAGCGGGTACAGCGAACCGTCGGTATTGAACGCGGTATTGAAGGTTTCGGTCAAGGAGACTTTAACGCGTCTCCAGCGAATGAAGCTCCACGTCGCATTCGTTGCAACAAGGCGAATCTGCGCTTGTGTCGCATTGGCGGGAACGGTTTCAGTGAATGCCGCCGTCACATACGTACTGCCGTTGATCCCGACGAAATCGTGGTTTGCCCCGTCTTGAATCAACGTGCCATTGTTGTCGTAATACTGAACGTCGACATAAAGCGGTGTGCCAGCGTAAGAACCGACAAGTGCGTCGATTGCAGCCGTGAACGGGCCACCCGCCGTAACAGGGATGTTCCCGCTCGTAAAGGTGACTGTGGCAGCAGAAGCGCGCGCCGCAACGTTGAAGTAAAGACCGACGCCGCCATTATTGACAGAAAACGAATCGGTTGAAGTCCAGAAATATGTTCCAAGCTCGCCGGAGCTATTCGGCATCTTGTTTTGTGACGTCGTATTCAATTGATACATATTCGTATCAATTTCAGCCGACGTCAACGGACGGCCCAAGCCGGTCCCCCACGCGCCATTTCCACGATAATTAAGATTTGCCATTTAGTTCACCGTGATGAGCCACGTGATGGAGAGGGTGTCACTTGCTGCTTTCGGGATCGAATTGAAAGTCGTTCTTGAGAATAACTGGCCGCCGGACACGGCATTGAACAAGCCGCATTCTGTCCAGTTGCCATTTCCCACACCCGGCACGAATGTGGTCTTGCAAGTCTCAACGTTGCCTGCGCGGGTTGGAAATCCAGCGTCGAAGGCCACACAGACGATTTGGTTGCCAAGGCTCGTGTCGCCGGGGGCAGGTGTTACTGAGCCAGCGCCAACGCCGATTGCGCTCAGCCCCGGGAATTCACTATTCGAAAACAGACGCGAAACTGCAACTTGCTTACCAAGTGTGACAACCAGATTCGGCTTGTCAAGAACTAAAACCCCATTCTTATGAATGAGAATGCGTCCTTCAAATTCCAGGTCTGCTTTAAACATGCTAGAATATTACTACCGGTTCGTTTGTGTAATCGAACTCAGCATATGTGCCATCGTGGTACAGCGCCTTATTGATGGAACCGCTTTCACTGAGCGTTACCGAATCCGCCATGTTCATATTGTTGCCAATATAATCGGACATGGACATGACCGGGATGTTTCGAATTTGCGCGGTGGCCGTGACCTTGTAGATTGCGTCCTGCGCGGACTCAACTGGCGATTCGGTGAACTGGAAAACCTGTTGGTTGGTTGTGCCTCTGCCATTCCAAAACCAACCCTTGAAAGGTGCAATACCGCCAAGCAGCTGATTATGAAGAAAATCACTCCAGATATTATACTCGGCAACGGTAAACAGCCACGTTAGAGTAACAACTCCGATACTGTCATCAAACCGGCTACGTTGCGACGGCATGCCCGCGCCAACATTTGAGCGAGTGAGTGCGTCAGGTCGGGAAATGGTGTATCCGCTTTTCTCTGGTGGCGGCAGCGTTGTGGGAAACGACCGCATGAAACTGATAGGACCACCAGTCGGTGCGGATCGAATATATTCAACTGCACATGACACGATAAAACCGACGTTCGGATCTGTTTTGATCTCCGGGTACTTGGTCATGCGCATCGTAACAGGCGATACGTCAGGGTTCAGTGCCAACGTAAAGAACCCAGCAGCCTCTGCGCAGTCGTACTTCACCCACGCCTCGAACCAGTCGAGCTGGCTCTCTGTCATGTTGAATGTGATGGTTTGCGCTACAGCCTGCGGCGAGAATTGCCGACGCAGGCGGGAACGCCCCGTATCCATTTTGGCCGCACGAAACTTATCACCATACTGCGAGGTGAATCCGTCTCGTACTGGATACGGGCAGTGCGTGAGCGGGTATGCGGGGACTGTCATTAGCCCCTCCCAGGAATAGATTTAACGCCGAACTTGGCTTGGATCGAATCGTGGATGTCTCCGCGACCCTTGCTGATGTCGCTGGCAATATCGCGCTTGATCGCTTGAACCATTACTTGAATCTGTGGATTACCGCTATCATCGCTTCGAACGCTTGCCGTTGCCTGTACTTGATCGGATGCCGTGTTGTTGATCACAATCCCAATCTTTGGCCCACCGATTGCAACGGTTTGGCCGCCACCGCCGCTTGACGGGGCAGAGCCAGCGTTCCATGCGTCAAGGTTTCCCACACCGATCCTGCGGGTGGCGTCTGAGTTCAGCACGTACTCTTGCCCGTGCACAACACCGGCCACGTCGTTGACCCCGTAGTTGCCCGTATAACCGCCAGCCGCGAAACCGGATGGCATCGTAAAGCCGTAGCTGTTGTTACCGACACCCCAATTGTTCGCCGCGCTTGCCCCACCAGCACCGCCACCGAATCCAAACGCTCCAGCAAAGCCAACACCGCTGCCAAACAGCGATTTAAGAATGTTCGATTCAAGGATCTGAAGCTCAATCTTAATCAGGTCCTGAAGAATGCTCGTCATCAGGTCGCCGAAGTTGAGCTTACCCGTGGTCACAAAATTCGCCAGCGCATTATTCGCACCGTCGAACATATCCGTCAGAGCGGTTTTAACGTTCGCAGCGTCGTTCGTAACATTGTCGAACCATTCAATCAGCCCAGCTTGCGCGCCTGCCTGGAACGTGCGTTGTGAATTCAAGAACGTGAGCGTGATTTCGTCCAACTGTTGGTTGAACTGATCCGCGGAAATCGTACCCTGCGAGTAAAGCTGGTTCAGCGCCGAGATGGACTGATTGTAGTCCTTCTGTGGCTGCGTGGTGCGCTGGATAATGTTGGCGCGCTGCGCTGCAATCTGCGTAGCTTCGAGGTTCACCCGAATGAGTTCCGTCATCGTGTCGATTTCGGACTGATTCAGAACGATACTCTTCTTACGCAAGGCTTGTTCTTGTTCCCACACCTTGGTTGCAATAATGCGGGCATCGCCATCCTGTTCGAGCAGCGTTGTTTCTGCGGCCAGCTTTGCGAGATACGCTTCTTGCGGATGCACAATATCGGTATAGTGCATCTTCAATGCCTGCAGATAGCGCTGGTATTGGTCTTGCGAAATCAGATGCGCCTTCAGCGCCTTATCCAGAATATCCGTATCGTGCGCCATCTGCAGAATAGCCCCGGCTGCCGGATCGATCGTGTTCAGCAGCGTACGAAGCTGGTTCTGCAATTTCTCCAGAGCTTTGTTGGCCTTGTCTGGCATCTTGTATGCCGTGCCGGTTTGGTCAAGACCCGGATCGCCAAGAACTTTCTTGCGCGCCGCTGCGGCCGCCTGCGCCCCGGCCGTCAGCCGTTGCATAAAGCCGCCGATATAATCAGTATTGAATGCGTCTTGGAAATCCTTGCCGATATTCAGCGACGTGGCTTTCGCCTTGTTTTCAAGAGGCGTGAAGTCGATATTGTCAAGGTGCGCGCCAACCTTGTCGCCAACAACGTTATACGAATCAATCATCTTATTGATGAAATTCGTGGTCGACTGTTGCGCACCGTTGAGTGCGTCGATAAAGATTCCGACGAAGTACTCGGGGAAGTTGTTCCAGATGTCCTTCACGGCGTTATACAGGCCGACGTAAAGTCCGATCCAGTTATTAACCATCCTCTTAATAACGTCCAGCACAGCGTCCGCAAACGTTCCGGTGCTGCTTGTGATCGACTGCCATACGGTGTTGACTACGCCAGAAATGGACGACCATACGTCGGTCACAACCGCCCACATCGCTTTCGCGCCATCGGAGATCATTTTCCATGCAGAAACCAGATAATCGCCAAGCGTAAGTCCTTCCTTGGCGTTCAACGTGATTTCGTTACGGAATGCCACTAGGGCCGTAGCAGCGGCCACCACAGCCGTCGCTACAAAAGCAAAGGGGTTGGCAGCGAGGGCGGCCGTCAAGCCGCGCACGGCCCCGGCTGTCGCGCCCACAATGGCAGCAAACCCGCCAGTAGCCAATCGCCACGCGCCATAGGCGGCAGCCGCAACGAAAAGGCTCTTGGCAACCGTATCGATGTTCTCGCCAAGGAACTTGAGAGCCTTCCCGAATACGGTTGCGCCGTTGACTGCCTCAACCGTTTGCCCCACCCACTGCACTACAGAGTTCTTAAGAACCGTGAAGCCTTGCGCGATGGTATATGCGGATTTACCGAACTGTTCGTTGAGAACTTTTTCAGCGTCGATTGTGGCCTTCGCCAGCATCTGCGAAGTAAGTGCACCAGACGAAATCATCGCCTTGACGGCAGCCACCGGTTTTCCGAGTTGTTCAGCAATTGCCTTGGCAAGAACCGGCAGACCCGTCAGTACAGAGTTCCATTCTTGTGCACGCACCTTGCCCGTGCCGAGCGCTTGGCTGTATTGCAGCAGCGCCCCGGACGCTTGTGCCACCGTCGTATGCTGCACAACAAGCGCTTCGCCGAGCGCTTGCGTAATCTTGAGAACTTGGTTCTGCGACAGGCCAAGCGCATCGGACTGAATCGCGATGCGCTGGTATGTGTTGCCGACGTCCTGCAATGGCTGACGTGTCTTCTGTGCAATAGCGAACAGACGTTCCTGCACCGCTGCCGCTTGGTCGGCACTCTTTGTGGCGACGTTGATATTACCTTCGAACGATGCCCACAAGTCAATATACTGTTTCAGCGTGTTCAGTGCCGCCGCACCGATCAGTGTATTCAGCGCCCGCTGCATGAAGTCAACCGCATTGGCGCTACGGGTTGCCGCTGCGCCAATATTGTTCAGCTGGACTGTGACTTGTTGAGTACCAGTCGAGGTGACCTGTACGTTGATACCGACTGGTGTGCTCATGGAATAATCCTGGTGCCTGCGACGGAGCGAATACCGCGAACAATGGCGTTCTCAACAAAACCCTGAGGGGCTTGGAGACTCCAGCCATCGTTCAGCTTGTTGATGTAGGGAAGCGAGTTTGTGATATAAATTCTGTCGGACGGGCTATTTAACGTACCAATAACCTGCTGCCCAGCGGAGATAGTGTAAGAATTGACAGCGTTGAATGTCGAGCCGAATGTTCCTGGCGCTCGGGATGGAATGACACCGGTTGGCGGTTGGTTGATCCCGACCTGCCAATTAGACTTCGCCATCCCGGTGTCAATTGGGGTTCTGACCACAAGTTCCGTCAACACGTTATTCGCAATGGTGCGCATGGTGTTGACAATGCCTTGTTCGAATTGACGACCCAGCTGAGTAATGTCGATCGTGCACGTTACCGTATTACTGAGCCGGGTTGCCATCCTAACCTCCGTTGTTTTGTTGCTCGCGCTTCTTTTTCATCACTTCGAAATACTTTATGTCCATCTGGCGGATTAGGTAGATTAGATCGTCCTTTTGTTCCTCGTCCAGGTCATATACAATGGCATATTCCAATACCGCTAAATATGAAATAGGACCGTCGCCCATGCCACTCCGACACGAACTCAGGTCCTGGTATGCCTGAAAGTACAGACCGTTTCCGAAATCCACCTCCGGTTTATCGGCAAGCCAAGCAGGTAAGTCTGCACCAGTCTGCTCGGCCTGCCTTCGAACGATTTTCTCATTCTCCCCGTGGATAAGATGGAACTCCAGGACGTCAATCAGTTTTTTGCTTGCGCCTCCAGAAGCACTTCGCGGAAATACGTGATGTCCTGGGAAATGCCAACGATGTCCGAAAACAGGTCGTCCAGATCGCGGAACAGCTTCAGGCAAGTTTCCTTGCTGAACGTCAGCGGGCTGCCGTTGGCGTCCTTCACGTTCTCCCAGCCGATAACGATACACTCGGCGTATGCCTGCTTCAGAATGTCGCGGCTGAGTTCCGCATTGTCGATCTTCAGGCGGTTGATCACCTTCGCGAAACGCACGTTGGCCCCGCCTGCCCGTGTAACTTGGA
>Ga0224735_1039_pt1 | contig 15411 bp, 14 predicted proteins | sample IA12soil_MG_GH6A_2_FD_161635 | JGI IMG/M metagenome (GOLD analysis project Ga0224735, IMG submission 161635) | Enriched cells from agricultural soil in Iowa, United States - IA12soil_MG_GH6A(+) | ecosystem: Environmental > Terrestrial > Soil > Agricultural land | place: USA: Iowa | collected... | reverse complement strand
TCGAAGGTATCGAACAGATTCTGTTGAGCGAAAAGCCGGACTGGCTACTTGTTTACGGTGACACCAATTCGACGCTGGCCGGGGCCCTGACGGCAGCCAAGCTGCATATGCCGGTAGCCCATGTGGAGGCGGGCCTGCGCTCGTTCAATATGCGCATGCCCGAAGAGGTTGAAGGTATTCTGGTTGAACGCGTTTCCACGCTGGTGTTGTGCCCCACGAAGGTTGTTGTAGAAAACCTTGCGCGCGAAGGCGTCGTTGAGGGTGTGCATAACGTAGGCGACGTCATGTACGACGTGGCGCTTTACTACCGTGAGCCGGCGAAAGCGCAGAGCAAGGTTCTGAAAATACACGGTCTGCAAGAGAAGCGTTTTGTCCTGGCGACCTTCCATTGCGCCGAGAACAGCGGTGATCCCGTGTGTCTGGAGGGCATCGTATCCGCGTTGGCCAAGATTGCCGTCGAGATACCTGTGATCCTGTCTCTCTCCTCCCCGCACTCGCAAGCTTCTGCAGCGGTTTGGGCTGGAGCATCATCTGGATGGGCTGATCATCGTCGACGCTCAGCCGTTCCTGGACCTGGTCGCCCTGGAACAGGCCGCAAAAGTGATCCTCACGGATTCTCGCGGCGTTCAGAAAGAGGGGTTCTTCTATCAGGTTCCCTACATCACCATGCGTGATGAAACCGAGTGGGTGGAAACCGTCGAGCTGGGCTGGAATTGGCTGGTAGGTGCTGATTTCGGGCGAATTACCGCAGCCTATGAACGAACAGATCGCTCCATTGCTCATAGCAGCTGCACCTTATGGAGAAGGTGTTGCTGGTAAGATAGTTATTGAGATTTTAACTTTGGGTCGCTTAAATAGACTGTCCTATTGGTTAAAGGCATAGGCTATTTTAAGTTAGCCTTTTTAGTTTCTAATGAGTGATAGTGTCGTTTTAAGTATGTTGTACGGCTTTTGATTGGTGTATATCTGGTTTCTTGATTTGGTGTGTGCAATGTCAAAAATTAAATACCTTCACGTCGGAAGTGCGGCTGTTTTTATTGGGCCGTTGCTTAAGGTAATAGATGCCGAGTTTGATCGAGATGAACACCTTTTTATTTTGTATGATTCCCTGGCTGGTCAGTCTCTAAGAGAAGAGAGAAACGTCATTGTTTATAATGGGCGTTCATTTAAAGGTATTTGCTGTTATGTATTGATTTTTTGGTATTTGTTCGCTGCTAGGAAAGTCTTTCTGCATGGTCTTTTTGATGTAAAGATGCTTCTTCTGCTTTTTTTGACGCCATTTTGGGGGGGGAAGGTATATTGGATTGCTTGGGGCGGCGACCTATACGATCGTTTTTATGAAAGTGGTGGGGTTAGAGGGAGACTGACAAAATATCTGCGTGCGAGGGTCATTAAACGAGTGAAGCATATAGTTACTTACATGGAGGGTGACTACCGACGAGCTGTCGAGTGGTTCGGAATGAATGCGCAGTATCATGAATGTTTAATGTATCCAAGTAATACCTATAAAGAGCTGGGTGCGAGGAAAGAAATTAATGCTTCTTTGAATGTTTTATTGGGTAATTCCGCTGATCCGCTTAATAGACACTTTGAGATTTTTGATTTGATAGCTGGTCGGTTGCCAAGCGAATATACTATTTATGCCCCATTGTCTTATGGAGAAGATAAATATAAAGAGCTTGTGGTGGAGGAGGGGAAAAGACGCTTTGGTGACCGCTTTAAAGTGTTGGATCAATTTATGGGCTATCAAGAGTACACGAATTTTCTTGCCTCTATGGATGTGATTATATTTAATCATCCTATTCAGCAAGCTATGGGGAACACGATTACTGCGTTGGGTTTGGGCAAGACTGTATACTTAAGGAAAGATGTTAGTCAGTGGGAATTGTTTCAAGGGTTGGGTATTGATATTCTTCCAGTTGATGATGTGGATGATCTGGTAGTGCTGGAATGCTCGCTGAATAAGCAGAAGGTAAAAGAGTATTTTTCAATCGAAAATCTAATTAATCAGTTAAGGCTTATCTATTGTTAATGTTTAAGTAGGGCTTTATGAAAATATTTTTTTACGTAATGGGCGAGAAAGGCTACAAGGTTCTATATTCATTTATTAATCAGTTCGGAGTTGAGTCGGTTAGCTTTGTAAGGTATGCAAGAGATGCTGCCCTGGTAAATGACTGGTCAGATGATATAAGAAGGCTTCTTGAAGATAAAAAGATACAGCATTCTTTAGATGAAGCGCCTGCTGATTTAAAATATGACTATGCGTTATCTATTGGTTGGCGCTGGCTGTTGAGTGAGAAGAATTTAATAGTTTTTCATGACGCTCTATTACCTAGATATAGAGGCTTCGCGCCGTTAGTAAATATGCTTATACAGGGAGATGATGAGGTCGGGGTTACAGCGCTGATTGCAACCGAGCGATATGACGAAGGCCCTATAATAGGCCAGAGGTCAACAAAAATAGATTATCCAATAAAGGTGCAGCGGGCTATAGAAATAGTGTCAAGGCTTTATGTTGATTTGGTGCTCGATATTTGCCGTAAGATTTCTCAGGGCGTAAGTCTTTTAGCACTTGAACAGTCTCATGAGGCCGCTACATACAGTGTTTGGCGGGATGAGGATGATTATTTTGTAAATTGGAATAAGGGTGCAGAAGAGATAAAAAGATTCATTGACTCTGTGGGTGTGCCATTTAAAGGTGCGGCTACTTTGGTAGGTGATAAAATTTATAGGATACATGACGCGGAAGTTAAGGCTGATGTTTATGTGGAGTCTAGGTCCGATCATTTGGGGAAGGTGATTTTTAAAGACGACTACGGGCCTACGGTTATCTGTGGTTCGGGGCTTTTAAAGATTTTAAATATGACAGCTGATTCTTCGGAAGGTCTAGTTAGTCTTCCGTTTAGAACGAGATTTAGATGAGTGTGAATTATGCGATTCAATATGCCTACTTATACCGGTAATGAAGACCAGTACGTTGTGCAGGCGATGCGTAGTAATAAAATGTCTGGTGATGGTGGTTTTACAAGAAAATGTCAGGCATGGTTTGAAGAAAATACACCTTGTCAGAAGGCTCTTTTAACACCTTCATGTACTGCTGCTCTTGAAATGGCGGCCATCTTAATTGATGTGCAGGTTGGTGACGAAATTATTATGCCTAGCTACACATTCGTTAGTACGGCCAATGCGTTCGTACTGCGTGGGGCAAGGATTATTTTTGTAGATATTCGTCCAGATACAATGAATATAAATGAGAAATTAATAGAGAGGGCGATTACTGGAAAAACAAAAGCAATAGTGCCTGTGCATTATGCTGGGGTTGCGTGTGAAATGGATGCTATTATGGATATCGCTTTGCGCCATAATTTGTTTGTTATTGAAGATGCTGCTCAAGGGATGATGGCTAGTTACAAGGGGCGAGCGCTGGGTGGTATTGGTCATTTGGCTGCCTATAGTTTTCATGAGACTAAAAACTATACAAGTGGGGGTGAGGGTGGGGCTTTATTAATTAACGATGAAAAATTTATCGCGCGCGCCGAAATTATACGTGAGAAAGGCACCAACAGGAGTCAATTTTTTCGCGGTCAAGTGGATAAATATACCTGGGTAGATATAGGAAGTAGTCATCTTCCAAGCGAGCTTCAAGCGGCATTCCTGTGGGGGCAATTGGAATACGCTAGCAAGATAAACTCAGATCGGCTTGCTACGTGGAATGCTTATTTCCAAGGTCTGGTCGGCCTTCAGGAGAAAAACCTTATTAAGTTACCTTGCTTGCCTAAGGAGTGCCAACACAATGCTCACATGTTTTTCATTAAAACTGGTAGCTTAAAGGAACGAACCGCCCTAATAGAATATCTTGCGAAACGAGACATCATGTCTGTTTTTCATTATGTTCCACTTCATAGTGCCCCGGCGGGTGAGAGATTTGGCAGATTAGTTGGTGAGGATGTGTTTACTACTCATGAAAGCGAGCGTCTCGTCAGGCTTCCACTTTACTATGGCATTACTCCAGCAGAAGTTGATGCTGTAATTGCTTCTGTGCAAAGCTTCTACGCATGATCTCCAAGAAAATTTTAGTCTTTGCTCTTGGGCCGGTAGTTGCGGCTGTGCTTGGTTTTATAACTGTGCCTTTGCTGGCGTGGTTCTATTCGCCTGAAGAAATTGGTCGTGTAGCCATGCTGCAGGTGGCCATCACGTTCTGTTTATTGCTGTTTGGTCTTGGTCTAGATCAGGCTTATGTCCGTGAATATTATGAGTCGCCTGACAGATGCGGCCTGTTGTATAGCACGTTGATGCCAGGGTTTTTCTTTCTGCTGGTAGGGTTGGCGCCATTCTTTCTCTTTCCGGAGTGGATGGCTTTGATCTTGTTTGATGTGAGTGATAAGTGGGCCGGTATTTTGGTTTTGTTTATACTTATAGTGAGCTTTCTTTCCAAGTTTGTTTTCTTAATGTTGCGGTTGCAAGAAGAGAGTTTTTTGTTCTTCTTGTGCCAAGTATTGCCTAAGCTTGCCTTAATTTTTTTGATTCTTGGTTACGTTTTTTTCTCAGTTGCCCCAGATATTTTTAGTCTTCTTGCCGCTAATTTTTTGTCTTTGAGTGCTGTTATAGTTGTTTTTGTTCTATTGGGGAGTTTTGATTTTGGGGTGTTTATAAGAAAATCTCTAGAGCTTGATAAGCTAAAGCTAATGTTTGCCTATTGTTTGCCTATGCTTCTGAGTGGAGTGGCCTACTGGGGGTTAACTGCTGTTGATAAAATATTTATTCGCAGTTTTTCAACATTTGGTGAGCTTGGTATGTATTCCGTTGCGGCCAGTTTTGCAGCACTTGCTACGATTTTTCAAAATGTTTTTGGCTTATTGTGGTCTCCTTGGGTATATAGAAAACATGCAGAGAATGGCTTGACCCGTTCCCTAATGGTTCGGATCCAGAGGCAGGCAGTATTGGTTGCGGTGATAATATTTTGTCTTATGGGGATGTTCTCTTGGACGATAGATTGGGTGATTCCGAGCAACTATTCTAATGTCAAGTATATTGTAGTGGCCTGTGTCGGCTTACCTGTTTTTTATACTCTTTCTGAGGTGACTGGTATAGGTGTAGGTATCACCAGAAGAACGATGTTTTTTATGTGTGCAACATTTTTTGCGCTTGCTGTTAGTGTTTTGTTAAATTATTTTCTTGTGCCAGCGTATGGCGGAGCAGGCGCGGCGGTCAGTACCTGTATGTCCTTGTGGCTTTTTTTTGTTCTAAAAACAGAGATATCGAATCATATCTGGCAGAGTTTTTCTAGAGTGGATGTTTATTTTCTGCCAACCGTTTGTTTGCTATTGGCAGTGCTCATGGCTCTCAAATTATTGCCTTATCCTGTTATATTTATGTCTTGGTTAGGTGTTTTTCTGATTGCGGCTTTTGTTTTTAGGCGAGATTTTTTGATTGCTTTGGTTGGTGTGCGCTCAGTGATGGCTGGTTTTTTTGGGCGCTTTTGAAATGCACTTTTTTCTATGTCTGTAATTAATTTTATTGCCTGTGGTTCTCTCTGCGTTTCTTATGTCCTTTGCTAATTAATATCAAAAGGCGGATTGTTGATGTGTGGCATCGCGGGTGGCTGGTTAAGAGATACGCGCTGGGGTTGGGGTGAGGCGTGGTTATTAAATTCATTGAAGGCAATGCACTTCCGTGGGCCGAATGACAATGGCTGTGAGCGCTACCCTGTGGGTGATTCGGTAGTCTTGCTTGGCCATACCCGCTTGTCGATTCTGGATCTGTCGTCGGCAGGCCATCAACCCATGTTGTCTGCGGACAAGCGCTTTTCGATCGTCTTTAACGGCGAGATCTACAACTACCGCGAGCTGCGGACCGAACTGCAGGGCCTAGGTCATCGCTTCGTCTCTGATTCGGACACCGAAGTGCTGCTTGCCGCCTGGATGCAATGGGGGCGTGCCTGCCTGGTGCGTCTCACCGGTATGTTTGCCTTCGTGGTATTGGATCAGCAGTCCGGTACACTGACATGCGCGCGCGATGCCTTTGGAATCAAACCGTTCTTTTATGCTGCCGAGCGTGGCGAGTTCTGCTTTGCCTCGGAGATGCCGGCGTTGAAAGAACTGCTTAAGGCCAAGCCTGCATTGGACTGGCAGCGTGCCTACGACTATCTGGTGCATGGGGACTACGACAGCGGTACTGGTACCTTCTTCGAAGGCATCAAGCATCTGCTGCCAGGGCATCTGTTGATTATCGATCTGCAGGCGGGCGGAGTGGCAGAGCCAGAGCGTTGGTGGACACCCAGCATCGTCGAACGTACCGATCTATCGTTCGCCAGGGCAACGGAAATGGTCCGCGAGCAGTTTTTGCAGAACATCCGCTTGCACCTACGCAGTGACGTCGCCCTTGGTGCTGCGTTGTCCGGCGGTATCGATTCATCGGCAGTGGTCTGCGCTATGCACCATGTCGAGCCAGATCTGCCGATCCACACCTTCAGCTACATCGCCACGGGCAGCGATATGAGCGAAGAGGTTTGGGTTGATCGCATCAACGCTCATGTCGGTGCGGTGCCGCACAAAATTTCGGTGGGCTCCGATGAGCTTGCGCGCGACCTGGATTCGATGATTCTGGCCCAAGGTGAGCCGTTTGGTAGCACTAGCATCTATGCGCAGTACCGAGTCTTCCAGCTTGCGCGCGAGTCTGGTGTAACCGTTACCCTTGATGGGCAGGGTGCTGATGAAATGCTGGCCGGCTACAACGGTTACCCAGGTCAGCGATTGCGCAGCCTTGTCGAGAAAGGGCGGCTGGCTGAGGCTGCCAGCTTTCTCAATGAGTGGGCGAAATGGCCAGGCAGGAGTCGTATCAGCGGGGTCAAGAATCTTGCTGGTCAGATGGTTGAGGGGCGGCTGTATGAGCTCCTACGATCACTCAGCGGAATTGGTTCTATGCCTAGGTGGCTCAATGAGGCTCCGCTTGTTGAGCATGGAGTGATCGGTCGATTTCCACGCCAACGTTCATCCTTTGATGAGTCGGGACGTCGGGTTATGGCAGAACTGGGACTGTCACTAACTCGACGTGGTTTACCTGCATTACTTCGGCATGGTGATCGCAACTCGATGCGTTTCTCGGTGGAAAGCCGTGTGCCTTTCCTGACTTTGGACATGGTCAACCTGCTGCTTTCGTTGCCGGAGCACTATCTGATCTCTGAGAAAGGGGAGACTAAGCATGTCTTTCGTGCTGCAATGCGTGGCATCGTTCCAGATGACGTGCTTGATCGTCGTGACAAAATCGGTTTTGCAACACCAGAGCATGCTTGGTTGTTGTCGATGGCAGACACCGTTCGTGGCTGGTTGCGTGAGGATCTGCATTTACCGTTTTTCAACCAGGCAGAGGTGCTGCGTGAGTTTGAGCTGATTATTGCCGGCAAAAAACCATTCTCTTGGCAGGTATGGCGCTGGGTAAATTTCTCTCGCTGGTATATTCATTTCATCGCATGAGAATAGGCAGTAGAAAATCGTGAAGTCAGTTCTTATCATCTCGTTCTCAGTAATTCATAGCGACCCGCGTGTTATGCGACAGGTGCGTCTATTGGAAAGCCTTTACAAGGTAACTGTCGTAGGCTTTGGGCCTGCTCCCGAAGCGGATATCGAATTTATTGAAATTAAGAAGCCATCAGCAGATTTGCTACGAAAATGCATTTGGGCAAGCAAGTTAATTTTAGGCGCTTTTAATAGTTATTACTGGAGTTTGTCACAGGTCATAGAAGCTAAGAGATTGCTGGGTGGGCGAGCTTTTAGCCTTGTTCTTGCAAACGATATTTCCGCCTTGCCACTGGGGCTGAAGTTGGCAGGCACATCTCCTGTGATGCTCGATGCGCATGAGTATTCTCCCAAAGAATTTGAAGACAGAGTGTTGTGGAATGTCATGTTTGGACGTTATTCCCATAATCTGTGTGAGCGCTATCTATCTAGAATTGCATCGATGACTACTGTTTGTCAGGGCATTGCTGATGCGTACTGCAGAGAGTATGGGGTGGCTTGTGAAGTGATTCATAATGCACCGTTGAATCAATCTCTACAGCCTTCAGTCGTCAGTCCAGAAAGAATTCGTCTGATTCATCATGGTGCAGCTATTCGCTCCCGTCATCTGGGAGTTATGATCGAAATGATGAGGTATTTGGATTCGCGATTTACGCTCGACTTCATGCTGGTCGAGAATGATCCTCTTTATTTGGCAGAGTTGAAAGAAGTGGCGAAAGAGGATGCGCGAATTCGCTTTGTCAATCCGGTGCCGATGCAGGAGATATGTCAGCGCCTTAATGACTATGACATAGGAGTATTCTTGTTGCCTCCTGTGAATTTTAACTATGAGCACGCTTTGCCAAATAAATTTTTTGAATTTATTCAGGCGCGTCTTGCGATTGCCATAGGCCCGTCCCCGGAAATGGCAGCGCTCACGCGTCGTTATGAATGCGGTGTGGTTGCTGACTCTTTTGATCCACAGGACTTGGCCGTGATGCTGCAACGGCTTGATACGCAGTCTATCGCGGATTTCAAGCAAGCCTCTCACCTTGCTGCAGGGGATCTAAACTATGAGAGGGGCGGACAGTTTTTACTGTCAGAGGTTGAAAAATTGATATAAGCCGAAAGCTATATCCTGGTTTTCTACTGCTCTTATATGTGTTGATATTTATTTATTCGAGGGGGCATTTTTTGTATTAGCTAGGTTAAGGCGCTGTTTCTGCTTCGGTATGGCGGCAGGAATCCTATACATGTTTCGGTGGTGTAGCTATTTATTAAAGATTTTTTGACTGCTTATTATTTTTTGACCCCTGATTTCATATTTTTTATCGCTGTGATGTTTGGCATTGTGTCAGGCGAGATACTTATTGAGCACGATAAGATAGGACCCTAAGCGCCAGGCGTGCATGGCTGAGATTAATGCCGAATGCGATGCAGAGTTGGTTTAAGGTTGACTTGGAACTGCCTTTTGTGATCAGTTTAAAAATATAAGGGGATTTGACTTGATTGTGCTAGGTAAAAAGCAGTTCTCTTGGCAGGCGTGGCTATGGATAAAATTTTGCCGTTGGTATGAAACCTCTTTTAGGTAATGTTAATTTTTACTCTTCGGTATTTTTATTAAATTTATTGAAATTCATGGTGGTGTGTGAACGCGTATCGAGCAGATATTGATGGGTTACGTGCTATAGCAGTTTTGGCGGTATTGATTAATCATCTTGATTCGACCTTTCTTTCTGGGGGGTTTGTTGGCGTAGATATTTTTTTTGTGATTTCGGGCTTTCTGATTACTGCGCAAATTTATAAAAAAATCCAGGAAGGCACATTTTCTCTGTCAGAGTTTTATCAGAGAAGAGTCAATAGGCTTGCTCCAGCTTTAATTGCTCTAATCGGCGGAGTTTTGTTGCTCGGTTTTTTCTTGCTGTCGCCTTTGGATTTTCATAGAACTTCGGTGTCCTCCGTGTTTTCTCTGGTAGGTCTCTCGAATTTCTATTTTTGGCGTGAGTACGGCAACTATTTTTCGGCTGGCGCTGCCGATGCAGTTCTGTTGCATACGTGGTCATTAGGCGTTGAAGAGCAATTTTATTTTCTGTGGCCTTTGTGTTTTTTGGTGCTCTATGGTCTGCTAGGAAGATATTTTCGGTTTTTTGCTTTATTTGTTTTTCTGATCTTATTGTTTTTTTCTGAATGGGCTTCGAGAAGTTTTCCTTCGGCAGCATATTATTTACTCCCTACAAGGGCTTTTGAGCTTTTGCTCGGAGGACTGCTCGCTCTTTTTGTCAGTGGGATCAGGTGCAATAATAATCTGTTATTGTGGTTTTCTAAGTGCCTAGGGTTGTTGTTAATTTTTTATTCTTTTTTCTATTTCTCAGCTTCTACAGTATTTCCAGGGGTTAATGCGTTAATACCTTGTGTTGGCGCTGCTTTGATAATTTTTAGTGGAAGTATGTCTTCGCCAATCAGGGTGTTGATGCTGAGGCCTTTGGTTTTTTTGGGAGTGATTTCCTATTCTCTATATTTGTGGCACTGGCCAGTTATTGTTTTTGTTAAATATTTTTACGTTGATGTTGGATTTTGGGTTGCTTTTTGGATTATTGGGTGCTCTATTTTTTTAGGTTGGCTGTCGTGGCGTTACATAGAAACTCCATTTCGAGCGTCCGGCAATCATTCTAAAGGGCGTCAGGTTGTTTCAAGGAAAGTACTTCTGCCTCTGGCTACTTTTGTAGGTGTTGCATTTATTTCCTCAGCTACAGATGGATTTTCCTTCCGCTTTCCTCCTGAAGTACAAGCTATGGAGCATTCGCTCTCAACTCGCCCCAACGAGTTGAGAGCGGGATGTCATGTGCCAAGCGTTCTATATGCAACCCCGATAGATGAAAGTTGTGTTTTAGGCTCTCTCACGCATCAAGCAGATGGGCTTTTAATTGGTGACTCTTATGCAAATCACTTTAGCGGAATGATAGACGTCTTAGCTAAGGAGGCTGGTGTTTCGGTTGTGGATTATACAATGGACGCCTGCCCGCCGTTATTTGGATATTTAGATAAGTCTGCTGCGGCGGGGCGTGGGGGGCAGTGCAAGCTTCGCAATGATTATATATTGAGTCATATCAATAGTGGCAAATATTCCTTCGTTATTTTAGCTGCGAATTGGCCTTCTGATGAGGGAGTTGAGGAGTATCTGCTTGATACTTTGGATGTCATAATTTCTGCTGGTGCGTCTGCGGTTGTGGTGCTGAAGAATCAAAATATTAAACATGCAAATACTTGCTCTGTAAGAAGTGTCATGCACGGTGCTTATGAGTGCCGGGAGCCTCGTGATGCTGCGCAAGGTTATTGGGAGCGGGTTCGCGAACGCTATCCTGATGTGATTTTCATCGATCCTAACGAAGTGATTTGTGCTGGGAATTATTGTAGTCCGGTCGTTGATGGTGTTCTGCTTTACCGTGATGAGGGACATCTAAATGATGAAGGGTCACGAAAAATTGGCAGTGCAATGTTAAGCCATTATTCAGCGGAGATTGTGAAAGCGTGGTTTCCTATCATGGGGCGTCAGTAATATGAAAGTTCTTCACTGTGCAGCCCTGCTTTCTCCGCCCTCAGGCGTTGTGAGTCAAATGGAGTCTGAGCAATTCGCCGCATCTCAACTGGGTATCGATTGGCATGTGCGGATGTTTTGCCCAAAGGGCAGTTTTGTTGATTCTACTATTACTCATCATTCTCAGTGGTTGGGCGAAAAGAAGAACAACGCTTTCTGGAAAGCGTATGCCTGGTTATTGCTGCGTGTTGAATATCACCGGTGGTTGTATTCATTAGGTGGAGAGTATGATGCTTTTGCTCTTCGCTACTATGTGCACGACCCCTTTCAGTTATTATTCATATTGTTTTGTAAGCGACCTGTTTATCTCGTGCATCACACGCTTGAGGTGCCCGAGTTGGCCATGGGCGGAGGGTATTTAGGGCGGTTACGTTCCGGGCTGGACTCCTTGATCGGAAAATATGCCATTAAAAAATCTGCCGGTACTATCGCAGTCACTCAGGAAATTCTCGATTACGAACGCAAGCGTGCTCAGGTCAGCAGTCGTAAAGACTTTCTATATCCCAATGGGGTTTTTTTTGACCAGGGACCTGTCCCTGATAGTCGTCCTGAAGTCCCAGAGCTATTGTTCGTAGCGGGTCATTTCGCCTCATGGCACGGGCTCGATCTATTGTTAGACGAGGTATCCACGAGCCGCGATCAGTTTGTGTTGCACCTTGTAGGTGATTTATCTGAAGACGATCACGTTCGAGCTTCTAAGGATAAGCGCATTGTTCTTCATGGTCGTTTAGCTGCAAATGCAATTAGATATATTGCCGAGAGCTGTTCGCTTGGGCTGTCTTCATTCGCGCTGGATCGCAAGGGAATGATGGAGGCTTGTACTCTTAAGGTACGGGAGTATCTCGTGATGGGGCTTCCAGTGTACGCGGGGCATAAAGAGGTGTTTCCTACCTCTTTCGACTTTTATCGTAATGGCGCAATTTCTTTGCCTGACATTCTGTCATATGCACGAAGCATAAGCTCGGTTTCTCGGGAGCAAGTGGCAGCGTCCGCAAAGCCTTACATCGACAAGGCGGCCATTCTTGATACCCTCTATCGTGCTTTGATCGATGCGCAGGAAGCTCAGAATTGAGTCACGTTGACGATAAAGTCGGTGCTGAGAAGACGACGTTACTGATAGTCACTACCGTTCCTGAGACTCTGCTCACGATCCTCAAGGAGCAGCCGGCTTTTCTTTCCAGGTATTTTTCCCTGCGACTTGCCACGGCCCCTGGGGCCGACGCGGAACAAGTCGCTGAGCGAGAAAAGGTTGAAGTCATTGGCGTGCCGATGGTACGGGGCATAAGTCCTGTTCGTGATCTGCTGTCAGTTGGACGAATGGCTTTTCTGTTGCGCAAATTAAGGCCTGACGCGGTTCATTCCTATACTCCTAAAGCTGGCCTTGTAACGATGCTCGCCGCCTGGCTATGTCGCGTGCCTGTGCGTATCCACACATTTACTGGGTTGATCTTTCCCACTGCCGCCGGGGCTAAGCAAAGGTTGCTGATTTGGATCGACAGGCTGATCTGTGCTTGTGCCACGAAGGTCGTTCCCGAGGGGCAAGGCGTTGCTTATGACTTGCGTCGATTTGGTATTACAGCCAAGCCTCTACAGGTGATCGGTTCCGGTAACATCGCAGGCGTTAACACGGCCTACTTCAACCCAGAAAACGAGGCTGCAATTGAGCGTGGCATGCTGCTTCGTCGCTCTTTGGGGATTGCGGATACCGCGTTTGTCTTCTGTTTCGTTGGGCGTTTGAACCGTGATAAAGGTCTGTTCGAATTGGCGCGTGCCTTTGAGCAGATTTCTGGTGCGCACCTTCTGCTCGTTGGGGCTCATGATCAAACCGCGCCACTCGATGCGCAGACCAAGCAGATTCTTGACGGGCATCCGCAAGTCCATCATCTCGGTTTTCAGGAGGATATTCGGGGTGCGTTGTCGTGCGCCGATATACTGGTCCTGCCAAGCTACCGGGAAGGTTTTCCGAACGTGCTGCTGCAAGCAGGGGCAATGGCTTTACCCGCAATCGTTTCTGATGTGAATGGCTGCAACGAGGTCATCACTCCCGGCTTGAATGGATGGATCGTACCTGCGCGGGACTGTGATGCCCTGCGGCAGACTATGGACGTAGCAATGAGTACCCCGGAGGAGACTCTCAGATCCATGGGGCGAGAGGCGCGATTACACGTTGAGAGATGTTTTGAGCAGGAGGCGCATTGGCATCGTATGGTCGATTTCTACAAGCGAGAGTTGGGGCTTTGAAGCGTCTATTTGATTTGGTAAGCGCGTCGCTTGCGCTGTTACTGCTTTTTCCAGTCCTGTTGCTGGTTGCCTGGTTGGTACATCGGCGTCTTGGCAGTCCTGTTCTGTTTCGTCAGGTTCGTCCGGGTCTACACGGAAAGCCGTTTGAGATGGTCAAGTTTCGTACGATGCGAGACGCAGTCGATACTGAGGGCAATGCTTTGCCTGATGCCGAGCGGCTGACCCCTTTTGGGCGTTTTCTTCGATCAACAAGTTTGGATGAGTTGCCTGAGCTCTGGAATGTCATCAAGGGTGATATGAGCCTGGTTGGGCCTCGTCCTCTGTTAATGGAATACTTATCTCTGTACAGCGCGGAGCAGGCCCGCAGGCATGAGGTGCGCCCTGGTATTACGGGCTGGGCTCAGGTCAATGGTCGTAATGCGGTCAGTTGGCCAGAAAAGTTCGCTCTGGATATTTGGTATGTGGACAACCGTTCTCTGTTACTTGATATACGGATCCTCTTTTTGACCATTAAGAAGGTTTTTGTTCGAGAGGGTATTAGTGCGGAAGGAGAGGCGACTGCGTCCAGGTTTACAGGAGACGAGAAGTGATGCGCTTGGCCATTCTTGGTGCTAGCGGGCATGGCAAGGTTGTTGCCGATCTCGCTGAGCAGTGTGGCTGGGAGGTGGTTTTCTTCGATGATGCCTTCCCACAATTGCAACTCAATGGCGCCTGGAGGGTTGTGGGCAATACAGCAGACCTTCTTCATCAAATAGATAAATATCCGGAGGTCTCGGTCGCGATTGGCCATAACCGCACCAGGCTCGCCAAGTTGGCATTGCTGCGAAACTCAGGTTTTACTGCTGTGACGCTGGTGCATCCAAGGGCATTCGTCAGTTCCCGGGCTGTACTTGGGGCCGGAGTGGTCGTTTTTGCAGGGGCGATCGTCAATGCATTCGCCAATGTTGGGGATGGTTGTATCCTTAACACCCTCTGCAGCGTGGACCATGACTGTGAACTGGGGGCTGGTGTCCATATCAGTCCTGGCGTGAACCTTGCGGGCTCTGTCGTTGTAGGTGAGGCCAGTTGGATAGGTATAGGTGCTAGTGTACGTCAGCTCCTTAAGATAGGTAGTGACGTGGTAGTTGGTGCCGGTGCTGCTGTAGTAAGCGATATTCAGGACGGTCTAACTGTCGTAGGCGTTCCAGCGAAAAGCAGGTAGCCATTGCTCTGTGAGAGATGGCTTCTCACGGTTAACGTATTAGAGATTTCTTTGTGTTGAATAGCCCTTTCTCTCCTTGGCCGTCTTTCTCTGTAGAAGAGGCTGATGCCGCGCGTGACGTCATTCTCTCCAATCGTGTGAATTACTGGACTGGTAACGAGGGGCGCGAGTTCGAAAAGGAGTTTGCTGCCTGGGTAGGTAGCGAGCATGCCGTTGCCTTGGCTAACGGCACGGTCGCGCTTGATTTGGCTCTCAAGGCGCTTGGGATTGGGCCGGGAGACGAGGTGGTAGTGACGCCGCGAACGTTTCTGGCATCGGTTTCTTCGGTAGTAAATGCTGGTGCCGTTCCGATATTCGCCGATATTGACTGCAACTCGCAGAACATTACGGCCGAGACCATTTCTGCGGTACTGACCGCGCGCACCAAGGCAGTGATATGCGTGCATCTGGCGGGTTGGCCGTGCGACATGGATCCCATCATGGAGCTTGCTGCTCAGCGCGGCCTAAAGGTCATTGAAGATTGCGCGCAGGCTCATGGCGCTCAGTACAAGGGGCGCTCGGTAGGTTCCATCGGGCATGTGGGAGCCTGGTCGTTCTGTCAGGACAAGATCATGACCACCGGTGGTGAGGGTGGCATGGTGACCACGAATGACCGTGATCTCTGGTCCCGGATGTGGTCGTACAAGGATCATGGCAAAAGTTGGGAGGCCGTCTACGAGCGTCAGCATGCGCCAGGCTTCAGGTGGGTGCATGAGAGTTTTGGCACCAACTGGCGGATGTTGGAAGTGCAAGCCGTAATAGGACGGATACAGTTACGTCGGATGAGTGACTGGCAATCCAGCCGCTTGGCTAATGCTCGGCAGATCTGGTCGTGCGCCCGA
>Ga0224735_1036_pt1 | contig 16549 bp, 18 predicted proteins | sample IA12soil_MG_GH6A_2_FD_161635 | JGI IMG/M metagenome (GOLD analysis project Ga0224735, IMG submission 161635) | Enriched cells from agricultural soil in Iowa, United States - IA12soil_MG_GH6A(+) | ecosystem: Environmental > Terrestrial > Soil > Agricultural land | place: USA: Iowa | collected... | reverse complement strand
TCCTTACATTATGAAATATTAGTATTTGATGAATTCTAATGATGTACTTTCCACTTTGTGCCCTATAAAGAGATTACAAAAGATAATGTGAAAAAGATGGGGATTGTATGGCAGCAGGATATCCTGGATTGGAATAAAGATGTCCCTAACTTACAGGAGGACTTTCCTGTCGTACATGACGGGGTTATGTACGTAACTAGTGCTAAAAATCATGTGTTTGCAATCGATGCCGCAAGCGGAAAGAAAATTTGGGCATGGACACCTCCAAAGAATGTAATGGACCATATCAATAGTTTACCATGGCAATCCAATGTGGCAAGCAGAGGTGTCGCTGTGGCAAATGGAAACGTATATGTCTTGATGATTGATAATCGGCTAGCCAAACTTGATGCGAAGAACGGTAAGCTGTTAAAAATGGTCAATTTCTGGGATCATGAGCCGTCCATCAAGTTAGAAAACAGATACTATGAATCTTCGGCTCCAATGTATTATGATGGCAACATTTACGTTGGAAGCAGCGGTGGTGATAATGGTACAAGAGGTTTCGTATGGGCTTTTAAAGCGGATACCCTTGAGCCACTATGGAAAGAACCGTTCTGGACTGTTCCTGAAAGAGGAAAGGGTTGGGCGAAGGGTAAGTATACCGGTGGAGGGTCTGTATGGACGCCAATGTCGTTTGATCCAGATACTGATATGATGTATTTTGCTGTAGGAAATCCAGCGCCGGACTTTTATGATGCAGATAGAAAAGGAAAAAATCCGTACACCGATTCTATTGTTGCTTTAGATAGTAAAACAGGAAAGTTTAAGTGGGCATCCTCCCAAGTCGATCACGATGTCTGGGATTATGACGCTGCCGCAACACCGATGATACTTAATGCAAAGGTTGGCGGGAAAAAACAAAAGGTTGTGGTTGAAGGCGGTAAGAATGGAAAGTGGTATGCATGGGACGCAAAAACAGGGAAAACCATTTATGATGGTGTACCATTTGTCAAAATCCAACATTCTTCCGTACCGAGCGACGAGAGTAAAGTTAAACTACAATGGCCAGGAACGCCAGGTGGAGAAAGCTATGCTCCACAGACCTATGACCCTGATACCAACTATGTGCTGATTCCGGGTATTAACAGCCCGAATTTAATGGTTGCAGCTAAAGATGCAAAAGAGATAGCAAAAGATAATAATACATTCCCAGGTACAAAAATACTACCTTTACCAAAAGATGTTGATGTTTCTGGAACCATTACAGCAATTGATATGAATACGGGGAAAAAGGTATATCAAAGAAAAACGGACGATCCGATGTATGGAGGATTCACAAGTACTGCTACAGGTCTTGCTTTTTATGGAGAATTGGGCGGAAAAGTGAATGCTCTTGATATTAAAAACAATAAAGTGTTATGGAGCATGGACAGTGGAGGAAAACAAATCAAAATGGCACCATCCGTTTATACCGTTGACGGCAAAGAATATGTTGCGGTGATTACAGGTGGTACGAAGGTAGTTGTTTATGGACTGGGTGGTAAGTTAAAACCTGGTGCAGTTAATAAAAATGCAAAATTACAAGGGCAAGCAGATGTTGTTAAAGTTGACCCGATGGCTGTTTACAAAAGAAGTTGCGTATCTTGTCATGGGGATAATCTTCAAGGTGCAACTGCTCCAAATCTTCAACACATAGGTAAAACAATGTCCAAACAAGACATATTGAATCAAATCTTAAACGGTGGCGACCGCATGCCGGCAGGCTTGGCTAAAGGTAAAGAGGCAGAAGCATTAGCAGATTGGCTTTCTAAAAAGAAATGATGCATTTTACGAAACAATCCGAGTCCGGTCTTTTTACACGGACTCAGATTGTTTCAAAAAAAATCTTGCAAAGTGGCGAAAAATATAAATAAAAGAGGATGGTGGAAAATGAGGAATTTAACGAAATATACCGTGCGATTCATTGGTGTTGTCTTATTCATTTCCTTGACCTTTGGATTTGCCTCCCCTACTTTAATCAATGCACAATCTCAATTAGGCTCGTCCGTGGATAACGGAATTAGGTTAACAATCAATGATTATTCCATCATAAACCACGGACAAAACATTGTGCTGCATTATACGATACGTTCTAATTCAAATATACAAATTAAGCCCGGGACCACTAGCTTGGTTGAAAATCCGCATATTTGGATTGGACATACGTTAGTTCGTGAGGAGAAAGAAACATTCAAGAGAGTGAGTAATAACGAGTATAAAGGAACAATTATTGCTCAACTACAACATTACAGACCAGATAATTCAACAATGTCTATTCACACACATGGATTATTGAATCAAAAGGGTCAATGGACAGTTAAATTTACTCTTAGGACCTCACAATACTAAGCTAGTTGTTGAGAGCCTAAAGCGTCCCGTATCATCTTTTAAAATGGTACGGGATTAATCTTTTGAACTGGTATTTATTTACCGTTTACGATTTAAGAAAAATTTATAGAAACAAAAAGAAGAGCCCTAGACTAGTCTAAGGCTTTTGTCATTTCAAAGTATCTATTTTTGTATTTGAAAGTTAATTGTCCACATACCCTTTTGGTTAGAAATAGAATCAGTACTGAATACCACGTTAGAGATGGCAGGTCTATATTGTGGCAGGTCAACCTTTATGGCGCCTTGGTATTTTTGATTGCTAATTTTTTTATGCCATGCATCTTTTCCTCGAACTACGCTGCTTCCAATTGAAAAGTCCAAATCTTTTATAAGAGCCAAACTATCATCATTTATTAGAGAACCTGATGCCGTTTGAATAGTATAATGTACGATCATTTCTTGGCCATAATGTTGAATTTTATAGTTATCAAGCGTAAGTTTAATCCCCTTATCTTCCGACGATCCAAGAATCGATTCCGCCCTCAAATGCTTGGAATCAGCAAATGTCCATCCTACAAGTAGGCAAGTAAGTATTACAAAAGCGCGCAAAAAATACTTTAACCTTAAGTACATCTTCACTAAAATCACCATCCTATTATTGTTTACGGTTTGTGTGCATACGGCTGACTAAATGGAACTCTCTGTGCAAAAATTTGAAGGTCTTAGCGTTATGTTAACCTTTGGTTATAGATTTTCACTATTGGTAGGAAATATTCTTCTCTATCACTTTTTATATAAAAATGACGGCCTCCATAGTCTCTTAAATAAAACAATTACATTACTTGCTTTTGCATAATTAGAGACTATTTAACTCAATCTAGAAAAAGAGGCGGGTCTAATAATATATGTCATTCTGTAATGGGGAATAAAAGAGCATTGACCACTCTGAATTCTATAGAATAGGAGGACTTTCCTTGAAACGCTATTTAAAAGTGGCAATCATAACAATGCTTGCGGCAGTGTTAGTTGTCGGTTGTTCAACAAAACAAGAAAATAAGAAGAATACAGCTAACAATAATACAAATCAACCAGCTAAAAGTACGAAGGAAGATGGTTTTCCAAACTGGGGCTACGACCTTCAACAAACAAGAAATGTCCCTTACGACAAGATCACGAAAGATAATGTAAATAAATTAGGAGTTGTTTGGCAGCAGGATCTAGCAGGATGGGATAAAAAAGCCCCTAATGCTTCGGAAGATTATCCTGTAGTTGTGGATGGGGTCATGTATGTAACGACCTCATTAAACAGAGTGTTTGCAATGGACGCTTCCAATGGAAAGAAAATTTGGGAGTGGAAACCTCCAAGTAATGTACAAGATCATTTAGATAAAGCGGACTTAAGTCTTTTAGAGGTTGTGGCTAGCCGAGGTGTTGCGGTAGCAGAGGGAAAAGTATTTGTACTAATTGCAGATAATCGTTTAGCTAAGTTAGATGCGAAAACCGGAAAATTAGATAAAATAATTAATTTTTGGGATATCAAGGGCATGGAGGGCGTCACCCTGGAAAACAGGTATTATGAAACATCAGCTCCTATGTATTATAAAGGAAATGTATATGTAGGAAGCAGTGGAGGGGATAACGGAATTCGCGGCTTTGTAATGGCCTTTAAGGCGAGTGATCTTACTCCTGCCTGGGATAAGCCATTCTGGACTGTACCTGAAAAAGGGAAGGATTGGGTAAAAGGAAAATACACAGGTGGCGGAGCTGTCTGGAATCCTATGGCATTTGATCCAGATACGGATATGATGTATTTCGGCGTAGGAAATCCGGCTCCTGACTTCTTTATTAAAATCCGTCCTGGCAAGAACCCTTACACCGATTCTGTAGTTGCTCTCGATAGCAAAACTGGTAAATTGATTTGGGCAAATTCTGAAATGGAAAACGACCAATGGGATTATGATGCAGCGGCAACTCCGATGGTTCTAAATGCAAATGTTAAAGGCAAAAAGCAAAAGGTTGTTGTTCACGGAGGCAAAAACGGAAAATGGTATGCTTGGGATGCAAAATCAGGAAAGACTATTTATGATGGAGTCCCATTCGTTAAAATTAAACATACGCCACTAACGACAGATAAAAACAAGGCCGTTCTTCAATGGCCGGGAGTGGAAGGTGGACAAAATTATGCCACAGAAACGTATGACCCAGGAACCAATTTTGTGCTGATACCTGGTATCAATTTGCCTTCGTTAGGTATTGCTGCAAAAGATGAAAAAGAGGTAGAACAAAAAATGGTTTGTTCCCTGGTACAGAAGTTCTACCTACTCCTAAAGGTACAGAGTCATCTGGTACCATCACCGCAATCGATTTGAATACCGGAAAGCAAGCATATCAAATTAAGACGAAACAACCACAGCGTGGAGGTTTCACAAGTACTGCAACTGGACTAGCTTTTTATGGGGAACTAGACGGAACTGCTAGCGCGATAGATATTAAAACTGGTAAGAAATTATGGAATATGGAAACCGGCGGAAAACAGGTAATGATGGCACCGGCAATTTATATGGATAATGGTAAACAATTTATTACCTATGTTACCGGAACAAAGGTTATTACGTATGGATTAGGTGGTAAGAAATCGGTGACTGCGGAACAGACCCCGCAGGGATCGGGGAAAAATGATAACGCTAATGATGGAAGCAGCGGTAATAAAGAAAAGGCTAAAAAGCAGCCTGGTAATACTGCGGCTCCAGCAATTTATAAAAAGAGCTGTGCATCTTGCCATGGTCATAATCTTGGTGGTGGTGTCGGTCCCGATTTAACACATATCGGTAGTAAGATGTCTGAACAAGAGATATTAAATCAAATCATTAATGGGGGCGGTCGCATGCCTGCAGGTTTGGCAAAAGGAGACGATGCGAAAACGCTCGCTAGATGGTTGTCTCAAAAGAAATAATGATGAATAGTTAGATGTAGCAACCTGAGTTTTAAAAGGCACAGGTTGCTTTTATTTAGGACAAGCGAGGTGCGACAAATATCCCCACCCTCCTTGTCCCTTTTTGTTATTAATTGCAATAATCCGTACACATAGGACAACTTTTAGTCAAAATTCTGGTTATTTCGGAGAAACCATCTACATAAGATTAATTTGAAAGGGAAAAACAGTACACCTTAAGTATTATTTTCACAATGGTTGGTGTCATGAAAGGTGGTGACTCACATGTGGAAGAAGCCTGAATATAAAATAATTAATACATCTTCTGAGGTGACAATGTACGCCTATGTTGGTAAGTAGCATGGTATCGTATGCATAAATGAGTTTAATAAAACAAGAGGTGGTGCAATAGAATGAATCGATACTTTAAATCGGTAATCGGTGCGGTGATTGGTGCCGCTACCACAGGTGTATGGTTAGGCGTAGACCTGCTAACTCCTGAACCAATCGGAGATTATCTATTATTTTCTCTGATGGGTCTCTCCAATGTTGTGATTGGATGGCAAGTTGGGAGGCTTGTAGGGAAATCCCAAGAAGATAAACAAAACGAGGTCAGAGGGGAAAGGAATGATTCTAAATTCGAATTAGAGTCTTAGGAACAGCGGCAGGTGGAGGGTTTCCACAGTGGAATTGTGCCTGTTCCAACTGTAAGCAAGTTCGCAATGGCAACGATGCATTTCAGCCCTTGCTTCAATCATCTCTTGCAGTAAGTGCAAATGAAAAAGAATGGTACCTGATTAATGCAGGACCGGATGTTCATAAACAAATAGAGTCGTTTCCTGCACTGTATGCTGGTCCCGGAATCAGAGAAACACCTCTAGCCGGAGTAATTTTAACCGACGCTGAGCTTGATCACACCATAGGATTATTATCGCTTCGGGAAGGCTCTTGTCTAACTATCTATGGAACTGAAATGGTAAGAGAAACATTGCATTCTTCCTTTCCAGTGTTTCCTATGCTAAAAGACTATTGTACATGGGATTGGCAGTGTCTTTCTCCTGACTTTCTGTTGCGGGTAGGACCTTTGGGTGGAAGTGATGAAGAAATGCTACTCATTGAGACGGTCCCTGTTTCAAACAAGCCACCTCTTTACACACAGATATACGATGAGGGGAATAATCCCGAAAATATTTGGGAGGTAGGACTGGTTTTGCATAATCAGAAATCCGGCAAATGTCTTGCCTATTTCCCTACGTTGGATGTGATTACACCAGCTATAGAAGCAAGTTTAAAGAAAGCAGACATTATCATGGTTGATGGTACATTTTGGTCTGAAGATGAATTGGTAGATATGGGCGCAACGAAGCGTGATGCAAAAAGCATGGGACATTTGCCTATTGGAGGAAGAGGAGGGATTGCAGAAAAATTAGCAGCCATTCCAGCAAAAAGGAAAATTTTAATACACATTAACAATAGTAATCCTATTTTAGAGATGGGATCTCTTGAAAGGAATACATTAGAAAGATTAGGAATTGAGATTGCTTATGACGGAATGGAAGTGGAGGTGTAATCATGCTTGAAAAAGTAGGTTTCGTTGGTCAGGAAAAAGAACGAAATCAGGAAAGCAATGTATTGTGGACAGCTGATGAATTTACCGAGAGATTAAAAGATGTAGGGCGATCCTACTATCATGATAAACACCCTTTTCATGTAAAGATGCACCAAGGTACATTAAGTCGAGAGCAAATTCGTGGCTGGGTAGCCAATCGTTATTATTACCAGAAGTGCGTTCCAATTAAAGATGCCGCCATCCTCTCCAATTTACCGTCTATGGAGTTGAGACGTCAATGGATTGGGCGAATCATTGATCATGATGGTACAGATGGAGAGGACGGCGGTATTGAAGCATGGCTAAGACTAGGTGAAGCAGTTGGTTTATCACGGGAAAAAGTATTAAGCGAGGAGCATGTCGTTCCGGGTGTTCGATTTGCAGTAGACGCCTATGTAAACTTTGCGCGGACAAAACCATGGATTGAGGCTGTGGCTTCCTCGTTAACAGAATTATTTTCACCCGATTTAATTTCTAAGAGAATTAAAATACTGGAGCGGCATTATGCATGGATCGATAAAAGCGGACTAGATTACTTTCAGAGTCGTTTAACACAGGCGCCTAAGGACTCTGACACTGCAATGAGGCTAGTGTTAACATATTGCCAAACACCAGAAGCTCAACAACGAGCGGTCGCAGCTTTACGTTTTAAGTGTGATGTTTTATGGGCACAGCTAGATGCTACTGAAAAGGCTTTTATCCCTAAGGCATAATTGAGTAGTTCATCATGGCTGACAAGAAGAATAGAGGATTGGTGGTGGTAGATATCTTAGTTAGTTGCTTTCCAAAACTCGCAGCAAAGGCACGCCTAAAATTTGATAAAGTACGAGAAAAGCACCTGCTTTTATTACCGGAAAAGGTTGTGATCCTAAACGAAACTGCCGCATCTATCCTTATTTTATGTGATGGAAGTCAAACGGTGAAAGGTATAGCAGAAAAGATGAGGGATTCGCTTAAGGATGGCAATAATGCATCAGATATAAGTACTCTACCGGATATACAAACGATAGAAGAGGATATTTCCGGGTTTCTTCAAGAGATGGCCGAGCAAGGATGGGTGGTGATTCATAGTCATGCCGAAGACAAATAATTTAGTAGAACCTCCTTATTCGTTGCTGGCAGAACTAACGCATCGCTGCCCCTTGCATTGTCCTTATTGCTCTAACCCATTGGAGATGGCGCAAAAGGAATCAGAACTTTCAACTGCGGACTGGATTCGGGTTTTATCCGAGGCTGCCGATTTAGGAGTTGTTGAAGTTCATTTTTCAGGAGGAGAGCCGCTCTTAAGGGATGATTTAGAGATTCTCATTCGCCATGCCAATTCATTAGAGATGTACACCAATCTTATTACAAGTGGGATTGGACTAACAGCGGAGAAGGCAACTAGTTTAAAAGATGCAGGTTTGGCAAATGTTCAGATTAGTTTCCAGGCGGGAGAGGCAAAGCTTTCAGATATTATTGGCGGATATAAAGCTTTTGAAAAGAAAAGAGAAGCGGTTAAAGCAGTAAAAGAGGCGGAAATGCACTTATCCTTAAATGTTGTTCTTCATCGGATGAATATAGATAAACTAGAGGGAATTTTAAAGCTGGCAGAGGAAACGGGAGCCGAACGTTTAGAACTGGCGAACACTCAATATTATAATTGGGCATTGCTTAATCGTGAACAGTTGCTGCCAAGCTGGGAACAGATTCAACGTGCGAGTGAAATCTATAGAAAAGCGAAAGCACGCCTTGAAAAGAAAATGGAAATTATATGGGTCATCCCTGATTATTATGCATCAACACCAAAACCTTGTATGGGGGGCTGGGCTGCTATAGGTCTTACTGTAGCCCCCGATGGAGTTGCTCTACCTTGCCCGACCGCCGCAATGATTAAAGATTTATCCTTTGAAAATGTACGTTATTCTTCATTAAATAGTATTTGGAACGATTCATCCTCCTTTAACCGTTTCCGCGGAGAGGAATGGATGCCGGAGCTTTGCCGTTCATGTGATCTTAGACATGAAGATGGGGGAGGTTGCCGTTGCCAAGCTTTTGCCTTAACAGGAGATTCTTTTGCAACAGATCCAGCTTGTAAATGGGCTCCGGAACATTACTTAATTGAAAAAGCCGTTCAGGACGCAAATAATGATCCAAAGCCACAGAATAAACCACTTATTTACCGAAGGCATCAAAATAAAACCTTATTAAAAAAATAAGAAGGAGAAAGAGTGCCAAGGACTATATAAAAATCCTTCGGCACTTTTTCATGATCGTCAGATAATCCATTTAAATAATATAGAGGTGGCTAGGCTAATCCAAACTAGAAGAATGACAATGGCTGCTGCCCAATTCTTTTTCAATCGTTTTGGGGCACTCTCAGCAATTTTTCGGCATTCTTGCAATACATGATTCGGAATCATTGTGAATGCACCTAATATTCCTAAAGGCAATAAGACAGCCTCATCCAAATACCCTAACACTGGAATGACATCAGGGATAAAATCAATAGGACTTAACGCATATGCCACAATAAATAGTGAGAATGCCTTTGCGTACCATGGAGTTTCCTGGTGACGATAAGCTAAATAAAGGACATGGATATTACGTTTTATATTTTGAATAATCCCTTTCCACTTGTTTACTTTTTCCTTCATTTTCGTCCTATCCTTTCTTACAGTTCCTTATTTTTAGTCCGCTTATTTTCCTTTATTGTATCTCCGGCCATGTTTTTTAATCATAGTATGCCCAGATAAACTACTTGTGATTTTTTGTAGGCAGCAATCTGTGAATAAATACAATATGGTTTGGCATCCTAAATAAAACCAAATATTCCCTATATCTTGTGTAAATATAATTTAGAAAAGAAGTGATAGTAGTATGTCTTTTAAGAGTACGGTTTCCGGGCAGATTCATTCAGGGGCACGTAGACTTATGTTAGTAAACGCCTTGCGAAGTGTTGGACAAGGCATGATGGTAGTTGATTTGGCGTTATATCTTGATGCATTGGGGTGGAGTACTGCAGCGATTGGGGGTGTACTTGCTACAAGTGGCTTATTAGCTATCGGTCTTGCACCATGCATAGGAATCTATAGTGACAGGATAGGAAGAAAGCCGTTTATTCTGTTTTATGAACTACTAATAGCTGCATGTGCATTGACTGGAGTACTGACAACAAACTTTATTTGGTTGTTTATAGCTATTTCTCTTTCTGGATTTGGGAAGGCGGATGCTGGTTCACCCAGTCCGTGTGCTCCTGCAGAACAAGCATGGCTGTCCACTTTTATTCCAGCGGCTGAACGAGGAAAGGTGTATAGCCTGAATAATGCCCTTAGTTTTTTTGGAATGGCAACGGGAGCTGTTTTGGGAGGAACAACAGCGTTTTGGGGAAATACTCTTCCTGGAGAATTATCGTTCCGCTCTATTTTTTTCTTTGTTTTCGTTTTATCGCTCATAACATCTTCCATAATTGTGACCGTAAAGAGTGTGAAACCTGTTAAAGTTGTTAGCGAAAAAGAAGAGATGGCTGAGTGTCAGGATAAAAACATCCATTCCGAAGAGAATAAAGCTGTTTTTAAACTAGCGGCGATTAACATTCTTAACGGCTTGGCGGTCGGCCTCACAGGGCCAATGATGTCTTATTGGCTTTCAGAAAAATTTGGAGCAAGCAGTACACAAATTGGAGGTACATTGGCTGTTACCTTTTTTGCAACCGGTATTACCTCTGTTATCCAAGCTAGACTATCCCAAAAGCATGGAAATATCCGGTCCATTGTATTGGTGCGCTTCTTGGCAAGTACACTTTTAATTTTAATACCTTTGCTTCCGAACTTTGGCCTTGTTTCCTTAGCATATGTAATCCGCACCGCGTTAAATAGGGGAACACAAGGGGCACAGCAAGCATTAAGTGTAAGCTTAACTCGTGATAATCGCAGAGGATTTGCATCAAGCGTGAATGTTCTTTCTATGCGCATCCCTTCCTCTATCGGGCCATATATTTCAGGTTATCTATTTGGATTAGGTTCACTGTCTCTGCCATTTTACATAGCTGCAGGTTTACAATATAGTTTTGCTTATTTTTATGGGAAAATTTTCAGTTCTTATGATGTACGAATGAGAACACATGCGTCGTCAGGATGAGTGGCGATCAGCATTCTGGCACTTGCACGATAAGCTTCCGGCGCCTTCTCTAAGATAAGTCATCTTCATTTGAAAATGGAAATACTATTTTCACTTGCTGAAAATGGGAATACTATTTTCACTTGGTGAAATTCAAAGTGCTAATTTCACTAGTTTGTGGACAACTTCAGTACGGTTTTTTTTTCGAGGTATTTCCACTTTTCGTATTGATTGGTAAAGATTAAGCGTCTTCTTTCTGAATTAGAAGATAGCATTCGTTGAAAAATATCGTTAGGAGGATGGGATATGAATGTTATCACAACTTTATCAGCTAGAAGACGGGAAAAACAAATCAAGAACGAGCGAAAGCTGCTGCGGGAGCTTTCCATCGAAAGCTTAAAGAAAAGTGTACAGGATTCGTTTGGCTCTGAAAGAGTCCAGGGCGGTATTTGGGTCGAGCAAGGAATAGAGGAAGGGTGCTACGATGTCGCCATTGAGGCATATTTATTAGGTGGACAATATAGCCGTTTTGGTTACGGGTCAGAGCCGATTGAACATATAAGATTACGGTGTGAAAAAGAATTAAAACATCTAACCGATACCCTTTATAATTTTTGGCTCTATTGGAAATTTGGGGATGAGAGTCTTATTCAAGAGTCCACCTATTATAGGTGTGAACAATTCGTAGATAAATGGTGGATGGAAGGTTTTAAAAAGGGAGAGCAAAGAAGAAAGTTAAGGCTTCATTAAGGGTATTTTTAGAATCGGGACATTTTGTCCCCTTTTTCTGTTCTAAAAACCTTTCTTGTCCCATATGTTTTGAATAGAGACAAGGAAGGGAAAGAATCAGATGAAGCGAAGGATAAAGACATTTGCTTTTATTTTTGGGGCAATTTTGTTATTTTTACTTTTCCAGTTTCAATTTTTCCAAAAGGATACATGGGATTCATGGAATCTTCCCCTTTCAGGGAAAATAATTTATTTAGATCCTGGTCATGGTGGTCCAGATGGGGGGGCTGGGGATGAAGACGCACTAGAAAAAGAAATAGCCTTAAAGATATCACTAAAACTAAGGGACTTTTTGCAAGAACAAGGTGCCCTTGTGTTAATGACAAGGGAAACGGATAAGGATTTAGCAGGTTCTGATGTAAGAGGATATAGTAGAAGGAAAGTTGAGGATTTGAAGAAAAGGCTTGAGTTAATAAATAAGTCCGATGCAGATCTGTATATTAGCATCCATTTAAATTCTATTCCATCACCAAGATGGAGTGGTGCACAAACTTTTTATTCCCCACATCTTATTGAAAATAAACGAATTGCAAAGTTTATTCAGGATGAATTGATTAAAAACCTAGGAAACACAGATAGACAAGCTAAAATGCTCCAAAATGTGTATATCGTGAAAAACTCCAAAAAACCTGGAGCATTAGTGGAGGTTGGATTTCTCTCCAATGCACAAGAAAGAGAGAATTTAAAATCAAATCAATATCAGGAAAAGGTTTCGGCCTCTATTTATAATGGAATCATGAGATATTTTACAAATGAAAAAGATTTAAAATGATGGTAATCGAATTCGATTGCCATTTATTTTTTCTTTTTCCTTCAATTTTTTCCCTTCTTCTAAATTGTGATATACTTGGGGAGGAATTAGAGATTATGGCATAAGGAAGGTGTATCAAATTGTTAACGAAACAACAAGTCTTTGATTTATTAAAAGTAATGAAAGATCCTTTTTTACATAAAACGTTGGAAGAAACAAATGGAATTCTAGAAATAAATATAAAAGAGGAGAAGGAACATGTCAGTGTAAAGATTGCAGTTGCCAAAACAGGTACAAGTGAACAGCTACAATTGCAAACTTTAATCGTTAATACATTAAAAGGAGCGGGAGCAAAAACGGTAGGGATTCGTTTTGCAGAGCTTCCTGACGAAGTTCTTGCACAATTTCGCGGATCAGAGCCAGAAGATCAAGGAAATAATCTCCTGTCTCCAAATAGCAAAACTACCTTTATTGCCATTGCCAGCGGAAAAGGCGGAGTAGGTAAATCTACTGTTTCTGTTAATTTAGCGGTTTCACTTGCGAGACTAGGAAAAAAAGTTGGACTAGTTGATGCAGATATTTATGGTTTCAGTGTTCCAGATATGATGGGGGTAACACAACGACCAGTAGTCCGTGGGGAAAGAATTATTCCAGTTGAAAGATTTGGAGTAAAGGTTATTTCTATGGGATTTTTTGTAGAGGATAATGCACCCGTAATTTGGCGTGGACCTATGCTTGGGAAGATGCTTAATAACTTCTTTACGGAAGTAGAGTGGGGCGAATTAGATTACTTATTGTTAGACTTACCTCCAGGTACAGGTGATGTTGCCCTTGATGTTCATACAATGCTTCCACATTGTAAAGAAATCATTGTCACAACACCACACCCAACTGCAGCATTCGTAGCAGCACGTGCCGGTGCTATGGCTTTGAGAACAGAACATGAAATCCTTGGTGTGATTGAAAATATGTCCTACTTTGAAAGCAAAGTAACAGGGGAAAAGGAATATGTTTTTGGACAAGGTGGAGGTAATAAGCTTGCAGAAGAACTGCAAACCGAACTTTTGGGTCAACTGCCATTACAACAGCCAGATTGGAATGAAGAGGATTTTGCACCTTCTATTTATGCGAAAGATCACAAATTAGGCGTTATTTACGAGGATATTGCTAAAAAGGTTATTACATTGTTGGATAAATAAAATGAACCTGCTGCAATGCAGCAGGTTTTTTATTGTCCTCCAGATCCGCCATCTTGCTGCTGCCCACCGCCGGAAGTACCTCCTTGTTGCTGTCCTTGCTGTCCGCCGCTTTTTTCATTATTCATATCTTGCGCGGCTTTTAGTAACAAGGTTTGCATTTTTGCTTTAAACAATGGGCTATCAATTGTTTCAATCATGGTGTCTTGGTATTGTTTCCGCATTTCCTTACTTTTCATCAAGCTGAGAACTTGTTTTTGATATTCCGGGTCTTTTAATATCGAAAGCATCATGCTTTGATAATCGGGGTCCTTCATTAAGCTCTTCAATAAATTCTCATTTTCTTTTTTCATCCCTTTTGCGTATGCCTTAGCAAATTCAGGATCACTGAAAGCCTTCTTCCAAAATTCTTTGCCTTTATCAGATACTAATGATTTTTCGATTGTTTTTGTAACGGTTGCTTGATCCATAATTAACTGACTTTTCATTTTGTCATCGGTCATAATATCTTGTATTGCTTTCTTTCCTTCATCCGTTTTCAATATATCGACAATCATTTTTTTTGTTTGATCGTAATCCATTTGCCCAGCTTTTGTTTCACTTCCTGAACAGGAAGTTAACAGAAGAATCATGGGTATTAGGAGCAATGTAGCGATCTTTTTCATAAGAATAGCTCCTTTCATTTAAACCGCATTTTCTTTTATGGAGAAATCTTTAATCCTTTACATAGGACTTTTAATGTTAATATGGGATTTTATAAAAGAATTATGCATAAAGAGAGGAATTTCTAGATTTTTTATAATGCGGTTGGTACAATCAAAAGGATGATAATTTTGGAATTGGAGGATTTCTCAATTGACGAGTCGAAATTGGGTACGTTTGTTTTTTTCCACATTAATAGTTGGTGGATTAACAACCGGAATATTAGGCTTTGTGATCCGCTGGGGTGAATTTCAAGAATATTTTATTGAATTTAATATATCCAGTATTCTTTCCACATTTGTTTGGCTTGTTGGGGTTGGCTTCATTTTTAGTGTTATTAGTCAGGTTGGTTATTTTGCATATTTAACGATTCATCAGTTTGGTCTAGGTATTTTCCGCTCATTATGGAATCCTGTACAAGTAGTGCTTATTTTATTTGCATTGTTTGATTTAGTTTATTTTCGTTTTGAAAGATTTGCTAAAAGCAGTGAAAGCATTTTGCCCTACATAGGACTTGCTGTATTCATTTTAGTTGTTGGTTTAATTATTGCATATTTTAAGACAAAACAAACTCATAAAAATACATTTATTTCTGCGTTGTTTTTTATGGTGGTGGTAACGATAGTGGAATGGGTCCCGGTTTTACGAGTAAACGAAAAAAGCTGGATTTTCCTGATGATTTATCCACTAATCATTTGTAATGCATATCAAATATTAATATTGCCGAAATATCTTAAAAAGTCAGAGGCAGAGCGGGAGCAGGCAAAAAAGAGAATGGAAATGCGCAAAGCAGAAAAAGGGAAAAAACACGAGAAAAAGTAAAGCACCTCGTGTTTTTTTATTCTCTATTGTATAAGTGTTGTCTTCACTTTTCCATTTGCAATCATATCAGAAACTTTAATAAAGTTTCCCTTATTTGCTAACTCTTTCACGATAGAAGGTATTGCTTTAGCTGTCTGCCGTGCCGAATCAGAAGCATGTAATAATATGATATCTCCATTTTTCGCTTTCGCAGTATATTGGACGATTTTATTTACACCAGGATTTTTCCAATCGTTAGAATTTACACTCCAATGAACAACAGTTAAACCCAAACTTTCCGCAACTTTTAATGTTTTTTCATCAAAATGTCCAGTTGGAGACCGCAAAAGTTTTACATTTTTAATATTCAATTTCTTAAATACCTCTTGCGCCTTTAATATATCACTTCTAATTTTGCTTGATTCGAGCTCTGTATAATCCTCATATGCGTAGCCTAAGCTTCCTATTTCATATCCTTGCTTCACAATTTTATCAACAATATCTGGGTGTCTCTCGGCCCAGGAACCTGAAAGAAAAAACGTTGCAGATTTTACACCTTCTTTTTCTAGCGCCTCAATAATACCAGCGGCCTTTTCATCTCCCCAGCCAATATCAAAGGTTAGTGCTATTCCTTTTTCTCCTTTATACACTGCTTTTGGTCCTCCCTTAGTGGAAAAAACCGAAACATTTGCAGCAGATTGAGAATAAAGGAAAAGTGCGGTAAAGAAGGAAACTACTAAAATGAACATGAGTTGTTTCACTTTACGTCCATTTAATATCATAAAAAAATTCATATCTATCCCCCTTTTGTTATTGGTTATCGGATTTTTTATAAGACAAGTTCTTTATAAGAATCATATGCTTGGCCATCTAAAAAATATGAACAAAAAGATTTTCTTCTTATAATTTTAGGCTATTTGGAAAAAACTAGACTTACTACTAAGAAGGGGTGTGCAGAATGCTCGGTTTGATCATTCATGAAAAAGAAAAATTAGAAATCCAATATTTATTAAAAAGAGAGATGGACGAAATTTTACATGATTTAGAGGATCCAAGAATAGATCACATTGTGAAAAGAGCAATGAAGGAGCGCTATAAAATTTTATTTTCCCTTTTTACGAGGGTTGCTCCACATAGTGAGTGTGTAAACTATATTATTTCTACCAAAGTAAAGAAGCAAAGCTGATATGTAAGTATTTATCCATTAATTTATTCCAACATATATTTTGAGAGAAAAACTGGCTTCGTAAATATTTAAAAAAAAAAAGGGAGAGAGAAGGTTGACAGTAAATAATGAACCTGTTATATTAATATATGTCGCT
>Ga0224735_1035_pt1 | contig 16895 bp, 14 predicted proteins | sample IA12soil_MG_GH6A_2_FD_161635 | JGI IMG/M metagenome (GOLD analysis project Ga0224735, IMG submission 161635) | Enriched cells from agricultural soil in Iowa, United States - IA12soil_MG_GH6A(+) | ecosystem: Environmental > Terrestrial > Soil > Agricultural land | place: USA: Iowa | collected... | reverse complement strand
ATCAATTCCCAGGGGGTAGCATTGAAACGGGCGAGGAGCCCCAGGTTGCCGCAATCAGGGAACTAAAAGAAGAATCGGGATACATAGGAACACCCTCCTATCTTGGTTTTTATTTTCCCCGTAACCGCTTAAGCAGCAGTAAAATGCACGTCGTTTTAGTCACCGACGTAATGCCAACTAAAAAAGAAGGCGGCGACCTTGAGGAGTTTATTACGTCCGAATGGGTTGCGCTTAGCAAACTCCGCACGATGATAGCAAATGGTGAGGTGGTTAATTTTTCTATTCTGACAGGCATGGCAATTTATGATGCAAAAAACACAACATACAATAAAAATCATAGCGCATAGGGGAGACACTACACGATTTCCCGAGAACACCCTTGAGGCTTTTGTAGCCGCCTTATCGGGCGGAGCAGACGGTATTGAACTTGATGTCCACATGACGGCCGACGGCGAGCTTATCGTGCATCACGATTACTATCTTGGAAACCCCGACAATGGACACGGAATTATTCCGAATATAACTGCAAATACAGTCCATAAAGCTGCTTGTGTTACCGTCGGGCAACTCAATTTTGTCCTCGACGATATTCATCCGTCTATGTTTGAGAAGGATTTTGCTTGATAGTTGTTTCCAGGCTTTTGGCTTATTTGCTGGCATCTGCCACAAAGTCTTTTACCGTTTGGTCGATAGCGTGGGTTGGCTGCCAGTTAAGTTCGGTCCGGAGGCGGGACGAGTCGCCGTAAATATCCATTATGTCGGTAGGTCGGACGAGTGCGGGATCGACTTCAAACTGGACATCTTCTTTGTTCATCGAGCTCTTAAGCATGTCGAGTATTTCGCTGCCGGCGATACTTTTACCCGAGCAGACGTTATAAAGGGTGTGTGAGAGCGTTGGGGCGAGTGCGAGCTTTGCGTAGGCGTTTACAATATCGCGTACGTCGGTGTAGTCGCGCTTTGTGTTGATGTTCCCCACTTTAATTACCGAGCCGGCTTCGGCTTCAGATAGGCGCTTGAAGAAGTCGGGAAGAATAAAACCAGGAGCCTGGCCGGGACCGATGTGATTGAACGGACGGACGACGATGCATTCCAGGCCGCGGTTACGGTAGTAGTTACACTGGTTTTCAGTAAGAATTTTACTGACGGCGTACGGCGACGAAAAACCTACTTTTGAATCTTCGGTGATGGGCATTGGCTGGTTGGAATCGTAGATGGCACCGCTGCTTACCGAGACGATACGTGGTTTTTTCTCCTGCGTAAGATAAAATTCGCAGAGGTTGGTCAGCATGGCGCTGTTGGCGTTGATATAAAACTGCGGCTTGTCGAACGAAGGCCCGACTGCGGCAAGGCCTGCAAGGTGGATGATTGCGTCGACATTCTCGATTGCCGGCCACTGGGCGATAAGATCGGCGCCGTAATATTCCCCGACAATATCCTTGATACTTTCGGAAACTTCAGGGTCCTGCGACACCCCAATAACATCAACATTTTGCTGGGCCAGTTCACGTGCGAGATGATGGCCAACGAACCCATTTATACCGGTAATAACAACGCGTTTATTCATATATTGATTATAGCAGTTATGGTAGCCAAGGCGTAATAATGTGGTGCTCGTGCCTTGAATACGGTATAATAACCCTTAATGAAAGAGACTTTTCGGCGGCTCGCCATTAAATACAGATATTCGTTAATATTACTGCGACAACTCGTCGTGACAGATTTCAAACTTAGGTATCAGGGTTCGGCGCTGGGGTATATATGGTCACTCTTGCGGCCATTGTTTTTGTTTATCATTTTGTATGTGGTTTTTGATAAATTCTTGCGGCTAGGCTCATCGATTCCGCATTATCCCGTGTATTTGCTGCTGGGAATTGTCTTTTGGAGTTATTTTACTGAAGTGACCAACCTGGGCATTTCGGCAATTGTTTCTAAGGGTGACCTGATTCGTAAGCTCAATTTTCCAAAGTATGTAATTGTACTTGCCGGCTCGTTCTCTGCCGTTATAAACCTGCTGATAAACTTTATTGTCATTGCGATTTTTATGGCGCTCAATGGCGTCGAGCTTCATATCTCGGCTATACTTTTGATTCCGTTGGTTCTTGAGCTTTTCCTGCTTTCGCTGGGTACGGCTTTTTTCTTAAGCGCCATTTTTGTTAAGCTTCGCGACCTGAACTATATATGGGAAATATTTCTTCAGGCGGCATTTTATGCCACGCCTATCCTCTATCCACTATCCCTTGTGGCGGACAAGTCCGAATTAGCAGCAAAACTACTACTTTTGAACCCGGTTGCACAGATTATTCAGGACACACGGGATGTTTTAATAACCTCAAAGACGGTAACGTTCGAAGACCTATTCACTACCGGATGGTATCGGCTTATCCCTATTTTCTTAACAGTGATTATTACAATTGTGGCTGCTTGGTATTTCCGTCGTCAGTCGCCTAAATTCGCAGAGGAAGTGTAGCATGGCTGATATCGCAATTAGAGTCCAGGATGTCGATAAGGTTTTCCGGTTGCCGCATGAGAAAAAGGGCTCCGTAAAGTCGATCTTCACGAGTATCGGCAAAAACAAAAAAGCTTCGTATGAGATCCAGCAGGCGCTAAAAGGTATTTCGTTTGAGGTGAAAAAAGGGGAATTCTTTGGTATTGTGGGCCGAAACGGGAGTGGTAAAAGTACACTCCTTAAGATTATCGCAGGAATTTACCAGCCGAATGAAGGATCTGTTGAAGTTGCCGGACGTCTTGTTCCGTTTATTGAGCTCGGTGTTGGGTTTAATCCGGAATTAACGGGTCGCGAAAACGTCTACCTTAACGGTGCCTTAATGGGCTTTTCGAGTGATGAAATAGACAGCAAGTATGCTGCAATTGTTGACTTTGCTGAACTTGAACGTTTTATGGATCAGAAGCTCAAGAATTACTCGTCGGGCATGCAGGTACGGCTTGCTTTTTCGGTTGCAACCATCCTGGCGCAGTCTGATATTCTACTGATCGATGAGGTGTTGGCGGTAGGAGATGCCGATTTCCAGCGCAAGTGTTTTGAGTATTTCAAAAAGCTTAAGAAAGATAAGAAAACAGTTATTTTTGTCAGTCATGATATGGCTGCCGTGCGTGAGTACTGTGACAATGCCGTTCTTATTGATAAAAGTGAGATTATTTTCAAAGGTACGGCTCAAGAGGCCTCAAAAGAATATACGAAACTGTTTCTGCCGCATATCTACAAGGCGCAACGAGATGAGGAGCGGGCTAAAAAACACAAGGCTGCTCAAAAAGGTTCGGATGACCTTGGGAAGTGGGGTGCCGGCGGAGTGGATATGAGTAAAGCCGTCTCCGGAAAGAGCGTCTACGAAACCAGCGATCACACGGTGTCGATAAGCTACACGGTAACCGCGGACGACGGATTTGAAGACGAGATTATTCCGGGTATTACGATCAAGGACGAACGCGGACAGCCGATTTGCGGAACGAACAGTGACATTTTGCAGCCGCAACAAAAAATTCGGATAGGCAAGGACCGAAATAGCCTTGTTTTTACTTGGGAGATACCAAATATATTTAACCAAGGTAAATATACCGTTGATCCTGCGGTTCTCTCTGGCACAACGACGGACACGCTGCAGTGGTGGGATGAGGCGGTCTCGTTTAGAGTGATTAATGAATTTAGCGCTCCGTATCCCGTATCGCCACACATCAAGCTCAGGACGGACGCCTAGGTAATGGGCCGCTTGCTCGTTGACGCAACCGACCTTGTTTCGTGGAGCGGGACGCATGGTGGTGTTCAGCGGGTAGTGTATGCGGTAACGAAGGAGTTGTTCCTTTCGGGTCGACAAGCTGTATATATTGCGTTCGATGCGTCTGAAAATAGATTTTATGTTATCGACTTTCAGGCAATATATGACCGTGTAGAAAATACGCCCAAAACACCCCAAACCGGTGAAGGTCCTTTGGCTCGTAAAACAGTTGCGGAGCGCATATATACGCGAATGAAACGCAACCGTATTGCCAGTGCTGCAGCCCGCCCTGTGAAGGCTGTAATAAAAAGGTACTCCCCGACCACCGATACGCCTCCCAGCCGAGACTGGGTTGCGTTTGCTAAAGAAGACGATGTTCTTATCCTTGGAATGGCGTGGGAAAACCTTAACATTCAGCGCGTATTGGGTGAACAGCGTAAAAGTATAGGGTTTCACTTAATCCAACTTGTTTACGATCTAATCATCTGTTTGTATCCCCAGCTTCATCACCCGTCAAATTATCTTCCCTATACTACCCACATAAAGGGTGTGATCGCCGACTCTGACAAGCTCCTGGCTATATCGGAGTCAACAAAAAAAGACATTTTGAAATTTGCCAAGCAAGAACACCTGCGGGTACCACAGGTTGAGGTTATCCGACTTGGTGATGAGCTTTTGAAGAAAGCTAAAGACCATAAAAGGCCCGCTATTGCCGGTTTGAAGAAAGATTTCATCCTTTGTGTTGGAACGGTGGAGGTAAGGAAAAACCATACGCTCTTATACTATGCCTACAAACTGGCGGCAGAAAAGGGCGTCAAGTTGCCGCAGCTAATTATTATTGGCGGAAGCGGGTGGTATAGCGGTGACATACAGTATCTTATTGCAACTGATCCCGCAACGCAGAATGAGATAAAGGTTGTCCATGGTGTGGCGGACGACGGGTTGGCATGGCTTTATGAGAATTGCCAGTTTACTATTTATCCAAGCATGTACGAAGGGTGGGGGCTGCCGATTGCCGAGTCGCTTGCTTACGGTAAGCTTTGCTTGGCTTCGTCGACATCGTCGATGACTGAGATAGCGGGTAAGATGATCGACTACTTCTCGCCTTTTGATACGCAAGAGTGCATGGAGAAAATCAGTAAGTATAGTAATGACGAAGCCGCTCTAAAAAAGATGCAGGAACGGATACGCTCCAACTATAAAACGACGACATGGAGTGGAACTGCCAAGCAGATTTACGATGCAATAAGGATTATGAAATGATTCGCAAAAAAATTCTTGTCATTGCCCCGTACCCAATAGCCTCACCTCGCCACGGCGGTCAAAAGAGAACGAAAGCACTTGTTGATAACTACAGAACTTTCGTACGCGATGTGAAGTTCGTGGCGATTTTTCATAAGGCATCCTACCCTGATTTTGGAGCAGAAGATATTCCTTTGGGGCAGATTGAAAACCTGAACCTTATTGATAAGAAACCGTATGCTATGGATCAGATAATAGGCAAAGCGATTAATAATGACACGCATGTAAGAAGCCAGTTTGCGAAAGTCCTGCAAGAATACGCACCGGATATTATTCACGTTGAACAATCATTTCTCTACGAGGGTCTTTCGGTCTTGTTAAACGAACTGAGCCTCCATCCGTTTCTTATTTTCGGGTCTCAGAACATTGAGCATACGATGAAAGCAGCGATCTACGGGGGTCAGGCTATTCCCCAAAAAGAAAAACAGAAATTGATCGAGGAAACTCGCCGTGTTGAAGAACGCTTTAGTAAAGAGGCGGATCTTGTAGTTGCCGTTAGCGCGAGTGATGCGGATGAGCTCCGGAAGATGGGCGCGAAAACAGTCGTTATAGCACCTAACGGCATTGAGACGACACATCCAACAAGCGAGTCGCTTGCCTACTGGGATGAGTTTAAACGCAGGGAAGGTGTCCGTCAGATGATTGGGTTTGTTGGGAGCGGCCATCCGCCGAACTATACGGGGTTTCTTGATGTAGTGGGAGAAGATACGCGCTTTTTACCGGACGATGCAAAGATCGTTATGGCTGGTGGTGTCTCGGAATACTTTAAGGCGACATATAGCTATAACACTCCTAAAAAACACGCAAAACTTTGGGCTGGTATTATACCTGTGGGATTTTTAGATGAGGACATCCTAACGGGTTTTATCGCCTCGTGTGATGTCATTATTTTGCCTATTACGAGCGGCGGGGGTTCTAATTTGAAAACCGCCGAAGCCTTGCTTTCTGGTAAAAAAATCGTTGCTACGGATTACGCGTTTCGGGGGTTTGAGGCATACCAAAAACTACCAAACGTGAGGCGGGCAAACGAAAAGAGCGACTTTCAGGAGACGCTAAAAGAAGCTTTGAAGGCGGGCGTTATAGAGCGGTCAGCACAGGAAACGGCACTAGTACAGCATGTTAGCTGGGAATATTGTCTTAAAGCGCTTCGGACGGGGCTTAGAAAGGGTCTTCGACCCACGGTGAGGGATGCTGTTGGGATCTCTAGGAAATACGCAGGTAAGGCTGTACGCAGGTTAAAACGGTTACTGTAGCGTAACGATCGACAGTATTTTTTTGCTTGTTTTTGACCAGGTGAACTTTTCGGCCTGAGCCACGCCGTCTTTTTGGTATTTTGCATGTAGCGCTGTATCGTTTAGCAGCTCCATTGTATGAGATGCTATATCCCGAAAACCAGAAGCATAAAAAGCGCTCTTGCCGGCTATTTCTGCGATCGAGGAATTCTTGTATGTGATAACAGGGGTGCCATACTGCATGGCTTCGAGTACGGGAAGGCCGAATCCCTCATAAACGCTTGGATATACATAGGCCAGTGCGTGCTTGTAAAGCCAGGCTTTTTGTCGGTCGGTAACGAATCCAAGGAAATGCACGTCACTAATGTACGAAGAGTTTGCCTTAAGATATTCCTGAAGCTGTACGTGAGGAACCCTATCGGCGCCATACATCGTATCCCCTGCAAGTACAAGGGATATAGCAATACCGCGTGCACGGAGGTTGTTGTAGGCGGCAACCAATTCGACAAGTTTGCGGCGCGGGTCGGCGCCACCCATAAATAAGAGGAATGGACGTTGGGAAAGGTCGATGTCTCGGGGTATGGGGCCCCAGGAGTTTGCTTTGTATGCAGAAAATATGGAATCTTTTTTGGTAAACGATAGATTGCTTGGCGTAGAGTCGGCACCTAGAAGCGCGACGGATATTTTGGAATCATTAACTCCAACATATTTTACAAAGTCGTTTTTAGTATGTTCAGAAATGGCAATAAGGTGGTGTGCACGACTGCAGGTGATTTTTAGTTTTGCAATGTACTGGCGGCGCTTTACCGAACTTTTTAATGCGCTGCGGCGGGTCCTGCCGTTGCGTCTTGCGGTAGCGTAGGACCATAGGTAGTCCGACTCCATAACATAGGGGATAAGGTCGTACAGTACGACATAGGTGTGCTTTTCGCTATTACCAGGTAATTTCTGGCTTTGGTCGAACTGCAGGAACGCGTCGATGTTTTCCAGCTGGTGGGATGCTATTCGGCTGTCTCCTGTCCTGAATTCGGCATAGGCAATAAGTTTATTAATGCCTTTGATTATAAGGTTCAGTTTTGAGGGGAGCTTCATGGCAATGTGACTGGCTGGACGTAGGTATTCAATCGCGTAATTGGTATCTGTAAGATCGAGCAGTTTTAGCACGTCATCATCGTTGCCGGGGTTAAGAAAAAATACGAACTCATGCTGTTTACGGGCTTCGGCGGGGAGGTGGTTGATAAAATTAATAAGTACCGCACCGATGCCGCGCATACGGTGGCCGGTTTGAAGTGTTGATAGGTCAATTGCTAAGCGCATTACGCGTATTCCTCGAATAATTCAAAATAGACTTCGGCTGAATGCTCCCAGCTAAAGTTTTCTGCTTGTTTAGGCCCTTCGGTGAGGACTTTTTTCGGGATAGTACTACTGCTGAGGGTTTTTTCTATACCATCCCGGATAGCATTCGTATCGGTACTTTTAACTAATATGGCACACTTACCAACCACCTCTGGCAAGGATGAGTTGTCGGAACATACGACCGGCGTACCACAGGCAAGAGCTTCAAGCGGTGGCATACCAAAACCCTCGTAATGGCTTGGATAAACAAGAACTTTCGCACCTGATATGATAGCTGGTTTGTCGTCGTCGTGGACGTATTTGGACGGCCGCATAATGTTATAGCCGTTCTCTACCTTGCCGATGATTTTCTGAAAAAGGTTTTCGATTTTCCAGCCGTTTACGCCGACTAATAAAAGCCCAGTCGAGCTTCTCAGGTTTTCTGGCAAGTCGCAGTATGCATCAACGAGGCCGTCGAGATTCTTACGCGGTTCGAGGTTAGATAAGGAGAGGATATAATCGCCGGTAATGCCGTACTTCTCTTTGGCGCGTGCAATCTCTTGCTCGCTACGCCGGTAAAAATAACGCTGGTCGGCTGCAGGAGTCGAAACAAGTATCTTTTTTGGATCGACCTTGTAATGATCGATAATCTCCTGTTTGGCATTTTGCGAAATCGTAATGACTTTTTGCGCATCCGCAATTGCTGATTTTGTACGGCCAGAGAGAAAGATGGCATTGCCTTCATCGGAATATTGCCGGAATGTTTCAAACGAGATGTCGTACACGATGACTGCATATTTGCTCATTGCAAGAGGCATGGCAGCAAAGCGCGTAAAGATATAAAATCCTTTTCCGCACCATAGGTCGATAGGCGGCAACTTGTTCCGGTGGTGGAGCCCTGCCATAATCCGGAAAGGAAGAGGAAACCGTTTTACGCCGATATGTTTAAACTTAAATTTCCTGAACTTCCTGATTTCATCGTAGGGAATAATTACCTTCACAGTTGGTACTTTTTCGCCCGCGCGTTTTTTCTCTTCTAAAATCTCATCGATACCCCGGAGCGTACCAAGAATATACTGGCCAATTCCGCTAAAGTGCCCATCAATAAGTCCAAGACCTTCGATATAAATCGTTTTCATGTTACTCCTGTTAGTATACCACAAAAGGGTATTAGAGGCCGTCGGTATTCGTGCTCCAGGTTGCTATATCACCCGGTTTGTAGATGACGAGATTGCTGTCCTGCTGCAGCTCAAGCCGGGATGAGCCGCGTCCACCGGTCCGAGTGTTCCATATAGCTTTTCCGGCCTTGCTATACAGTACTAAGTTACCGTCTGCTTGCATTTGGAGGACAAATCCACCCCTTCCCGCTGTTTTACTGTTCCAGAGAGGTGTGCCAGTATCGCTATACAGCACTAAGTTACCATCATTTTGAAATAAGAGATAGCGGTCACGCTTAGCTGTTTCGAGACGTTGGCCAATATACATTTGGCCGTTAGCTGGCATGATGCGGGTTGTTGTTGCTAGGCCGTCTGGTGCATGATGTGTATTACTGTTCCAGAGAGCGACATTAGAAGGGTTGTAGAGTACAAGATTGCCGTCAGTCTGCAGCTTGAGGCTGCTAGCGTCACTACCTGAGGTCTGCGTGTGCCAGACGGGAGTTCCGGCGGCGGTATAGAGAACAAGATTACCGTCTGCTTGCAGTGTAAGACGAGTGGCCTTAGAACCCGATGTGTTAGTTGACCAGAGAGCTCGGAAACCGTCATAGAGCACCAGGTTGCCGTCGCCCTGTAAAACGAGCGTATTATTCATGTCGGGAGCAAGAAGATACTGCTGGGAATTGAGGCTGTTGCCCTTGGTGAGCGATATATTTGTGGAGTTGCGTGCAGCAACAGGGTTTGTGACATTGACACTGAAGTAGAGGTCGCGACTATTAAACCATGAGATGTTTTCTTGGACTAAGTTGAAGTGTTCGCGATAGGTGCCAGTTGTTGCTGGTGCGTGCAACTCAAATCTGAATGTTCCCACCATACCGGGTGCTACGGACGCCTCCTGTAATCCGGTAGGACGAATAGTGGATAGCCAGCTGCCGTCATAGAATTGACTCGTGCGGTCTTGGGGGGAATCTGTCCCAAGGTGTGTGGAACTGTCCCATGTCATATTCCCCGAATTGAGTGCTTTTAGCTCGGCATAAATGGTACCATTTGGAGCCACTGATGGTTCATAAGCACTTACCTTGCTGGTGTAGCTAGCATCGTTGTATATACTCTGAGAGACGTACGTCCAATGCCATGTCAGATTACTGCGGGTAGAGCCGAACCAGTCGACGAAGTAGAGGTAGAAGTTGCGATTGCCGTACGAGCTGCAATTATTACCCATTCCGTACCCAGCGTTGAGTGCGGCCTGGTTTGGTTGGTATGGGGTGTAGTCATAAAGTGCAACAGTAGAGAGGTTGCGGATATTGACGGTAGAGCCTCCACAGGCAGAGTTAGGGTTCCAACGGATATAGTTGTTTCCAAGAACGTAAGGCGAATACCAGCTCGGGCTTTGGTTGAGGATGGAACGAAACATCTTGGCTGCCCAGGTTACTTGGTTGGTGAAGCCATAGTAGTCACTATCGCATGCCGCAGTATCAGGACAGCCGTAGCCCGTGGCGCTACGGTACTGGATATTAAGCGGCCAGGTGTCAGTGACAAGACCCTGTTCCTTTTGGAGGAGAACGATCAGTACGCGGGGGTTGATAGTATACTGTTGAGCAACGTCATAAATGATTTGCGCTGCTGACTTACCTCCCTGTGTATAGTTACGAAGACAGGTGAAAGTGGTTTGGCTATACTTTGCCTTGCCCCATTCCCAGCGCTGGATGCTACCGTTACCGTTGTAGTCAGGTACGCCTGCATTGTTCATTTCGGAATTCTGTTGGCCGTTTGTGTCACAGGTAGGTACTTTGCTGTTTAGGAAAAGCTGTATTTGACCAGGACTCATGGTGTCTTTGGCAACCATGACCGAGTCATCGATAATTCGACCGGGGTCCCAGTTTGAGAGTGAGGCAGCATCACTTGTACGGTTTAAAAGCCCAATAGCTGCTCCCGTTGCCACAAGAAAAATACCACCTAGAACAGCGGTTCGCTGGGGGGATAGTCGGAAAGATAATTTATTTATTTGGATAAAGAGTGACATGGTGTTTGTTTAGGTTATGTGACACTTATCATTATACAGGATATGATAAGTGGTCAAGGTAGCTTAATTGACAACGATATCTTTTTGTGTGGAGCCTTTTGCACTCCCAGCGGTGACCGATAATGTAATATGCCAGGTGCCCTTAGGGAGGCTACTTACAGGTATGTCAAAACCTTGGCATGTGGACGATTCGGCGAGGGCTTGAAGGCCACTCGTTTTAGTTATTTTTGACGAGCCACTTGTTATGCTAAGTGAGCAGTTTCCGGTGGAGCTAACGGTATTCACGAGACTTCGAATATTAACCAGGCTGCCATTCTGGTTAGCCGCCGTTATAGTAACTGTAAGAGATGTGGTTGGAGTTGTCGGCTGGTTTTGGTCGCGGTTAACGACATCTTGTTTTTGGTTCGATCCTGCGTCTTGTTGCTGGGGAGTGGCAGGGTTATCGTTTGTTCTTGGGGTTTCGGATGTGTCCTGTGTTTTGGCTGTTTCCTTGCTATTGGGGGTTGTCAGTTTGTAGTAAGCAATGATACTTCCGACTGTCAGAATGAGTAAAGTAGCAGTCGCAATAATGACGAGGTTCTTTTTTGATCGGGAAGTTTTAGATAAGGTTTTCATATAGTTTTGGCATTTTTATTTAGGGCTACTTCTAACGTTTACTATACCATCCCGACGCTTTACTGTATACCAACCTACCAACTATTTTGGTATACTTCATTAGTACATGAAACAGTTTTTCCAGATACTTTCACGAAGAGTGCATACGATTGTTGCGAGTAGAATATTTATATTTTTTATTATTGGACTCGCCATTTTTCAGGGGCTATGGTTTGCTTTTTCCTTTAAACCCATTCTTTTTGATGAACTGCGACATGTTCAGTTTATTACGCTTTATAGCCACATGATCTCACCGTTTATAGGAGTCCAAACGCCCGATATGGATATTATGGGGCAGGTTGTTCGCGAGCCCTCGTATCTATATTATTACGTGATGTCTCTTTTTATGCGGTTATTCGAGATGGTGACGCAGAGCTATGAGGTGCAGATCATACTGCTGCGAATAGTGAATATCGGACTGTTTGTGCTTTCTATGCTTCTTTTCAGAAAGCTGTTGCGCGAGCAAAAGGTCTCGTCTGCAGTGGCGAATATCGTACTTCTGATGTTTCTTCTGATGCCTTTTGTAAGTGCAATGGTAGGTGCCATTACGTATGATATCGGGGTGTTGCCATTGATATTCTGGATGTTTATCCTGACAGCCCGCATTATACGGCAAAAGAATATCATGCTGCGGACGGTGGTGTGGCTGATCGTTACGGCATGCGTAGCTTCGGTAGTGAAATATACATCTTTGCCAATCGCCGCCGTTTGTCTTGGAGCGGTAGTGATCCATGCCATCGCGGCCAGCAGAAGGCCAAAACATCGCTTTAAGGTAGAGATAAGTCGCCAGTATAAAGCTATGCGCACGAGGGATAAACTAATTCTAGGTGGAGCGCTTGTCGTTGCTCTTGCATTGTTTATTGAACGGCCGGTCGTTAATCTTGTGAAGTATAAGGATATGGCGCCAACCTGCTTCGAAACGCTTCCCAAAGATGAAGCTAGTGAACGGTGTGTGAAAAACTATGTATATCAGCGGGACGCTGAGTTCTTGAGTACGAAGTCGGCAGACTTTAAGCCTATTGACCCAGTTGGTTACTTTCTGACGACGTGGACGATGGGTATACATTCGACAACGATTGTGCAGCATCCGACGGCTGCTCCGCTGAGTACGATGGTTAACTTTTACTACCTTATGATATTTGGAGGAGCGGTGGTGATCCTTGTCGCACTTCGTGAGCTTTTGAAAAATTCTTTCAACCAGTTTATGTTTGCTCTTGCGGCTGTCTATGCCGCATCGGTGTTCTACTCTAATTACAAAGGTTACGTCCACTTAGCGCAGCCGGTTGCAATAACGGCACGCTATTTACTGCCGATAGTACCCGTGTGTATCTACCTGTTGATACGTTCTTTTCAAATAATCGTGAACCGAAAAATGCAACAGTACCTTATTTTGGCGATCATTCCATATCTTTTAATTAGCACGCAGGGCGGTGGAATAATTACACACCTTATCTCGGTAGATAGGACGTATTACTGGGAAGATAAGACTGTGATTGATGTAAATACTAAGATTAAAGAAGTCCTTCTTAGAATAACGAAAGCATAGCGATGCAAATTTTGTTTATTGCGCGTAAGTTTCCTCCCTCGGTTGGTGGCATGGAGCGCTTTGCGTTTGATCTTTCGAATGCATTAGATGATGAAGTTGAAGTAATCAAGATAACATGGGGAGGGTCTAATAAGTGGCTACCTCTCGTTCTCCCTGTATTCTTTTTCCGGGCGTGTTGGATATTGCTAACAAAGAAAATCGATATCATCCATATGCAAGATGCGGTCCAGGCACCCGTTGGTTGGCTACTGCATGTTATTTTTCGCAAACCATATATTATTGTGGCGCATGGGTTAGATATCACCTTCGAAAAAGGATTTTACCAAAAGATAATTCTACCATTCGTCCGAAGAGCTGATGAGGTTATTTCTATTAGCTCGGCCACGAAAGACGAAGCCGATAAGCGGGGAGTCGACAAAAAGAAATCGGTAGTTGTGACGCTTGGTACACACGATGATTACGGTACGATCCGGCCTGACCGTGAACTACTAGGCGAACACCTTGGTATGGACCTATCGAAAAAGAAGCTACTTCTCACTACGGGACGATTGGTAAAGCGTAAGGGTGTGGCGTGGTTCGTTGAGAACGTCATGCCTGAGCTTGTGAGGCGCGACAAGGCTGTACTATACCTTGTTGCCGGCAAGGGCGGCCAGCAAGAGGCGATCGAGGATGCTATTACTAGAAGCGGCATGAAAGACCACGTAAAACTTGTGGGGAGAGTAAGCGACGAAGACCGAACCCTCCTCTATACCTCTTGTGATGTTTTTGTTATGCCAAATATTGTAGTGCCGGGCGACATGGAAGGATTTGGAATTGTGGTGCATGAAGCGGCTACGGCTGGACTGCCAGTGGTAGCGAGCGCTCTTGAGGGAATTTTGGACGCACTAAAAGACGGTAAGAACGGCATCCTTGTTGATACTGGTGATTCGGAGGCGTTTGTAAAAGAAATCGAAAAGCTTTTGTCTAACGATAAAAAACGCAAAGAATTTGGAATAAAATCCCGCGAGTATACACTTAAAACATATAGCTGGAAAAACATTGCCAGCCAGTACGTTAAGGTTTATAAAAAGTTAGTCGGCTGACGACTCCTCTATTTCTTTAGCTGGGAGTTGTTTTTTTGCAGCTAGCGCAAACGGTGTAATGAGTGCAAGTGTAATAAAATAAACGACGCGGTCGACAGTTGCCGCAAGGATGATGTCTTGAGTAGAGAGGTGCATTTGTTGCTGCACGATAAGAAGCAGGGCTTCGCGTATGCCAATAGCACCAGGGGTTAGGGCGATGACGATCGCGAATTGGGATGTCCCCGTGTAAATCAGTAAGCTGCCAAGTGAAATGTTTGCACCAATTGCCTGTAGTTCAATAAAGTTAGCAAGAAGCGATCCACAGAGTTGTAATAAAATGACAACGAACAACGCCGCAAGCGGGCGCGCCTTTATGGTTTTTGACAGCATACTTAGCTTAGCTTGTAGTTTTTTAAACGCGTTCGTTTTACTAAATAAAACGAAGCCAAGTAAGGCAACGATACTAGCAATAAGGGTAATCAATAGGGCAGAGTTTACGCCTGACGTCATAGATACGCCAATGAGCACAAAGAGGCCGGAAACGCCAAATAAAAAGAGATACTGAATGACTGTAAGAGCAAAGTACTTTTTTAACGACATTGCGAACTGCCGTTTGAAGTAAACCCCACGCAGCCCTACGCCGCCTTGTAAAAATCCAAAAAAATTAATGAGTGACGAATAGGCGGTAATGCGAGTAGAATCAAGAAAATGGAGCTTCTTGCCGATAAATTGGATAAAGATGATCGACACGAGAATATTACTAAAAAATACCACCGTCTGCCCGGTAATAATAAGGAGAACCTGCCACCAGGTAAGGTGACCAATACGGCTAAATTGTTCTTGATTCTGAAGAAAATAATAAGCAAAGGCGACGAGCGTAAGGAGGAGTAGTCCTCCTTTAACCCACTTGTTATTTTTTAGCTTCATTGGTGCCGTATTGAATTTCTTTGATTCGCTCTAGTTGATCTTCAAGCAGAATACGGTTGGTGCGGAGCAGGTCTGAAATAACCACTAGGGCAAACGAAAGCAACGCGGCGACAAGCATCGCCGTACCAAAAATCAGCGATTGAATGTGGCTTCCGCTGTCTTTCATAATAACCAGCACGGCAAACCGGATAAATGGGATAAGGCCGGCAACAAGAAAGATAGTTCCAATCGTTACGAATACGACGTAGGGGCGGAACATAATGTAACTGCGCATAATTGCCTGGCCCGATTTCATCATGTGCTGGCCAATGTTTTTAAAGAGGCGCGACTCGCGCGTTTTTTTATTAGTGGTCACGGGAACGCTAACAATCTTCAGGCGTTTGTTACCTGCCTGGATAATGGTTTCCATGCAATAGCTAAACTGCGTGACAACGTTTAGCTTGTACAGAGAACCTCGTGAGTAGGCTCGAAAACCGCTTGCCGCGTCGGGGAGGTCTGTCCCTCCGGCTTTATTGACGACCCAGCTGCCAAACCGCTGCATGGCCTTTTTGAACGGCGAGAAGTGTGCGATTTTACTGGTTTGGCGGTCGGCGATAACAATGTCGGCCTCGTGTGCGATGATGGGCTGAACAAGATCGGCGATACGTTCCTGAGGGTACTGGTTATCGCCGTCGGTATTAACGACAATATCGGCGCCGTGCTTAAGTGCGTAGTCGATCCCGTCACGGAACGAGCGGGCAAGACCCATGTTGCGGGTATGTTTAACAAAATGCGTCACACCGTGTTTTTTAGCAATTTCGATTGTTTTGTCGGTCGAACCGTCATCGATAATGAGGATTTCGATGCTGTCGACATTCTTTATTTTCTTAGGGATAGACTTTAAAACCAGGGGCAGCGTAGCCTCTTCATTCAGACAGGGGACTTGGACAAAAACTTTCATATTCTAAGTATAGCAGTTTTAGCGCCCAACACCGATGTAGCGGAGGCCGGCCTTGGTGACGTGCGGAATACTGAAGCTGTTGACGGCATCAACAAATAGGTTGCCGCTCATGTGCTTTTTATAGTTGGCGAGGTCATAGCCAATCAGTTCTGGCCAATCGGTGGCGATAATAACTGCCTCCACTCCACTAATAGCCTGCTCGATCGAGTCGGTGAGCTGTACTGATCCGTGCAGTTCTTCAGAGGCTTCACCCGCGGCCTGGGGGTCGTAGGCTGTGGTAATGGCACCGGATTTGTTAAGAACGTTGGCGATAAGAATGCCCGGTGAACGGCGCACATCACTCGTACCTGCTTTAAAGGCAAGGCCGAGAACGGCTATCTTTTTATCTGCCAGATCCCCGTCAAGAGCGTCACGCAGTTTTTCAACAATATAACCAGCCATCGACGAGTTGACCTCTTGGGCGGCTGTCATGATTTCAAGGTCGACGCCGTGCTCCAAGCCGCTCATAATAAGCCCGCTGACATCCTTAGGGAAGCAGCCGCCGCCGTAGCCCCGGCCAGCATTAAGAAACGCACGGCCAATGCGGGCATCGGCACCGACAGCATCCATTACTTCAATCACATCGGCATCAACCTGATCGGCAAGCTTAGCGATAGAGTTGGCAAAAGATATTTTTAGCGCCAAAAAGGCGTTTGAGGTTACTTTAATAAGTTCGGCGCTATTAAGGTTGGCTGCGATATACCTGCCATTTACCTCTTTGAGGTCTATCTTGGCGATAGCGGCGATTTCGTGTTTGCAGGTTTCAAGCTGGCGGTAAATATTGAGCGTGCGCTCAACGGCGGTTTTGTGGCGGCCGCCCACAACGACACGGTCAAAACAGAGCGTGTCGAAAAGAGCGGTGCCTTCACGGAGGAATTCGGGGTTCGAGGCGTAATCTATTTTTTTGCCGAGATCTTTAAATAGCTCTTCTATTCGGTTACCGGTGCCAAC
>Ga0224735_1034_pt1 | contig 16931 bp, 14 predicted proteins | sample IA12soil_MG_GH6A_2_FD_161635 | JGI IMG/M metagenome (GOLD analysis project Ga0224735, IMG submission 161635) | Enriched cells from agricultural soil in Iowa, United States - IA12soil_MG_GH6A(+) | ecosystem: Environmental > Terrestrial > Soil > Agricultural land | place: USA: Iowa | collected... | reverse complement strand
GGATCATTCAATTCTGTAAAGGCATTTGCATGCTCGCGACCCACAATAAACAACTCAAAACGATCGGTAAAACGAGGATCTTCCTCATTCTTTTTAGCAAGTGGCGAGATTTCAACGGGGTGTCCATAAATAAAGGTCGGTTGAATAAGAGTCTCTTCCACCTTTTGTTCAAAGAATTCATTAACGATATGACCAAATTGCATATGTTCGCCAATTTCAATTCCATGATCCTTCGCTAATGCACGAGCTTCCTCAACAGACATCTCTTTCCAAAAGTCAACACCAGTAACTTCCTTCACCGCATCCACCATATGAAGACGGCGCCATTCTGGTTCAAGATTAACCTCATATTCTCCATACTGAATAGTAGTAGTACCTAGCACTTCTCTTGCAATATGAGCAATTAAATTCTCAGTCAAGCTCATTATGTCTCTATAATCCGCATAAGCTTCATATAATTCAATCATCGTGAATTCCGGATTATGTCTAGTGGAAACACCTTCATTACGGAAAACTCGACCAATTTCATATACCTTTTCTAATCCACCAACAATAAGTCTCTTTAAATGCAACTCGATAGCAATACGCATATAAAGTGGTATATCTAACGCATTATGATGAGTAATAAATGGACGTGCTGCCGCTCCACCTGCTATTGCATGCATCATTGGTGTTTCTACTTCTAAATATCCATGATCATCCAAATATCTGCGCATAGATTGGATAATCAAACTGCGAGTAATAAACGTCTGTTTGCTCTCATCACTCATAATTAAATCAAGATAACGTTGACGATAACGTTGTTCGACATCTTTTAATCCGTGAAATTTATCTGGTAATGGACGCAATGACTTGGTTAAGAGAACAAACTCTGTTACTTTAATAGACAATTCTCCAACCTTTGTTCTAAACACTGTACCCGTAACACCAATAATATCTCCTAAATCTAATGTATTAAATAACTCGTAATTTTCATCTCCGACAGCATCTTTACGAACATAGACTTGAATTTGTCCTTGCAAATCTTGAATATGAGCAAATCCAGCTTTTCCTTTTCCACGTTTCGTCATAATGCGGCCAGCAATGGTTACATGAATATCTTTTTCATCTAACTCTTCTTTAGTCAATCCGTCATAAAGTTCTTTAATTTGTTGTGTATTATGCGTTCTATCAAATCGTTTTCCGAATGGATCTATTCCACTCTCACGGATAGATTGCATTTTTTCGCGCCTTACCAGCACTTGATCATTTAATTCTTCCATACTCACTTTATTGCCACTCCAATCTATTATTTTGACTATCTTCACTTATAAGGCCATTATAAATGCTTCTATTTTTTATAATGAATATACTCTATTATTGTACACAATCTTAAGTATTCAGACATCCATTAAGTATAGATTTAATAAATTAGTAAAAAAACTGCCAGAATTACTGGCAGTTTGGCACTCAATTAAGGTTGTTATCTACAATTTCGTTTACACACAACAAAGTTTAATAATAGAGCCTTAATTAACCAACTTTCACTTACTTCTATTTCTGCTACATAATCAGATAAAAATTCACTTGTATTACAATTACAAATGCTATGTAGCACTTGACCATTTCCTTTCATACCCTTTCGTGCTACATGTTTGCTCATTTAGTACAGGTGATTCACCTATTAGTCTAGGTGCTTTACTATATTTATTTATAAACACTTATCATTCTGCATCATCGGGAGGGGTAAGCTCATCCACTTGAATTTCAAGCAAACCCGCTACATCCTTTAAAAAGCTTTCCGTAGGCAGACGACTTCCTCTTTCTATTTCTCCTAATATCGATACAGAAACCTTTAAATTTTTTGCTAACTCTTCTTGGGTATAACCTTTTAATTTTCGAAAAGCGCGAATGCGTCTTCCCCATTTATCTGTTTCCATAAGCGAACTCCTTCTTTATCAGGTATTCCGTTAAGAATTTCATTTAAAGGGGTTTTCAAGGTCGGTAACTGTACTACCGGATCTATTTCCAACAACGGCACCAGCACAAATGCTCTTTCATGCATTCTTGGGTGTGGGATAATTAGTTTCTCTGATTTTATATTTTCGTTATTAAATAATAAAATGTCAAGGTCTACCGTTCTTGGTCCCCACCTAAATTTCCTAATTCTCCCTAATTCTTTTTCCGTCAGGAGGCATACTTCAAGCAGTTGTTCCGCAGAAAATGATGTTTGCACCTTTACAACCATATTCAAAAAATTACCTTGTTCCGTATATCCAACAGGGTCCGTTTCATATATGGAAGATGCCTTGCTAAGTTCAATTTCAGGGTAAGATACTAACATTTTTAGTGCATCTTTCAAAAACTCTTCACGATTCCCTAGATTTGAACCTAATGATAGATATGCAGTATTGATCATCTTGTTTTACTCCTTGTAATTTCGACCGCCACTGATTGGTAATGTCCTGGGATAGGAGGGTCGGGTTTTATGACTTTGACTGTTGTCTGGACAATGAAAGGATGATAGTCTAAAATCGAAGTAGCTATCTTATCTGCAACAGCCTCTAATAATCGATAAGGTCTACCCTCTACTATATCTTTACAAATGTTATACACTTCTGCATAGCTTACAGTATCATTCAAATCATCACTCTTACCCGCTTTAGATAAATCAAGTTCAAGTACTAATGATACACGGAATCTTTGACCTAAACGATTTTCCTCTGATAAAACCCCATGATATCCATAAAATTCTAGTTCATTTAAATAAATTTTATCCATTATACTCTCCCTTGCCAACTAGGACATCCATCATTTTAGCCATTCTGCTCATTTCCTTTACATCATGTACTCTAATAAGCTGACATCCCTTTTCTATGCCAAAGCAAATGGTTGCACCTGTTCCTTCCAGTCTTTCTCCTACAGGGAGATCTAAGATTTGCCCAATCATTGTTTTTCTCGACGTAGCTAAAAGAACCGGGTAACCTAATCCAACGAGCTTGTCCAAGTTTTTCATCATCTCAATATTCTCTTTTACATCTTTAGCAAATCCAATCCCTGGGTCTAAAATGATATTTTCATCTTTCACTCCCGCTTTTTTTGCTATGGATATACTTTCATAAATATCTTGTAAAACGTCTCGAATAAAATTTGTATAATTTCTATTCTCTCGATTATGCATTAATATGATTGGGACATCATGTTCAGCGGCGACATTAGCAATCTCAGGATCTTTTTTAGCTCCCCAAACATCGTTAATGATGTGCGCTCCCGCTTCTAATGCACTCTTTGCTGTTTCTGCTTTATATGTATCAATAGAAATAGGAATAGATATTTCTTTGGATAGTTCTGAAATTACTGGGACAATTCTTGAGATTTCTTCCTTTGTATTGATAGGTTCATGTCCCGGACGAGTAGACTCTCCCCCTATATCGATAATATCTGCGCCGTCCCGAACCATTTCCTTAGCATGTATTAAAGCTTTTTTATTATCGTTAAATTTTCCGCCATCGGAAAAGGAATCTGGAGTCACATTTAAAATTCCCATAATCAAAGTTCTATGTTGATACTCTAATCGATGTGGCCCACATTGAATTACCTGACTCATTCTTTAAACTCCTTTCAGCCATAACTAACTATAGTCTAAACCTTTTAGAAGCTAATCTACAACCCCCATTGATTTAATTAAAATAAAAGAACCACCGACTAGAAACTAAAATTAGACACTTCGGTAATAAATAATCCGCAAAACAAGATTCAGGAACATATGTTTCCTTTTTGAGAAACAAAAAAGGCAATCGGATGAACCAATTGCCTTTTCATTCTAATATTAATCCTCAAATTGATATAATGCAGTACTTAAGTAGCGTTCACCATTATCCGGAATAATTGCTAGAACCTTTTTACCCTTTCCAAGTTCTTTTGCAACTTTTAATGCTGCGTGAATGGCGGCACCACCTGAAATTCCGCCAAGAATTCCTTCGAGTTTTGCTACCGTCCTGGATGCTTCAAAAGCCTCTTCTGTTTGTACGTGAATAATTTCATCATATATTTCTCGGTCTAACGTATCTGGAACAAAGTTTGCTCCCAATCCTTGAAGCTTATGAGGTCCTGGTTTCCCCCCTGCTAATATAGGAGAGTCTGCAGGCTCAACTGCATATATTTTAATATCCGGGTATTTTTCCTTTAGAACTTTTCCTGCTCCACTTATTGTTCCACCTGTTCCAATTCCGGCTACAAACGCATCCAATTGGTCACCCATTTGCTCAACAATTTCCTTTCCTGTTGTCAAACGATGGATTTCTGGATTGGCCTCATTTTGGAATTGCTGAGGCATAAAATATCCGTTCTCTTTGACAAGTTCCTCTGCCTTATTGACCGCTCCTCTCATTCCTTCAGCACCAGGTGTTAAAACAAGTTGAGCACCATAAGCACGAAGTAGATTTCTACGTTCTAAACTCATCGTATCTGGCATGACAAGAACCGCATTATAACCTTTTGCTGCTGCTACCATTGCTAATCCAATACCTGTATTTCCGCTGGTTGGTTCTACAATTGTATCACCAGGATTGATTTTTCCTGCCTTTTCAGCAGCTTCAATCATCGCTAAAGCAATTCGGTCTTTCACACTGCTTCCTGGGTTCATATATTCCAGTTTAAGATATAGGTCCGCATCATTTTCCCCAGTCAAGCGACTTACTTTCACTACAGGTGTTTCTCCAATTAATTCCGTTACGGATTGTACATTTCGCGCCACGACATTCACCCCAAAATCCGAGTATTTTTATTGGTTTAATAACTAAAAATTAACATTTGTCTAAATAAAAGTCAACGAAAAAGCATCGACATATTTCAGCTACAATTATGTTACCCAAATCTGCTATTCGACTACTTAAATAAAAAAACAATATATGGAAATTGTTGTAAAGAACTTGCATAGGAACAAAAAAAAGACACAAGTTGTAAACCTTGTGCCTTTTATTTATCCTCTCCATAAAACCATTTTACGTGATTTTCCTTCCAAAATGATTCCGGGGTTACATTATTCTCTATAGAGCTTAAAGCAACTTGCCTTCTAATTTGGTCCTTCACTTCATTATAAGAATAGACTTTTTCGTTTATTCGATCTGTTAATTGAACAACTGCAAAATGCCCCTTATATGGAATTGGGTTACTGTATTGATCTATTTTAAGATTCGCAATGGCTTGTAAAAAATTTGAGGGATACTCCTTAGAATCCTTCGAAATATAGCCAATGTTTCCTCCCTGAGGACTAGAGGCAGAATCAATGGAAGTTTCCATTGCTAAGGCATCAAAACTCGAACCATTATTCAGTGCTTCGATAATTTGCTCAGCTTCGTTTTTAGTTTTCACCTCAATTAGGGAAACCTTATAGAACGTTGGAATATCATAAAAATATTCATGATCCTGATAGTACTTTTTTAACTGTTCCTCCGTAACCTTTACATCTTTCGTAATCAATTTTTCAAAAAGTAAATTTGTTTTTATCTCTTTTCTTAACAAATCATTATTTTCGAATTGATCATTTGAATCTTGCATAGATTTAGTCATCAATATTTCCCGATTCAATTCTTTGTTGGTTACTGTTATTCCATATTTTTTTGCCATTTTTTCTATCAGTTTTTGATCGATTAAATTCCGCAGTATATCCTTTCCGCCTTGCTGCTCCATCGCCAATAGCCAGTCTTGCCTGGTAATTTTTTCGTTGCCAATACTTGCAACTGTTTCGTTTAAGCTATTGTTTGCATAGACATTTTGGTTTTCCCTAAAGGTAAAAAAGAAGATGGTACAAATATTAAGTAAGACTAATCCACCAATAATGTACAATAACTGCTTCTTCCCCAAGCTTCTCTCTCCTTATTTCGCTTCTTCGGCTAATTCTTCAAGTTCTTCTTTAGAAAAAAGATATTTCGAATTACAAAAATGACATTGTGTTTCAGCTTGCCCATCTTCATGAATTATATCTTCAATTTCTGTTTTCCCCAAGCTGATTATAGCAGCAGCAAATCTTTCCTTAGAACAATTACATTTAAACTGGATTGGCATTTTTTCAAGTACTTTTACGTTTCCTTCACCCAATAAACTGTTTAAGATTTCTTCCGGACTTAAACCTTGTTGAATCAATTTCGAGATAGGCGGGCTAGCTTGAATTCTCTTTTCAATATCATCTATTACTTCCTCATTTGTACCTGGAAGCAACTGAATAATAAAGCCTCCAGCAGCTAAAATACTGTTATCAGGATTCACTAATACACCTACACCAACAGAGGACGGTACCTGTTCAGAAGTAGCGAAATAATAAGTGAAGTCTTCACCTAATTCACCAGAGACAATTGGCACTTGACCTGAAAAATGCTCACGCAACCCTAGATCTTTTACGACTGTTAGTGTTCCTTCTGTTCCTACTGCACGGCGAACATCTAATTTGCCATGTTCATTTAAATCAAAATGGGTATGTGGATTGGTAACATACCCACGCACATCCCCTTTAGCATTACTATCAACAATGATTACGCCGATAGGTCCGTGACCTTCAATCTTAATAGTTAATTTTTCTTCCCCTTTTAACATTGCTCCCATCATTACACCAGCCGTCATGGCACGTCCCAACGCGGCAGATGCTGTTGGCCATGTATAATGGCGTCGTTGCGCCTCACCTACTGTATCAGTGCTCTTCGCAGCATATGCGCGCACTTGTCCGTTATAAGCTAAAGCTTTAATTAAATAATCTCCCAATCGAAAAGCCTCCTTCTACTCACTTGTATTCCTTTTATATATGAGACTTAATCCTTTTAAAGTCAAGAAAGGATCCACAATATCAATTAATTTTGATTCACTTGCTATTAGACTGGAATGACCTCCTGTCGCTATAACAATCGGTTCTTTTTTACTCTTTGCTTTCATCCTGGAAACAATACCTTCAACTTGACCAACATATCCATATACAATTCCAGCCTGCATCGCAGCAACCGTATTTTTCCCTACAATCCCTTCTGGTCGGGCAATTTCTATACGCGGCAATTTCGATGCCCTTGAATATAAAGCTTCTGCAGAAATGCCGATACCAGGCGCGATAGCTCCACCTAAATACTGTCCTTCTTCGTTTATAAAGCAATAAGTCGTAGCCGTTCCAAAATCCACTATAATGAGCGGGCTTCCATATTCATGTATTCCGGCAACCGCATTGACAATTCTATCTGCCCCAACTTCTTTAGGGTTATCATATTTAATGTCCAATCCAGTTTTCACACCTGGACCGACGATTAGAGGTTTAACATTAAAGTATTTATTACACATACGTTCTAGAGCATAGTTAATAGGAGGCACAACAGAGGAAATAATGACACCATTGATATCCTTAAAATGAATTCCTACATGTTGAAAAAGGGAATTTATAATCATTGCATATTCATCTTCAGATTTAAAGCGATCTGTTTCAATCCTCCAATGATGTTTCATTTTATCATCATCATAAATCCCGAGGACAATATTGGTATTCCCTACGTCTAAAACAAATAACATACTATCACCACTTTAATTAGTCTAATTGCATGCCAACATCATACCATATTTCCATCCTAAAATAGGAACGGTTTTATCTTAAAAAATTATATATTCCTGTTTTATTGCCCTGTGAAGTAGAAATCCATATTCTTAAATGAAAATTGTTGTAAAAATAAAAGGGACATCGGATTTTAGATGTCCCCTTTAATCTTACCTTATTCTTTTGGCTCATCAGAATCTTCTCGGCTATTTGTATTGGTTGGACCTAACTTTTCCGGCCTAGAAGGTTCATCTTGTTTCTCTGTCATTTCTTCTGATTTCTTTTGAATGTTGACTCTTAATGAATCACTATCCACATCCACTTTTTTGCTTTCTAAATATGCTGCAGAACTGCGATCCGGCAATGTACCATTTTCATATAATGAACGGATTTGTTCCGCATCCAATGTTTCCACCTTTAACAATGTTTGAGCGATAATTTCCAGCTTATCGCGATTTTCGGTAAGAATCTTTTTAGCTCGGTCATAGCACTCTTTAATAATGCTTTGGATTTCCCTGTCAATTTCAAAAGCAATTTCATCTGAATAGTTTTGTTCATTATTCAAATCTCTTCCTAAAAAGACCTGACCGCCTTGTGATTGACCAAACTGTAATGGTCCAAGCTTGTCACTCATACCAAATTCAGTTACCATTTTCCGAGCTATATTCGTTGCACGTTGGAAATCGTTTGAAGCCCCTGTTGATACTTCGCCGAATGTTATTTCCTCAGCAACACGGCCACCTAATAAGCCAGTTATCTTATCAAGCAATTCTGGCTTTGTCATAAAATAACGGTCTTCCTTCGGTAGCATCACGGCATATCCGCCCGCCTGTCCGCGTGGTACAATTGTTACTTTATGAACCATTTCAGCCTCATCTAAAACTAAGCCGATAACGGTATGACCACCTTCATGATAAGCAACAATATTTCGTTCCTTTTTAGATATAACTCGGCTCTTCTTCGCCGGCCCAGCAATAACACGATCTGTTGCCTCATCGACATCTTCCATATCGATTTTTTTCTTATCTTGTCTTGCTGCAACTAGTGCAGCCTCATTTAGTAGGTTTTCAAGATCTGCGCCTGAAAAACCAGGTGTTCTTGCAGCAATTGCTTTTAAATCTACTGTTGGATCTAGAGGCTTATTACGTGCATGAACTCTTAAGACAGCTTCACGTCCATTAACATCAGGACGGTCAACAGTAATTTGTCTGTCAAAACGACCCGGACGAAGTAATGCAGGGTCTAAAATATCTGGGCGGTTTGTTGCTGCAATAATAATAATTCCTTCATTAGCGCCAAATCCATCCATTTCAACAAGCAATTGGTTTAATGTTTGTTCACGTTCATCATGTCCACCGCCTAATCCGGCACCACGCTGACGACCAACTGCATCAATTTCATCAATAAATATAATACATGGAGCATTTTTCTTCGCATTTTCAAATAAATCACGAACACGGGAAGCACCGACACCGACAAACATTTCAACAAAGTCAGAACCACTTATAGAGAAAAATGGCACTCCCGCTTCGCCAGCAACTGCACGAGCTAGTAATGTTTTACCAGTACCAGGAGGTCCTACAAGAAGTACCCCTTTAGGAATTCTTGCTCCAAGCTCCGCAAATTTCCTAGGGTCTTTCAAGAACTCTACCACTTCCACAAGTTCTTGTTTTTCTTCATCCGCACCAGCTACATCACGGAAGCGGACTTTTTTCTTGTCATCGTTGTAAAGCTTTGCTTTGCTTTTCCCAAAATTCATCACACGGCCACCGCCGCCTTGAGCCTGGTTAAGCAAGAAGAAGAAGAGAATAAAAATGATGACAAACGGAATTATTGAGGTGAAAAAAGATACCCAACCGCTTGTTTCTTTTGCCATCATTACATCAACTTTTGTATTTGCAGCCGCTTTATCAATACGATCAAGCGCTGCCTGACTATTCATTACGTATGTAAGGAATTGTTCTTTGTTATTGAGTTCTCCTCTAACTTCATATACACCTCTTTCAGGCTGCATAGAGAAGTTTTTGACTTCCCCCTTATCTAAGGAAGAAACAAATTGGTCATATGATATATTCTTCGTAGGCTCATTGTTATTGTTAAAGTAACTTACGATACCAATAAGAACGAGGAATAATAATACATAAAAGATTGTATTTCTAAATATTCTGCTCATTCCTTACCTCCTCCCACGTTCAGAAAACTATAATAAATAGTATCATAGAGAATCTTGCAATTTCAACCATTTGCACTTGCGATTACGGCTTTTTTGAAAGCATTTTCCAAACGACTATATTGTTATTGTAAACTTATTCACCTTTACTATACACTTCTGGCTTCAATACCCCGATATAAGGAAGATTTCGATACCTTTCAGCGTAATCTAATCCATAACCGACCACAAAAGCATCAGGAACGATGAAGCCCACATAATCAGCCTCTATATCAGCCTTTCGACCGGTTGGTTTATCCAGCAAGGTAACAATTTTAATGGATTTTGCCTTTCGGTAACGGAACAGCTCCACTAAATAGCTTAAAGTCAGACCACTGTCAATGATATCTTCAATAATAAGAATATCTCTTCCTTCCACTGAGGTGTCCAAATCTTTCAGTATCTTGACCTCCCCAGAAGAAACAGTAGATCTTCCATAGCTTGATACATCCATGAAATCCATTTCCAAATAAGTGTCGATTTGTTTCACTAAATCAGCCATAAACAATGTTGCTCCTTTTAATACCCCTATGGCTAATGGAAAACGACCGTCATATTCTTTTGTCAGTTGTGCTGCTAATTCTTTTGTCTTTTTTTGTAATTCTTCTTCTGAAATTAATACTTTTTCAATGTCTTGTTTCATTAACTTGGTTGCCCCCTAGAAGATGTTTGTTTGCAGTATTGTAAAATATAATATGCTTCATTAGGCACGGGCGGCTTGTCGTAACATGATTTCTTCAAACCAGGAATCCACAAAATAATTCCTTCTTGATCTGTTACAATGGGCCATATCTCCCTTTCATCTATCGGAACTTTTTCGTCAATAAATATATCCTTCACTTTTTTTGTTCCATTTAATCCTTTTACTTTCATTCGGTCACCATTCCGTTTTGTTCGAACGATGACTGGAAATGTAATATCGTTTGAATGTATACAAATGATATTATTCCCTTCGTTCAATGTAGGATGCTCCCCCTTAAACATTTCAATCATGTATCCATTTGGAAGAATTACTTGAGCTCCGTCCTCTAGCATAAACTCATATGCAGAAGATAATTCTTCCACCGCAAAGGAAAAGCGGCAACTTTCGTAGGAACGGATTACCTTTAAACCTAAAGGTAAATCTAGTTTTCCAGAAGGTTGATGGGGATTAGACACTAAATTAAGAACAGCATCAATATGAACGGATAGAAAAGTGCCAGGATTTTCTTTATAGAGATAGTTTAATATTAGTTGAATCCCTCTCCTTTGTAAAGGCAAAGGCATTGCAGAAAAGGAGTTAATGTTAATGGTGATTTCACCATCTGTTTTATTCCATACTTTATTCATTTTTTTCTCCGTTAATTCCTGCAAAAATGATTCATCCTCCAATAAGTCCTCGCTAAAACGCTGAAAATGCTCATGAACATGACTATTTTCCTTTTTTAAAAATGGAAGAATATCCATTCGAAAGCGATTTCTAGTATAATCAACAGATTGGTTGGTAGGGTCAATCCGTGGAGTTAATTGGTAATAATGGCAATACTCTTCTATTTCTCTTTTTGTAACGCAAAGAAGGGGTCTTATTAATTCTCCATATGCAACTTTTCTGCGCAGTGGAATTCCAGCGCGTCCTTTCCCTGAACTGCCGCGCGTTAATCTCATCAATATCGTCTCTATTTGGTCATCCCCATGATGGCCAAGTACAAGCTTATTTAAGCCTAATTGTTCCATGGTATCATCGTAAAATTGATAGCGATATTTTCTTGCTGTCTCTTCAAAACCATTTCCTTCCCTATGAACCTTTTCCTCAATATTGATTCTTTTAACTGCGATATTAATGCCAAGGTTATGACAAAATTCCTCTACAAATAACAAATCCTCGTAGGACTCTCGGCCACGCAGCATATGATCAACATGTGCAACTGTCAAGGAAACGGAGAAATAGTCCTTCCTTTGATATAAATAATGGACTAGAGCCAGTGAGTCTGGCCCTCCGGATACTCCAATTAAAAGGGAATCTCCTTTTTCCAGCAGCCGATGATTTTTAATAAATTCAGTAACTTTTGCTTCAAATGACAGCATATGTATTCTTTCCTTCAATTAATAAAATATCATATGAATATAGTACCAAAATAACGATATAGCTTTCACTTCAAATTTGAAGTTTTAATGAAAAAGGGAGACCTCATGTCCCCTTTCTACATTAAATGGTCATATACATATAAAATATATAGAAATGATATGACCAAAATAATCATGATTGTTTCTAAAAAAGAGGTAAATTTGCTTTGTCTTCTTCGTTTCACCCGTGAAGCGGAGCCAGTCTTTTTTGGTTTAGTTGATATCCCTTTCACCGAAGAAGAACTATCTGGATTACCAACTGAACCATGAGAAATATTTTTTAATAAATCCTTCCTCATTTCTAATGCATTACTATATTTCCCATTTATAGCCTTCCATAATATTTCACGATGCTCTGCTAATTCGGGTTTTGCTTGAATTGCCTTTTTTAGCTGTATAAAGCCATCTCCCTGTTTTTGGAATCTTTTAGGATAAGCTAAATTAATCATTACCATTGCTGCGGCAAACAAGTCATAACTTGGCTCTGCTTTTCTGGAACCAGCTCCCCAATAACCTCTATCGAAAAACTCCGTATACTCCTTAATAGCCCTTCCTATCATCGTTGTTCCACCTACATCAATACAACGAATCCGAGTAGGAGGACCTGTTACTATTAAGTTCTCTGGTTTTAAATCTCCAAATACCCAGCCTTCTTGATGAAGACGATCTAAATCACTTAAAAGCTGCAAAATTAATACATCCGACCACCCACTGCCTTTTTTTTGCACGAAGGTTAAAAGATCAGGTCCATGAATATATTCCATGACATAGAAGGGAATCCTGTTATTTTGTGTTTCCCAATCATCGATTTCTAGTAAAGAAGGTCCGAGGGTGCTCCCTGGGACCTTTGAAAAAGACTTTAAAACATTTACCTCCGAGGTTATGGACATGGCATTATCACTCATTTTCAGTGCTACATACCCTTGTTTGCTTTCTGCTAAATATACCATTCCATTGGCACCATAACCTAGCTCATGAATAAGTGTATAGTAATTCTTATTCCATTTACCATTAATGACAGTTCCGGGTCGAAATTTATATTGACTCTTCAAAGTATTGTTCATCATCACGTGATAACAAACCCCTTAAAGAACGTTTTTTATTGAAATATGCAATTGCCTCTTTAATAGCAGGAGCAGTTGGTGTAATGCCGCCTACGCTAAGTTTCGAAAAAATCGAAGTAAGTGATTCTAATCTTGGTGTCCAATCTAGCAATTTTTCAACATCTTTCCTTTTCCCGGGAAATACAAAAACTGAAAATTGATTATTTCCCATTCTCGCATTTAAGCTTAAAGATAGATCAAGCAAGGCCTCTTTTACAGTTGGCAGCTTATGCTTCATACTTGCACTTGTATCGACAAGAATCAACACGTCCAAGTCTACCGTTTCACCAAGCTCGTCCACCACCTCCATTACCTCTCCTCTTTGATCAGGCGGGAGTTCTTCCATAGATGTATTTCGTCCTAATATATGTTTTAATTCACGATTCACCACACCTTGTAAGGTTTGTGTCATCGCTTTTCTCGTCACCATCTGAACCGTTTGCGATAAACTTTGAGCATATACAATTTGACTGATACCTCCACCTGACATGGATATCCCTTCAATTTCCTGCATGCCTTTCTCATCAATCACATCATTTTCCATAACTCCAATAACATTAATCGTAATTCCCTGTTCTTTTGCCAAGGCAGCCATTGCTACTGGATCGCCACCCTGATTTGAACATCCGTCTGTAATCAATAATATTTGCTTTAAAGTTCCTGTTTTCAAAGAATTTCCCCTCCAAAAGGTCGTTATTATGGGATGAAAAGAAATTTAGTTACTACCATCATCGACGATTTGAAGGGGTTTTATACTTTTTATGTTTACTATTTTTTTAGTTTCAACAAGTATTCTTCTATGATATTAATGCCTTGCGTTTGCTAACTGGAATAGCCGCCCATTTTGGGGTATTGTGTTCAATTTTTGCTACAACTATTGTCATATCATCTTCGATTACTCCAGATCTTGTCCGAATAACCTCCTCCATGATTAAATCAGCTATTTCCTGTGGATCTTCGGTTTGCAGTTCTTTTATTTTACGCTTCATCCATAAATCATAATTCTCTACATGCTTCGGTCCTTCAAATATTCCATCACTCATCATCACAAGAAGATCTCCCGCCTTAAGCTGGTCAGAGACCACATCTACATCAAACTCTTGAATAATCCCCATAGGCAAATTACTAGATTCAACTTTCAATACTTTATTGCCTCTCTTAATAAAACTTGGAGTTGATCCTATCTTTAAAAACTTCACACTGGCATCTTGTAAATCAATCATTGCCAAATCAAGCGTTGAGAAGATTTCATCTGTTGTCCTTAAGGAAAGAATAGAATTGACAGATTTAATAGCTACTTTCTCTTCAATTCCAGATTGTAGAATCTTTTGCAGTAATTTGAGTGTTTCATTACTCTCATGGTGTGCCCTTTCTCCATTTCCCATTCCATCGCTGATAGCAATTGCATATTTTCTTGCCCCAAGTTCTATCATGGAATAGCTATCTCCAGAAATGAAGCCTCCACCTTTTGCCGCATGAGCAACACCAGTTTTTACAACATACGATTTATCAGACCTAAAGGTTACATAAGTATATCCATTAGGATATGCCACGTATTCTGCTTTTTTAACAATAATAGTTTCTCCTAAAATATCAGATAGCAAAGGTGCAATAATCTTTTCACATTCCCCATGGCTATTATTTGTCGGAATCGTCATATCGATATCAATATTTCCTTCTTCCAGACAATATATTTCGACTTGCTCAATTTCTAAACCAAAATCTTGCAAAGCATCTAAAATCATTTCCTCTTGCTTTTGGTGATTCTCTCTTTCTCTTTTAATTTCATTAGCAAAATCGCCCATTACTTCGGAAACACCCAATAATTGTTCCGCGACTAGCTTTCGGCTTTCCTTAACCTGTTTTCTTAACTTTTGATTAGCATAATAAAATGTTAACTCTTGGTAAATAGCACCTTCTACTTTCTTTGCTCTTACACAATGCGTTTCTAACTCACGATGGGTTCGTTGCGGCAACACACCTTCACCATGATCATAATCATCCATCACTTTTTTCATCAAATCATAAGTTTTATCAAAGTTCTTTGCCCAGCATTGTTCTTTTTTAAAACAGGACTGACAAGTTTTTTCTGTCACATTGCTTAAGAAAAAATCGAGTTCCTGATCCTCCTGTTCCCCATCCCTCCATTGATCGTATTGTGAAAAACTATTGGAAAGTGCTTGAAACACAGAGGAGAATTGTTCTACTCGATGAACTGTGATGTCCCTGATTTTCCTCATATATTGTTGTTGTTCCATAGCGAATTCTGATGTTCCAGGTATATGTTTTGCCATTTTAGAGGTTAATTGCTGCGGTGTTATTAATAGCAGCAAGATGGCAATACTTGATTCATATATATTTTGTATCAAAGGTGTTTGGGAATCCCCATACATTCCAATTAACACCGTGGCGATTAATAAACCAATGGAAGTTCCGATTCTCCTTCCTTCCTTTAACAAGCCCCCTAGTAATCCTGAGAAGGCAAGTAAACTCATTTGATAGAAACTAGATACATTGGCTAAGCTGAAGATTAAACCCGTTACGACCCCTACTGTTGAACCAACCGTTGCACCTCCTACAAATGCGAAGAGAAGGACCAAGTATCTCGATAAGATATGCTCTACAGATAGGTTATAGATGGACCAACCAATGGTTCCTGTAAGAACGGATGCCAACATAATTATTAGGCTGACAACCTCTTCCGTCTTATAACTCTTTTTTCTTTTTTTAAGTGATAAAAGTGGAATGCTCTGCATAAATATGAGAGTGAGGATAAATGTTAAACTTGCCTCTACACCGGCCATCATACCATCGTATAACGTTATCGTTTCACGATTTTGTATATAGAGAAAGACACATCTTGCCGCAAAAGAGGTAAAAAACACATAGTAAGGCAGTGCCTTGATTTCATCACGCTGAAATCTGGCAAGCAGTCGAAAAGCGACTAAAAAAATGACAGCACACGAAAAAGTAAAAGCAGTATTGGCAATGGATAAGGTAAAGGCACCTACCAGTAGCCCGAGTAAAACTAATGGTGCTTTTTTTCGCCTCATCATATACACAGAAACAAAGAATGGTAATGCAAATGGAGATAGGTGAGATAATATTAGGGCCCTGCCCAGTAAAAAACCGATGAGAATGAGAGCTACACCTTTCTGGAGAAAGAATTGGTCTAGCTTTACTTGAAGACTCGTTAATCTTTTGGAAACTTCGAGCTTTGTTTCCTCTAAGTTACTCCCCTGATCTATAAAGCTATGTTCCGCCTTTTCCATTTTATATACACTCCTTTGGCGTTAGTAGTTGCAAACCATTATATATTGGACAAGTCTAGAAGTTTGTCAAAATTGAGAAGTGAGTTGAAAGAAAAGTTCGACTTCTTTCAGCGAAAAGACGGATGGTCTTCCATGATTCTCGGCAAATAATGTGATGATCCACAGAAAATCTTTATCCTTTTTGCATATTAGGTATGTATACTATTAGTATTAAAGCCATTCGACAGTATTTTAAAAACAATTTTATTCCCTTTTAATAAAAAAAGCGAAAAGTATATTGACAAAAAAATATTCCATATGTAATATAGAACTTGTGCTTTTGAAATATCTTTTAAATATGGCGGCGTAGCTCAGCTGGCTAGAGCGTACGGTTCATACCCGTGAGGTCGTGGGTTCGATCCCCTCCGCCGCTACCAATTTCATATTGGCCCGTTGGTCAAGCGGTTAAGACACCGCCCTTTCACGGCGGTAACACGGGTTCGAATCCCGTACGGGTCATCAAAAAAAAGCGAAAGCGCCTTGCTCTTCCGATAGGCCGAGCTGGACAAGGATAAATGGTTAGCAGAGATGCTAGCCATTTTTTTATTTTACAAGCAAAAAAGGACATTCCTCTTAACAAGAAGAATGTCCTTTTTATTTATGAAGGTTCCCTTCACCTGCTATATGTTAATAGACAGCAAGTTAGCCTCGTCTAGCACCAC
>Ga0224735_1033_pt1 | contig 17590 bp, 34 predicted proteins | sample IA12soil_MG_GH6A_2_FD_161635 | JGI IMG/M metagenome (GOLD analysis project Ga0224735, IMG submission 161635) | Enriched cells from agricultural soil in Iowa, United States - IA12soil_MG_GH6A(+) | ecosystem: Environmental > Terrestrial > Soil > Agricultural land | place: USA: Iowa | collected... | reverse complement strand
CGCCAATATGTGTTTAGGCTAGGCGGGTACGGCAGCGTTAGCCGGTATTCCCTCATAGTTTTAGCTTTCCCTCTGCAATCAGCGCGGCCTGAGTTCGTATTACGCCCTCAAGGTGTGCCATGTGAGCCTCTCCGGCGTCTGTGCGCCTTGTCCTGCGGTCTATTTCATCGTGACATGCAGAGCATGCCCAAGCGCCGAATAGGTCGTTAGGCTTCATCCCTACGCCGCATAATCCAGCCATTCGATAATGAGCCAGCACTACCGTCTCACTGTTGCCGTTGCATATGCCGGGCAACCGCACTTGGCATTCTCGGCCTTGAGCTTCTTTCCGAAGGTTAGCCATGTCTATTCCTCGCTCGCACTCTCAGCCAACGCACATCGTGCAGGTGGGCGCTGTAGTTGAAAGTTACTGTTGATATGGGTTGGGGTTTACTGCGTGGAGTGGATTTGTTGAAGATTAAATTGTCTATCGCTATTTGTGTCGGACTTCGCTGTCGCTTCATCTGTACCTCATATCTCAAATGCCATCTGAACGCTAAACCGATCTTTCTCGGGGCAATAATTCAGAGAGGATGCGGAGTTAAAAGCCTCTATCCGCTCAACAAGTACTGCTGCACGTGTTTCTTTGGATGCAGGGGCATAAGCGCTTTTGTTCCATGCCTTATCTATTCCAATATTTCTTGCAACGTTTGTGCTATCAGCTGATGAAAGTGGGATGTGTTGAAAGATAGTTTTGTTGAGCATTCGCAAGCCGTGTAACTTGCAAATTGGGTATCCATTCTCATCAACAACACTCTTCAGTAGATCACGTAGCTTCATTACACACTTACGTGGTTTCTTTGCGTCGTACTCCCCCATGCTTCCGATTGCAACTCTTGGGTATTCGTGACAAAGGCGGATAAACCGTTCGTCAGGCTCATTCATGTGCCAGACAGGAACACCGACAACCTTTCCGTGTGGCCACTGTTCGATTAGGGCATCGTTCTCTTCTGCTGAACCTCCAATTACGTCGGGGATAACAGCAAACGAAAAGCGAGGATGATTCATCCACCGCGCAACGAATTCGTAATAGTCATCCCATGTTTCGCGGGGTGTTTTTGATTTATCCCAAAAAGTGAATGCGCCGTTATCTAGCGCGAATGACTGAGTTATCTCGCTGGCAAGCTTGAGTTGCCCCGGATTTGCAAAGCTAATAAACGCGTGCCTACCTTTCCATGCTTTGAGTGCGCATGTGTCGGGGGTGATAGGTCCGCCGTGATAATGAATCATCTCCACCTACCTGTAGTCATACCAAATGTAGAAATGGAAGAACCAGAATCCGAAGCATGGTATCGGGCCATCATGCCAATCCAGCTTATAGCCGAAGTATCTGGTCTGTTTTGGTAATGTATTGCACATTAGGATGCTTTCTTTGCTGATTCTGAATTGCATTACGCTGCTCTCCCGTAGAAATCTCCGCTGTAACGCACATCACGAAGCTTTACCCCGTTGTTTACAGAGTAAGCCGTTGCATATTCGATAAGTGAACCCATGCGCTTCTTACCCATCTGAGCGGTGCTTTCTCGGATGTTCAGCCACTCCCCTTCAATGCCCTGAATCAGTGGCGACTCATTGGCGTTGTTTTCAACCATCCAGTGACCGGACACAAAAACGTTTTTCCATTGCCAGTCACGTAGCCACATATCGCCCAGACTTATCTGTTTGGATACGTCGCCGCATATGGCATGGAATTTATCGTTTTGAGGTAGGTTACGTGGCGCGTCGCCGATGGTTACTACTAGGGGGAATTTTTCGTCAGTGGGTAGTGAGTCTATGAAGTTTTTTAGGTTCTGCTTTATCGTTCCGTCCCGTAGGTAGAACGTTGTTCGTTTCAATGGTTACTCCTTTGGTATGCTGCATACCCATTGGTCTAATGCTTTTTCACATACAGCTCTGTGCTCATATACAGCGATAGCACCTTTAGCCATTATTTTTTGGTCTCTACTATCGGTAGGAAACGCAGCAGCGGCACCAGCGGCGAAGCCGATAATCATCATAATGATGGTTGCTATTGAAGACTTATCCATCACTCCCCCTTAACCTTGATGTCATTCTGTCGGTTAGAGCGGCAGAACGATGCAATAAAATTCATCTCGCAAATCATTGCCACACGCATTTCCGCAGTTAAGCGAAAGCCAAACTTATTTGACTTGCCGACTGACCGACGACGCTTGCGCAGCACTTTGCGTGTGTGAGCCTCCTGAACTTCAAACTGACGCTGTTTTGAGGCATAAACACCCTTTGCAGGTATTTTTCTAGCCTGTTTTTGATACGCGGTTAACAGGTCGTGTACGTCTGATGATTTAGCCATTCTTCTGCTCCCCTTCGATAATCTTGATGCCAGCGGCGCGGATGGATTCAATTACATCTTCCTTAAAATTGAATACACCATCTGACCAAACATATCTCTCGCCGCTATCGATTTGCTTCAGGCTTGGTAGCTCTACCTCCACCGCCTCGCGGCTTGCTTGCCACGCCTCCCATAATCTTTGTATCAGTTTCAGATGATATCTTTCTTTCTCGGGGCCAACCTTAAGCAGGATGTCTTCCATAGGTTCGCACGGATATTGACCGCTTACCCACGCTTCAAACTGTTCACGACTTGTCATCGCTTTTCTCCAGATCCGGTGCCTCATACAACTCTTTAATCACGGCGTCTTTGAATGCCCAGCTATTGGTGTTTGGCTTGTTGAATACAACTGTTGGCAAACCAAATTTATGCTCGATAGCCCACGCATACGGCTTACGCTTCTCTTGTGTCACATGTTGTGCTGTAGACTCTACTTCCACAGCTTTGCGGGATAGCCCCTCTCCATTCTCTGGCATTCTCTCCGAGCACTTGATCCAACCTTCACAGCTATCGACTTTTCTATACTCGTCCAGAGCGGTGGAGATGGTGCCTAGCGGATCGTCATCTTGTCCAATGATTTCATGGACACTCGCATCTGTTTCAACATCGAAAAAGTACTTAAGCGCTAAAACTATTTCTTCACGACTTGTCATGACTATCTCCTACCAGCTGCAACACGCTGTGTTTGTATTCGTTGAAATCATCCGCAGTGATACCTGGTACCATGCAGTCACCAAAAATAACCTCTCCATCATGGGTAAGAACAAAGCGGAACTGTTTGAAATACGAGACTGATATTTCTTTTGTTGGGCCGCCGTTTGGAACTGAGGAGGGGAATTCTGGAAAGTGTTTGATTAGGTATTCAATGGCATCCGTTCGCTCTATGGCCTCACGGTAGTTCATAAACATCAGAATCCACCTTGTATTGATAGCGCGGGTTCATCAACTCCTCGCAGCTCTTGTGTATCAGTTTCAAAGGCATCTGCTCGCCAAGAATCAACGCGATCAACCATTCCATCGTAGTGCGTCTCACATGATGTGAATCCGTGATACGTGAGGCCGTCGCCGTATTCGAGATGCTGGTGACACATGCAACACTTGCTCATTGCTGACCTCTGCGCGGTAGGTTTAGCTTTTTGCGAATATCTGCAATTTTCTGTAGCCCAGCTTCATTGCTGATCGGAATGTGTAGCTTTTCCAACTGAACAACTGGCTTTGGAATTTCTTCACCAGATTCAATCCTCCGCCCCATAATCACCAACTCCTCAGTGCAACTCTTGCGAAGCTCTGATTCCGACTGGTTCTTACCGCGCATCTGCGAATATAACTTTGTCACCATCCAGTACGCCGCGTTGCTAGGCCACGGATAGGACTCTGGTGACGAATACAATCCACGGTTAGCGCAGTATTCCATCACTAGGCCATACAGCTCCTCGCTACTTGGCAAGCCGTTAGCTTTCAGAACACCTTGTTTGCACCATGCGATAAATTGACCGGGTGAAGGCCAGAACGGAGACTCACTGGATCTGGCGTGTTGCATCCCTGCCGATAGCTGCTCTCTGGTTCGGATTCCATTCTCAGCGAATGCAGCAATCCACTGTTTTTTTGCCGCGTTCTCGTCTTCAGGTCTACGTAGGTTGGTTTGGCTTGCCGCTGGGAACACCTGTTTGAGTTGGCGAAACAGAGCGTCAACCAAGTTTTCAGCACCAGGATTCACTACCCCCTGCATTGCCTGTGTAGCTGGGTTGGACATTCTGGCCAGCGCCAAACCATCTCGGTTTGCGATAGCGCTCATCAGTCGATGTGTCATATGAAATCCTCCCATGACTCTCTGCTGTTCCAGTGTGGTACCGGATCAGCGCTTGGTCGTTGGCTTCGGTTTGGTTTGCCCATCTGGGCTGATAGGGTTCCCCATTTTTTCCGCAGAGCTGCTGGGGATAGGATATTTGAGCACCAGAACGAATCTCGGTTTGCCCAGAGGAATAACTCACAAATCTCTTTGTGCGTTCGGTTGTCTTGCTGTCTCATCAGTCGAACTACGTTTGCCCAGTCTGCCCAGTTAGGTTCTTTGGCTGAGGCATCAACCACGCAGACCTTCTCGTAAATCCAGCGACTAGCCCTGTCGTCTTCCTGAGTCCCCCACTTCGACCCAGTGGCTGAGTAAATAAACGCATCTGGATGAGATGAGAGAAACTTTGAAATGGGCTTGTCAGGTGATTCGAGAGAATCATCGGACGAAGGGTTTTTATTACTGTTCTTGTTCTTGTATTGGGTGTCTACCGTTTTCGGGAACCTTTTTCCTGATTCTGGGAAGGATTTTCCCGTTTTCGGGAGTTTTCTTCCCGTTTCCGGTTTATCTAAAATCCAGCCAGATAATTCAGTGTTTACCCCAACAAGTTTCATCATTCCCTGCTTCTGGCTAAAGATAATTTTCCTCTCTGCTAAAGCCCTGATAGCGTCCGATACATGCGTGTCGCTCAAACCTGTCAGCTCGGCGATTACGGTGTTCGTCACCCTGTCCTGTTTCTTATTCCATCCGTAGGTGAGCCAGATCACCGCCTCGAAACATTGCCATTCCCTACCTGACATTCTGAGGCGTGGTTTTAGCTGTTGAATCTCGTTGGCGACCTTTGTGTACCCATTGGACAGGTCAGCCATACGCCCCCCTGACTTATCTGGTATCAATACTTTTGCGTTAAAATCTACCTTTCTGACAACTCCCATCTCATTTCTCCGCAGTCAGCTCTGCTTCCTGTTGCGCCATCACGTATTGATATTCCGCGTTTTGGATCAGGAAACCCTCTCCCTCATGGAATACCATTGAGCAATACATGCCATTCATCTCAAAAACTCTCTCTGCTCCTATCCGAATCAAACGTTCAGCGATAGCGAGCCGGTCGCCAAAAACGTTCAATCCGGTATCCTCAATCAATTCAAAAATATTGAGGTCAGCGAGTCGCTCAAATGAGATGACGTCATAGTTCATTGCCATGTATTCAACTGGCTCATTAGCTCTGACTTGGCACGATTGCTCGCAAATCTCCTTGAGTTCTTTAAGTTCGATGCTAAAGAATTCTCTTGATGAATTAACCCGACAACCGCTAAGAGCTGCGTGAATTTCTCGTTCAGAAAATGATGGGTTATCGCAATGGAATGAGGCTTCAACTTTGAATGCAGAAGGAACTCCGGTAGAGGATGAGAGTTCTTTCGCTCTTATTGCTGGGCTATTTGTGGTCATTCCCACTTTATAGATTCCGGGCATATGCTCGTTGCTAAGGATATAAACCCATCCTCCAAGCCTGAAACCTTCAGGTATAGACATTTTTTTTACTTCAGTGGTTTGCAACTTGAGTTCTTCTAGGTGCATAATTACTCCTGTGAATTGATCCAGTACTAGAAAGTCATAGTGATCTGAGAGTCGTCGGCTGCCACCGGCGACTTTTTCTTTTGTGGCAATACCGATTCCACAGCCTGACGCGCTACCTCACGAATCAAACTGGTTTCCCATACCTTCTCTAGCAGTACGAACATCGTTGCCATGTCGCGGATATTGAGGCGGCTTACTTTCGATTCGTGCCACCCTGCTTGCTTTGCTAGCTCTCTGTTAGTCTTCTGCATCATCCGGCAGCGGAGTTCTGTCTCCACTTCGTTGATGCGCTTGCTATAACTTGCATGTTCCATTTGTGATACTTCCTTTGTTGAATAAATAGTTACACCACCGGTTAGGTGGTTGGGGTCTCCTATCCTGTTAGAGATAGGAACTGCTAAGGCTGTTAAAGAGCGGTGTTGCTTAAGCTGCGTTATCTTTCACTGATGCAAACACAAGGCTTTCTTTGGTAACTGGCTGGTACTTACCAATTTGTTTGGTGCCTTTCTCAATCGCATCGGCACGTTCAGGTGATGCTCTTCGCACGCCGTATGCGATCAGGTTCATATAGCCAACGGATGTGCCAACAAGTTGAGCAAGTTCCGCCCATTCATCCTTGTCAGCATCTTTCCGCCAGCGGAGTAAATCATTGCTCATATTTTTTACCTTCTTTATTAAAAGATAAATTAAGTTTATCTCAAAGATAAATTAATAACAACGCCATTTTATCAATTTGAATATTTATCAAATTGCTAATACGTGGGAAGATTTGGGAATGGAAACTAAAGACTTCAGACGCAACAACTTGCGCGCTCTTATGGATGCATATATTCATGAGGGAAAAACTAAAGCTCAGTTCGCAGACGCGATCGGACTGCCTGCATCTCAACTAAGCCAACTTGTAGGCGTTAACGCCACCAGAAACATTGGCGACATCATAGCAAGGCGAGTTGAATCAAATCTTGGGCTGCTTCGTGGATGGTTGGACGTTCCTAGAACTGAAGAAAGTTTGATCTCTGCTGGCAATTCAGAGGCTAACTCCAGCAAATCGCCAATTTTCAACTTGCAAAATCTCTCCACAAACTATACTGATCATCCATACAGATTAGAATTATTGGATGTGCGGCATAGCTGCGGAGGCGGCATTGTGAATAGTGAGTACCCTGACATAATCCAGTCTATTGAGGTTGACCCTGAGTATGCCAAGCGAATGTTTGGCGGACGCCCTGCTTCATCGCTTAAGCTCACCACGTCAACCGGCGATAGCATGATAGGTACGATTGATCCAGGCGAACTTGTTGTCATTGACGTCACAGTAAAAACTTTCCGTAGTGATGGCATTTATGCTTTCACATATGGCGAAGGTAGTCACATTAAGCGCCTGCAAATGCTCAAGGATCGCATCGTAGTCATAAGTGATAATCAAAAATATGACCGATGGGAGATAGACTCAAGTAACGAAAGTAACTTCCACATAGAGGGATTTGTTGTCGGTAAATGGCACATGGACTACTCCAGACTCGGATAAAAACTTAACTACCTCTAACTAAACCAGCCTTGTGCTGGTTTTTTTACGCCTATCAAAAATAAAGATAAATTATTTTATCTTTCAATTCATATGTTTATCAAAAAAACACAAATACCCGCCAAATAATTTATCATTTTGCTATTTACCATTCTTTATCTTTGAGATAAATTAACCACATCAACACGGCAGCACACCAGATCAGCGGAAGCCGCCAGCTCTTTAACAATTTGCGTAGTGTTCATCTCTAACAGGGTGAAACCAAAGTGAAGTTGGCTTTGGGGTGTGGTGAATGCGCAGGCTGATGCGCACCGAGATCGAAACGTAAGGCGCTATGCGCAGTGATAGATGGTATCTACGGGTTGTTCCGTACAAGGGCTGGTTAGTGCCATCCAGTAAGCCGGAATATTTCAGTACCGGTCACCACACCACCAAAGCTAACTAACGGAGGATTTATGACAAAGATTATCGTCCTGCCATCAAGCAACAACTCAAAAAATCGATATAGAGCAAGCAGAAAGGCTAAGCGAGAGTATCAACAATCAAATGATAGTCATGTTCGTCGTGCGGTATTTGAATTGCATGGCGGCCATCTGACAACAGTAAAAGCACTATCCCTACCGACACCGAGAGCTGCTAAAGATTTGGTAGAGGTAGAGCATAAGCAACATCGGGTTGTGTCCGGCGTCAACATTTCAGCGTTCGGGCGCCAGAAGATTCGCGGGAAGAGCATTCCCTTAATTTAGAGAGGTAGGTATGGAATTTGAAAAGCGCTGGATGGGGATCTTTCGCGAGGCTAAAAACGAATATCGCGAGAAGGCAATTCGCTTCAGAGAATGCGACACAATGCGTCGATGCTACGTCGAGTTGGCTTGGAAAAATAGAGCTAGTCAGTGTGAGTGCAAAATCAAAATGCTACAGGTCGCTAAGGCGGCCTTTTTTATTGCCTGAACAAGGGGTGTGAGATGAATACCGCAGATTTACGCAAGATTCTTGATGAACACAAAATTTGGATTGAGTCATTTAGAGAAAACGGATCACGTGCCAACCTGCGCGGTGCCAACCTGCGCGGTGCCAACCTGCGCGATGCCAACCTGTGCGATGCCAACCTGTGCGATGCCAACCTGTGCGATGCCGACCTGCGCGGTGCCAACCTGCGCGATGCCGACCTGCGCGGTGCCGACCTGCGCGGTGCCGACCTGTGCGGTGCCAACCTGCGCGGTGCCAACCTGCCAGATCACACGTTCGTAATCATGGGGCATAAATATCCAATCACTATAACCAACGGTGAATATGTCAGAGCAGGATGCCATAACCATACAGTTGAAGAGTGGCGCAAGTACAGCAAGCAGGAAATTGCTGATATGGATGGACGTTCAGCACTGCGCTTCTACCCTCAGCTATTAGACATCATTGATTTTTATCTTGGTAAGGGTGAGCGTCCAGATTGGCTTAAAGAGAAAAGTGAAGAATCTGAGGCCGCCTAGCGGTCTTTTTTATACCCAGAATGGAGATAGATATGAAGCACACACTAAAAGTTTATAAAGATTCCAAAGCATACCCTGATTACATGAAAGTCCGTTTTGATAAAACAAACACAGGTAAATCATTCCTGTTTGATGGTCACCGATGGGCTTATGAGCATAGTGCGTTCGATGATTCTGGCGATTACGACCTGCTCTATCGTTTCGACGATGAGCCATACCCAGAGGAAAAATCAAATTCTGTAGATGAATTAACTGCTCGCGACTACTTCGCTGCTGGGGCGATGGCATCCATTGTGCGCAGATATGACGGTCATTCATTTGGTGGTGGCTCAGAATCACCTCAGTACAAAGAATTAGCAAGAGATGCCTATTTCATTGCAGACGCAATGCTAAAAGCCCGTGGCGAGTAATGCACATCGCAGGTATTCACTGAGTATCTGCTGTGAGCAATCCCGCTCATAACCGGAGAATGACTGTTCTCTGGTTAGCTGACACGTTTTGCCCCTCTCGTTAGGGGCTTTTTTATACCCGCAATTCATCGCAAAGCGTAGGCGTTTTGCAATGAAACCAACAATCAAACAGGAGTAACCCATGCAAGAACTCAGCTTTGCAGGGTGCCCTCGCATGGGCACTCTTCGCGAATCACAACTAGACCGCATCGTTCGTATCGTCACTCAATTCTTCTCACCACTCTGGAGCAAATAACTATGACTGATTTCATGAGAGAACCACGCCGGATCCAAGCGGTGAGAGCTTGTCGATTTCTGCGCTGGGTTAAACGACTTCCGGTAGTTAAGCACTTATTCATCAAAGGTGATCCGCTATGAATGCATCAGTGATTATCGAGCTAAATAGAATCATCAGCGGCTTTAGCGAACAGACCAGTGAATTAGTTCTCCAGCAGGCCGAGGCGTGGGAAAAAGAAACAAAGCAGTATCACATCATAAAAGCATTAAGCCACCTATCAGGGCTCTCCCACGAAGCATTAGAGCTAGCTCTTGAACACGGCGACAATCCAGAAATATTAGCCACCGCCCTATTCTCTATTCTCCAATCAGCAAGCCAGTACCAAACAGCCATCGAGCTTAAACACATGCAGGAGGCAGCATGAGTAACACCATGATGTTGGCACCACAAACTTTTGATCAAGCCATGCAGTTCGCAAACGCCATCGCAGCCAGCCAGTTTGCCCCGAGCTCATACAGAGGAAAGCCAAACGACGTATTGATCGCTATGCAGATGGGGGCTGAGCTGGGTTTTCAGCCTATGCAGTCAGTTCAGGGGATCGCTGTTATTAATGGTCGCCCATCAGTTTGGGGTGATGCTCTACGAGCATTAATTCTTTCAGCGCCTGACCTTGCTGAATTCGAAGAATCGTATGACGAAGCGACACAAACTGCACACTGCAAGATTAGTCGTCGCCTGCAAACAGGGAGCATTGCAACATTCAACAGTTCGTTCAGCGTTACTGATGCGCAGACAGCTGGATTATGGGGCAAGAATGGGCCATGGAAGCAATATCCAAAGCGTATGCAGCAATGGCGGGCGCTGGGATTTTGTGCACGCGATTCCTACGCTGATCGACTAAAGGGAATCCAGTTGGCAGAAGAGGTTCAGGATTACGAGCCAATTGAAAAAGTTGTACATACCCCTTCGCAGGATCAGGATTCGGCGATTGAAAATAAAATTACCGAAGAGCAAAGCAACAGAATAAACGAGATATTAATTTCTGTAGATTCCACTTTCGACGACCTCAAGAAAGCATGTAAGTCGATGACTGGGCGAGATATAGATAATCAGTCAGAACTCACGTCAACCGAGGCTGCAAAGCTTATCTCCAGCCTTGAACGCAAACTAGCGAGCAAAACTGGTGGTGAGAAAGATGCTGCATAATGACATAGCTTCGAAGATTCTCGGATTCGACGTTTCGACAATATCACAGGGAAGTGACGAGTGGAAAAAGTGCAGATTAGCCTGCATTACGGCCTCTAGAGTTGGTGACATTCTTACAGAACCAAAGGCTAAGAAAGATAAAGATGCAGGTCTACTGTCAGGGATGGCAGAAACCTACATGAACGAGCTGATAGCGGAGGTTTGCACTGGGGCTATTCCAGATGAAATACCTGCTCGACCGCTTCTTTGGGGAAAAAAGCATGAAGAAGCCGCGCGTCTACTTTTTGAGTTCGAGAATGACGTTACCACTACCCTCCCACCAATATTTTATAAGGATGAAAGCATGCGCTGTGCGTGCTCTCCAGACGGCATGTGCAGCGATGGTCGCGGGCTAGAATTAAAGTCACCTTATACATCAGCGCAGTATGTAAAGTTCCGCCTTGGTGGTCTGGAGGCGGTTAAAAAAGAGTATATGGCCCAAGTGCAGTATTCGATGTGGGTTTCAGGTTGTGATGAGTGGTGGTTTAGCAATTACGACCCACGAATGCGTAGAGAAAATATGCACTCAGTGATTATCAAAAAAGATAACCAGTACCAAGATTTATTCGAGTTGAAGATACCAAACTTCATCGAAAAGATGGATGAATCATTGGACAGGATTGGATTCAAATTTGGTGATCAATGGAAGGTGTAAATGCGCCGGCTAGCATTCTATCGGCGGCCTCATAACTCCACAGGGTTCAAGGAAAGCGTAGTTAGGATGCTCGGGAAAAGGCCAACGACAGGATTAGAGTTAGCTGAGCATTTCGGAATGAGGTTGCCTGAATTCAATAAAAAGATTTACCAAGTCCTCATAGACACCAAAGTTGTGAAAGTCGTAGCCACGGAATGGGCTGAGAAAGAAGGAATCAGGGACCGAATCTATTCGATAGAGCGAAAAGCAAAGCGACTCACCCCACCCCGACCAAAGAAAACAATCCCCATCAGTCTCAAGTCATTAGATTCAATAACAAACGGAATGAAGCAAAAGCATATCGACGCCGCCAAGCGCCGAGCAAAGCTTATTGCATCTGGTGAATACAGAGACTGGATGGGTTAGGAGATATTCATGAACAACCTAATAGAGACATACGAATCAGTAGTTCGGCAGCGTGATGAGCTGGAGAAGAAACTGGCTGAAATACGAGCGAATGCGATTGAGTCACTACTTACGGAGTCATTCAGAGAAGAGATTGCCGGAGCTTTAGCTGACTTCGACGGCATGGATGAAAAATCGCTTCAAACGCTAATTTGGAGTGGGCAACCTCCAGAGCCAGATGGTGATGTGTGGTGTGTTGAATACATGACGCGCGCCGCAGCAATCCAGAGCAAGATTCGTGATTTCGCCTCCCAGCTTCGCAAGGGGATTAATGATGCACAGTAACAGCAAAGAGCGCGAGTACTTCATTTTGAGCGTTCATCACTGCTCTCGCGATGATGCATTCATTTTGATGTTTAGAAGTAATGACTCTGGATACGCATTCCGACTTCATGCTGCTGGGCGTTATACCGAGAAACAAGTGATGGAGCATCTTGGGTATTACAACGATGGTCACTGCAATATAGCTGTGTCATGCGATGTGATTGAGTCTTTATCTTCTCCTGCTCCAGATGGTTACTTTGACGATAACGGCGGTGTTGTTGTTCTGAATAATGCAAAGAACTGGCGAAAGGCCATAAAGAACGCCGTTGCCAAACCCAAGCATGAGCCAAAGCCAGAATATCCACGCGCACGCAGAACTAAGGAGCAGAGCAATGACTAATTCAGCGATCGATAAAAAATACTGCTATCGCTATCACGACGGCAACGATAACGAAGGACGACCAATTGTTACTCTGTGGAAGCGATTAATAATTCGTGAAACAGATAAAACATTCTGGCACGTAGAAGACTTTCCCTACATGAGATTTGAGCAGGTAGTTAGTTACTGGACAAGGGGCCGCAAAGAAGATCAAAAACGATACATAAAGAGATGCGCAAAAGGTGCTTGTCGCTCTCGTTATCACTACACAAAAGAAGAAGCGCTAGAGGCATTCATCCATCGGAAAAAGTTTCAATTAGCACGCATTCGCCTTACAGCAGAGACGATCAGCTTAATCCTTACCGGACTGAAAGATGCAGGACATATCACTTACTCAACAAATCAGTACGGTTTTGAAGAGAGAAATATAGTCAGCGCTCCTGATAATGAGTGCTTTGTTGCATCAGATGAGCCGGGGCCGATTGCATCAACATATAACTGGGGAGAGTACTGATGTCTAAGTTAACAACTGAAATCACTATCGAAGAGTTGCAGTACCGAATCCATGCGCACGAGAACGACCTAACGCAGATGTGGACTGCCGACTACTTCCTGAACGTGCAGAAGGAGCTTTTAGCATTAAAGCAAGCAGCTAAGAATCCTGTGGCTTGGATGGCAACCGATAGTGAAGACTTCCCAGAATACAACAGTCATAACGAGTTTAGCGCCGATTGTGGTGCGGGAACACCACTCTATGCAGCACCGGTATTACCTAAACAGCCTGAGCCCGAATCAATAATATGCTGGTCATGCAAAAAGACAATCACACTAACGCAACGTGCCGAAGCTGATGGCTTTTGTCCGCTTTGTGATGCTGAGATTGAGCTGGAACCCGCACAACCTGTAATACCAGAACAGCCACATCGTATCAGCGACGATGATTTAGTTGCAGTTCCGCGCAGCATCCTTGCTTGCGCTGGGTTTGCACTCAGAAACCCCCAACTGAAAGATGGGAACGTGTATGCAGAGTTAAGAACCTACCGCTTTGCTCCCGCCATCACAGCACAACCTGTAAGCGAGCCTTACAAGTCAGCAGCAAACGACATCATTGCAGAACGTCAGCGTCAAACCAGTGCAGAAGGCTGGACGGCAGAACACGACGATGAGCATACAGAGGGTGAGATAGCATCAGCGGCGGCGTGCTATGCGTTATTTGCTAACGATCAGGGTTTCTCAACTCCGGCGCATTGGCCGTGGGGTAAAGAGTGGTGGACGCAGGCTGGCCAGCGCAGGGATTTAGTAAAAGCTGGCGCTCTCATTCTCGCTGAAATTGAACGTCTCGACAGAGCAGCCCCAGCACAGGAGCAGAAATAGATGGGTAACATCACATATAACGGATTTTTAGCATTCGAAAAGTATGAGCCGAAGCCAGAAGATGTATGCAATTTCTGCAAAGGAATTTGTGGCAAAGAAAAAATGGTAGGTGGGCCAGATGGCTTATCAATATGCTTACCATGCATTGAGATTTGTAATGAAATTGCTCATGAACGTAAGGCCACTGAGCGCAAAGAAGCCATTACAGAAATTACTCGACTGCTATTGAGTGAATCATGGCAAGGTTCTGAAGCAGCGGCAGCTCTCTATGATGCTGGCTGGCGTAAGGTTGATAAGCCATGCTGATAGTCGGTTATATCCTTCTAGTCAGCGCCTGCGGATTAGATGCTTGCGACGCCCTCCCCGTTACACCAGAAGTCATGCCAAAAGAAACATGTGAACAATGGATAAAGCTTATTCATGAGAAGCGGCCTAACCACGTTCTAATGTGCTTACCAGTTAACCAAGATTAATAGCCGCTGACCAGCGGATTTTTTATTGCCGGAGGATGCATGCGACATATCATCAAGGGTAATCCAACACAGATAGAACGCTCAGCAATGGAAGCGGCGCTCAATCAGCATCAAGCTAAATACGGTGATTACGCCCCATCTAAAGAGTCAGAAAATTACACTGTTTTGGTTGATGGAATGAAAATCGTCGTCGAAATCATGAACCGTAAAAAATCATATGTGGCTACATCGATGATGCGGCCTAGGGATTTATCCAAAGTGTGGGGGAATGCAGCGTGAATAAATACAAGCTTATTTATGCAGACCCGCCATGGACATACAGAGACAAGGCCGCTGATGGCGAGCGTGGAGCATCATTCAAATATCCCACGATGAGCATATTGGATATATGCCGCTTACCTGTATGGGATTTGGCTGATGAATCTTGTCTGCTGGCGATGTGGTGGGTGCCAACGATGCCAGCCGAAGCGTTGAAGGTGGTCGATGCTTGGGGATTTAGATTGATGACTATGAAGGGATTCACATGGCACAAGACAAATCGACGCAAAGGTAACAGTGCGATCGGCATGGGCCACATGACAAGAGCTAATAGCGAAGATTGTTTGTTTGCGGTTCGTGGCCGGCTGCCAGAGCGATTTAACGCAGCGATATGCCAGCATCAAACTTTCCACCGCGCTGAACATAGCGCCAAGCCCCCAGAGTTTCGCGATCTGCTTGTTAGCTTGCTAGGCGACGTGCCTCGCATTGAGCTATTTGCGCGTCAGCAAGCTGAAGGTTGGCATTCGTGGGGCAACGAGGTCGGTTGCAATATTGAGTTCCTGCAAGGAGTGAAAGCGGCATGACATGACAGCAGAACAAGACAACGCGATAAGAAATGTAGCGCGGCGATGCAACGAAGCAATGAAATCTGCAATAAAGTCCGCGCCAAAAAAAACCAACATCGACACAATCACCCGCCCCATTCTTCTCAGCTACTACGAAACCATTAAACCTCTCGGAATTCCATTCGTTAGGTTCCTTTGGACTATTGGCGTTTTGAATGGGCAGTTTGAGGATAAATGATGGATAACAACGTAATTCAATTAGTACCAGCTAAGTGGGTATCAGAAGGCGTTCTAATGGGGATTACTGGCCTCAAAAAGAACACCATAAAGAAAGCCCGTGAAGATTGCTGGATGGAGGGACGAGAATACAAGCACATCTCTCCAGATGGACAACCACGAGATAACAGCACCTGTTTTTATGATTGGAAAATGGTTGAGCGTTGGATGGATGGGCAGCCGGCAGCGATCCCTCGTCGGAAATCTGCTTAAATAGCTTCCCCACTAACTTATGAGGATGTGTGAATGGCTAAATACCCAACGGGTGTAGAGAACCATGGCGGCAATTTGCGGCTATGGTTCATCTATAAGGGTGAAAGAGTCAGGGAGTCATTAGGTGTCCCTGACACACCTAAGAACAGGAAGATAGCTGGAGAGCTTAGAACTTCGATTTGTTTTGCAATAAAAATGGGGACTTTTGATTATGCAGAACAGTTCCCAAGCTCGCCTAACCTAACAAGGTTCGTGACAACAAAGCGAGAGATTACGATCGGAGATTTGGCTGATAAATGGCTTTCAATCAAGGAGACAGAGATTGCTGGAAGCACTCTGGATAGATACCGGTCTAAAATAAAAAACTCACTTCCATTCATCGGTTCTAACCGCTTGGTTTCATCAATAACTCAAGAAGATATTCTTAACCTTAGAAAGGAGTTACTTACCGGATTTCAAACCCCCGGTTACATGCACAAAGTGATCAGGAAAGGCCGATCTGTTCCAACGGTAAATTCCTATATATCCGGACTGACATCATTGTTCCGTTTTGCTCTGGCCAATAATTATATTGCCTCAGATCCAACCGCAAACATTACTCCCCTGAGGAAAGGGAAGCCCGAACCAGACCCCCTAACCAGAGAGGAGTTTGTGAGGATGATAGATGCCTTTAGAGAACGCCAGATTAGAAATATATGGTCACTAGCAGTCTATACAGGAATGAGGCATGGGGAGATATGCGCACTGGCGTGGGAGGATATTGACCTAAAAGCAGGGACACTATCCGTCCGTCGAAATCTTGCAAAGGTTGGAGAGTTTACCCTTCCAAAAACTGCCGCAGGAGAAAGAACCATTAATCTGATAAGGCCAGCGATAGAAATTCTTCGCGACCAGTCAGAGCTAACTAGACTGAGCAAGCAGCACGATATCCCAGTAACTCAGAGAGAGTATGGCAGGAAGACTACTCACAAATGCACATTTGTATTCATACCGTCAGTTTCCGCCACAAATGGCAGATCAGGAGACCATTATTCTGTTGGTTCGATCAGCCAAAGTTGGGATGCTGCATTAAAGCGCGCCGGACTAAAACATAGGAAAGCGTATCAGTCCCGCCATACGTATGCATGTTGGTCTTTGTCTGCTGGAGCTAACCCAAACTTCATCGCATCACAAATGGGCCACACTAACGCCCAAATGGTTTATCAGGTTTATGGAGCTTGGATGGAGGAAACAAATAGCGAGCAAGTAGCCATGCTGAACCAGAAATTATCTGACTTTGCCCCACCCATGCCCCATAGCAAAGTTAGCAATAGTTAAACCCTTTATAAAACAATAGCATTACCACGCTAGACCTGCATATTCATAATGTGATGTATGGGTATTCAGTACTGTGGTTATGTACATTGTATTTGAGTTTAGGCACTGCATTACCGCAAAGTACCGAAAAGCATTACTGTGCTCTAAGGTGGTTTGCGGTAATTTTTTGCCCCATATATGCCCCATGCACCTCACATACACGGGTTGTCATCAAACTCGCTCAACGACATGTCATTGACGACATGCGTCACCACCCCGAATATTTCAAATCCTGTTTCTTCATCTGCGAACGTCACATCATCATAATTTTCTAGCTTGGCCAAACAAGGCACCGGCATAGTCAGTAATCGGCGCAAGACGAACTCGCCGCATAGAACTGCAACAACGACGCTTCCGTGAACCGGTCGCTTCGAACTGTCGATGACCAGTAGCGCATCTTTAAGCACGCCAGCACTTGGGCAGTAGTCAGGGCAACGCATGAAGTATGTTGCATGCGGTGTTTTGATAAATAGCTCATCAAGACTGATTGGCTTGTCTGTATAGTCTGCTGCTGGGGATGGAAAGCCCATATGTCACCTTAATTATTACTGTTTATATATACAGTATATTTTCGATATGGGCTGTTGTGAAGGGGAACGTGGGGATAGTCTGGGAAGATTCTGATTGGAAAG
>Ga0224735_1032_pt1 | contig 18021 bp, 19 predicted proteins | sample IA12soil_MG_GH6A_2_FD_161635 | JGI IMG/M metagenome (GOLD analysis project Ga0224735, IMG submission 161635) | Enriched cells from agricultural soil in Iowa, United States - IA12soil_MG_GH6A(+) | ecosystem: Environmental > Terrestrial > Soil > Agricultural land | place: USA: Iowa | collected... | reverse complement strand
CCATTTTGACGAGATTAACTGCAGTTTTGAGGGGATTAAGGTGAAAAGTCGCGGGATTAAACAAAAGTGGGAAAAGGGACCTGTCCCCACATGCGCAAATAAAACATTAAATGAATAATGTAATAGACATACACATGGGATGCTTTGAGAACATACAATATTAAATGTACTCATAATACTCACGAAAATATTTAGAATATTGTATATTGATATAATTATTGGGAATAATGACTGTATGGAGGTGGAGAGGCATGAGCTCTTCAATGATGGGAAAGAAAATTGGGGAAACGTGTATCGTTTGTGAACAACAAAAAGAAACAGGGATACATCTCTATACATCCTTTATTTGTGAAGATTGTGAAAAGGATATGGTGTTAACGGATACGAATGATCCCAAATATAAGTATTATATTGAACGACTCAAGATGGTTACGTATAAACAAAATATTTCATAGCCAAGCTACTAAATTGGAGCTTGGTTTTATTTTTTTACATAAAATAATCTTAAGCACGAATGCTATATATGATCTTGTATTAATGAGCCCAAGTTCTAAAGAATGTTCCCCCTTTTCTTATATTGCCAAACAATATTTTCTTTGAAGGTTTCCCCTAATGGATACGTATAGTACAATAAAATAAGCAACTGAAGGAAAGGTAATCATGGAAGTGAATCAAAATAGAATGCCCTTATATGAGGCAGTAAAACAATTTAAAGATAATCAACCAAAATCTTATCATGTCCCTGGGCATAAAAGTGGGCTTTTATATGAGCAAATAGATTCCGAGTGGACAAGATTTCTTCAATATGACGTAACAGAACTCAATGGCCTTGACGATTTACATGCACCAGAAGGACCAATAATGGAAGCTCAACAATTGTTAAGTTCTTTATATAGGACAAGAAAGAGCTACTTTCTTGTAAATGGGAGTACAGTTGGAAACTTAGCAAGTATTTTGGCCTCTTTTGAAAAAGGTGACTATGTGCTTGTACAGCGAAATTGCCATAAGTCTGTATTAAATGCCCTTTCCTTGGCCAATGTGAAACCAATATTTCTTTCCCCAAAAGTAGATCATGAATTATGTATAGGGCTGGAAATAGATCCTGCCATAGTAAGAAATGCTTTTGAAAATTACCCAAATCTTAAAGGATGTGTTCTAACCTATCCAAATTATTATGGGTTTACGTATAATTTAAAGGCTATAATTGATATCGTACATAAAAATAATGGTTTAGTAATCGTTGATGAGGCGCATGGGCCTCATTTTCAAATTGGCCGTCCCTTTCCAGAATCGGCTGTTACTCTGGGGGCGGATATCGTTATTCATTCCGCACATAAAATGCTCCCGGCAATGACGATGGGTTCTTATTTACATATAAACAGTAAGCGAGTCTCAGATAAACGGATTGAATTTTTTCTTGCGATGCTACAATCAAGTAGCCCTTCCTATCCTATAATGGTTTCCTTGGACATTGCCCGTCATTATTTAGGAAACTTTACAAAGCAAGATATGGAATATACGTTGTTCCAACGGAATCAATTTGTAACAATGTTAGAATCGATTGAACATTTATCTGTAAAAACAAGGAGTGGGCAAGATCCTCTTAAAGTGTTGGTTACATATGAAGGGTATTCAGGCTTTGAACTTCAGGGTATTTTCGAAGAACAAGGGATATTTACCGAACTAGCAGACCAATACCATGTTGTTTTCGTTCTTCCGTTACTGAAGCAAGGCATTATATACCCATACGATAATACAATTGAAAAACTAAAGGCTGCATTAGAAAGACGGACTCCTGTTATAAAAGTGGAAAAAATGCTGTACAAAAATAATGAAGAGCTCACCTCATTGAGTATGACTTATGATGAAATGGAACATAAGGAAGTAGAATATGTATCAATGAGGGATGCGATACATCGTATTGCTGCAAAAATGATTACCCCATATCCGCCGGGGATTCCATTACTTTTACCTGGCGAAAAGGTCAAAAAAGAACAGATTAAAACACTTATGCAGCTACTTGAATTGAATGCTAAATTTCAAGGCGACACATCCTCTTTATATAAGGGAGAAATTCCCGTATTTAAGGACTGAGTTTGTAGATATCGGAGGACAAATATATGGAAGGTTTATTTATTACATTTGAAGGACCGGAGGGTGCTGGAAAAACAACTATTTTGCAAAAATTAGGCAAGGAACTGCAGGATGAAGGCCTAGATATTGTGATGACCAGAGAACCTGGAGGTATCCGCATAGCGGAACAAATACGAGAGGTTATTTTAAATAAAAGTAATACAGAAATGGATTCCCGTACGGAAGCCTTATTATATGCTGCAGCTAGAAGACAACATTTAGTGGAAAGAGTATTGCCCGCTCTGGAAAAAGGGGCTACTGTACTCTGTGACCGTTTTATTGATAGTTCTTTAGCTTATCAAGGGTTTGCCAGAGGCATAGGTATTGATGAAGTGTTTGCGATAAATCAATTTGCTATCAAAGATGTTATGCCGGATGCTACCATTTATTTTGATGTACCGGTGGAGATTGGACTCCAAAGAATTCAAGAAAATAAGGGTAGGGAAGTAAATAGATTGGACCTCGAGAAGCTTGATTTTCATCATAGAGTTTATGAAGGGTTTAAATTATTAAAAGAAAAGTTTCCTAACAGATTCCATCAAATTGATGCAAGTAGAGAAATAGATCAAGTGTATCAAGCAGTAAAAGAAACCATATTAAAAATTATACAAGGGAAATAATGTAATTATATATATCAAACCTTGGAGAAAATAATTCTTCAAGGTTTTTTGTGAATAAAGAGGATTATTACGATGTGAGCGCAAATACATATATAATAATAAATGGTATAATAGAAAAAAGTTTTAATATAGATGAATAGATAAAATAGTGAACAAACTTTTAGGAGGGGAGTATTATGAAACTTATATTAGCAGTTGTACAAGATCAGGACAGTGCTCGATTGATGAATGCGATGGTTGATCATAATTTCAGGGTTACAAAACTTGCCAGCACGGGTGGTTTCTTAAAGTCTGGTAATACAACATTTATGATTGGAACGGAAGATATCAGAGTAGAGAAGGCCTTGCAAGTTATAAGGGATAATTGCAAGTCACGTGAGCAGCTAATGGCGCCAGTATCACCGATGGGTGGAAATGCGGATTCATATATTCCATATCCTGTAGAAGTAGAAGTTGGAGGAGCAACAGTATTTGTGCTTCCAGTGGAGCAATTCCACCATTTTTAATATTTCCATAAATAAATGCTAAAATAGGCTCGGTTTTAGATAAGATATCAATATACGAAACAACCTTAAAGAGGAGAGAAAAGTGAAAATTCAACAAGATATAAGGGTTGGTCTGGAGAAGTCTCGTCAGGATACCAAACAAGTAACTACTAATGGAACGAAATTTTCCGCAATTGTTCAAAAACAAGATGAGAAATTGCAGATGGACCAACTGAATAAATTATTATCTGAAATTGAAAGTGCGGGGGAAAAGCTCGCAAAGTCAAGAACTTTTAAAGACTTGGCGAAGTATAAAACACTGGTGAAGCGATTTGTCCGTGAGACGGTTGATTTTGGGATGAATTTAAAGCAGTCACATACTTGGAATCAATTCGGGGAAGGCAGAAAGCTGAATATTATTGAGACAATCGACAAGCAACTTGTAGACCTAACTAATGATTATATACAAAAGGAAAAGCCTGCAATCGACATTTTGGGGAAAATAGGCGAAATAAAAGGGTTATTAATTAATTTATATACGTAAGAGAGTGATGCATTTTGGCAGTAACATGGGAAGAACTAGAAAAGGTTCAACCCCTTGCGGCAAAGCTATTAAAAAGCAGTATTCAAAAGGATAGAATGGCACACGCCTACCTATTAGAGGGTGAACGGGGTACGGGGAAAAAGGATGCCAGCTTTTTAATTGCAAAAACATTGCTTTGCTTGGATTTACAAGAACAATATAAACCTTGTGAAACATGCATTAATTGTAGAAGAATCAACAATGGCAGTCATCCGGATGTCCATTTAGTGGAGCCTGATGGTCTATCTATTAAGAAGGATCAAATTAGGAATTTACAGCAAGAGTTTAGTAAATCAGGTGTAGAATCAAAGAGAAAATTATATACTATTGTTCATGCTGATAAGATGACGGTAAATGCAGCAAATAGCTTGCTTAAATTTTTGGAAGAGCCGAACGAAGGCACTACTGCTATTTTAATTACCGAACAGATTCAACAAATACTCCCAACCATTATATCGAGATGTCAGGTTATTACTTTTAGAAACATGCCAACAGAAGTATTAGTAAAAAAATTATTAGAAATGGGTGTTTCTTCTTCAAATGCATTAATTTTAGCTAGTATTACCAATAATATACATGAGGCTTTGGAGTTAAATAATGATGAGTGGTTTGCACAAGCTAGAAAATTAGTGTTAAAATTATATGAAGCCCTTAAGAAGAGTGCAGCTTCTGCTATGGTTGCATTACAAGAGGACTGGTATTCTCATTTTAAAGAAAAAAGTCAAATAGATCGCGGGCTTGATCTACTGCTTTTTGTATATAAAGATCTTATTTCATTACGAATAGGAAAGGACAATCATCTTCTATATCCAAATCATCGTGGGTCATTGGAGACGGATGCATTACAAATGTCTACACGTTCTTTAACAGATAAAATGGATTTTATTCTAGAAGCCAAACGTAAGTTAAACGCAAATATGAATCCTCAATTATTAATGGAACAACTTGTTTTAAAATTACAGGGGGGATCTACCTTTGTTTGATGTTGTAGGAGTTAGATTTAAAAAGGCCGGTAAAATATATTATTTTGATCCGGGTGATCTCTTTATTCAAAAAAATGACTCTGTAATTGTAGAAACAGTTCGGGGAATAGAATTTGGAAAAGTGGTAACAGATCGTAAGTCTGTCGATGAAAACGATGTTGTTTTGCCATTAAAAAAGGTCATTCGATTAGCAAATGAAAAGGATCAAATGATAGTAAGTGAAAATAAGGATGCCGCAAGGGAAGCATATGAAGTATGCTGTGAAAAGGTGGAAGAGCATCAGCTTGATATGAAACTAGTGGATGTGGAGTATACCTTTGACCGAAATAAAGTAATCTTTTACTTTACTGCTGACGGACGCGTAGATTTCCGTGAGCTTGTAAAGGATTTAGCGGCTATTTTCAGGACAAGGATTGAATTAAGGCAAATTGGAGTAAGAGACGAAGCAAAAATGTTAGGTGGAATAGGCCCATGTGGACGTATGCTTTGTTGCTCTACCTTTTTGGGAGATTTCGAGCCAGTGTCTATAAAAATGGCTAAGGATCAAAATTTATCGTTGAATCCAACGAAGATTTCCGGCTTATGTGGCCGTTTAATGTGCTGTTTAAAATATGAAAATGATGAGTATGAAGCAGCGAAGGAAAGCTTGCCGGATGTTGGGGAAACAATTCAGACCCCTAATGGAATAGGCAAAGTGATAGGATTAAATATTTTAGAGAGAGTATTACAAGTAGAATTAACTGGGCAAGAACGGATATTGGAATTTACGATGGATGAAATCCTGAATGAAGATGCCATATCAATCCAAGCCACGGAATAATGAGGTGGAGTTTATGGATAAAAACGAATTCTTCGATTCAGTCAGCAATATGGAAATACAGATTGGTGATTTGTATCAACAGCTGGGTGAATTAAAAAAATATTTAGCCAAGATGATTGAGGAAAACAATGCATTAAGAATAGAAAATGAACATTTGCGTAGGCGGCTGGATAACAGAGGAACATCCATAAACAACGAGAGCATTTCATTTTCGGGTAAGGATAGAAAGGATTATCCCGATAAGGCCGATAAAGAAGTAGATATTGGTGAAGGCTACGATAATCTCGCCAGATTATATCAAGAAGGTTTTCATATTTGTAATGTTCATTTTGGAAGTCCTAGGAAAGATGAAGATTGTTTGTTCTGTCTGTCGTTTTTAAATAAGAAATAATAGGTATAGAGAGGTTGTTCCATGAGTGCTGTCAATTTGCTTTTGGGACAACCTCCTTTTTAACGGAGGCTGACTATCTTGCTAATAGGTGATGAAAGACTAGATTATTTACTTGCAGAGAATTTAAGAATTATTCAGAGTCCATCTGTATTTTCTTTCTCCCTAGATGCTGTACTATTAGCCAGATTTGCATATCTTCCTATTCAAAAAGGAAGCATCATCGATTTATGTACAGGAAATGGTGTCATTCCACTAATATTAAGCACGCGTACAAAAGGAATGATTACAGGGGTAGAAATTCAGGAAAGATTGTATAACATGGCTATTAGAAGTGTAGAGTACAACCAATTAACAGATCGCATACATATGATAAATGGGGATTTAAAAGATATGCCTAAACAGCTCGGTATGGGAAAGTTTGATGTAGTTACTTGTAATCCTCCTTATTTTGTCACACCTTCAAAAGGAATTATTAATGAAAACGAGCATTTAGCAATAGCAAGACATGAAATAATGTGTACGTTGGAGGATGTTGTAAAAACAAGCAGCTTATTATTAAAACAAGGCGGAAAGGCAGCTTTTGTGCATAGACCTGGAAGACTAGTGGATATATTAACCTTGATGCAGCAATATCGACTGGAGCCTAAGCGTCTGCAATTTGTATACCCGAAATTAGGGAAAGAGGCGAATACTATTCTTGTAGAAGGAATAAAAGATGGCAATCGAGGTCTAAAAGTCCTTCCTCCCTTGATTGTATACAAAGAGAATAATCAATATACAGATGAGATGGATACAATATTATATGGTAAAAAGAACAATATTTGAAAGAGGCTGGTCAATCAAATGCAGCAACAAAAGAGTTTTATGAATGAGGAAAAAGGATTATTGTACCTGGTCCCTACTCCAATCGGTAATTTGGAAGATATGACATTTAGAGCTATTAGAATTATGAAAGAGGCATCGATTATTGCTGCAGAAGATACAAGGAATACGAAAAAGCTATGCAACTATTTTGAGATTACGACTCCGATTACTAGCTATCATGAGCATAACAAGGAGATAAGCTCTAAACAGCTAATTTCACGTTTGCTGGATGGAGAAACGGTTGCCCTTGTAAGCGATGCAGGAATGCCTTCGATATCAGATCCTGGATATGAGCTTGTAGTAGCAGCGATTGAAGAAAATATTAGTGTTATCCCATTACCAGGAGCAAACGCTGCAATAACAGCATTAATTGCCTCCGGATTAAAACCTCAGCCTTTCTACTTTTATGGTTTCCTTCCAAGGGGAAAGAAGGAAAGAAATGAGGAATTGGAAATATTAAAGAAACAGACAGCGACCTTTATTTTATATGAAGCACCGCATCGTTTGAAAGATACTTTACTGGCAATGAGTAGTGTATTAGGGAATCGTAATATTTCTTTGTGTCGTGAATTAACAAAAAAGTTTGAGGAATTTATTCGGGGTACTGTGGAAGAAGTAATAGAGTGGTCGATGCATAATGAGATACGCGGTGAATTTTGCATCATTGTTCAGGGAAATGAAAATCAGCTAGTAGATGAAGAACAAAAATGGTGGGAGACACTTTCCGTGATTGATCATGTAAATACCTATATCGAAAAAGATGGACTAGCTTCAAAGGAAGCTATTAAACAAACGGCAAAGGACCGGGGAATTCCTAAGAGAGAGGTTTATCAGGAATATCATGTAGAGTAGAAGTATGCAACGAGGAAATGTTAAAGAAGTAGTTACGGAACTAGAAAAAGAGTAAACAATATTTATTACATATCTAAAAAAAGGATGACTGTGTATAGTCATCCTTTTTATATATCCAATTTGTGCGTGCACTTTGCCTTTTTGGAAGTACGCACCTATTATATTTCATATCTATATTTAAAATCCGAAAGAAATAATTTCAACGGGTCTTATTATTTTGCATTTTCGAATGCGTTTTGGATTTCTTGTAACAATATTTCAGCACCTTCGCGGCTAAGAACTAGCTTTCCGCCTGCTAATTGAACATTACTGTCGGAAACTTCACCAGTAATATGGCAAGTCATGCTAGGTTTATATTTTTTAAGAATGATTTTTTCATCATCGACATAAATTTCTAAGGCGTCTTTTTCTGCAATTCCAAGTGTACGGCGAAGCTCAATAGGAATTACTACGCGACCTAATTCATCAACCTTACGTACAATACCAGTAGATTTCATTTTGTTTTCTCCTCTCATTTTCTCCGGATAATTTGTCGTCAATTTTCGACATATTTTTTATAACTGTTTATATCATACCAAGCATTCCCATATCCGTCAATAATTATTTTGTATAAAATAGGAATTTATAAAACTCGTAAAAACATTGATATATAGGTAATTAGGGACGTAATGAATGTTTAAAATTGATGATAAAATGTATCAAAAGTATCATAATCGTAAAAAAATGTAAAATGCATTTTTAAAATATTTTTCGACAAAATCTGTTGATTCCATTAAAATAAAAGAAAGAAATGTCGGAATATAGACTGCCAAAAGTTGCAGGATGTTTTCTTTTTATGTATATTTTGATGATATAAGAGGTAAAGATGTAGATGTAATAGGAATTATCTAAGAATTGCCCCAAAATGGCATTTAAAAGCTCTCGCCCTTGGGTGAGAGTTTTTTCTTTAGATGTAGTAGTATGGTATTAGAATATTACTTTATTAAAAGGTGGGAATCCAAGTTGAGTGAGAAAGAAAAAACATTTTATATTACAACGCCTATTTACTACCCAAGCGGAAATTTACATATTGGACATGCTTATACTACAGTAGCTGGAGATGCAATGGCGCGTTATAAAAGAATGCGCGGTTTTGATGTAATGTATTTAACAGGAACAGATGAACATGGCCAGAAAATACAACGGAAGGCAGAGGAGGAAAAGGTCACACCACAGCAATATGTAGATAATATTGTGAGTGGGATACGTGTCCTTTGGGATAAATTAGATATATCCTATAATGATTTCATTCGAACAACTGAAGAAAGACATAAAGTAGTGGTAGAGAAAATATTTAAAAAGCTATTAGATCAAGGTGATATTTATCTTGATCAATATGAAGGATGGTACTCTGTTCCAGATGAAACATTTTATACAGAGCATCAACTTGTAGACCCGATTTTGGAAAATGGGAAGGTTGTTGGGGGAAAGAGTCCTGACAGCGGTCATCCGGTAGAATGGGTGAAGGAAGAGTCATATTTCTTTAAAATGGGGAAATATGTAGATCGTCTTCTTCAATTTTATAATGAGAATCCAGACTTTATCCAGCCGGAATCTCGAAAAAATGAAATGATTAACAATTTTATCAAGCCTGGACTTGAGGATTTAGCGGTATCCCGTACAACGTTTAACTGGGGCATAAAAGTTCCTGGGGATCCGAAACATGTTATATATGTTTGGATAGATGCACTTTCTAATTATATTACAGCACTAGGTTATGGAACCGAAGATGACTTAAGATACCAAAAGTACTGGCCAGCAGATGTACATTTGGTAGGAAAAGAGATTGTTCGATTCCATACAATATATTGGCCAATTATGTTGATGGCTTTGGATTTGCCACTTCCCAAAAAAGTATTTGCACATGGTTGGCTTTTAATGAAAGATGGCAAAATGTCAAAATCAAAAGGAAATGTTGTAGATCCTGTTACTTTAATTGATCGTTATGGCTTAGATGCACTTAGATACTATTTATTGCGCGAGGTTCCATTTGGAGCTGATGGAGTTTTTACGCCGGAAGGATTCGTAGAGCGCATTAACTTTGATTTAGCGAATGATTTAGGCAACCTATTAAATCGCACTGTTGCCATGATTAATAAATACTTTGATGGAAATATTCCAACCTATAATGGCTCGCACAGTACATTTGATCAACAACTGCTCGAAGTAAATAAAGCAACGGTGAAAAAGTATGAGGAAGCTATGGAAAAGATGGAATTCTCCGTTGCCTTATCTTCCATTTGGGAGTTAATTAGTCGTAGCAATAAATATATTGATGAAACAACACCATGGACCTTGGCTAAAGAGGATGCAAAAAGAGAAGAACTGGCTAATGTAATGGTTCATTTAGCAGAATCATTGCGTAGAATAGCGGTGTTATTACAGCCATTCTTAACGAAGACTCCAGAGAAAATATTTGAACAGTTGGCAATTAAAGATAATGAATTGAAGACATGGGATAGCCTTGAGACATTTGGAAATATCCCTGAAGGGGCAAAAGTGGTTAAAAAGGGTGAACCTATCTTCCCAAGACTTGAAATCGAAGAAGAAGTAAACTTTATTAAAGAGAAGATGGGAAGCTCTGCTCCTAAAGTGCAAGAAGAAAAGAAGAATGACAGGGAAGAGAAGCCGGATAGGAAACCGGAAATTACGATTGATGATTTTATGAAGGTTGAACTTCGTGTAGCGCAGGTTCTTCATGCTGAGCCAGTTAAAAAGGCGGATAAACTATTGAAGCTGCAATTAGATTTAGGATATGAAAAGCGTCAAGTAGTATCGGGAATAGCGGAATTTTATAAACCTGAGGAATTAATTGGACGGAAATTGATTTGTGTTGCAAACCTAAAACCTGTAAAGCTTAGAGGAGAACTCTCACAAGGTATGATATTAGCAGGTAAAAAAGACGGTGTACTTTCATTGGCTGCTGTAGATCAAAGCTTGCCAAACGGAGCACTTGTAAAGTAAATGTAATATTAAATAGGGACAATTTCCAATAATTAAGGCAAAAATAGTATAGGGATGTTTCACGTGAAACAATTTTCGACGTGATTCTCTATGCTATTTTTATGTGTGAATATCTTTTTTTAGATTGGCTGTTTTACCACTTTTTATCATTTTTATTATAATCGCCTTTTTATAGATGTCGAAATAAGTCGGGCAATATGGAGTAAAATATATACTGGGAATTTCCAGTTTTGAGATAAATATGGCCTATTAAGATGTAAAGTAAATGTTAAGTGAATGCAAAGCTTGTGTAGAATTTTTATATTAAACTAAAAATGGATAAGGAGAATCAAAATGTTATTTGATACACATGTTCACTTGAATGATGAACAATATGACCAAGATTTGAAGGAAGTCATACAAAATGCATTAAATGCTGGGGTAGAAAAAATGGTTGTGGTTGGCTTTGACAGATCGACCATTACAAAGGCAATGGACTTAATTGAAGAATATGACTTTTTATACGCCAGTATTGGCTGGCATCCCGTGGACGCAATTGATATGACGGAAAACGATTTACATTGGATTGAGGAATTATCTTCGCATCCAAAAGTAGTCGCTCTTGGTGAAATGGGTTTAGATTATCACTGGGATAAATCACCAAAGGATATTCAAAAGGATGTCTTTCGCAAGCAAATTCGTTTAGCGAAAAAGGTTAACCTGCCAATCATTATCCATAATCGTGAAGCAACTCAAGACATAGTAGAAATTTTAAAAGAAGAGAAGGCAGATCAAGTGGGTGGAATAATGCATTGTTTTAGCGGTAGCGTTGATACTGCGAGGGAGTGCATTAATATGAACTTTTTTATCTCACTAGGAGGACCTGTAACATTTAAAAATGCAAAAAAACCAAAGGAAGTAGCGAAGGAAATTCCATTAAGTCATTTATTAATTGAAACAGATTGTCCTTATCTGGCGCCGCATCCGTACAGAGGAAAAAGAAATGAACCTGCTTATGTAAAACTAGTTGCTGAACAAATTGCCGAAATAAAAGAAATAGCCTACGAAGAAGTAGTAGCACAAACTTCTCAAAATGCTAAAAAATTATTCGGCATAAATTGATAATAATTTTTGTCATATGGTAAGGGAGCTTGTCATCATATTTTAAAATTCTAAATGGTTCTACATGTCTCTCCTCCTTCATAGGATATTCATGTCGATAAGTCTCCCTTTCAAAAACAAATATAGTTTTGCATAATAGATACTAATTTACGCAAAACATCTAAGAGAGACCGGCGTGATAGTCTATAAGATCTCATCGATGAGAAGGAGGCGAGTTATTTTCATGCTAGGAAATAACATGAAAAACCTGTTATCCAAGGCAGTGAGTAAGAAAAAGTGGACTATTTTTATTGCTAGTTTTCTAGTCTTTGCAGCTACTATATGTTTTATTACCTTTGAAACTACGAAAAAAACGGTAGCTATGACAATTGACGGGAAAAGAAAAGTAATAAAGACACATGCCGACACAGTAGGGGATATACTTGCAGACTTAAATATTACCTTACAAAAGCATGACTACTTATCTCTACCTGCAGAAACGAAAGTAAAGGATCAATTGACAGTCGAATGGATGCCTTCCAAAAAGGTAAACTTGACGGTTGATGGGAAGAAGGAAGTGATTTGGACTACTGCCAATACGATTCAGGAGCTAGTACAGGATGAAGATATTAATATCCATCCGAATGATGAAGTTAAACCTGGCAAGGACACTAAAATCTATAAAAATATGAATATCATCGTAATGAAGGCTTTCCCTGTTACTTTAAATAACGGTGGAAAAAAAGAAAAAGTATGGTCAACTTCGACTACTGTCGGTGACTTTTTAAAGCAGCAAGGCATCGTACTAAAAAAATTGGATCGCACTAATCCTGATGCAAATCAAAAAGTTAAGCCAAATGATGAAATAAAAGTGATTCGAGTTAAAAAGGTCACCGATGTAGTGGAAGAACCAATTGAATATGCAATAGTAACCAAAAAGGATTCCAATCTTTCACAGGGAGAGCAGAAGGTTATCCAGCATGGTCAAAAGGGTCTCGTTCAGAAGTTATACGAAGTGGTTAAAGAAAATGGTAAGGAAGTAAGCAGAAGTCTTATTAAAAAAAATGTAGTAAAAGAAAGTAAGTCAAAAGTAGTAGCAGTTGGTTCCAAGCAATTGACAAATCAAGTATCCAGAGGCAGCCAAGAAACGGCACGCGAGCTTTATGTGAATTCAACGGCATATACATCTAATTGTAATGGCTGTTCCAGTCGGACTGCAACGGGGATAAATCTAAATGCAAATCCCAATATTAAGTTGATTGCAGTGGACCCAAGAGTCATTCCACTTGGTTCAAAAGTGTATGTAGAAGGCTACGGATATGCAATTGCCGGGGATACCGGCGGTGCCATTAAAGGAAATTTCATTGATGTTTACTTTGAAAACAAATCAGACGCTTATCGATGGGGCAGACGTTATGTGAAAATTCGTATATTGAAGTAAGTATAACAGGGGATTATTCCTCTGTTTTTTCTTTTATTTGAACATGTTATATAATATGAAAAGTATATTTATGTAATTAGACGAAATGATATCGAAAATGTTTCAATAATTTGGAGGAAAAATGAAAATTAAAGAAATTATTGTGGTCGAAGGCCGTGATGATACCACTGCGATTAGACGTGCTATTGATGCAGACACGATTGAAACGAATGGTTCTGCCATATCAGAGGAGACAATAGAGAAAATTCGTTTGGCTCAGGCAAGAAGAGGAGTTATTATTTTCACGGACCCGGATTTTCCAGGCGAAAAGATCCGAAAAACAATAGCAAGCAAGGTACCTGGCTGTAAGCATGCCTTTCTAAAAAAACAGGATGCAAAACCTTCTTCCGGCAGGGGAATTGGCGTTGAGTATGCAAGCCCAGATGCAATAAGAGAGGCTTTAAATGAGGCACATACTATGGAATCAGAGATGGTGGAATGGATTACTCAAGAGGACTTGCTTACTGCGGGATTAATTGGCGGGCAAAGGTCAAAAGAAAGAAGAGAACGTTTGGGAGAGTTGTTGAAAATCGGCTATACCAATGGAAAGCAGTTGCATAAGCGGTTAATGATGTTCCAAATCACAAAAGAGGCATTTGCGGATGCTCTAACTACAGTATTGCAGGAGGAAAAGGATGCATAAAGATATTGCAACACCGTTAAGAACGAAAGAAATTCTCCATAAATATGGTTTTTCTTTTAAAAAAAGCCTAGGGCAGAATTTTCTTGTAGATTCAAACATATTGAAGAAAATAACTGAGTTTGCAGAACTAACGGAAGAAACAGGGGTAATAGAAATTGGTCCGGGCATTGGTGCATTAACGGAGCATTTGGCAAGAATAAGTAAAAAAGTTGTGGCCTTTGAAATTGATGGACGACTTTTGCCCATCTTAGAAGATACATTATCGCCGTATGACAATGTAAAAATTATTCATCAAGATATTTTAAAGGCAAATGTACTAGAAGTAATACAAAAGGAATTTAGCGGAACTAGGGATATCATGGTAGTGGCGAATTTGCCATACTATGTTACCACTCCCATATTATTAAAACTTTTAACAGAACAGCTTCCACTTAAGGGGATTGTTGTTATGCTTCAAAAGGAGGTTGCCGACCGAATTTCTGCAAGTCCGGGAACAAAAGAATATGGATCATTATCGATTGCTATCCAGTACTATACAAAGGCGGAGACGGTTATGATTGTTCCCAAAACGGTCTTCACTCCGCAGCCTAATGTAGATTCTGCAGTTATTCGTTTACTTAAGCGGGATAAGCCAATTGTAGAAGTGGAGGACGAGGAATTTTTCTTTCATATTACTCGTACTTCTTTTGCGCAGCGAAGAAAAACGATCTTGAATAATCTAACTAGCGGATTGCCAAACGGCAAGGAAAATAAAGAATTAATTATATCATCTCTTGAAAAGATAAACGTGGATCCTTCTAGGCGAGGAGAGACTTTATCAATACAAGAATTTGCAGACTTAAGTAATGTTCTACTTAAAGTCCTCCCAATTGGTAATGAATCCTAATTGGAGAAAAGCGAAAGCGTCTACCGGCTAGCCGATAGACGCTTTCGCTTTTCTTATCACACCTTTTTCATCTTCGCATAGCCTATAAAAGAAGTATTAGTGAGTAATCTAACCAGTGGAGTTGAAAATGGTGAATGTTCAGGTAAATTCAATTGTTGGGCGTCTGTCTTATGACTGTGATCTTCTATTTAAAGTAATTGATATAAAAGAAATAGATGGCAAGAAAACGGCCGTTCTGTACGGAGAAGATTTTCGTTTAATTGCAGATGCACCTATGGACGATTTAACTATAATCAATTCGGATGAACGTTCAAAAATATCCCGGGAATATCGGAATCTTGAGGCTCAATCTTTTGAATTATTTCAACAAGAAATGGAATTATTAAGGCAACGCCAGGAATATGAAGCAACCAATAGCTACAGCCACGATTTTAATATTTTCCAGATTCCAGGACGTGTTCTGCATATCGATGGGGATCCTTCTTACCTTCAGAAATGTTTAGATTTATATGAAAAAATTGGTTTAACGGTTTATGGTGTCCATTGTCATGAGAGGGAGATGCCAAATCGAATTTCTCATTTACTTGAGCAATATCGTCCGGATATTTTAGTAATTACAGGTCATGATGCCTATTCAAAAGCAAAAGGAAAGAAATCAGACATTAATGCTTATCGCCATTCAAAATACTTTGTTAAAACGGTAAGGGAGGCAAGAAAAAAAGTCCCACACTTAGATCAATTAGTTATTTTTGCCGGTGCATGCCAATCTCACTTTGAATCCCTCATCTATGCAGGTGCAAATTTTGCAAGTTCTCCTTTAAGGGTAAACATTCACGCGTTAGACCCAGTTTATATTGTGGCTAAAATTTGTTATACACCGTTCATGGAACAAGTTAACGTATGGGATGTTTTACGCAATACCCTAACCGGTGAGAAGGGGATTGGAGGGGTTGAAACAAAGGGTGTACTCCGAACAGGAATGCCATATAAACCAGTCGAAGACTAAAATAGGAGTCGCTAATGACCCATCATTAGGGCTTTTATTTTTGTATATAACCGTAATTATGACTAAGTACCCTACCTTTACTAAACGTAATTATTTACTCATTATAAGCTTCTTCAGTATATTTCGATAACCATAAATGGATGGGACAAACTATTTGTAGAACGGATTATAAATGGGTTTTCAAATCAATTATTATTTTTACATAATAAAAATTTAGTTGGAAATACTAGTAAATGTAAAAAAAACAATCATTTTGTTGATGAAAAAATATTGACATTATCTTTGTTTCATTGATAAAATAAATAATTTATGTTTGACCTAATTTTGAAACTGTGTTAAACTAATACATAGTGAGGTGGAGCAAAATGCCAAAAACATTAACTGACATTAAAAAATCCCTTGATTCTAATTTGGGTAAACGATTAATGTTGAAAGCTAATGGCGGTCGAAGAAAGACGATTGAACGTTCTGGTGTTTTGGCAGAAACTTATCCATCAGTTTTTGTCATCGAATTAGATCAAGAGGAAAATGCTTTTGAGCGTGTTTCCTATAGCTATGCAGATGTACTTACAGAAACAGTACAACTTACCTTCTTTGAAAAGCATCAAGAAATATAATTATAGTTGGCAGTAGACATTGTGTTTACTGCTTTTTATTTTGTCTTGAATATATATATTGATTATGAATAAATTTAGACAAATTTCAACAAATATTACTGCATACATAGTAACTATCTGTATGAAAAAGGAAATACATTAAATATGCGAGTTTTTCTAAGATAATATTTTTGTTAATTTCACCCAAAATATTTACGACTCGAAAGTATAATACTAATAATGGCATGTTAAAGGGGGAAGTCGTAATGGGCAGAAGAAGAGGAATTATGTCTAATCAAATGAAGGAAGAGTTAGCAAAAGAGTTGGGTTTTTATGACGTTGTTCAACAAGATGGATGGGGCGGTATTAAAGCTAAGGATGCAGGTAATATGGTGAAGAAGGCCATTGAAATTGCAGAACAACAACTGGCTAACAAAAATCAGATATAATAGTGATAAATTCGAAAGCTCAAACAGCGAATAATAAAAACATGCCGTTGACCGAGATAACTCGGTCTTTTTTAATTTATAATAGGCACACGAATAAACTTATAAATAAAGATAAGAGATATTAGAGGCACCAGTATACTGCAAAAAAAATTATACTTTCGACTTTTGATTAATCATGATAAAATACAGTATTTGTGGAGATTATCATGTATATATCAATTTATGTTAAAATAGGACAAATAAGCCACTGCTTAATCGAATTCGGAAAAATGTGTGTTAAGCAGGATTTAAAGTAGGTGTAAATATTGAAGCTTTTAGTTAAAGCTCCGGCAAAAATAAATTTATCATTAGATGTCTTAAAAAGGCGCGAAGATGGCTATCATGAAGTTGAAATGGTTATGACAACTATAGATTTATCAGACCGAATTGAGCTGTCGGAAAGAAAAGATGGAGAGATTTTCATTATTTCTCAGAGTCGTTTTGTGCCAGACGACCAGCGGAATTTAGCTTATCAGGCAGCAAAGCTATTGAAAGATAAATACCAAATTAAGCAAGGTGTTTCCATTGCTATTGATAAAATGATACCTGTTGCTGCAGGACTTGCGGGCGGTAGCAGTGATGCAGCAGCAACCTTAAGGGGATTAAATAAATTGTGGAATTTAGGCCTTTCACTGGATCAGCTTGCTGAAATTGGATCGGAAATTGGATCGGATGTATCCTTTTGTGTATATGGGGGAACGGCATTAGCAAAAGGTCGAGGAGAAAAGATAATGGAACTTCCTGCACCTCCGAATTGTTGGGTTATTTTGGCCAAGCCATCTATAGGTGTATCAACAGCAGACGTGTATCATAATTTGAATTTATCTACTGTGAAGCACCCAAATACAAAAGCGATGTTAGAGGCAATTCATAATCAAGATTATCAGGCTGTTTGCAGAGAAACAGGAAATGTACTGGAAAGCGTGACTTTGAGGTTGCATCCAGAGGTGTATCAAATTAAAGAGCAAATGGAGAGATTTGGTGCAGATACTGTTTTAATGAGTGGAAGTGGCCCAACTGTATTTGGCCTTGTACAATACGATTCAAGACTGCAAAGAATTTATAATGGGCTGCGTGGGTTCTGTGATCAAGTGTTTGCTGTAAGATT
>Ga0224735_1027_pt1 | contig 18553 bp, 17 predicted proteins | sample IA12soil_MG_GH6A_2_FD_161635 | JGI IMG/M metagenome (GOLD analysis project Ga0224735, IMG submission 161635) | Enriched cells from agricultural soil in Iowa, United States - IA12soil_MG_GH6A(+) | ecosystem: Environmental > Terrestrial > Soil > Agricultural land | place: USA: Iowa | collected... | reverse complement strand
AGATGTTGGATTGATGGCGAATCTCGGTATCAAATCCTATCGTTTTTCCTTTTCTTGGCCGCGCCTTTTCCCTGAGGAAGGCAAATTTAATCCAGAAGGATTGTCATTTTATCATCGGTTATTGGATGAGTTGGCGGCAAAAGGGATTGCCCCTGCTGCCACCATCTATCATTGGGATTTGCCGACATGGCTGCAAGATAAAGGAGGTTGGACCAATCGGGAAACTACGGACCATTTTGTGACCTTTGCAAAAGTATTGTTTGAGGAATTTGGAAATCGGATTTACTCATGGATTACGCATAACGAGCCTTGGTGTGCTGCTTTTTTAGGTTATGCATTTGGTGTTCATGCACCTGGTCATAGCGATTGGAATGAAGCTCTCATTGCCTCCCATCATTTATTGTTATCGCATGGGAAAACGGTAGAATTATATCGTTCTATGGGACTCGAAGGGGAGATTGGTATAACACTGAATTTATCACCAACGATTCCTGCAACAGATGCTGAGAAAGATATTGCGGCAGCCAAGCGTTCGGATGGATTTTCCAACAGATGGTTTCTCGATCCTGTCTTTAAAGGAAAATATCCAGCAGATATGATGACTCTCTTTGAAAATAGATTTGGTCCGCTATCTTTTATAAAAGAAGGGGATCTTGAAACTATCTCTGAAAAAATAGATTTCCTTGGCATTAACTATTATTCTCACAATATTATAGAAGATGACGAGAAAGATGATGTTTTGAAATCCTCTGTCATTAATGAAACAGAAAATGTAACAGATATGGGGTGGGGAATCCATCCAGCATCCTTATACGATTTACTAACTCGCATTAAAGAGGAGTATACGAACATTCCACTTTATATCACGGAGAACGGAGCAGCATTTCCTGATCAATTCGAGCATGGAAGAATCGAGGATCTGAAACGTATTCACTACCTCCATGATCATTTTGCTGCTGCCCATCAGTTTATACAGGAAGGTGGGAATTTAAAAGGATACTATGTTTGGTCGTTAATGGATAACTACGAATGGTCCTATGGCTACTCCAAGCGGTTTGGCATTATTTATGTGGACTTTGAAACACTGGAGCGTACACCAAAAGAAAGCTATAAATGGTATCAAAAGGTTATTCAAAAGAATGCCATCGATTAAAAAAATAGGGGGAACAATGATGACAAACATACCAGTTGCTCTTCAAATGTATTCGCTTCGAAATGAGAGTGAAAAAGATTTTACCGGAACACTTGAAAAGGTAGCAGAACTAGGCTACGCCGGCGTTGAATTTGCTGGTTATGGCGGGATGAAAGCAACAGAGTTAAAGAAGGTATTGGATCAATTAGGACTCCGTGCAGCCTCCAGTCATGTCCCGCTTGATATGTTGAAAAATCAGTTATCAGAGGTCATTCAGTATCAGCAATCAATAGAAAATACTCATATTGTCTGTCCATTTTTAATGCCTGATCAACGGAATCAAGATTTCTATACTGAGCTCATTTCTACTTTGAATCAAGTGGGGGAAATATGCCACAAGGAAGGGATTACTTTCTCCTATCACAATCATGATTTTGAGTTGGTAACACTTGAAAATGGAAAGAAACCCCTTGAGTGGATTCTCCATGAAACAAATCCAGAGTGGGTAAAAGCCGAATTTGATGTATACTGGCTGACGAAAGCGGGAGAACAACCAACAGAGTGGTTAAAACGTTACAAAGGCAGAACACCGCTTGTGCATTTGAAAGATATGACTACAGATGGAGAGCAATTTTTTGCGGAACTGGGTACAGGCGGAGTGGATATTGACTCGATACTTGCATTGGGAAATGAATGCGATGTGAAATGGTGGATTGTCGAACAAGATGACAGCAGGCGTTCGCCGATTGAGAGTGTAGAAATAAGCAGCAGTTATCTCAAGCAAAAAGGGATTTTATAAAGAAACCAAGGAAGAAAGGGGATTCTAGTATGGAGAAACTAAAAGTTGGGGTTATTGGCTGCGGATCGATTGCTAAATATCGGCACCTACCGGAATATGCAGCGAATCCAAATGTTGAAATTGTAGCGGTTTGTGATGCAGTGGAAGAGCGTGCCAAAGCAACAGCAGAACAATATGGTGCTGAAGCGTTTACGGATTACGAGCAATTATTAAACTCGATAGAAACGGATGTTATCAGTGTTTGCCTTCCCAATTATTTGCATGCACCTGTTTCCATAGCAGCTCTTCATGCTGGAAATCATGTGCTCTGTGAAAAACCGATGGCTACCTCCCATGAAGAAGCATTGGCAATGATTGAGGCTGCTAAAGAGAATGGGAAAATATTAATGATCGGTCATAATCAGCGATTTGTTGCTTCACATCAGAAGGTGAAGAAGATGTTGGAGGAAGGGGAGTTCGGAAAGGTTTATAGCTTTAGAACGACTTTTAGCCATGGTGGTCCAGAAGGCTGGAGCATTGATGGCAGGAATAGCTGGTTTTTTGATAAAGAGAAAGCATTTATCGGAGCATTAGGGGATCTTGGTGTTCATAAAGCAGACTTAATCCGTTATCTTCTCGGTGAAGTGAAGGAAGTAGGCGCATTTGTGGAAACAAGTGCGAAGCAAAGCACCGAAGTGGACGATAACGCTGTTTGTATAGTGAAAATGGAGAATGGAACTATTGGTACGTTAACGGCTAGTTGGTCCTACGTTGCCGGTGGCGATAATTCAACAGTGATATATACAGAAAAAGCAGTAGTCCGTCTAGAAGATGATCCAACTTATTCTCTTATCATCCATTATAAAAATGGCGAAACAGTCCGCTATCAGCTGGATAAAATTCAAACCAATGAAGACGGGGGGCAGACTGCTTCTCATGTAATAGACCATTTTGTAGAAGCGGTTCAACATAATAAAACACCACTTATTACAGGTGAGGAAGGCATGAAATCGCTGGATGTCATATTAGCTGCACTTGAATCAAATCAGAAAGGGCAGTTTATAAAAATGGAATAAGTTAATGAATAAAGCGTAGAAGCTGTCGAGGGTCGGCAGCTTTTTATTTTAACCAAAAGGCTCGTATAGGTTTGTACAACATGAATAATTTTACTTTCCCATTACCATGATAAAGATATATTGTCTTGAACTTATTGTATTCATCTGTAAGGAGGACATCCGTGTTGAATAATGATGACAAGAAGGTAATGACCAACCATAATATTCGTCTGACTGCATCTGAAATGGGCTTTCTTTGGACTCAGTATGAGAATGACTCCATGGCGATATGTGTTTTAAAATACTTCGCAAATAAATGTGAGGATGAAGAAATACTTCCTATTATTAAAACAGCTCTAAATTTTTCAGAAGAGCATGTCCAAACAATCAGCGATATTTTTACCAATGAAAAAATTCCGGTGCCTGTCGGTTTTACAGATGAAGATGTACATATTAACGCACCAAAATTATTTACTGATACCTTTATGCTTTATTATATTCAAAATATGGCGATGGTTGGCATGTCCGGAGCAGGTGTTGGAATTGGTGTAACAACTCGTGAAGACATAAATAAATTTTTTCAAGAAATTCTTATTCAAAGCAAAGAGTTGCATGATATGGCGAGAAAGACTTCCTTATCAAAGGGGACATATGTCAGACCACCATACATTACAGCTTCTGATAAAGTTCAGTTTGTTTCTAAGCAGCGGTTTTTATTTGATTTTCTAGGAAAATCCAAACGTCCATTAACAGCAATTGAAATAACTCATCTTTATATTAATATCCAAACAAATGCATTAGGAAAAGCGATGATGATTGGATTTGCCCAAGTATGTAAAGGCGAAGATGTGAAGCAATTTTTTATGGAAGGAAAAAATTTAGCCACTAAGCATATGAAAAAATTTAGTACTTTATTAGAGGATAGTGATTTACCTGCACCAATGTCATGGGATTCCCATGTATTGGACAGTACGGTTACTCCTTTTTCCGATAAGTTAATGATGTATCATACGACAGGAATGATCGCAATAGGAATCGGTAATTATGGAATGGCGGCAGGAACGTGTGAGCGCTTGGATTTAAGTGCTATATATACACGTCTTTCAGCAGAAATTGCACTCTTTGCTGAGGATGGAGCAAATATCGTTATTAAACATGGATGGTTGGAAGAACCGCCGCAAGCGGACGACCGTCAAGCGCTTGTAAACCAACCCAAGTGATGGTTTTGTTAAGCATTTATAAATATCTATACATAAAAAAGTAAAACTATCTAGAATTAAATGATCAAAAGGGGATATATTATATGGTTATGGGTGACAAACATTTAACTGCGGCTGAAATGGGGAAGCTCTGGGCTTCCTATATGGGTAATTCGTTAGGGAAATGTGTACTAAGTTATTATCTTAGGCATGTGGATGACCAGGATATTAAGAGCATCTTAGAATATGCATACAGTTTAAGTGAGACCTTTATTCGGAGAATACAAGAAATCTTTCATGAACATAAATTCCCTATACCCGTTGGATATACCAAAGATGATGTCAACTTAGATGCACCTCGATTATTTCAAGATCAATTTTACCTTCATTATTTGGATTATTTAGGAAAAGCAGGTATGAGTATCTACAGTGTAGCCATACCATTGGTTACCCGAAAAGATATCCGAGATTTTTTTATTGATTGTTTAAGGGAAACGGTAAAATTAATGGATGGTGTGAATGAAGTTTTGAAGATGAAGGGTGTCATCATGAATCCACCGCCTATCCCGACACCGGTGAAGATAGAATATATTCATAAACAGAGTTTTCTAGACGGTTATTTTGGGGAGAGAAGATCTCTTCATGGGCTGGAAATTGCTCATCTATACGGAAACCTGAATAATGATATTACTAGTAAAGCTCTAATCACTGGCTTTCTTCAAGGAGTGAAAATGGAGAAGGTCAAAAAGTATTTGGAACGAGGAAAGAAAATTAATCAAAAACATATTGAAATTATGTCGAAAAAATTGACAGATAGCGATTTGCCTGCTCCGTCCCTTCTTGATCATTTAGTAACAACATCTACCACTTCTCCATTTTCGGACAGGCTGAAAGTGGCGCATAAAATTGATATGTTTGCGATGAAAATAAGAGAATATGCAAATGGAGCTTCTCTAAATGGCAGGCGTGATCTTGGAATCATGTATGCTAAATGTCAAGCGGATGTGTCCATGTACGTGGAAGACGGGGCGAATATTATGATTGATCAGGAATGGTTCGAACGTCCTCCCGTAGCAGTGGATCGCAGTCATTTGAGTGACTAAACATAACATTTTTAGGGGGGAATTCCCCCCTTGGAACATTTTAATGCTGAATGACAACCTCATTTAGTGAGAGCCATGCCCTATCCTTTTTTATCTCTACATGTATGGGGGCTTGGAAAAACTCTGACATTGTATCCGAAGTTAACATTTCACCTGTTAATCCCTCTTTGTAAATCTCTCCCTTACGTAGTAATAATACTTTTTGAAAGCAAGGAAGAATTTCTTCCACATGGTGGGTAACATAAATAATTGTCGGGGCTTCGGGGTTTTCCGTTAAACTTGAAATCATTTGCAATAAATGCTCACGTGCTAATATATCAAGGCCTGTACAAGGTTCATCCAGTATAAGCAATTTCGGATTCGCCATTAGAGCCCGCGCGATTAAAATCCTTTGTTTCTCCCCTTGTGACAAGGTTCTATAGCTTTTCTCGCTTAAATACTCACAGCCCAGCGTATTTAATATTTCATTGGCTCTTTCATAATCCTCAGCAGTTATCTTATCATATATCCCAATGCTCGCAAATTTGCCACTGACGACAATGTCCTGGATATTTTCATCTTCTCGCAGTTGTTGCTGGAGCGAGGAACTGACCCATCCTATTGACTTGCGAAGCTCTCGAAGATTTACCTGTCCAAATGTATTTCCTAAAACTTGAATTTCCCCTTTTGTTGGCCAAATATACCCATTGATCATGTTAAGCAATGTTGTTTTTCCGGAACCATTCAGTCCTAATAGACAACAATGCTCTTTCTCTTGCACCTGCCAGGAAATATTATTTAGAATCCACTGATCTCCTCTTTGCCATGAAACATTCTTCATATCGATAATCATCTGCATAAACTCCCTCTATTAGTTGACTGATATTTCAGAAATATACATCAATAATAACACTTTTTCTAACCTTGACAAGCTTTTTTACCACGTTAGTACAGAAGAACTGTCCACCCCAGAAATACAAATATCCCATTTGTCCATCTGTGGTGCCAGGCACCACTACTTGAAAGAATATTTTGAAAAACATATAATATATGATAGAGGGACTTTAGAATTAGTAGATTAAAATATGTTGTGGAAGTGTTGGCATGGTAAATTATGACGTTAGAAATGCTGCATTGGAAATCGTGTATGAGTCGTTAAAAAGAATTAGCACGGAACATGGACGTGAATCAAAAGAAGATTATTCCACTATAAAAAATCAATGGAATGAGAATCATCGTGATAAGTTGATGGAACACATCTTCTCTCAACTAGATGAAATACAGGATCAGATGGAGCGTTTAAATTGGTTAAATAGTCACTATCGAATCCTGCATAATTTTGCACAAATTTGCAGTAAAACACTAAGCGAAGAGATTCTTTTTAAAGAAACATATCAAATGGTGTCACAAGTAATGCCGACTGATTCCTTCTATATAGCCACCTATAATGAAGGGGATTCCGAAATTCAAGTGCCTTTTATGATAGACAGGGGGAAAAAATATCCTTCTGTTACCATTGGACTAGGAGAAAATCACACTTCTCAGGCAATCAAAACAAGAGAGATTATCCATCATAAAGAGTCCAGAATGGGGGATGAATATGATGTTTATTTGGGAGACGAGGATGCAGGCTTAACAAGCTCTTGCCTTTTTGTCCCGGTAATTATTGATAATCAAGTAAAAGGGGTTATTTCTGCACAAAGCTATGCAGAGTTTGCTTACCGTAAAGAGCATGAAGAATTGCTGCAAATCATAGGCACACAGGTTTTTAGTTCCATTGATTCTATAAGGCTATATGAACATATTTATAAAATTTCACAGCTGGATGAACTTACTGACTTAAAGAATTATCGTGCCTTTCACGAAGATTTATCCTCTTTAATCAGTCAAAGTAATCAAATCATTCAGCTTATCATGCTTGATTCTGATTCCTTAAAAAGAGTAAATGACCGGTTTGGACACGATATTGGTGACAGATATTTAAAAGTACTGGCAGATGGAATTAAAACCATTTGCGATAAAAACATAGAAGGATATCGTTATGCAGGTGATGAATTTATGGTCATCGTAAAGTCAGCCCAGAAAATAATGCCATTGTATGAGAAAATAAAGGAATACTATGAACATCACCCCATTACGATTGGATCAGAACAAATATATGTTTCTATTAGTACTGGTGTATCGGAATATCCGAAACATGGGAATACAGTAGATTTATTAAAAAAATCTGCAGATACTGCCCTTTATACCGCAAAAAAACAAGGCGGAAACCAAATTGTCTTTACCACATAAAAATAAAGAACCTGACGTTCTCTTATATTTTAAGGGAGCGATTTTTTGTTTTACATGGTTGTTATATAAGAAGTATATTCATAGAAAAACCCCATATTATGATAAAAAAGGAGGGGATGAAAGTGGCGGTGCATGTCGTTAAGCATGGTGAAAATTTATGGGGAATTGCAAATAAATATCGTGTTAATATGCAAACGCTTATTAATCTGAATGGATTAACAACCACTTCACTAGTCCCTGGTCTGGCTCTTTATGCCCCAGATAATTTATTGCCAATCCGTACTTACCGTATTAAAAAAGGGGATCAGCTAAATCTTCTTAGCCAAAAATTTAACACAGAGCTTTCCTACATACTCTCCATGAATCCCAATGTTCATCCGCAACAGCTACAGCTATCTATCGGACAAATCATAAACATTCCTTCACCAATTAAATTAGAAATAACGACACTTGGGTTTATTTTTCCTTCATCTATCAGTTCCATTACCCCGATCCTTACATCTTTATCCAAGCAGTTAACCTATTTAGCTATTGTTGCCTATTCCTTTAGGGAACAAGGCAATGCCTATAATCTAACAGACGATACCGCTATTATTGAAACTTGTCATCAATTGAATATTAGACCATTATTAATGATTAGAAATTTAATGAACGAACAATTTAGTGCCGATTTGGTGGGAGGAGTGCTTGGCAATAACGCTTATCGGCAAAATCTTGTAACAAGTATTGTGAATCTAACACGAGAAAGAGGATTTAGCGGAGTGAGTATTGACTTTGAATTTATTCCTCCAGAGCACCGCAATGATTTTATAACATTCCTATCGGCCTTGAAAAATTCATTGGGAAATCTTTTATTACATGTAAATGTTCATGCAAAAGCAGCAGATTTGCCAACCAATCGAATTGTCGGTGCCTACAATTACGCAGCAATAGGAGAAATAGCGGATTATATGACAGTCATGACAATAGATTATGGATACCCAGGAGGCCCACCAGACCCAGTTGCTCCTATATGGTGGGTGGAACAAGTGATTAGCTACGCCGTATCACAAATGAACCCTGCAAAATTACAAATCGCGATGGCTTTATATGGATATGATAAAGCCGTTACAAACAATCAAACACGAGCATTATCTGTGCAGAGCTCGCAGAATCAAGCGATAACCACCGGATCCACCATTCAATTTGACCAAACTGCATATTCTCCATGGTATCGCTACTTTCAAAATGCGCAAGAACGTATTGTTTGGTTTGAGGATATCAGAAGCTATATAGCAAAATATAGACTAATAGATCTCTATGGCATAGCTGGTGCAACATATTGGCAAATTAGTCTTTCTGCCCCACAAAACTGGGCATTTGTGCAGCGAAATATTAATGTAAGCAAAATCTAGACGGAAGCATTTTGAAAGGGTACGGAAGCGAATAGCTCGAAATTACAGGCCAACGGCCCGGGGTCCCCCATCAATGGACCAACATTTGAAATGACCAATTTAGATAAAAAGAACTATAAATAGGGCGTGGGTTCATAGAACCTGCGTTTTTTAATTCTGTAATTTTCACAATGATGACAAATTCAATTATTTGTAAAAGCACTTACAATGGTTGAAAATATAAATATATATATTTTTACTTTAAACAGACTGAAATCATCACCTATTGGTTATAAATGAAGGAGAAAAGCTAACGACTATAAAAATGAAAGGAATGGCAGAATGAAAAAATATACGATTACTATTGTCACTATTATTTCTATTTTCTCAACTCTGCTATTTCTTTTCGGTTTTGGCTGGGTGTTGAAAGACCAATTAATAGATGGCAAGGGAAAACAATCGGTAACGAGGCAGACTAATCCGTCTGATACGATGAAAAAATCAAAAAGTCAGCTGCAAATTGCAGCTTTGGGTGATTCTTTGACGAGAGGTACTGGGGATCCGGAGGGGAAGGGTTATATCGGTTATCTAAAAGACAGTTTAAGAAAAAAAACAAAAAAATCAATCCTTGTATCGAACAGCGCGATAAAGGGACAAACATCTTCACAATTAATCACACAACTAAAAGGACCGGAAATTAAACGCCAGCTCCAATCCGCAGATATTATACTGTTAACCATCGGAGGTAATGACCTCTTTCAAGGTGGTGAGGTTTTAGGCCATCTGGATACCGCCTATATGAAAAAAGCGGAAAAACCATATCTTGCAAATTTAAAAAAAATCTATTCTACGATACGCTCTATTAATCCCGACGCTACTGTGTTCCATGTGGGCCTATACAATCCTTTTATTGACTTAGAAAAGTCCAAACTAACATCATCGATTGTCCGTACGTGGAATTATGATTCCTCAAATCTAGCTGCAAATTACAAAAAAATTATATATGTACCAACCTTTGATTTATTTGAATTACATGTAAACGATTATTTATTTAGCGATAAATTTCATCCGAATGCTGCCGGATATAAATTAATAGGTGAACGTGTCGCTTCATTAATCACCTTTAGCGAGGGGGGAACAAAATGAAGGAAGTTCCGGCATTGGAAGTAAAGGATTTACGTAAAACGATTCGAAAAAGGGAAATTATTAAAGGATTATCCTTTACACTTTATCGCGGAGAAGTCTTCGGTTTTCTCGGACCGAATGGTGCAGGGAAAACGACTACGATTCGCATGCTTGTTGGTTTAATTAAGCCAACATCTGGAACGATTTTAATATCCGGTAAAAATGTGCAAACACAATTTAAAGAAGCAATGGAAAAACTTGGATGTATTGTCGAAAATCCAGAATTATATCCCTATCTTTCAGGATGGGAAAACCTTGAATATTTTGCACGAATGGATCCTTCCATTACACAAGATCGACTGGGTGAAGTGGCAAAAATGGTGGGATTAACGGATCGTATTCATGACCGGGTAGGAACTTACTCGCTGGGAATGAGGCAAAGACTAGGTATTGCGCAGGCTTTATTGGGGAATCCCCATCTTCTGATTCTAGATGAACCGACAAATGGACTTGATCCTGCAGGAATAAGAGAAATGCGGGAATTCATTCGCTTCCTTGCCAAAAATGAAGGATTAAGTGTTCTCGTATCTTCCCATTTATTAAGTGAGATACAGCTTTTATGTGACAGGGTAGCTATTATATTAGACGGCAAAATCATTCGTACTGATACGGTAGAGTCTTTACTTGCTGAACAAGAAAGGGTTATTTGGAAAGTGGAGCCAATCCAAGCGGCAAAAAAGCTTTTACAAGAGGAAACAGATGTAAAAGAAGGGGAAGATCAAACTTTAATTACACCATACATAGAAGAACAAATTGCTGATTGGAACAAGAAACTGGTGAATGCAGGCATTAAAGTGAAGGAAATGGAGGCAAAATTACCGGCTCTTGAAGATTTATTCCTTGAATTAACAGGGGGAACGCATCGTGATTAACCTTGTTTATAATGAACAACTAAAGATTTTCCGTAAGAAACGTTTATTTGTAATTATGTTGATCATTGCAATTCTCGTACCGATTATTACATATGCTCAATACAAACAAGACAAGACAGCAGAAGAGAAATTAGGAACCAAAGATTGGCGCGTCCAACTACAACAATCAATCGTCGATACACAAAACCGATTAAGTTCCAGCCAACTTCCAGAGGATTTTGCACAGTATTTAAAGATTGAATTAACACAGGAACAATATTATTTGAATCATAATATCAATCCAAATTCTCCTGGTGCCCCAACTTTTATGAGAATTTTCGCGGAAAATGCGATTGATTTATTATTGCCTTTATTGGTTATGGTCGTTGCGGCCGATTTAGTTTCTTCGGAGGCGAGCGGAGGGACCATCAAACTCTTGCTGACAAGACCGGTAAAACGGTGGAAAATATTATTAAGCAAGTATATCGCTCTATTGTTTGCTATTTCATTGATCATCCTTTGCGTCGCCATTCTTTCTTATGCCATTTCAGGAATTGTATTTGGCTATAAGGGTTGGAATATGCCGATGCTGACAGGGTTTATCACGAAAGGGGAGGATTTAATCACTACCCATGTTCATCTGATTTCCCAACGGAAATACATACTGATGGAATTTGGGCTCGTCTGGTTTGTTTGTGTGGTAGTGGGCACCCTTACCTTTATGCTGTCTGTTCTCATTCGATCTACTGCAGCAGTCATGGGCATCATGCTTGCTGCCTTAATTGCGGGTGCCATTTTAGTGAACATGGTTTCTTCCTGGCAAAGCGCCAAATACTTATTTATGGTGAATTTGCAGCTGACAGATTATGTGAACGGTACAAAACCGCCAATTGAGGGAATGACACTGGGATTTTCCATTACCGTGCTTCTTGTATGGATGATAGCATCGTTAATTGTTGCATTTACAGTGTTTAATAGAAGGGATGTATATTAAAAAAAGAGGAAGGAGGTTTGTACTTCTTCCTCTTTGCACTTATTTAACCGATACAATATGTTCCTTTAATTCTACCGTTGGCTCCTCAAGCTTTGCATTTCTGAATAATGAATTTATTTTTATTGGAAGCATCTTTAATATTTGCTCTCCGTCTTCCATTGAGATTGCCTTCTCAAACACTAAGTCTAATTCAAAAATACAGCTTGGCTCCTCGTCCTCTTGTTGCGGAGGATTTAAAAAGACGCCGCCATTCGCCGACCATGCACAAGTATGCAGCAGCATGGAATGCATCATACTTTTTTCTTTTTCCGTAAATACTTCGTTCGTCTTCACATTAATATAAATGGATGTTATTATGTGATTCTCCACCTTTTCGTTTTAGTTTAATGTCACCATGAAAGAATCGATTTTTGTAAACATAATAATCAACCTCCTTTTATATATTTCATAATTCTGCAAATTTTACAGAAATCCTTCCTTTTTTATTATCTTTATTTTACTTATAAAAGATGAAGGAGTAATCTGAAATAGAAATGAAAAGCAAACAAATACTCATCACTGTAACAGAGAGGAGTTTCATAAATGGAAATTACAATAACAGATCAAGCAGTACTTAAAATAGAGGAAAAGATAAAAGGAAAGAAAGGCTTTTTGAAACTGAAGTATAATACGGATGGTTGTGGATGCGCTGTAAATGGTGTAGTCGAACTATGGTTTACACCGGAAACAGAGGACAATGAGATAGCAATTGAAACAAATAAATGGAATCTTTATATAGAGAAAGCAAAGGCAGTTTTCTATGATGAGAAAATGAAAATTGACTTTTCAAATGAAGCCAATTGTTTTCGTTTAATAAGTCCTCAACAAATATTAAATGGACGAATGAGCCTTTTTATCATGAATTTCTAATATGAAAGGCTCAACCGCTTAAACGGGTAAAAATGATAAAACAAAAAATTCATATTCATTTCGAAAATATGCTATAATACACTCGCTCGTCAAAATAATACGGTTGAAGATTTTAACTGTATAGCAAAAAGAGGAGATAAATATGATTTCACCAGAAGTAAAAGAACTTCTTACAGATAAAATGACAATCCTTTCGAGAGCAGATCAAAAGGATATATGTGTAGTGGGTCCCATTAATTTACCTATTCAACTGGATGATCAGGTTTTTCATTTTAAATGGTATACCTGGTTGGTTTTAGATAATATTTCCTCTGATAAAGAGGCTATTTTAAATGCTTTACCATCTTTGAATCTTGCTTCCGCCCAACAATCTTCTGTACTAGTTTACGGGGATTTTGAGCATGATGAAAATGCTTTAATTAGAATGCATAGCATATGCCATACAGGGGATATTTTTGGAAGCAAACGCTGCGACTGCGGTTTTCAATTACGACAATCAATGAGGATGATTGTGGAAAATAAATCCGGTGCTATTTTCTATCTTGCCAACCATGAAGGAAGAGGAATTGGATTATTTACGAAATCATTCGCCTATCTTCTTCAACAAGAGGGGTTGGATACAGTAGAAGCAAATCACGCAATCGGATTTGCTGATGATATCCGCAGTTATGAAGAACCGATAAGAGTTCTAGAATTCCTGCGTTCTAAACCTGTAACATTAATCACCAATAACCCAAAGAAACTGGAAGCATTGAAAAAGCATGGTTTATCAGTAGACAACCACATTCCACTTTGGGGAGATGTTTCCGAATTTAATAAACGGTATTTAGAAACAAAGGTAAATAAATCAGGACATATCCCGGCAAAAAAATTAAGTAGCACAAGTATATAAGGATAAGAAGTGTTCCATCCGGATTAACTGGATAGGGACACTTTTTATTTGGTGCGATGGGGATTGCATACATCTCGAGTTAAAGCGGTAATGGTGAAACGTTACGTTTGGAAGTAAAAAAAGGGCTAGGACAAAAAAACACAGGAAATTGCATCAAGGAAACCGCACAAACGCAATCATTCTAAATCATAAAAAAAGTCATCAGAAAAAAATTAATAAAAATACTTGAAAATCCTCCTAAAGGCATGTATAATAAAAAAGTCGACAAAAGGTTGTCGAAAAATATTTGAAACCTAATGCGGGTGTAGTTTAGTGGTAAAACTACAGCCTTCCAAGCTGTTGTCGTGGGTTCGATTCCCATCACCCGCTCCATACATAACATTAGAATCAACGCAGTATTTCGTTTGCCAGAAGAACGGGATATTGCGTTTTTATATTTTGGTCTTGAGAGTAAAAAAGAGAATCGAGGTGATGATAATGGACTTACTACAATTTAAAGAAGATCTTATACAATATAGTAAATCAATCGGTATCGACAAAATTGGATTTACTACCGCTGATCCTTTTACTGAAATGAAGAACCGACTGTTGAAACAACAGGAGCTTCAATATCAGTCGGGATTTGAGGAGAAGGATATCGACAAAAGAACCAATCCTTCGTTAATTTTCGATAAACCTCAGTCTATTATATCTATTGCACTTGCCTATCCTTCGAAAATGGAAAATGCACCGAAAGGAAAAGTAGGTGAAAGACGTGGGATTTTTTGCAAAGCATCCTGGGGAGAGGATTACCACCATATATTAAGAAGAAAACTTTCGGAACTAGAGGCATTCATTATGGAATACAATCCTGAGGCTCGATGCAAATCAATGGTGGATACAGGGGAGCTTGTCGATCGTGCCGTTGCCGAACGGGCAGGGATTGGTTGGAGCGGAAAAAACTGTTCCATTATCACACCGGAATTTGGATCATATGTATATCTAGGAGAAATGATTACCAATATTCCATTTGAACCAGACACGCCGATGGAAGATCAATGTGGCAGCTGTACAAAATGTTTAGACGCTTGTCCAACTGGTGCTCTAGTTCAAGGGGGACAATTAAACGCACAAAAATGCATTGCTTTTTTAACGCAGACAAAAGGATTCCTAGCCGAAGAGTTTCGTGTAAAATTAGGGAATCGTTTATATGGCTGTGATACATGTCAATCTGTTTGCCCTAAAAATAAGGGAATAGATTTTCATTTTCATGAGGAAATGGAGCCTGAGCCAAACCTAGTAAAGCCGGAACTGACTCCCCTTCTATCTATTAGCAATCGCGAGTTCAATGATAGCTTTGGAAAGATGTCCGGATCTTGGAGAGGGAAAAAGCCGATCCAAAGAAATGCCTTAATTGCACTTGCACATTTTAAGGAAACGTCCGCAGTACCTGATATCATTACAGTGTTAAAAAATGATCCAAGACCAGTATTGCGTGGAACAGCCGCATGGGCATTAGGAAAAATCGGCGGAGATGAAGCGAAGAACGCACTCCTTGAGGCGAAAGCAAATGAATCAGATGAAGAGGTTTTAAAGGAAGTTATAGAAGGTCTATCTAAATTAATTAATGAAGATATTTAAATAATCAAATGAAAAAAAGGATAGGTTAGGAGCAGAAGTATTGCACCGACCTATCCTTTTTTTGTACGAAAATAATTTTGCGGTACCTACCATACCAAAGTTGAATAACCCCCTTTTAATCGCTTTTGCCACAGTTTTTTCATCGCTGTTATTGTTTTGCTACATATTTTTTGATGTTTGTGATTTCGGAGGAATACGAACTATTCAATTGCCTCAAGCAGCTATATTGTCGATGTGTTCCAATTGTTCGCATAAAAAGCTGAAACCAGTAGTAATCATTGATATCACATCAGATTAAATATTTTTTAAAGCTTTTTAAAATTTTCTTTGACAAAAATTAAATTATCGAATATAGTTTTATTAAAACTATTTCATGAAAACTAAATGAAGGAGGGATATTTAAATTGTATGAACTTTTTGTTCTTTCCCTTTTAATGAAATTTCCTTTGCATGCCTATCTTATTTCGAAAATAGCCAACGATACATTAGGTCCATGGGAAAAAGTTAGCAGAGGTACGCTTTCCACACTTCTAAACAAACTAGATAGAACAGGGCTTATCCAAGAAACAGATTCTAAAGAAGTACCTTTTCCGACAGAGAGATCTTCTAAAACTTTTGAAATAACTTCTAAAGGAAGGGAACGTTTCTATGAATTAATGTTAGACATTGAAAAAAACCCCGGTAACTATCAGAAGATTTTTCATATTAAAGTGATTTTTTTGGAATTTTTAACCTATGAGGATCAAATATATTTGGTTAATCATTATCTAAAACATTGTCAACAAGCCATCCATCATATTAAGCAACAGCAATTGGAATTTAATCAAAATCCTGAACAAGTAGAGCCGATGAAAGAGACCCCTTTTTATAAAACTATATGGAGTTTAATGGTGCTTCAAAAAAACCAATGGGAACTTGAGAAGAAATGGTGTTCTCAATTAATGGAACAAGTAAAAAATGGAATAAAAAATTAATATAAGGGAGAGGAATAATCAAATGACACAAGAATGGGGCAGTGAAAAAGAAAGGATAGAAGCATTGTTTAATCAACTGTTTTCAGCCTGGAGCCAAGGTGATGCTAAAGCCTTTGCAGGTTGCTTTACCGAGGATGTAGATTATATCACTTTTTTTGGGCAACATTTGAAAGGTATAGAAGAAGTGGAAACGTCTCACCGACAATTATTCAAAGGAGTATTAAAAGGCTCACAAATGCAAGGAAGAATAACAAACATCCGCTTTCTTAATGAGAATATAGCAATTGTACACTGTATTGGTAATACAAAAATGCCCCGGCAAAAAAATTACTCGAAGAATAGAGAATCGATCAATACGAATATAATAGTGAAACAAAATGGTTTTTGGAAGATCTCTGCATTCCATAATTGCCGCATTAAAGAGCCGAATTTTTTTATAAGATGGATGATGAAAAAACACGAAAAATAACTCTTTCCCATAATTGTATGCCATTGGTTATTGAACCAATGGTTTTTTATTTTTTCTACAATGCATAGAGTATAAATTATTGCCTCTCGCTCAGGAAAGCTTTTAAATGGTGGCTCTATTTGTTGAGTTTTAAATTTGAAATTTATTTTCGCGGTTATGTAGACATATCTATTTGCAATACCCTTCCGCTTTTAAATTTTTTTTAGCAGTTGGTATTACTCTAGTAAGGTACGGAACAAAATGTACTTGCTTTTTCTGGTAGTCACCAACCTGTACAAATAATGTAATTGATCCATTTATTATCCTCTTTATCAACCTATTATTGAATTCACGTCTTTCACGCGGTGTTCTAACATTAAAAAGATACACTTGTACTTCCTGTTACAAATTAGGATAGGCCATTTTGTTTTGTTTTTCTTTCTTCCATCATATCTTTGTATAAAGGCTGCATATGTTAACCATCGTTACCTTTCGTGATTCATCCTTAGCAGTCATGGTTCTGGGAATCTTTTCTTATTCAGAGTTAACCACATTTAGGTTGTTAGCGAGGATTTTCGTTTCACGTAGGCAACAAATTATAAGAAAAGAGCCATATGAAGGAGGGAGCTCCCATGAAATCTCAGCTTCAAAAACAATTGGAATCACGCATAGAGCAATTGGTCAATAAATCTGGCGATGATGAAAAAATAAATAGAAAAAAGGATCTTATGTCTCGGCGCAATGCAGAAATTGTTAAGGTGCAAGCTAGCGCAGCGGTTAAGGATAGGCAGGAAGAAGACGGTCAGACCATTCTTCTTTATCAGGTGCATTTAAAGTATTTAATCAAGCAAAAAGATAAAATGTATATGGAGGAAGAAGTCGAAAATCGCAAAGCCTCCTTTTTTCGTGAAAGAATATACAGTGATCGGGAAGTCCTTATTGATTTGAATGTTCCAGATAATCAACCCCTAAATCTGGAGGCAGAAGCAAATGCTAATGAGGCAAGACTGAGTTACTATTATGACCGTCTAAAAGCAGTGCAGTATGCTGAAACGTGGTGGAATAGTTATAATCCGAAATATCGAAAGTTTACCAACGATTGCACTAATTTTATCTCCCAATGCCTGCATGAAGGAGGCGGACCAATGAGGGGCTATCCGAATAGAGGACAGGGGTGGTGGATGCAAAATAATAATTATAGTTATAGTTGGGCATTAGCTCATGGTTTAATGCAGTACTTAAGTACCTCAAAATCTGGATTACGAGCCAAACAAGTTGGTTCCCCGCTAGAATTGAAATTAGGAGATATTATATGTCTGGATTTTCAGGGAGATGGCCGTTTTGACCATAATACGATTGTAACGGCGAAGGATGCGTATGGGATGCCGCTCGTCAATGCCCACACGTATAATAGTCGTAACCGTTACTGGGCATATGAAGATTCTTCAGCCTACACACCTAATATTCAGTATAAGTTTTTTACGATTGTGGATGGTTAATAGGGATAGGCGGATGACCTAAATGCTAATATTAATTGGGAACGGTCACAATCAAGGAAGTTAACGTACCCGAAGTGGTGAAAAAATCAGAGGAATGGTCACAATGGAGGAAGGAAAGTGCCCGAAGTTAAGAGAAAATCAGGAGAACGGTCACAATGGAGGAAGGAAAGTGCCAGAAGTTGTGAAAAAATCAGAAGAACGGTCACATTGTAGGAAGGAAAGTGCCAGAAGTTGTGAAAAAATCAGAAGAACGGTCACATTCTAGGAAGG
>Ga0224735_1026_pt1 | contig 19304 bp, 19 predicted proteins | sample IA12soil_MG_GH6A_2_FD_161635 | JGI IMG/M metagenome (GOLD analysis project Ga0224735, IMG submission 161635) | Enriched cells from agricultural soil in Iowa, United States - IA12soil_MG_GH6A(+) | ecosystem: Environmental > Terrestrial > Soil > Agricultural land | place: USA: Iowa | collected... | reverse complement strand
GTGCGAAGCGGAACAAGCTCACCGCCAGCGGGAGGAAGCGCATAAAGCTGTGCGTTTTCATCACCATCCTGATCAAAGCCCACAACAAGAAAACGCCCGTCATGTGAATAGGTCAGCGCATGGCAGTTTTGATCAACAAATGTGAGTGGATAAGGATATTGATTTGGCAAATCCATTGCCCAAAGATTGTATTTCCCTGTCAAATTGGTACTGAAAACTAATTGCTTTTCATCAGGACTCACGGTGAAAGCCTGAATACTGAATGTACGATAAAAATTCTCGATGTCCGGTTTTTTAAAAGTAACCAAATGAACCCACTCCCTTTTAGAAATTTCTATCTATACTGAAAATTTAAAGGAAACAGATTGAAATGTCTAGTAGGAAGTTCTGAGTATACTGAAATATGAGTGAATTTAGATAGTTTAAAGACTCCTAATAGTAATATGTTAAATGGTTTGGTCGCCAAGTCCGCTATAAAAAGATTTGTGAAAATGGAGGATAACATTGGAACAGTTATTAATGAGGAAATGTCCTTTGCCAATAAGCTTTTCCCCAACAAAAACATCAGGGTGGATTTTAATATTGATAAAAATTTTATGCTTTAAATCAGGACTGCTGCCTTCCTCCAAAACAACAATCGGCTGTACTGTCGCAAAAATTCCACGTATATGCCTCTTTTCTCGGCCACCAATATATCTATCATAAGGCTTTAAACCTCTCAACAGTTTATATGGAATGGCGCAGGATATGACGGAGGAGGTTAATGCATTCGAAAATTCACTGCAAAGAATTGAGATACGACACTGGAAGATGAATAAAGAAGAACAAAATCAATATTTGCAGACAGAAAAAGAAATTTGGCCAGACAATCCGCTGGGAATGGAAAGATTGTTGGAATTTAAAGGAAAACCAAATTGGACTGCGATTACAGCATTCGACGGAAAGGATATAGTAGGAGGTATAATGGCTTGGGAGGATTTAGAAGAACCAGTGGGAGTGATTGAAGATCTCTTTGTAAAAGAGACTTATCGAAAACTGGGCCTGGGAAGAAATCTGCTTACTTCCGGGCTGACATATCTACAATCGGTTGGGTTTAAGGAAATGTCAGAGGAAAAGCGTTTTAATATTGAATTGTAATAGAGTCAGCCTAGGGCTGGCTTTTTTGGCTATTAGTGGATTGTGCTGGATAAGGAAATGAGAACAATCATTGTCTTGAGCGACCATTAACCGCATAATAGCAAAAATACTCTTTCTCTATTTACCACATCATCCCTTGGATTTCATTCCCTTGGTAAAATAAAAACATTCGTTTTAAAATAGAAGGGATGATTAAAAAATAGAAAGGTCGCGGACCTATGTTTAGAGGAAAAGCTTTCCCCATAAATAAAGAAAATTCCATCTCAGAGTTATTTGAACTACCACTCAATGATATCAAGCAGTGGATATATATTCGTGGCGAGGATTCAACAAAACCAATATTATTAATGGTTCACGGAGGACCAGGTGCCAGTCAAATTGGTTTTATCCGTCATTTTCAAAAGAAATTAGAACGGCACTTTATAGTGGTTAATTGGGATCAAAGGGGGGCTGGAATGTCCTATTCTCCTGTTATCCCGAAAGAATCCATGACCATCCAGCATTTTGTAGATGATCTAATTGTATTGACGGAATACGTACGTGAACGATTTAAGAAAAATAAAGTTTATCTTGCAGCTCATTCCTGGGGCTCCATCATTGGTCTACTAGCTATCCAACATAGACCTGACCTCTTTTATAAATATTTTGGGATTGCCCAAATAGCGAATTATTTAGAGAATGAAAGAGCCTCTTATCATCTTCTGCTGGAAAAGGCGAAAAAGCAAAATCATAAAAAGGCGATTAAAGGTTTAACCAAAATTGGGCAACCACCGTGGACGAAGCCGAAAAAGGAACGTATTTTGAATAAATATTTGAACTTGTTAGGTGGAGGCATGTCACGTGAAGGGAGACTGTTAAAAACAATGATAAAACATGTCATACAAGGTTCGGAATATAAGTTTCATGATTATCATCGCTTTTTAGCAGGACAGGTTTTTAGCAAAAAGGCTCTTCACAATGAACTGAAAACAGTTGATTTAAAAAAAGCCATTAAAAGGGTAACTATCCCGATTTACTTTTTAATGGGAAAATATGATTTAACCGTCCCACCAAAATTAACTGAAGAATTGTTTCAATCCATTGACGCGGATGAAAAACAATGGATTTGGTTTGAGAATTCTGCGCACTCACCGCTGTTTGAAGAAATGGAAAAATTTACTGAAATACTCGTTGAAAAAGCCAGGTAACTACATAAACCTGGCTTTTTCTTTATTAAAAGGAAAGTATTGAAACTTCACCTAATTCTGTCTTTATGATAAACACTAAATTATTTTTCACAAACGTCCGATAAGGTTAGAGGTGGACCATTTTAAAATGCTTTAAGATTAATAACAACAAGAAAAGAGGATTACGATAAATGAAAGGATTAAGATTTTCTATCCGCAAAAAGTTAATTATTTCTTTTGCACTAATATTAATTATTCCACTTGTTATTAGCGGTTTAATTTCCTATGAAAGTTCCAAACAAAATATTGATAAGCAGCTTATGAGGGCAGCAGATGAAAATGTTGGTACTCTTAATGAATTAATCAATTCAACTATTTCCCCCTTTTTTAATGATGCTACCTATTTTTCGGGAAAAATAACTGCTAAGGATTATCAAGGAGCCAAAAGCCCGCGTATCCGAACCAAGTTGGACCAATACTTAAATCTTCATAAAAATGTTCAGCTAGTATATGTTGGAACGGAAACAGGATTGATGATTAAATCGCCGAATAGTGAAGTAGCACCAGGCTATGATCCAAGACAGCGCTCCTGGTACAAGGATGCAATGAATAATCCTGGAAAAACAATTATTACAGATCCGTATATTTCTTCTAGTACAAAAGATGTTGTGGTAACAGTTGCCAAAACCCTAAATGACAATTCTGGTGTAATAGGTATTGATATTTCCTTAAAAAGCTTTAATACCATAGTCGATAAAATTAACATTGGCAAGAAAGGGTATGCAATGATTTTAGACGGAAAGAAAAACTTCATTGCCAGTCCAATGAACAAAGGAGGTTCTTCGGTTAAGCAATCCTTTTACAATAATCTTTATAAAAAAGCATCCGGTGAATTTAAGTATGAAATAAATGGACAATCCAAGAAGATGCTATTTGCTACGAATAAGTTGACTGGTTGGAAAATTGCCGGGACTATGGATACCTCGGAGACGACAGATGCTTCAATGCCAATTTTAATATCAACTGGAATCGATATTCTTATTACCTTTATCGTCGGAGGAATTATCATATTTTTCGTTATTCGTTCTATAACGAATCCACTTCACCGCTTGAAAAATGTAGCAGTAGAAATAAGTGCAGGAAATTTAACTCAAAAAATTGAGATTCATACTAGAGATGAAATTCAAGATTTAGGAAATGCATTCAATGAAATGGCTGAAAATTTAAGACAATTAATACAATAAATAGATGATAGTTCTGTTCAATTATCCGCATCGGCTGAGGAACTGACAGCTGGTGCTGAAGAGACAAAGATTGCAACGGAGCAAGTAGCTACGACGATTGAACAGGTAGCCAAAGGGGCCGAAATTCAATCTTCAGGTATTAAAAGTAATGCAAGATCAATGGATGAAATTTCTAAAGGTATTCAACGAGTTGCAGAGAATACGACACAGGTTACTGAATTAACAAGGAATACCACACAGGTAGCTGAAGAAGGCGGGGTTTTTGTCAAACGTACGGTCGAACAAATGAAGGATATTTATAACACAGTCGGTGAAACTAATAAAAAGATGGAAATCTTATCTAGCCGATCTATTCAAATTGGAACGATAATCGAATTGATTACTGGTATTGCAGACCAAACGAACTTATTAGCTTTGAATGCAGCCATTGAGGCAGCACGGGCAGGTGAACATGGAAAAGGCTTTGCGGTAGTGGCGGATGAAATTCGTAAGCTTGCAGAACAATCAAGACACTCTGCACAGGAAATAGCGGATTTAGTAATAGAAATTCAAAAGGAAACGGTCGTATCAGTCGAATCAATGGAAGAAGCAACCAATAAGGTGGAAGAGGGTCTATCTGTCTCCAATGAGACCATTCAAAAATTTGAAGACATTTTAAATGGCATGGAGAAAATAGCACCACAGATGGAAGATGTTGCAGCAATCTCCCAACAAATTACGGCAAGTGTACAAGAAATAACATCTATCATGAACGAACTTGCTACGATTGCCCAAGAAAACTCTGCATCTGCAGAAGAAATGGCGGCCACAACAGAGGAAAACGTAGCATCCATGGGGGATATCTCTCATGCAGCGAATGCTCTATCAAACATGGCAGAAGATCTTCAAACACTATTAAAGAAATTTAAACTTTAATGCTGCAATATAATGGGTGACAGGTACTGTTTTTGCCAATCAACATTACATCGATAAAATTACTAAAGTCAGTCCTACTCTCTTTACTGGGGAAGGACTGACTAATTTTTTTTAAAGACCAATAAAAAAGAAAGTGCATCTAAAACGCTAGTATTTGCGTTTTAGACATTTTCAAATAATGAATGGAATGTTAAGGAAAAACCCCAATCAGTACAAACGTACATCATTGTACCTTTCTTATTTTTTTATTGTTTTTCAACAGTGATTACGGGTTCATTTTCACTAATTACTTCCAACATAAAATCTGATGTAACATACAAATGATGTTCAGCGTTAGGATAAAGGCCCACCCTAGCAGGATAAATACTGTCATACCAAGATATCCAACTTGAGTTTTCCACTTTATAAAATGTTGGTTTATAAGTGAGAGTACCTTCATTCTCTCTCCAAGCATTTCCGATAAGATCGTCAATATCAGGTCTTCCTAACTCATCAAAGATGCGAAATGATATGATAGCATATGTTTGTGCTTTATCTTGTTTATAAGTGAACCTATATTCTTTAAAATTCTTTATATCTTCAAAAATAAGGACAAAATCTTTTTGATAATGCACATCTACAAAATACATTTCATTATCATACCTGCAAAACGGATTATCTTCTAAAGGTTCCCAAATAATTAGTTTTTCTGTTGTCATAAGCGTTTCTCCATTAGATTAATATCCAAGAAATTCATGAATGATTAAGTAGGTCTTACAGCACCAGCAGTCAAACTTAAACTCGTATATAGCGCAACAGCTCCATTAGAGGTACTTTTTACAAAGGTTACCTCATCCCCTTTTACATATTGTTAACTTCACCAGAGCCGATTCTGCTAAATTGTTTTTTTCAGCACCATAATTTCCGCTATAGTATACTGCCCGTATACCGCCACTACTTGTGTGAGTATAAAATTCCCCAATCAGTACTCTCCTGTGAAGGTTTAGATGCCTCCGCGAACATCTTTTATTGCTTATGTTAGTTGTTGAGAGAGTCTCAACGTTAATACTTTCTAATAGCTTTTGATATTCATTATCCGAAAATCAATAATCTTATCGGCATAAATACTAATGCTATTGTTTTCATCGGCAAGCAAATGTTGAACTTAAAGGGATTAATGTAAAATATTCTGAAAAACATGCAACTATTGTGCATTAATATGCTCTCTTTTATATAAATAGAGCCCATAATCCTGCATCACCGATTGGTGTCCAAGTTGCCTTAGCATGGTGGCAATATTTCCACGGTGGTAATTGCCATGAGTGACAATATGAAGGACGGATTCATTATTAGATGTTTCCAACTTACCAGCATAAGGATTGTTAACGATAATGACCTGGTCCATATTTTCTTGTTGGCTTAGAAATGTCTTGTTTTTGAGGGATAAGTCGTCATAGAGGTTTTCCATTTCTTCAAGGCTCTTTGATTCTAGCTCTTTTTGAAGCTGATTTGCGTGTGCGAAGGCCTCAGTCATTGTTTTTCCTGCCATAATTTCGAACCATAACTGTTCGACCAGATAAATATGGGTAAACACTTGTGAAATGGAAGTAAAGCCACTTTGTAAGTCATGATGATAAATATCTTGAGGAAGTTTTTTTAAGTGATTAATGATTTCCTTGTTTGCCCAGACATTGTAGTCATACATATCTTGCGTGGGATTTTTTTTCAAACAGTTGTCCTCCTTGTTTCTTATTATGTGGAATATTATACCATCCGCTTTATGCCTATGTATATTTGAATTAAGTGACAAAATTCGTACCTATTCCGTTCACAAATGTTCGATGCCTTTCATTAGCGGATTGCCTATAGGAGATTGTGTTTCAGAAGAGGGATTACGATGAAAAATGAAATTAAAAGTGTACCCTGGCAAGCGGGCGTTAGAATCAGGCGGTTTTTCTACAAACATTTGGGATAATCGTGCGGTTGATGGTGTGAATTTGAATGTACGTGCAGGTTCTATCGAGGAGTCATTGGTCTGCCGAGCGGAAAAACCTGACAATCTGCATTATATAAACACAATATCAGATCTAGTCACCGCATTTAGAAATCTAACTAGTTTTGGCAATATCGCGATGCATGCATATATGCGTCGGACATTGATAAGCAAGAAATGACTCACTGTTTTGACAATTAAAATATTGCGATTGCAAAAAATCATGTTATAATAAAGGTAATTTCTTAAAGGAGGCATCAAAAATAGACGATATGATTCTATAACCTTTTACGCTACACAATCTTATAGCATAAAAGGACTCTGCCTGTGCATGGTCAGAGTGATGGGATTAGTATGTCTATTTTTATATGTCTTTTCGGATTATTAGAGGTAAGATTCCTAATGGGATTTTACTTGTTTTTGTTATATATTGAATCCATCTATTTTAGCACAGGCAGTCGTCTGTGCTTTTTTGTTTCATTTTTTTATAGATGGAGGGATCAATATGTACGTATTAAAAACAGATAATCTAAGTGTGGAATTAAACGGAGTTTTTATTTTTCAAGGTGTGAACTTGGATATTCAAAGAGGAAATCATGTTGCTTTAATAGGTGATAATGGAGTAGGGAAAACCACTTTGTTAAAAGTATTATGCGGAAAAGTTTCGCAGACAGGCGGAAAATTAGAATTCGGAATTAGTCGTGAGGAAATTGGCTGGATGATGGATGAACAAGTGGATGTCGGTCTCACTACGATAAAATTTCTATACATGGAAAATGAACAGTGTTATGAAGTGAAAAATAAATTAGAAAATATGCAGGATCATTGGAAGGATGATGCTAGTTTTATTGAGGAGTACAATAATACTTTACAGCAATATATGGATCTCCAGGGTTACGAGTGGGAGATGAAGATGGAGAGGGTGGCCAAAGAACTTGGGATTGAGCAGGAATGGTGGAATATTCCGTTCCGTGAGCTTAGCGGGGGACAAAAAACACGTGTGAGGTTAGCTAGGTTACTTATAAAGGAGCCTCAGATGCTTGTATTAGATGAGCCGACCAACCATATGGATATCGAATCGGTAGAGTGGCTGGTCGGCTGGCTTCGGCAATATAAAGGTACTGTTCTTTTCACTTCACATGAACGTGATTTTATCGACAAAGTTGCGGACATAACCTATGAACTAACAGATAAAGGAACTAAGCGGTACAATGGAGGGTACTCTTTTTATAAAAAGTTGCATGACGAAGAGCAGCATGCTGCTGAAGAATTGTATAAAAAATACAATCAAGAAAGAAAAAAACTATTAGAAGTTATTCAAACCTATAAACAGTGGTATCAAAAAGCGTCGAACTCGGCAAGTGAACGGAACCCGTTTGCTAAAAAACAAGCTGGCCGGCATGCGAAGCAGGTGAAGGTGAAGGAAAAGGCGTTGGAACGATTAGATAATAAAAAAATGGAAAGACCGAGAGAAAATAAGGGGATTGAGGCAGTTTTTGATGCGGAGGCTTTTGAAGGAAAACGGATGATAGGGATGAAGGATGTGTCTTTCTCATATCATGCGGATGCACCTTTCTTCCAACACCTGGAGATGGAGATTTTGCGCGGAGACCGTTTGGCGGTTGTTGGGAAGAACGGATCGGGTAAAACAACCTTATTAAAGCTTTTAACGGGTATTCTTAATCCTCTAGAAGGAGAAGTTCGACGAAATCCTCAATTGAGAATTGGTTATTTTATGCAAGAGTTGGATCAATTAAATATGGAAAATACCATTCTTGAAGAGCTTCTTGAACTGGAACATTTAACGCAGGAGGAAGCTAGAACGATTTTGGCATGTTTCCTGTTCCGCCGCGAGGATGTTTTTAAGAAGATAAAGGATTTGAGTATGGGGGAAAAATGCCGAGTTGCGTTTGTGAAGCTGTACTTTTCTGAGGCAAACCTGCTTGTTATGGATGAGCCAACAAACTATTTAGATATTCGTACGCGTGAACAAATAGAGGAAGCTCTGGCTGTATACCCAGGTTCAGTGGTTATTGTTTCGCATGACCCTTATTTGCTTAGAAAGGTTGCGAATAGGGTGATAGAAATAGAAGCAGGCCAGGTTTCTCATTATAAAGGGAGTTATACAGATTGGGAGGTCAGCCGGAAGCTTAGTCCTGAAAAGCAAAAATTAGAAAATGAAATATCTTTGCTGGAGATGGAGCTTGTTGATTTATATGGTCAAGAGGGAGAGAACTTAGATAAAATAAAAGAGATAAAGAGGAAATTGCAGGAATTGAAAGATTCTATGTAGGATAAAAGAAGAGGATTTCTATGGAAAAAAAGAAACTTTATGAAGCGGATTTATATGAGCCAGTCAGGAGGCTGTTTGTACGGGAAGGGTATGAGGTGAATGGAGAGGTAAAGGATTGTGATTTAACAGCTGTGAAGGAAGAAGAGCTTATCATCGTGGAAATGAAAAAGAATTTGACAGTGGAGCTCTTAATACAAGCAGCGAATCGACAGAAATTAACAGACCTCGTCTTTATAGCTATTCCAAAGCCAAAGTATAAGATGTACTCAAAGAAATGGCATGATATGTGCCACTTGTTAAAAAGACTGGAGCTTGGTTTAATCATCGTATCTTTCTTGAAAAGCGGGGCAAAGGCAGAAATTATTTTGTCGCCTGCCCCTTTTGATAGGAAAAGAACTATGCAGATGAATAAGAAAAAGAGATTGAGTTTGTTGACGGAAATTAATGGGCGGAGTGGCGATTATAATATCGGAGGCAGCAATAAAACAAAAATCATGACGGCATATAAGGAAAATTGCATTCAGATTGCCTGTTATTTGGATCGGGAAGGGCCAACATCCCCGAAAACCCTGCGCAAAATGGGGACGGGCGAAAAAACCTTATCCATCCTAACCCAAAACTACTACGGCTGGTTCGAAAAAGTCAGTCGCGGCATCTACACCATCACCGAAAAAGGAAAAGAAGAAATAAAACAATACCCAGAGCTCCTCAAACATTATTTGAATTAAGGGTGCCTGGCACCACTCGTGGACAAAATGGGAAAGTGTCCATGTGGGGTGGACAGTTTAGCATGAATTTATTAGCACAATAGAATTTCGACAGTTATGTTCATAAAAAGGGTCGTCGTTTTAAAAAAAGATCTGTTTGTACGACGGCTCTGACTATTTATAAATACAAACTTTCCGGATTTATAACCTTATAAAAAATAAGCCATCATTTGATGGTTTTCATTTAAAGTATAGCTTTGCGGAGGAAGTCTCCTTTTCCCTTAAATAAGCACTGTTTTTATAAATCACTAAAGCAACATCCAATAGAGAAGCGCTTTAAAATGAGATTGCTGTAAATCCAGACATATGACTATAAAGAACCCCCTCCAATACTGTCGTCCCACCATACATAGTTGCATTTACCAAAGCATTTCCACGTGCTGTCGTAGGTACGCTCTGCAAAATACTCATAAATACCGAATACACTTGTTTCTTTGAATAGGTATATATAAAGAAAATCTATCATTCCTAAAAATTTCTCATTCGCCACCGTTTTTAAAACCTAATCATTTCATTCCATATATTAGGTGGAGACCACTTTTTCCTTAGATGAAAAAAATCCTGCCAAAGCAGGATTACAAGTAATTTGAATCACGTTTCGAATGATTAATCTCCTATTTAAAGCCTTCCATTTTCCTTACTTGCATCGAGGTTTCGATAATCATGTCTAAAAGTTCGCTGTAAGCTATGCCAGCCGCTTGAGCACTTTTTGGTAGCAAGCTATTTTTTGTCATGCCTGGTAAGGTATTAACCTCCATAACATATGGAATGCCGTCCTTGACCATCATATCTATTCTTGCGTAGACACTGCATTTCAAGGCTTTATAACATGCAAGAGCTGCAGCAACAACTCTTTCGTTTAACTCGTTAGGGAGTTCCACTACCTCTTCAATCGTAGCAGCATCATCATATTTGGCATTGTAGTCAAAAAACTCTGCTTTGTGGCGAATGGAAATGACAGGTAAAGGTCTTCCATCAAAAACAGAGCAAGTAATCTCATCGCCTTTTATATACTTTTCAATCATCACTTCGGAATCCCATTCAAAGACTTCGGCAATGGATGAAAGCAAAGAGTCCTTATCATATACGATTTTTACACCAACACTTGAACCGCCGGAATTTGGTTTTACCACAACCGGATATCCCATTTTGTCTATTTCATCCAACTGAAGCTCATCCATATTCGAAAGGCAGATCCAATCCGAGGTGGGAATCCCTTCAAATCGCATAATCTTTTTCGAGATATTTTTATCCATACAAATACTGCTGGATAGCATGCCGCTTCCTGTATAAGGAATGCCTAAGGTTTCTAGAGTGCCCTGGATGGTTCCGTCTTCCCCATATTTTCCGTGTAGGGCTAATAGCGCCATATCAAGATCTTTGGCCTTTTCCACTAAATCTTCTTTGTTGTGAAGCTGAACGGGTATAACCTCATATTTATTTTTATCCAAATGTGCAATCATTTCTTCTCCCGTCATAAGAGACACTTGTCTTTCGGAGGAAACCCCTCCCATGATGACGCCAACCTTCATTTTATGAACCTCCATATTCTTTTTTTAATATATCTCCGATTACTTTTATTCCGCGTACAATATCTTCTTCTTTTAATCTGGAAAATCCTAAACGGAAGGTATTGCTTCCTTTTCCGTTTGTATAAAAAACATCACCCGGTGAAAAAACGACCCCTTTTTGATAGCATTTTTTCAATAAATGTCGCGAATCTATATGGTTTTCTAATTCAATAAAAAGATGAAGTCCGCCGTCCCCGGTCATTCTTTTAAAAGGAAGGTATTGTTCGCATGTATGCACAGCTAACTCGTATTTTTTTTTATAAACGGACCTGGCCCTTTTTAAATATTTTTCAAAATGGCCGTCATGCAAATATTGATATAATACTGCCTGATCCAGCGTAGAAGTGTGAATTGTTCGTGCTCGCTTCATGCTTTCCAGGTAGTAAATCAGTTCCTTGTCTGCTAAAACCCAACCAACACGCAATCCTGGAAAAAGGATTTTGGAAAAACTGCTCAAATAGATAACATTATTACCGTTTCCCGCAATGGCTGCAAAAGGGGCTAGGTGGGAACCTGAATAGCGTAATTCCTCATTAAATCCATCTTCTAAAATGGGTATTTGATATTTGGACATTAGCCTCATGACCTCCATTCTTTTCTCAGAGGAGGTCACAATCCCGGTGGGGTTATGATAAGACGGGATTAAATAGGCAAGATCAAAATCTGTATTGGACAAGGTATCTTCTAGTTTTGGAATGTTGATACCATCATCATCCATTTCAATTCCATGGATTTCAAACCCGTGTAGCCGGAATAGCTTAAGGGCAGATTGATGGGTTGGATTCTCACAAAGGATACGAGCGGATTTTTTCGATAGAGAAGATAATACAATATCGAGTCCCTCCGTAAAACCATTCGTAATCAGAACATCCTTGTTCGAAATGTCTACACCCTTGATCTCCATGTAATGCAAAAGATAGTCGATTAGGGGTTTGAAGCCCTTGGCATATCCGTAGTTGAGAACGATATGGCCTTCAATGGACATCCGAGTTAGAAAAGCCCTTTTAAAATTTTCTACATCAAAAAGCTTTTGATCGGGTGCAATGCTATTGAATGCAATCATACCTTTATCCCAGCGTACACCATGTTTCATTAGATCCATTTCGTCCGCAAGCATGGTTAATTCATTGATTTTTTCTTCCCAGTTCAGTTGAAGGGAAGCTGCTTTGGCGGTCTCTACCCGCCCAACAAAATTTCCTTTGCCTTTTATCGCGTAAATAAGCCCTTCCTGTTCTAAATCCGCGTACGCAGTTAGCACTGTATTCCGACTGACAGATAATAAAGTGCTTAGTTCACGGGTGGAAGGCAGCTTTTGTTGCTCAAGCAAATGCCCATTCGTAATCATTTTCTTCAAATATTCTTTTAGTTGAATATAGACAGGACGACCGTCCACAGGCTTAAAATCGTTAAACACGCCTTCAACCCCTTGCTATCATTTTTACATAACCGCATCTGTTCCAAAAGGTCCACCACCTATGCATTTTTCCAAACCAGTGGTTGGTGGTGCCAGGCACCAAAAACGGGACGATTATTGTCCCGAAAATGGTGCCTGGCACCACTCGTGGACAATTTGCAGTTTTGTTTTTCCTGCGCAGACACTTTTGGTGCATTGATATTTTCATTGTACTAACTTTACAGGTAACATTAAAGAAAAGAAAGGTTAGAAAGGATGGTTGTATTTCTTTAATAATGCAGTTCACCTATTTCATTTTAGTCTCAGCGGTAAAAAGGGAAGAGAGAAGAAAAGAATGACCTCATAGAAGAATGGGGTGTAGTATATTTCTTTTATAAGTCAGGGAGTATGAGGAATTGTAAATAGGGGAAAAGTGGGTAAGTTCTTAATGAGAAATGGAGTGTGCGAACGTCTACAAAGCAGTAATAACTATAGAAGGAAAGGTGTCCACCACTCGCGGACAAAATGCCGGAATGTCCACGAGTGGTGCCTGGCACCCTATTTTTGGCACCCTATTTTCCTTTTGCTGGGGTCATTAGCCTTTCTTTTCCCATTAATAGTATAGCAATAAACCCTAGTCCAATCGGGATTAATGCCCAGCCGAATGTTGTGGAGACGGAGTGGGCCATTGCATCGGTGATTTTATGAAGGATTTCCGTTGGGATTTTCGCTCTAGTATCAGCAGATAGCAAGGCACGTGAATCCATATGTCCAGTAAATCCCTTCATTTGACTGAATGCATCCTTTAACTTACTATTCAGTACATGATTTTGAATGGTACCAAATATTGTAACGCCGAGTGTCATTCCAAGCGTTCTAAAAAAGTTATTTGTTGATGTGGCAATACCGCGTTTTTGCGGTTCAATATTATGCTGCGTCGCCATACCTAATAAAGAGAAATTGAATCCCATTCCAAGCCCAGTAATAATCATGAAAATGGTGAGAAGGTATCGCGGAGTGCCCACATCGATTGTGCTCAAAAGGAGCATCCCTGCAAAAAATAAAACAACGGAAACAAGCATGATGCCGCGATAACTAAAACGTCTTACCGATTGTCCGCCTAACTGGCTTCCAATAACAGAACCAATCATCATCGGAATCAAAATTACACCTGAATTCGTAGCAGAACCGCCATAAACAGACTGAACAAAAATCGGAATCATGACAGTCGTTATGATAAAAGCGGCACCATAGAAAAAGGCAACTCCTTGTGTTGCTGCAAATAATTGGCTTTTAAAGAGGCTAAAAGAAATAATGGGCTCTGCCACCTTTCTTTCCACCAGGAGAAAAATAATGAATAGGACGGCAAATATAGCAAAAAGCGTAATAATCATGCTCGAACCCCATGCATATTGATTTCCGCCTAGTTCAAGCGCAAACATTAAGCTGACCACAGCCCCAATAAGTGTAATCGCGCCAATCCAGTCAATTTTAAGCTTCTTAAGATTAAGATGTTCTTTATAAAATTGCACAATAAAAAATAATGAAATAACACCAAGAGGCAGGTTAATATAAAAGATCCAACGCCAATCAATTTGATCTGTAATATAAGCACCAAGTAATGGACCGATGACACTGGACAATCCAAATACTGCTCCAAATAATCCCGTCATCTTACCGCGCTTTTCTGGCGGGAAGATATCAAAAATGATCGTAAACGCAATTGGCATTAATGAGCCTCCGCCAATCCCTTGAATAGCACGATATATACTAAGTTGTGTAATACTTTGTGCTGTTCCGCAAAGGGCAGATCCAATAAGAAAAATAATTAGTCCAAATAGGAAAAATCGTTTCCGCCCGTACATATCGGATAACTTACCGAAAATTGGCATACTTGCCATGGTTGCAACTAAATAAGCGGAAGTAACCCAGATAAATTTATCCAGTCCGCCGAGTTCTCCAACAATTGTTGGCATGGAAGCGGCTACTATTGTATTGTCCATTGCCCCCATTAAAATTCCTAAAAGCAGGCCTGCTACAACAAACCCTATTTTGCTTTCGTTTGATACCATATAAATCCCCCTTTTTACTTGTTGTCTGATAATTTTAGTGATTCTTTCGGATAAAGCGTATTAAGCCCTACTAAAATATCTAGTACTATATGTAATTCTTTTTCATTATATTGCTTAAATAATTCGGAAACGGATTCGTTCAATGGTTGAAATAAACGGCGGATTTCCTGCGTTCGACGTGAAATGGGCTGAATAATCACACGTCTGCGGTCCTCAGGATCTTGAACTCGCTCAACTAGTTCCGCTTTCTCTAAACGATCAATAACTCCAGTAATAGCCCCCGTTGTCAAGTTAGTGAGGGCGGCGAGTCTTCCAGCAGTTACTGGCCCTGTATAATTTAACAAATCCCGGCATTTTAAATCGGTGGCATTTAAATGGAGTTTAGAGGCAACTGCTTCCATAAAAAAAAGATTCATTGTACTGAACTTTCTCAATTCCTGAATGAGGGAAGACAACAATTCTTGTGTATTTCCTGTTTCGTCTGTCAATGAGATCCCATCCTTCAAATTTAAGATATAGATAAAAAAGACTTAGTTACTAATTATCTTAGTTGCTAAGATAATTATGGGGAGGTGCTTATACATTGTCAAACATTTTTTTCATTCCGTTTGGTTTCACCTTAGAGGGAGGACATTCTAATGTTCTAAGAGAATGTCTATTTAGTATGATAAAAAAGGTAGGTTGCTGTTATGATGATTAGGAACATACAAGATTCTGATTATAAAAAGGTTATTTCCGTTATTGATGAATGGTGGGGTGGCAGGCATATGGCGGATATGCTGCCTAAGTTATTCTTTGTTCATTTTCAATCTACTAGTTTTATAGCAGAGGAAAATGGAGAGATCATAGGATTTCTAGTTGGCTTCCTCTCCCAAACAAAGCGTAATGAAGCCTATATCCATTTTATAGGGGTCCATCCGGATTATAGGAAATTAGGCATCGCAAGGAAGCTATCCGAGTTATTCTTTGAAACGATAAAACAGAGCAGCTGTGATACTGAGCGCTGTGTAACTTCTCCTAAAAATAAAACTTCCATTGATTTTCATACGCGTTTGGGGTTTGAAGTAGAGGATGGTGATACCGTTTTAAATGGAGTATCCATTCATTCTGACTATGATGGACGTGGGGGAAGTAGGGTGTTATTTGTTAGGAGATTAACTTAAAGTCAAATATTATATGTAAAGAGGCAGAGACAAAACCTAGTTAAAATCAAAAAAACGTATGAAATCAAATTTAAAACCTTGACTTCATACGTCTTTAATATTGGGGCTTAGCCCAATTTCAATCGTTTTTTTTAGTAACTGAAACGACAGTAATAACGGGGAAATTTCTTTTTAGATAATTGACATAGGTAGTATTGATGGATTACTCATTCTATGGTCAGAAATCACACAATAATTTGTCTCTCTACATATTCTTTTGCATTAGGACCGCAATTAAATAATAAATCTACTATGGACAAATTATTGATGAACGATCCCCACCTTTGTGGATAGACGGGATGGTTAAAATGCTGATAAACTACCTTAATATTATTCTCTCTAAAATCCTCTTCGTTCATGTATGATTTTGCGCCTAAACCGGATAAATAGATATGAGCACCTAACGATTTACAGATACTAATAAGTTTTGTATTCTTCTCCCCATATACTCCACTCATTTCAGAGGAACGTATGATTGGGGTCCTTATATCTAAGTACTCTCGAATGAATTCGATAAACGCTAAGTTTAAATCTACTAATTTAGTACCGGAGTGTTGATATATATCAATGAAAGAAGGGGAAAGATCTTCCCAATATTTTGTTTTTTGATAGCAACCCTGCAGAGTGAAAATATGTCTATGTTTCCAATTTAATTGATTATTCATCACGATTTCATTTATTTTTGCTTTTTTATTTATAATAGGAATAGCTAACGAAATCATTCCATTAGAACCCTTTATTACATTTCTTCTTTCTTCTTTATTGGAACATAATACATCATCTAAAATGACAAAGACATCACTTGAGAGCATTTTATGAAAAAAGCCATACCAGGGAATATAATTGGGCTGATGGATTCCAACAATCATGGAATGAACACTTCCTTTACAATGAACAACTAATGTCAAGTGTTACTTAATAAGCGCACCATCTTAATATTCATGTTATGTCCGCTTCGAAAACCGATAAAATGCCCTTTTATTTGCTGACCGGTCAACATTAAATCTCCTATTAGATCTAATACTTTATGTCTTGCAATCTCATTGCTCCATCGTAAAGTCGCATTTCCGCTGGGGATAGATAAACAATTGTTGATATTTTCGCCGAAATATTCAAGCATAGAGTCATAGTCCTGATCCAAAATAAAGGATCTAGCCTTTGCCAACTCTGATATAAACTTTTCATCTTTTATAGCGGAGAAATGGGCAACCTGAGTAGGGATTTCTTCTTCTGGATAATGGAGGAAATAGGTTATGGAAAAATGATCAGATGGAAGTCCGAGAAGAAATGAATCATATCGTTTGCCGTTCAATGCTTCGAAATGGTCCAGCACCCAGAGTGGTTGTTTCACCACTTTATATTGTAAAGGAACTGATTGAGTAATAGGCACAGCTTTTAGAAGAGCAATTATAAATTCCCAGCTGCTAAATGTTGATACTACCGGTATATATGGGCAATTTAAGTGAACTCGTATATTCGTAATACCTAATCCAGAAATTGCTGCTAAAATATGCTCTGTATGTTCGATGCATATTCCATCTTTTTCTAACGATGACCAACGCTTATTCTGCACTGCATATTCAGAACAGCATTCAATTTCAGGTTTATTGGGTAAATCATCGCGGATAAAAACTATTCCAGTATCAGGCTCAGCCCCTTCGAACACCACTTTAGCTGGAGATTTTCAGTTAACTGCAGTGCCTGAAACTTCCGATTTAAATGTAATGGTTTTTTGCACCTCATATCACCTTCAATATAGTAAGGTATTTATATCAGCGTGTGAAATGAATAAGGATAAAAATTAGTACCTTATGATTCATATTTTCTTGAAAGAATGTGGATATCACTGGTGTACCCTATCCTAACTTAGACTTTATTTATACATTAATATGGTGAAATCATTAGGTTTATACGAATGATATAGATTAATTCTGTTGGTCAGTTTAAAGCACATATCGAGAATCTCTACTGGATTAAAATGTGTTTCTGTCGTTCCAATATATTCGCTAGGCATTCTCGTTGTTAGTAAATTAAAGGCAATCCCTTTATTGCATAATGCAAACATTTTTTCTACACTTTCCTCTAGAAAAATTTTCATATTTTCATTGGGTACTGTTACACTAAAAGTTCCCGAGGCAACTAGATAATCGTAGTGTTTATCGGCATCAAGTTCAAATAAGGATTTATTCATGAAATTACCTTCAGGGTGCTTTTTCTTTGCAAATTCAATAAAATCCTTTTGGATATCTAATCCGGAGTATCTGATATTATTGTAGTTTTTTTCTAAAATAAAATCATATAGGTGGCCTAAACCACATCCAACATCTAGTAAAGTAATATCATTCGATTGGTCTTCCTCAAACAGTTTACATATATATTGAAATCTGATTTTCTGGCTTTCCGTACTACCCCATTGAACGTCCTTATACGAGTCAGTTATGTTTTTGGTTGCAAAAAATTTATTGGTGAAAGCTTTAAATTTCTCATTTGTACTTTTATCCATTATATATTCCTCCTTTTGATACAAAGGGTAATTAAGTAGGTTATTTTATAAAGAACTACGGTTATTGTAGTGGTCTTTATTAGTAGATGTAGATATTTCGTTTTTTGACAAAGACAAATAGGAAAAATTATTGGACTAAGATAGTCGAGAAATGACAGTTTAGAACCGTTTGTATTGATCGAATTTTGTCTTCTGAAGTATTACTTTTTACATCATTTTCTGATCATTTCAGATAATCATCCTAATAAAAAAGGATTATTCCCCTTCTCTAAAGAATGTTTTTAAAGATTGTAATGTTTTTTACGAAAGGAGGATAATGATGAATCATCTCGTACATAAATCCTACGATGCTCTTTCTTCTGATTATGAGCATCGAGTTGATAATGATTCCTTGTACAATATTGCCTATGAGCGACCAGCGATGATGACTCAGTTTCCTAACGAAATAAAGGAGAAAACGATACTAGATGCAGGCTGTGCAGCTGGATGGTATACGGAACAATTATGAAACGCGGAGCTAAGGTAACAGCAATTGATCTGAGCCCTGAAATGGTTGCGGCAACAAAGAGAAGAGTTGGGGATCAGGCAGAGGTTCTCTGTTTAAATCTTACAGATAAGCTTCCGTTTGCAAATAATTCTTTTGATTTTATTGTCAGCTCGCTGGTTCTTCATTATGTAGAGGATTGGGGTCCGACATTTCAGGAGTTTAAACGGATATTAAAACCAGATGGGATTCTGCTATTTTCTGTCCACCATCCTTTCATGGATATTCGCAGATCACCCAGCAATGACTATTTTGCAACGGAACTTATTATTGATCAGCGGTAAAGACAAGGAAAGTTCATTGAAGTTCCTTACTATCGCCGTCCGCTCCATGAAATACTAAACGAAACACTTGCTTATTTTTCAATAGAGAAGTTGATAGAACCCCAACGGGTGCCAGGCACCACTCGTGGACAAATGTGTAAACTGTCCTCCACAGAAGGACAGTCAACAGAGGGAGTAAAAAATGGTACAGAATGAAAAGGATATTCTACAGATTGTTAGTGAAGATACATGGATGATGGAT
>Ga0224735_1024_pt1 | contig 20090 bp, 20 predicted proteins | sample IA12soil_MG_GH6A_2_FD_161635 | JGI IMG/M metagenome (GOLD analysis project Ga0224735, IMG submission 161635) | Enriched cells from agricultural soil in Iowa, United States - IA12soil_MG_GH6A(+) | ecosystem: Environmental > Terrestrial > Soil > Agricultural land | place: USA: Iowa | collected... | reverse complement strand
CGTGTTTACGTTGCTTTAATATTTGATAAAGGGAATTTAAGACTTGATCACGCGATCGTTCATGATATACAAAGCCCCGAACATTTATGTCCCTCAGGCTTGCATGTGGGAGCCAGCGCATCCATTCCCATTTTTCTTTTTCCTCTATAGGGAAGATGGTGACAAATTGTACATCATGATAACTTTGAAATAAACTGGCTTGCATGACTAACAGCTGTAGTTGCTCGACTACCAAATGACGCTGACCAATATACCCTACAGGACCCTTGGTTAGAGAAGTGACAATAGGAACATCATCCAATGTAAGATACATAGAACGAAGGTCTCGTGCAGCATCGACAAGTTCATCTTTAACTTGTGTAAACTCCTCCATGCTCAGTTCAATCTGGAAACTTGAATTAACCTTTCCTAAGCCAACCCTATACATAAGGAAGTCATGATGAAATATTGTTTTTTCAAAAATGCGGGGATCAATCTTTTGTGCCATCTCACGAATTTGTTCTATAGAAGGATAGTGATAAAGTAATGCATGGCGCTGCTCTTCACTTGCTTGATATAATTCATGTGATTTTTGCTTTAAGTAATCACGATAGCTTTGTTCTCGCTCTTTTGTATCGATTCGATATTGCTTTAAATTTTTCAAATAGGATGTGACGGAAAATATGATTGTCGTTACCGTCATCGCCAACATAATCAGAATATAAAATCCGTTCGGGTGAAAAATTGACATGATGACCATGCCGACAATCATGACTAGTGGCGGAATAATCGTGCGTGCAATTTGTTCGCTCGGTTTAGCCGGCTTGGTAGATGGCTTAGCAATCTTCTTCTTATCCTCTGGTTCACGGTAAATAATACGAGGAGACCGATGATAATCAGGATAGTCAGCTCCGTATCCATCATTTTCTATGTATAGTTCAACTAGATTTACTGATTGCAGGTTACCAAAATCAAGTAATTCGATAGCGTCCTTCCCGATTTTAATCATAATTCCATCAATGAAAAGCTGATCACCTGGTTCAAGAAGACAGGCACCCGATGAAGAAACGAAGTTATGATAGACCGGACCATTGTTCACTTCTAGTCTAAATGGATCCTCCATTTTTTCACGGATTAAAACAAGGTCAGAGGAAGTGTTTTTTACAAATACATCATCATATTCCCTTGAACCAATTGTTAGACTGTATTTTCCTGATGTATCATACATATGCCATTTACTATCATCGATTAAATAAAGGTGTAATGGACGATTTCCCTCCTTTATTGTTACATGCTCATTCATCCGCAGCGACTGCTCACCAATTTTACATTCCTCACCCGTCCACTCGATGGATAACGAAATATTTATATCGAGAAATGTTACGGTATCAGACCAGTCATTTCCGACCGTAATCTTTTTCAAGTCATCGGTCGCTAAGTGGCATTTATGTAATTGGTCACCATAGCTTAGCAGTAATAATCGTTGTGCCATCTTTCTCTTCCTCTCTTTAGCAATAAACAAGTACATCTACTTTGTACTCTTTCTCTGCATATCAAAACTACTTCTTATTGTCTGTTTTCTTCTGATTATCCGCTTTTCCGTTAGTATCCTGGTTTTTTATTGTTTCTTGAGCAGCATCTTTTTGATTGTTTTCATTAGTATTTGCATTTGTTGATTCTTGGTTTCCTGTTTCATTAGATTGACTTGCATCTTGAATATTTGTAGTGGAGTCTGGGTTTTCTGTTTCTGTTAATGACTTTAACCCGTATTTTTCCTTATAAGAATTATATTGGTCTAAGTATTTTTGTACTTTATTTTCGCGCTCTGTTCCTGTTAAATCTGGATTATTCTTCACCTTTTCTATTTGTTTAATAAATCCGTACATAATTAACTGGGGATCATCAAGGTATTTGGCAAGATCAACCGATCTTTCGAAATCACCGCGTCCATTATATATCCAATACAACAAATAATTGGGATCGCTTTTTATACTGACATTTTTTAATATGGCATCTTTTTGATCATCCGATAGCTTCTCAGATTTTATATAGGAGTACGCTAACACATACTTACCCGTATCTGGAATGTTCTCCGGTTTTTCTCCATCCAATTCAACAATTACCTGACTATAGTCTTGTGACAGAAAATCACGGTGGGCTTGCAATAAGTGTCCCTGAAAGGGGATTTTCACAAACCCGAAATACACAAGCGGAATTGCTAGAATAACAGAAAGAGCTATCAGACCAAAGGTTAACTGTTTATATAGGCGAAAGCGTTTCTTCGGTACAAATTGCATCTTTTTTTCTACTTCTTTTTTTTCTTTAAAATAACTCTTCTTTAATAAGTCAAGTAAAGTGTCAAAGTCAGCTGCCTCATTTACTTTTCTTTCGAATTCAGTATTTTTCGCATTATTTAAAGAGCCTAAATATAAATCATTGAAGCTGTGGCTTTTGGAAAATACAGCAATAATGAGACATTTATACTGATGCAAGAACTTCGCTTCATCTATATCAAAGGGAGGAACTAGGTCACGGATACCACGATATATTAAAGATGGCATTAGATTTTCATCGAAAACTAAATTGTCAGGGTGTAAAAAGAAGGTAATACGTGATGCTAAGATATTTTTTAATTTTCCAATATTGCAAAGCATTCGTAGTTGATCATGGCGTTCAAGCTTTTGAATGTCCTTCCACTTTCGCTTTCCTTCATCCATTTTGAATGAAAATGTAATTAAGTCCTCGCTATCTTTCACGGAGGCTGGTACGAAAAACTCTGTTCCTTCAGATATGAGAGCTAATTGCCGCACGTCTCTTACACGTGTTTGGGATTTAGGAAGCTGCAAGTGCCACATATCCTGTTCCACCGAAAACTTATATGTCATTGACTCTATTTGTATGATTTTTTCGTCCATGTTTTTTTTGACTCCTTTACTCGTAAACACTTCTAGAAGTGTCATAGAAACCATAAATTAAGAAATTTAAAGGTACAGCTTTAAGTTAAGCCCTTCCCCTATAAAACAATTAAAATGTCACCATTCGCAACCGCATAATCCGCTATGCGGTCATCATCCGTTAAGAGTAGCTCCTTAGATGGCACCTTGATTGCAAAAAGCTGTGCTTCACTTATGTCAAGATTTAAAGTTTCCACCAAATTAGCCAGTAATTGTTTGATTGGCTGATGAACAGGAATCCTTAGGTCATAGCAATCATATGACCATTTACTAAAATCGATGGTGACGTTAATATGCGTTTCACTAGGCATTACCTCATCTCCTTTAACTACTGCATTTTCCTCATCATGGCAAAAATTCCTCCACAGATGATAAGAACCAATCCGAAAAGGCTAGCCATTGCTTTTTTTCCCATCGAACTACTCCCCTCAGGAGTTTCATTATTATCTTGATTCACATCTGTGGCAGTCTGGACATTATAGTTAATTGGAAACAGGGTTTTCTTGGTATCCTTCATTGTTACATAATGATTATTAGGAGAAACAAAAAGCTTCTCCTCTACAGTCTTTGTGATGTTCTCAAGCGCTTTTTTTTTCGATTGAATCGCATCCCGAGTTTGTTCCTTGAACAAGTCGGGTGCGATTTTATCGAGTTCGGTTTCTTTATTATCTGTAGAATCCATTTTCTGTCTTTCCTCTTTGCTCTGACTAATTCGATCTGTCTTTAGACGTAAGTCCCCCGTGTGGTTCAGATCATTTGCAGCATAAGCGGGCATTGAAAGGAATGCGAGTAATCCAATAATAAGAATTACAGCCATACTATAGAGCTTGACTAATTTCTTCATCCTCGACCACCTCACTCCTTGAATAACCGTTTAAAACTAGCAAATGTCCAACAAGACTGATTAGAATGAGTCCAAACAGTACAAAAATGACCATTTGATTATCCGCTCCACCATCTGCAAATCCACCTACTAATTTTTCAATATATTGAAGAGGGGAATACTCTCGAATTTTATATGCAAGGGATAATTTATCAAAGTGAAGTCCAAGGGCTTCTGTAAAGAACAAATAAATGCTCATAATCACGAGTAAGATAAACATACCAGCCATCTTTAATTGTCTTAACAAATAAGTGGCCACTAAAAGCATCGCAACCATTACTAAGGTAATAAGGCCTATCCATAGGAAATACTTTTCCTGTGCAATTTCCAGAAAATATCCCGAAATGATACTAATCATTAATCCCTCTACAATGGCTATACCAGTTGTAATAATGGTCATTGGAAGATTACTCCATAACAGAGATTTCTCTTGTTCAAAAGTATCCTTTTGCAGTCGCTTTCGCTCATAATTTGAAAGAACATATGATGTAAATAAAGTAATGATAAAACAGATTAGTACGATGAAATAAGGCGTAAATACATCACTTGCCTTTGCCACTATCAACCCGCTATTCTTTGTCTGTACTGGGTTAGAAAGAAAATTAAAGAGATTTTCATTTGGTCTCTTTCCAATGCGGCTATTAGCTAATACACCCGCAAAATTCTTTGCAAAGTTTTGATCCTTCGTCACCTTATCTGTTAAATTGGTTGACAGATTATTTGCTTTCGTTACGAGCGTGGTTCCACTAATTTGAATGTCTCTTGCCTGCTGGTCAATAGCATCAAATGTATCGTAAACCTCATTTGCACTATTTATATTATTTAGTGACTCTGTTGAGAGTGATTGACTAGCCATAAGCAATGATTTAAATTGATCGTCTAATGCAATCACTGCTGTTTGTTCATCATTTCCGTTTTGTAAAATGGTTGATTGTGAATCCTGTAGTTTGAGACTTTCGTCACGCCATAACGATAATTGCTTTAACATTTCTCCCAGACTGGTATTCAGCTGCAGAGCTTGAGATGTTGTCTGCTGAATCATTTGCGCCATCTGATCCGAGTTTTGTAATGCCTGATTAACTAATTGAGTGTAGTTATCTACTTTTGTTTTTAAGTCTTGTGTCTCTTTACGAACTTCTTCTACTGTTTGGCCAGCAATATAGTTTGCTAAAATATCCACTATATCCTGTTTATTAAATAAGTAATAGAGTGAATCTATACTCGCCAAATCTTTCAAACTCTTTTGACTAAGCATAGTGGTTAAGTTATTACTTGATAAATCCAGGCCAAAATATAAGGAATATAACATCAGCATTTTTTGATAGTCAGTTACCGTATCGCTGACCCCCTGAACAAGTTTTCCATTTAAGCCTGATCCAAGCGGTGACATGACTTGATGAGAGATTAAATTATTGACTACCTCTACAGGTTTAACAGGATCTGTGTTTGGATCACTGGGACTTCCGTCTGTCGGTGGCGTACTCCCTTCTCCTGGATTTTCGTCTGCCGGTGGTGTACCTCCGTCTCCTGGATTTTCGTCTGCCGGTAGTGTACTCCCATCTCCTGGACTTTCGCTTGCCAATAATGTTCCTCCATCTGTTGAACTTCCGTGTGCCGATGATGTACTCCCATCAGGACTTTCGTCTGCGGATGGTGTACCCCCATCTCCTGGACCTCCGTCTGCCGGTGGCGTACTCCCATCTCCTGGACCTCCGTCTGCCGGTGGCGTACTCCCATCTCCTGGATTTCCGTCTGTCGGTGGCGTACTCCCATCTCCTGGATCCTCAGGCGGCGGTGCCGGTGTATCAACATGGGTAACGTCCAGTTGTTTAAGTTGCCAGCTCCAATTTAATGGCTGGAATACATCAATCGAACGGTCAGAGTCTTTTAGATTCACCTTTACTTTTACGGAAAATGGACCTTTTTCATTCTTTGGCAATGTAATTTTGCCATCGTTATAGAGTGATTCAGTATAATCCCCTTGCTGACCATTTGGTAATGTCAATAACACCTGCTGTACCGTAAAATCATCTGGAATAGTAAGCGTAAATTCCTGACCATCCTTTTTATCCTCAGGAATAATAACAGTATCCTCAAGGTATACTCCTCCATTTGCGGTATCAGCCAATACATCTTTTAATTGGCGGATTATATCTGCTAGCGGTGTACTATTTTTATTACCATTTGGGATATAATTAAATTCATTATCAAACTGATTTGTTACTGCAATAACATTTTTTAGTTGAATAACAGTACTTGGCTGAAGCCCTATTTGGTCTATGTCCACCGGGTTTAAGGACGGCAACTTATCTATTTGATTCTTAATACTATTAAGAGCATTATCATTTGGCTTGGAGAAAAACTCATTTAAATAAACAAATTTTTCTGTTCCATTTGCTGTCTTAAGTTCCGCCCTAAGCTTCTCAGCAAGTGCCTTTTGCATATCTGCTGAAAGCCTGTTGACTATATCCGTATTCATGCTAGTAACTTTGTCTGACGTTGTTTTTAAAAATGACTGCATTGCTGCATATGAAGTTAGCATATTTGGAGAGCCATTGAGTTCATTTTGATAATAGTTATTAATCGCTTCATTGACCGCTACCAGATTATTGGTTTGTTGTACCACATCGCTGCTGTTTAGGTCTTCATCAAAATGAGTTAGCTGTTTTGAAAAATTATTTGATATAAGTGCATTTGCTTGCCTAATTTTTGCAAAATTGCTGAAATTAGATTGATAGGATTCGTTTATTTTTACGCCTTCGCCTAATCCCGTTTCAAAATCCTTTAATAGTCCCTGTAGACCCTTAAAGCTTTCCTTTAAGATATTTGTATTATCCTGGATTGCTCCGAACTGAGAGGTATAGTTCTCTAGTGGACGATGAACCGCATTATTATAAACACTTGTATAGGCCGTTTCCTTATTTACAAGTGTACTGATATTGTCTTGTGCATCCTGTAAATTCCCGATAACACTTGCAAAGTAAACATCAATGATACGGCGATTAAGATCCCCTAGAATGGAACTTGCTGTTTTCTCTGCTTCTGCTTTTAGGTTACTATTTCCGGAAGCATTAATTTTGTAATTTAATGTGACCTGTTCCGGATTTTTAGAGTCTAATGCAAGTGCCCTTTGGGTAAAATCATTGGGGATCACAATCATTAGATTATATACATTTCTCTTTAGCCCACTTTCGGCAACACCCCTGCTGACCACATACCAATCATGATTATTATCCTGCTCAATACTTTTAATAAATTGGTTACCAAATTGATAATTATTTCCCTTAAATTGTGCCCCCTCATCCTCATTTACCAAGGCAACCGCCATCTTCTGGGTATCATCACTGCTGCTTTTATTTTTAGTAGCCTGATTTAATCCCAGGTACGAAATACCTGCTGACAAAACAAGCACTAGCCCCAAAAACCATAATATTCCTCGTTCAAACTTTTTCATTTAACCAACTCCTGCAAGCTGTTAATATGTATAAATTTTTATTATTTCTAGCAAAATATAGATATGTTTGTATTGAAATATGGAGAGAATTACATGATGTACAAAAGCCACACAACAATTGTCGCGCGGCTTTCGCTCAGGAACAAAACCTAAATTAATATCTCTTTTCGAATGACTTTATTTAATAGTTATCGAGAAAGACTAATTTAGTCCGAAATTCTGTGATAATTCCTCATCTTGTCGAGCCACTGCATTTGCTGTAGCGACTAATTGATCATGGATTTGTTGCATCAAATCTGCAAAGTTTACTACTTTTGGTCTCAACTGTTCGAACTGATCATCAAATCTATTGAATGCCTTACCTTCCCACTCACCACGAAGTTCATTCTGTAAGCTTTGTAAATCTTTTAAAATGTGATTAATTTGATCAGAACTGTTTTTATAGCGTACAGCTTTTGATTTCAGTTCCTCCGGGGTCATACGTATTTGTCCTGACATTCTTCTCCACTCCTTAATTTTTGATTTAGCCCATAAAGGACGAATTTATCATCAAAAAATGATAACCAGTCTAGGTTTAACCTCCACATTATTTTGTGGAAGTATATTCCTATTAATTACTATTTACCATCTGATTACAACTAGGTCAAATGTACCTTTGGCCATGTCGAATTTTGTCTGGTACTTTATCACCAAAATAATCTCGAAACTAGGATTTTTTTTATAGGTCATAAGGAGGGTTTTCGTAATTTTAAATAAGATAAATAGATACATATTTTGGTAAAATATAGGTTGCTCTATTACAATTATTACAATTTATAGGTATATTTATCCATTTTCCACTCCAGGATTTCTCTTGATCCATTCGGATATTTTCGACAACAACTCCATTTTTTATATAACCAAAAATAAAAAATCCCCTTAGACAAATAGTCCAAGGGGATTTTCAAGCGCCGGTGGCTTGGGATTACATCATTCCCATGCCGCCCATGCCACCCATATCTGGCATTCCGGCACCAGCAGCACCAGCTGGTTCTGGTTTATCAGCAACAACTGCTTCAGTAGTTAATAACATAGCTGCAACAGATGCTGCGTTTTGAAGTGCAGAGCGTGTAACTTTAGTAGGGTCCACGATACCTGATTCAAACATATTTACCCATTCACCTGTAGCTGCATTGAAGCCAACGCCAATTTGTTCTTTCTTCAAGCGATCTACAACAACAGATCCTTCAAGGCCTGCATTGTGAGCAATCTGACGAACTGGCTCTTCTAGTGCACGAAGTACGATGTTAATACCTGTTGCAACATCACCTTCTGCAGAAATTTCAGCTACTTTATTGTATACATTCACAAGAGCTGTACCACCACCGGATACAAGACCTTCTTCAACCGCTGCACGAGTTGAGTTCAAAGCATCTTCAATGCGAAGTTTGCGTTCTTTCAATTCAGTTTCCGTTGCAGCACCAACTTTGATAACGGCAACTCCACCAGCTAGTTTAGCGAGGCGTTCTTGTAATTTTTCACGGTCAAATTCAGATGTAGTTTCATCTAATTGAACACGAATTTGATTTACACGTGAAGAAATTGCTTCTGGGTTTCCAGCACCTTCTACAATTGTTGTGTTTTCTTTTGTTACAACAACTTTAGCAGCACGACCAAGATCATTGATTGTTGCACCTTTTAGGTCAAGACCAAGATCTTCCGTAATTACTTGACCGCCAGTTAGAACAGCAATGTCTTCTAACATAGCTTTACGACGATCACCAAAACCAGGAGCTTTAACAGCTACTGCATTGAATGTACCGCGTAGTTTATTTACTACTAATGTAGCAAGTGCTTCACCTTCAACATCTTCTGCAACTAGAAGTAATGGTTTACCTTGTTGAACAACTTGCTCAAGTACTGGTAAAATTTCTTGAATGTTGGAGATTTTTTTATCAGTGATTAAGATATATGGATTTTCAAGAACTGCTTCCATTTTATCTGAATCAGTTACCATGTAAGGAGATGCATATCCACGATCAAACTGCATACCTTCTACTACATCTAACTCAGTAGAGAATCCTTTTGATTCTTCGATTGTAATAACACCATCGTTACCAACGCGTTCCATTGCTTCTGCAATTAAACGGCCAACTTCATCATCAGCAGCAGAAATAGCTGCAACTTGAGCGATGGACTCTTTTCCTTCGATTGGCTTTGAAATAGCATGAAGTTCTTCAATAGCAACTTGAACTGCTTTTTCCATACCTTTACGGATACCAACTGGGTTAGCACCAGCAGTTACGTTTTTCAAACCTTCACGAATCATTGCTTGAGCAAGTACAGTTGCAGTTGTAGTACCGTCACCTGCAACATCGTTTGTTTTGCTTGCAACTTCAGATACAAGTTTTGCACCCATGTTTTCAAACGCATCTTCTAATTCGATTTCTTTTGCAATAGTTACACCATCATTTGTGATAAGTGGGGACCCAAATTTTTTCTCAAGAACTACGTTACGTCCTTTTGGTCCTAAAGTAACTTTTACAGCGTCTGCTAATTTATCAACACCGCGAAGCATTGCACGACGTGCTTCTTCACTAAATTTAATTTCTTTTGCCATCCTAAACAACCTCCTCGTCATTTAAGGCTCTTTTCTTAAACTTTGCGCTTTTGTAAAAGAAATCTTATAGATTTCTCATTTCGGGTTAGAAATCGATTCTATTTTAAGAAAAGATGCCCAAAATTAGTCTAATTAAAGATTTTATACAAATTACGAAAGCCGATAATTTATACGAAAACAGCCTTCTTTTAAAATGTTGCTTAATCTATCCTGTATGTTGTTCATTCATTAACCAATAACAGCTAAGATGTCACTTTCACGAAGAATTAAATATTCATTACCTTGGTATTTCACTTCTGTACCAGCATATTTTGAGAAGATGATACGATCGCCTTCTGATACCTCAAGTGCAACACGCTCACCGCTATCTAAAACACGTCCAGTACCTACAGCGACAACCTTGCCTTCTTGTGGCTTTTCTTTTGCAGAGTCAGGTAATACAATACCGCTCGCAGTTTTTTCCTCTGTTTCTACTAGCTCAATTACGACGCGATCACCTAGTGGTTTTAACAAGTGAAACGACCTCCTTGAATTTTAATATGTAAGTTATTTTGTATTATTAGCACTCATCATCGTAGAGTGCTAACACAATTATTATAATAAATAATTAAATACAAATTTGCAAGCATTGTATATTATTTTTTTTATAAAGTAAAAGTGCGCACTGTAATATTCATATCCAATCCCATTCATTGTATTCATATTTACCCATCTTTCATTCATAAAATATATTTAAGTAATGATGAAAAAACAGATAATACCATGTAATGGTATTTTGTTGAATACAACCAGTATCAATAGTAGAATGAACATATGCTATTATAGGTTAGGAAGGAATTTACTACATTGAAAAAAGAATATGGCTATATATTAATTACCTATATTGTGATGCAGCTATCAGGAATGATTGGTGTGCCACTTGTTCTCATGATCGGTATCAAGGCCTTTCATATTCCATATAATAAAATGAAAATGCTGGCATCTCCGTACTGGATTGTCATAAGCTTCATTGTCGCTCTAATCATCGTTCTTTTGATTTTGAAAAAGGCAGAATATAATAGAAGGGATGAAAGGACAACCCCGCTTCCTTTAGGAAAATCTTTAGGTTGGGCTCTAGGCGGTATTTTCCTTGCGTTCTTCGCACAATATATTGCTGCCATCATTGAACAGATGATTGGGGTTAAAGTGGAGTCCGAAAATACACAAAGAATCATTCAATTGATTGAAACGTTTCCATTAGTTGTTTTTGTAAGTTCAATTATTGGTCCGATTCTAGAAGAAATTGTATTTCGAAAAATCATCTTTGGAACATTAAATAGACGTTTTTCTTTCTTTTTTTCTGCTGTTATCAGTTCCATTATTTTTGGATTAGCTCATTTAGAGCCAGTTCACCTTCTTTTGTATACTGCTATGGGCTTTACATTCGCGTTTCTGTATTACAAAACAAAGAGAATTATCGTCTCCATTATTGCTCACATAATGATGAATACCATTGTGGTCATCGTACAAATTGTAAATCGCGAACATATACAAAAGATCATGGAGAATTATGACAAAGTACAGAGCTTTATTGGAGGATTTTTTGGATGAGAGCTATTTTTTCAGGCATTGTTTATTGCCTATTAGGAGTATTATTTACATACATGGCTACGCAAAGAGTTGCTCTTAGCGGATGGGGACCATTTACTTATATCCTCATATTATTAGCAACTTTAGATTTTGGAGCAGGGATTCGATTAATCTTGCTTTATTTTAAAATTACTAGCCGAAACAATAAATAAACCTTCCCATAGAGGAAGGTTTTTTTCGTTTAAAGAATAATACCTTATTTGTTAGTCCATTTGCTTTTGGCTTTCTAATTCAAGCTGTGCTTCTGCCGCTTGCACCTTTCGATAGCCAATTTTGGAAATCCAAATACTAATCTCATATAAAATAACAAGCGGTATTCCCACTGTAATTTGGGACATGACATCTGGCGGTGTAATAAAAGCAGAAACTACTACAATAACAAAGAATGCGTATTTTCGTATTTTTGCCAGAAACATCGGAGTAATAATTCCCAATCTCGTTAAGAATAAAACCACTACCGGCAATTCAAATAAGAATCCAAATGGAAGAGTTATCTGAAATAGGAACTGGAAATATTCATTTATCCCAATCACCGCATGAATATCCATTTGATTTGACAGTTTCAGCATAAAATTGATAATAAGCGGGAAAAGGATGAAATAGGAAAAGGCAAGTCCACCAATAAATAAAAGTATTGTAACTGGTATATAGCTTAATGTAATCTTGCGTTCTTTTTCATATAAACCAGGACTGATAAATGCCCATAATTGATATAAAATGACTGGCAGGATCATTATGATGGCTAGGGATACGGTAACTTCCCAGTACACTTTGAAAGGATCTGTCAGACGAAAAGCATTCATCGTTAAATCTTTTGCTATCTCTGCATTTTGCAAATACCGTATAATCGGCTGCGAGATAAACATACTTATAATACAAGCTAAGATAAAGAAAACGACTATAACAAACAGCCGTTTTCTTAGCTCGGATATATGTTCAAATATCGTCATATCTTTTTGACTCATTTTCATTTCATCCTAACATCTACATGTATACTGATTTGCTATTTTACTGACTGAAAAATCCCAAAGCAGCTAGGGATAATTATAGGAGAATTCCTTTACTAAATAAAAGGGAAAACTTCATTCAAAGAAGCGTAGCAATTGAACTAAGCCTTATTTAACGTCCTCTTTTGTTATATCCACTTTTGTATCTTTAGCTGTCTCAGCCTTTGCAATATTAACGTTTGTATCTTTTACTGATTCATCATCATCTTCTGCCAAACCTTTTGTGGCATTTTTAAATTCACGTAATGTGCTCCCCACAGCTTTTCCTAATTGAGGCAACTTTTTCGGACCAAACACTAATAAAGCAACAATTACAATAAGTATGATACTGCCAATCCCTGGTCTCATCAGTGCCCACCTCCTTATATTGTTATCATAGCAGAAATCAATATTTCTTTTATTATCAATTTGTTTCGTCCTGTGAATTTTCCGTGTCATTTGGATAATGCTTTAAAAAATACACAAGTGCTTGTAGTTCAACAGCCAAATCGATATGATGCACTCTAATAGAACTCGGTACATTTAGTCTAGCCGGAGTAAAATTTAATATACCCTTTATGCTCGTCTCTAAGATGGAGTCCGTAATAGATTGGGCTACCTCAGCAGGTACTGTTAAAATAGCAATAGAGATATTCTCTTCTATTAAACGACTCTGCAGCTCCGATAAATCATAGATATGTACTTGTCCTATTTTTTTCCCCACTTTATTTTTATCTATATCAAAAGCTATTTCAATCTTAGTGTTATTATTTTTCAAAAAATTATAATTTAAAAATGCAGTACCTAAATTTCCAACACCGATTAAGGCAACTTTTGTAACTTCGTCTTGGTCAAGTGTCTTCCGGAAAAAGCTTAGTAAGTAGTTAACATTATATCCATACCCTTTTTTCCCAAGGGCGCCAAAATAGGAAAAATCCCTTCTAATTGTTGCCGAATCTACCTTGACCGCTTCACTTAGTTCCGCAGACGATACTCTCTGCTTACCTGCGTTATGCAAATTTTGGATAAAACGATAATAAAGAGGCAATCTTTTTGCTGTTGCCTGAGGTATTTTTAGCGTTTCTTCATTCATTGGATTTCCCCCAATTATGTTCCTTACCAGTATGCGAATCTGCCCTGTTATAATCCTTACTTGAAACCCCACCAGTTTTTTCCACTAAGTAAGTAGGGCCAATAACCATTCCTTTATCTATAGCTTTGCACATATCATACACTGTTAACGCCGTCATGGCCGCTGCGGTCAATGCCTCCATTTCTACCCCAGTGCTACCCTTTGTTTTCACTGTTGTACGTATGCAAAGCACATATTGATTTTCATTCTTTTCCCAAGAATACTCAATATTAATACCATTTAAAGGTATCGGGTGACACATAGGGATAATATCCCATGTTTTTTTAGCTGCCATTATACCAGCAACTTGAGCAACTGCTAACACGTCGCCTTTTTTAATTTTATTCTCATTAATATATTCATATATCTGTTCATTTACAATTATACTCGATTCTGCAATAGCTGTACGAACGGTTTCTGGTTTAGCGCTTACATCCACCATTTTTGCCCTGCCTTGCTCATTAAAATGAGTGAATCCTGACAATATTCATCCACCTCTTTTTTCCATCATACACTTTTTTGTTGTTCATGTCATCGTCTCATATGGAATGGTGAAAATTTAATTCTCTTTGTTTACCATCCTGTTCACGATTATTGCCGAAATATGCTGATATACGTTACACTTACATTAATAACTTGAGGTGATGAACATGATATTATTACAAGTTCAACAGCTATCAAAATATTTTGGTGCTGAACTTATTTTATCGAATATAAAATTAGAAATTCAAACAAAAAACCGAATTGCTCTAGTTGGCCGTAATGGTGCTGGAAAATCCACCTTACTAAAAATCATATCGGGGCAGATGTCTCATGACGAAGGTGAGATTATCAAACCAAAAGATGTATCTATTGGTTACTTGGCACAAAATACTGGATTAGAATCAGAACTGTCCATTTGGGATGAGATGCTTACAGTGTTCCGCCATTTAAAAGATATGGAGGATAGACTCCGTTCAATGGAACAACAAATGTCTGATCCATCAATATATGAAAAGAATGAGTTGTATCAAAAGATTCTTAAAGAGTACGATGAACTTCAGATACGTTTCAAAGATTCAGGAGGTTACCAGTACGAAGCAGATATTCGCTCTGTACTGCACGGCTTGCGATTTAGCAATTATGATTACAATACTCTGATTAAAACATTAAGCGGAGGACAAAAAACAAGACTTGCCCTTGCAAAGCTTTTACTTACAAAGCCTGATATCTTGATATTGGACGAGCCTACTAACCACTTGGATATTGAAACATTATCCTGGTTAGAACAATACTTGCAAGGATATGAGGGTGCTATTCTAATTGTTTCCCATGACCGATATTTTCTAGATAAAGTGGTCAACCAAGTCTACGAGATGTCTCGTCATAAAATTCAAAAGTACCCTGGAAATTATAGTGATTATTTAGTGAAAAAAGCCGAACAATATGAACAAGAGATGAGGCAATATGAAAAACAGCAAGAGGAAGTAGCAAAGCTGCAAGACTTTATTCAGCGTAATCTTGCAAGAGCCTCTACAACTAAACGGGCGCAAAGCCGTCGAAAGAAACTAGAAAAAATGACCTTAATGGAGCGCCCAAATGGTGATGAAAAATCCGCCAATTTTTCCTTTGACATTGAACGTCAAAGCGGAAATGATGTTATGAATATTCGTGATGCTGCAATCGGCTACGATAACCAAGTGATCGCTAAGAACATTGAAATTTCAATTAAGAAAGGCGATAGCATTGCTCTGGTTGGCCCAAATGGAATTGGGAAGTCTACGCTTTTAAAGTCAATTATTAAAAAGCTTCCATTGTTTAAAGGAAACATTGAATATGGTTCCAATGTAACAATAGGATATTATGACCAGGAGCAAGCTGAACTTTCCTCCAATAAAACGGTTCTTCAAGAATTATGGGATGAATATCCTCTAAAAAGCGAAAAAGAAATTCGAACCGTACTAGGAAATTTTCTATTTTCCGGTGATGATGTAACCAAAATTGTATCTACCTTAAGCGGTGGAGAGAAGGCTCGTCTTGCCCTTTCAAAACTTATGCTTCTTAAGGCAAATTTACTCATACTGGATGAACCTACAAACCACTTAGACATTGATAGTAAGGAAGTTTTAGAAAATGCCTTAATCGATTATCCTGGTACCATCCTGTTTGTTTCACACGATCGTTATTTTATCAACAGAATCGCAACGAAGGTTATAGAGCTTTCCAAACAGGGAACAAAAGAATTTCTTGGTGACTATGATTACTATGTGGAAAAACAGCAAGAGATAGAGGAGCTACAAAAGCTTGAAGAACAAATGAAGCTTACACAAGCCTTACCTGAATCTTCTTCAAAGCAATCCTATCAAATAGACAAAGAAGCAAAAAAAGTAGAGAGACAGCGTAAAAGACGCCTGCAAGAGATAGAAGAAACTGTAGAGGCATTAGAAATAGAAGTTCAAGAAAAGGAAGCCTTATTAAGTAATCCCGAGGTTTATCAAGACCATGTACGTCTTGCACGTTTACATGAGGAAATAGAAGAAAAGAAGGAAATAGTGAATCAATTAATGGAAGAATGGTCTGAAATAGCAGAGCTCCTATTATGAGGCTGGGACATAAGTAGAAAAATCATTGAAATTGGTTAAATCTACGAAAGCAAAAACGCATGAAATCAAGATTTTTAAATTTGATTTCATGCGTTTTTTTGATTTTCACTGCGTTTTGTCCCAGCCTCATTTTTTTACAAATATTTTCCCACAAACTTATGCACAGTATAATGCCTATTCTTTTCAGCAATATCTTAGGTTTTCCACATTATACACATTTATCAACAAAGTTATCCACTTTATACACAAGAAAACATATAGTTTATATTGATTTTATTCACATTCTAATAAAGTTATGCACATTTTATCCACAATATGTGCACAACAACACTTGTTCGACAAATTACTACTTTTTCTTTATTCCCATATGCTTGTGGATTATTTTATTATTTTTGTTATCCACAGACATAATATAAATAATAAATGTTACTATTCTCCACACATAAAAAGAGCATCCAGTTGTTTTCCACTGAATGCTCCTTATAATTAGAAATGTTCTATATCTAATCCTGGATTTGCATTTAAAGACAGATCGCTGCGCTTACCCCTTTCAAATAATACACTGCCGGCTGCTGCAATCATGGCTGCATTATCTGTACATAGGTTTAATGGAGGAATAACTAAATCAACATCCGGCATCTCATTAAATGCCTCTTCTAATGCTGTACGTAGCCCCTTATTAGCTGCAACCCCGCCAGATAATAGAACCTGTTTCACTTTATATTCTTTTACAGCACGTATTGTTTTTGTTACAAGAACATCAATAACACTCGCTTGAAAGCTTGCAGCTAAATCCTTTGAATCAATGGTTATCCCCTTTTGATTGGCATTGTGCAAGGTATTTATAACCGCTGATTTTAAGCCGCTAAAACTAAAATCGTAAGAATCTTCTTCCAACCATGCTCGCGGCAAATCGATGGTTGGTTTACCCTCATGTGCAAGACGGTCAATATGAGGACCTCCCGGATAAGGAAGATTCAATGTTCTAGCAACTTTGTCATAGGCTTCCCCCGCAGCATCGTCTCTTGTTTCACCTATTACTGTAAACTCTCCATGTTCCTTCATATAAACTAATTCTGTATGACCACCGGACACAACAAGTGATATTAATGGAAAAGTCATTTCTTTAATTAGTCTATTTGCATAAATATGACCTGCAATATGGTGAACATTCACCAGTGGAATGTTGTTTGTATAAGCAATTGCTTTCGCCGCATTCACGCCAACTAATAAGGCCCCAACTAGTCCGGGTCCCTCGGTTACTGCAATAGCATCTATCTCCGATAACGTAAGCCCAGCTTCCTTTAATGCTTCCTCTATTACAATTGTTATTTGTTCAACATGGTGCCTGGATGCGAGTTCAGGCACCACCCCGCCAAATCGTTTATGGCTTTCAATTTGAGAAGCGACAACATTCGATAGAATAATGGTTCCGTTTTTGATTACTGATGCTGCTGTTTCGTCACAACTTGTTTCAATTCCTAGTACGATAAGATCTTTTTCCATTATAATTTCACCCACATAACTAAAGCATCTTCATGATTATCTGTATAATAGCCTTTTCTTATGCCTCCGTCTTGGAAGCCAAGCTTTCTGTACAATGATTGTGCTATATTGTTTGTAACACGAACTTCTAAGGTCATTGAATAGGCTCGGTGCAGCCTCGCATACTCCATCATTTTTTTCATTAAGCTCTCCCCCAATTTTAACCCGCGATAATCAGGAGAAATAGCAATATTCGTGATATGAGCCTCGTCGATGACTATCCATACCCCGCAATAGCCAATAATATCGCCATTATGTTCTAAAACAAAATAATGAGCAAATTGGTTGTTAACAAATTCATTATAAAAAGCCTCCCGTGACCATGGAAGTGTGAATGACTCTAATTCTACCTTGAGAATCCCATCTAAATCATCCAAGTTTGCCTTGCGAAATGTAATATGTGACATGTTCTTCTCAATTCCTAACATCTTGGTTTTTCTGTGCCTCTAGCCACTTTGCTTCAGCTTCTACAAGCCTTATATAATTTGGTACGAAAGTATGAATATCCTCACCAGGAAGCTCCATTCCTAATAAGCCCAATTCACTTGGACGAGGATTATTTTCAGTTACTTCTGCAAAGACAGCAAGATCTCCCAATACATCTCTTAATACAGTTTGATGAAGTACAGCATCATTTCCAATAAACAGTACTTGTTTATTTAAGGCTTTCAATTCATCCGCCCAATTAGCTGCTAATATATTGCAGTCTTTTTTCACTGTTTCCAGTTTATTGTTATGATATCTATACAGGCCTGTATATAACTGTCCTCTTCTAGCATCAAATAATGGTGATAAATAACCATCGAAATAACGGCCAATCCCAGCCATTAATGCTAAGCTTGAAACGCCGACAATTGGGATATTTAAACTCCATGCCATCGATTTCGCAATAGTTACACCAATCCGTACCCCTGTATAGGAACCTGGTCCCTTTGCCACTACAATTTTCTCTAAATCTTTTGGCATAGTACCACAATCATGGAGTAAATGCTCAATAGCTGGCATTACTCTAATACTATGATTTTTTTTCAAATTTGTTATATACTCACCAATAACCTTTCCTTCCTCTAAAAGAGCAATACCAAGTACTTGGTTCGATGTATCAATTGCCAATATTTTCATTAAAATAACTCCTTACACAAAGACTCATAACGATGACCTTCTGGTTTAAATTCAAACTTTCTTATTTGATCACCTTGACGGGTAATCGTGACCTCTAAATACTCTGATGGGAGCTGCTCTTGGATCATCTTAGACCATTCAACAATGGTAACTCCTCCACCTTCAAAATATTCATCGAACCCGAGGTCCTCATAAGAATCTTGTAACCTATAAACATCCATGTGGTACAAGGGAAGCCTCCCATGATATTCTTTAATAAGAGTAAAAGTTGGACTACTGACTGTTCTTTTTATTCCAAGACCTGCAGCTATTCCTTTTGTAAAGGTAGTTTTTCCTGCCCCTAAGTCACCCTCTAATAATATCAAGTCATTTTCTTGCAGTAATGATGCAAATTTTTCAGCGAACCTAAATGTTTCTTCTGGTCCTTTAGAAATCCATTCATAAACCTGCATATTATTCTCCTCTTAAGTAGTTTCATTAGAAATAACGTTATAATTAAAGACCTATTTTTACAAGCGCCTAGTTATATAATCCATGCTATTAATTATACTGCTAGTTTACCTCAATACCGATAATTGAGCAAAGTATACAAGGACTTTACCATGAAATCATACTAAAACAAAATAAAAACTGTTGGGTATGACCCAACAGTAATACTATCTTTTATAACATAAGCTGATAAAAATGAACATCTTGCCATTGACCAAATTTATAACCCACTTCTTTAAAACAACCGATAAATTCAAAACCAAATTTTTTATGAAGCTTCACACTTGCTTCATTTCCACCGGTTATCCCACTAATAATACTATGATAACCATCTTTTCTCGCAAGTCTTACTATTTCTTGCATCAATTGTCCCCCAACGCCTTGCCCTCTGCACTCTGATGATATATATATCGAAAGCTCTGTTGAATACGAGTAGGCCTCTTTATCTCGAAATTTACTTAAACAACTATAACCTACAACTTTGCCTTCTAATTCAGCAACAATAAATGGATATTTGCCGCTGTGCTCCTCGTACCATTCCATACGTTGATCCATTGTTTGTTCTTCTAAATCAAATGTTGCAGTAAGATTTCGTATTGCTTCATTGTATATATCTAACATTGCGGATAAGTCTGTTATAGCAGCATCCCTAATATGAAGCATGAGTAAAGTCCTCCATAGCTTTTAAAATCGTTTAATAAATAAAAAAACGAAACCTAAAGTTTCGTTTTTTTTT
>Ga0224735_1025_pt1 | contig 20164 bp, 19 predicted proteins | sample IA12soil_MG_GH6A_2_FD_161635 | JGI IMG/M metagenome (GOLD analysis project Ga0224735, IMG submission 161635) | Enriched cells from agricultural soil in Iowa, United States - IA12soil_MG_GH6A(+) | ecosystem: Environmental > Terrestrial > Soil > Agricultural land | place: USA: Iowa | collected... | reverse complement strand
CAACCAAATCATTAAAAGGTGTTAAAATTCCTGTTCCTTCTCCCATTCTTGGAATAACGCCATTAATGTAGTCGATTTCAGTCTTACGTTTCTTCTCAAGATCCTGAAGCATACTTGCTCTTAATAGCCTAGAAGGTTCCATTACTACCCGTAAAGTTTGAATTCGTTTCGGTATATCTTTTTCACTTTGTAATTCAAGTGAGGAAATATCGAATCCATTCATTTTAGCAAATGTAACACCAGTTGCATGTCCAACCTTAATTGTCTCATCTGCTATATAAACCGCACTAAGAATACCAATTTCATTGTCAAGAATGTCTCCATATTCTCCGTTTAATGCCGCAGATAAACCACTGAACGCATTATTGATAAGTAGTTTTGACCATTTCGTTCCAACTAAATTGTCGGAAATATGAGTTCCTCCCACAAGGTCTAAAACCGATTTAATACTCTGGATTCTTTCCGTTGTTGCACCGTTTAATTCTCCAATTTGAAAAGCGTACTTTTTAAATTGAGTAAACTCGGTTGTAAGGCTAGATACGCCCGGTTCAATAAAAGTAGCTCCAAATTCAACAGAACCTGCAATAACACGTTCCACACCAACAATCGACGCAACTTTTTCTTCAGGTATACCGTTTTGCAAGGAACATACCACACTATCGTCCTTTAAAAACGGAAGTAACTCTCGCAGGATGGTGTCGTTAAATAATTGTTTAGTTAATAGTAAGACTAAATCATATTTTCCTGACTTGTTTTCAGGAGTAATGGCTCTCACCTTTGCATGAAACTCCGTTGTTCCGATGACTTTTGCACCAGTTTGATTTAAAGCATCAACATGCTCTTGGTAAGTATCAATTAATTCGACATCCATTCCACCATCAGCAAGATATGCTCCAACGATGGTTCCTAAAGAACCAGCTCCTAAAACAGCTATTCTCATTTTAAATTCCTCCTTATTTTTCCTCTAGATAGTTATATACAGGCTGTGCAGCATTTAAGGTCAAATCCGTAAGAATATGAGATGCGGAAACGACTTCTAATACTGGCAAATCTGCCAGAGGCGCCAATGCATGTTCGAATAATTGAAGTCGAGCAGGGCCAGTCCATGCCCCTTTAATTTCAATATTGGTTATTTGTGTTCGTACTAAATCACAAATTCTCAGATCGCCATTATAATCAGTTGCGATTTTCACCATGAAAGTGGGGCGACAAATTTCACTTTTAGCTTTTTCCTTATCCATTTCAAAATGCTTAAACCCCATCGTTGCAGTTGCTACACGAAGACTGCCGTAATCAAGTGTACCAACAAGGGTATCAGAATCTATATACAGCTTAGGTAAACCTAATTTCTTTGGATATGCAGTTAGTTCACGGCCACTTGCAATCGCTGGAAAGTTGTCTACATACATGGAATGAACATAATCCCCTTCTTCACCATTAAAATGAACAGGGATTACTTGTCCTGCCTCTGTATATGCACCAAGTCCAGAAACATCAGGCATCCACATTACTTCAAATTTCACTAGTGGTTCAGTAAATTCTAGAGGTTCTGGCACTGCCGCTCGTAAAGCCTTCTCATCCGTTCGGTAAATAATGTTAAGATATTCGCGATTGACAAATTTATAGGTTGGTACGGGGTACGCAGGTGCTGTTAATGGTGTATTAAAATTTTTTGCTATGTTATTTACATCGATTTTCACGGAATGACACCTTCCTTTTTTACGTAAAGTTCTGCAGAATATTTTGCTTTTTAGTATGTTTTTTATTTACTTGATTATTTTACATCTATATTTACATTTAATCTAATACATAATAAGGTATATACATATTTATTATAATAAATAAGTGAGGATTGTAGATGGAATTACTTCAGCTAAAATACTTTCAGACAGTTGCCTATACAGAACACATTTCTAAAGCAGCCAAACAATTGAATATTGCCCAGCCTTCTTTAAGTCTGACTATTAAAAGACTTGAGGATGAGTTGGGTACAAACCTATTTGAGAGGAAAGGTAGAAATATTCAATTAAGTGCATCAGGAAAAATTCTTTTAAGACACGTAAATAGAATATTTACTGAGCTTGAAAATGCTCAAATGGAAATTCAATCAGAGGAACATGAAGTTTCTAATACGATACGAATCTCAATTTCAAATCCAAGATTCCTTACAGGACTAATTAGCGGATTTATTAACCATTTCCCTCAATCCAAAATTATTCAAGAACTCGGAGATAGAAGCGAAATAATGACAAGTTTAAAAAAGGGGGATATTGATTTAGGAATAGCAGGTCATCCCATTCAAGATGAAGAGATAGAGAGTTGTGTGCTGGTAAATGAAGATATTGTACTCGTTTTACCCTCGAACCATAGATTTTTGGGTAAAACGGAAATTTCATTAAGTCATGTTGCCAACGAAGCATTTATTACTCTTGCTAATAATGAGGAGTACAGTGGTTTTACAACCATGCTTTGTGAAAAAGCTGGCTTCATTCCTAATATTGCATTTGAGGTAGATTCTAATTTACTGGTTGAGATAATAAAGCTTGATCAAGGTGTGGCTTTACTTCCGATTTCTGTTTGTAAAACATTGGGGTTAAATTATATAAAAGTTACGGATGACTCCGCTACATATCCAGTCGGCTTGTCTTGGATGAGACATAAGATGTTATCTTCTTCAGTAAGCAATTTTCGCGACTTTATTATTTCTTACTATAAGGATAACGATGAAATGTTTAAGGCTAATTGAAGTATAAAAATTTTGTAAACGTTTATACAGATTGGTTAAAGACGTTAAAGGAAATTCCTAATAGTATGTTAGGTGAACTAATACAAAATTATCTCGCAGAGTGTCCATATTGGGGTGAAATTTCAAATTTATACCCATAATGTCTATCATATTGGTCAGATTGTTGATATTCGTAAACAAGGGTTATTTCTTCTATAGCTTAATCAGTCTACCTTCAGGATCTTTAATCCAAATAAACTGTACTGATAGTGCATGGAGAAAAGCTGAATGAATTGACCGCTGAAATTTATAATTTTGCACCTTTTCATTTAACAAAAAAAGACGTTATCTATTGACAACGTTCAAATTTTTTTCTTATATGTGTAGACTAAAGATTTTTCTACTTACATAATAGCTTTCTCATTTTTATTGCAAATTCACAAGCTTTTTCCTCATCGCAAGAATAATTTTGACTAAGAAATTCTATTCCCTTAGTTCTAATATTACTATCTCTTGGAATCAAATGAACATGAAAATGTGGAATACCCTCCAATAACATTAGTGAATAGATCCTTTCATAATCTTTCAATTGTTTCAAAGCTGAATATAGCCTTTTCATTAGTACTCCATAAGATTGTGCCTCCTCCAGAGTCATTTCTGAAAAATCCAAGAAGTGTCTTTTAGACTCTACTACTAGTTGACCAAGCACAGCTTGCTGAAAAGGGAAATGACAAACTAACCAGTACTCATCTTCTAATATATATCCGCCTGGGGGTTGATTTATTTGACCTTTATGTTTTTCGCAAATGAAACAAGCCATTTTTATCCCTCCTTATACGTAATAATTCATTTATGAACATATTTTTCCTTCATTTTCTCTTACAATTTTTTTCGTATATTGTGGACAGATAAGCGGGGGTATCGACACTTCATCCTGCTCAATGAAAATAGCAATGAAATCTAACAAGAAATAGGAAATTTCGTGAATAACAAATGGGAAATAGGTTAGGAAAAAATGGTATAAAAATAGAACGCCTCGATTTAGTATCAAAGCGTTCTTGACTGCTATTTGCACTGTTATTTTTACATTTAGTACCTCATATGCATGGATTTTACTTGAATACTAGACTCTGTTTTTTTGCATGTCTTTCAGTATTTATAGGCAAACTCCCTAGGATTCTGCTTTGTGGCCTCAGTACCCAAGAAGCGATGTTGAGTGCAGCATATGAAAGCGGAAGGATAATATTAAACCCGTAATCCCCATAATCGTTAGAAAAGACATGAGATAAAGCTGCGCCAGTCATTAAGAAGAAGATACCAGCGTGAACCCATTCTTTAAGACGAGGAAAACCTGGCATGAGGAGAGCGATGGCTCCGAGTAGTTTCCATATCCCGAGAATGGTTAAAATATATAATGGGTAACCAAGATTCGTCACTAACTCGACGTTTCCTCCATATTTCATGAGTTGCCCGATACCACTTAACATAATAGCAAATACAAGTAGGGATGTGACTGTCCAGTAAGCAATCATTTTTCCATTTGTTTTCATTTTTGATCTCTTCTCCTTTACCATTCATTTAATAAGTAACGCCCTATCCTTACAACTTTTTACATGATTTTGTCGGAACATATATTAGATATGTTTAAAAAGCGGATACCTGAAGTACCAAAGGGAAAAATCTCCGCATTGATTGGGTTTGCAAGCTAGTGAAAGCTATTTTTATCATAGCGAGAAAATAGCTTTCACTAATTTCAATGATGGAAAACGAATACTTAGTATAAAAAATGCAAGACTTTTCCTCTTGGGATATTTCCAACTTTCATCTTCTCTTTGGATTACAAAAACAATCCTCGATTGTTCCGTCTGTTCTCTTTATTTCCGAACAACCGGAATCCACATTTCACCAAATAATATGCCGTTTTGCTGCCCCATCTCAACCGTTGCATTTGGCCCGCCAACATAGGCAACATCCTTTACCTCTGACAAGACTTGACCAAAGGCAATGCCAGTTAGTTTGTTACTCAACTCTTCCGCCGTTTGCGCTTCTCCTTTTACAACTAGGTATTCTCCTTTAGGAAATTGGATGAGTCTAGATGCCTCTGGTACGGATGCCTCTGTCATGACGCCCGCATAATGCATCATCTTATTATTCACTGCTTCGTTCACGGCGAAAATGTAATTATTTGTGGCAACAGCTTTTAATGTTTCTAGCCTTCCATCTTGTTTAATGGACTCCCAAAAGTCTGCCTTTTCTTTAGTAATGCCAGCATAGTCAGTGTAATCGCTCCTAAGCTCGGTTCCAATACCTAACACAGTAAAGCTGTCTTTTGCTACTACGGTATAGTTTTTCATATTCAAAACCTTCCTTTTTTTAAATTTATCAAATGACTTTTCGTCTTCACTTGATGATTACATCATAACCTTTAATCATGTCAAAAAATGATACTGTTTAGGAGCCAGATGAAAAAAGTTGAATGGAGGTTTTTATATTAATGTTAGAGACAATCGATGTTATTCTTGTGGTAGGAACTGAAAAACGGAACAAAAGAACCGTCCCTATGTTTCTAGTTCGACAAAATATTGCAAATAAATTATAATGGTATAGTAAAATTTTAGCATGAGATTAGTACTACTTTTTCTGCAAATGTTAAGGGCAAACTTATCGAAAGGTAAGGACGCAAAGCTACGAGTCTAAAATCCTTCTGGATTATGATAGTCGGGTTGCCAAGAATAATATACATGTGATTATTCGACATGACTTGGCTATCCTTCTATCTCTGGGATAGCTTTTTTATTGTCCTGCTACGCAGAAAAATGTGCAAATATTAACAAAGTAGTATAACAGACTAAAGAAAGGAGATTAGAAGATGCTAGTCGTAGATAAAAAGAAATACAAAATGGCCATTAATGAGGGCGCGAAGGAAGTGCATGTACAGGTGCATGGATTAATTAGAGAGGAAGACGCAGAAGGTTATATGATGGATTTACAAAATACGATTAATAAAGTATCCAAACATGTATATACCTTAGTTGTTGATGCAACTCACCAAACACCTGTCCCATCGAAGGTTTTACCGCAGTTGGAGGGTGCTATGCAATTTTATACAACCTTAGGCTTTAAAGAGGTCCTTGTCGTAAAACCTTCCTCTAAAATTGCTCAAGTACAAATTAGGAATGTGCTGGAAAGAATTGTGTTCACAGGTTCATTAATCGATAAAGTACCTCATTCTATGTAATGTTAGGTGTAATAGAAAGAGAATGTTTAGTTTAGAATTGGAAAGGAAGAGTAAGCAGTGCAAACAACACAAGAATTATATACATATGAAATTTTAACAGCGGAACAACCAGATTTAATTCAGAAAGCAGCAGAGTGTTTAGCTCGTACATTTATTGGAGTCGATGTTTCAGGGAAATGGGTTCAGGAACCGATGGTAGGTGAATTACATTTAAATTATGAAGACTTCTATCAGTTTACTAAGGATTATTTAGATTCTACTATCGACCAGGGATATTGTGTAGTTGCAAAGGATATCGATAATAACGTTGTGGGTGTGCTTGCGGGAGATACAAATGCACCTGAGATTATCGGTGAAGATGTATTTGAAGGTTCTTTTTATGAAATGAATGTCATTCTTCGTGTACTAGAAGATGTCGATAAACGGTTCATGGAAGATTATCAAAAACGAACAGGAAAAGAAATTGAGGATGGAGAATTATTGCACCTATTCATGTTAGGAGTTATTGCAGAACAGGGCCGCCACGAGATTATTCAGCAATTAGGAAATATATTAATCAACAAGGCAATATCACAAGGGTTAAAAGGTGTTTTAGTGGAAGCGACAAATCCGAAGTCGGTACGAGTATTCGAAAAATATCATAATATACAAAAATATAAAGATTTAGAAGGAAATTATATCGTTCATAAATATCAGGAAAATAGTAAGTTGAATGGCATTCCTGAAAATATAGCGGATGGAACGTATATTCTTTTAAAAGAGTTTTAACATAATCATTCAATAATTAAAAGGAGTTAGGGGATTTATTCATTATGGAAGCTATTTTGCTAGGGATTATTGTTATTTTATTGGTGGTATCGGTGTATTTTGCTTACCGATATTTTTCACTAAAACGTCATCATATTAATAAAGAAATTCTAAATGGTATGAAAGAAATAGCAGCAGGTAATATCGCAAACAAAGTAAATGAAAAAAGTTCAGATCATACTGTATTTAATAAATTGATTGAGTTTTTTAGCCATGTAAGGGAAACGTTCTTTTCTTTTTCAAAAAATGTACATGAAATAGGTGAAAATATCGCTGAAACTGGTGAATATGCATCTGAAAAAGCAGATATTGTCAGAGCCGCAATTGATGAGGTAGGTAGAGGTTTACAGAAGCAATTAGTAGCTACAGAAGAAAGTGCTGCATCTATGGAAGAAATGGCACAAGCTATCGAAGATTTATCCGTGAGATCGAATCAAATTTCTGAACAGTCGAATACAACCTTAGCATTGACGCAAGAAGGAAATGTAAAGCTAAAAGACTCCTTGGAAAAAATGGAGCAGTTTAATCAAACGATACATAAAACTTTTGACGCAATCAATAAACTTGGGGAAAAATCTCACGAAATTGGCATGATTGTAAAAGTGATTACAGGGATTTCCGAACAAATTAATTTATTGGCATTGAATGCGGCAATAGAGGCTGCCCGTGCGGGTGAACATGGGAAAGGATTTGCGGTTGTTGCTGATGAGGTTCGTAAATTGGCCGAGCAATCCCGTCAGTCTTCTTCTGAAGTCTCCAATATTGTAAAGAATATACAAGAAGAAACGGAGATAGTGGTTCAATCGATGCAACAAGGAACAGAAGAATTTAACGTTACTAATAAAACCATTGTAGAAGTTGGATCGATGTTCGAAAAGATTGTTTCTACTACAAAAATTATTGCGGAGAATAATGAAAATACTTCTGCAAGTACAGAGGAATTATCATCTGCTACTCAGCAAATCATGACAGCAATTGTAGAGATCGCTTCTATTTCTCGAGAATCTGTTGAGATGTTTGAGGAACTAATAGAAATTAGCGATGATGAACTCCAGACCATGGAAAAACTTGTTCAGGAAGCAAAAGATCTAGTAGAGATAAAAAATGAAGTAGATAAGCTGCTTTCATGGAATGATAGAATTGAAATGGCTAAAGCTTAAGTAGAGTGTAGATGCTGCTTGGCCGGCAAAAGTAGGTTGCTTCTCATAGGTTCATTTAACTTGTGGGAAGCAAATTGATGCTTGGAGAAAAGAATATAAGTTAAGCACTTTATAATTGCAATTTCTACCAAGTATCAATGAAAAAAAATAATGGTATTTTGTCATATTCCTTCGATAATAGCAAACCCATTGAAAAATGGAGGCGCAAAGCTGGCGGCCAAAAGAATATTTTTATGGCAGCCGGATTGCCGAAAAGGTTGGATATTTACTTTATAAGGCAATGTTTTGCTTTTTTATGTCCACCTATGTGGGCTTTTTTATTGAACATTGTAAGAAGGAATAGGATGCAAAAGGAAAGGAAATAGTAATGTCGCAACAAGAGCAATGGAGATCAAAGATAGGATTTGTTTTAGCAGCAGCTGGATCAGCAATTGGTTTGGGTGCTATATGGAAATTCCCTTATGTGGCCGGAACAGGTGGTGGGGGTGCCTTCCTTTTAATATTTTTAGCTTTTACCCTAGTCTTAGGGATGCCATTATTATTAGCAGAATTTATGATAGGGAGAATGGGGCAAAGTGATCCGATTCAAACATATGGAAAATTAGCAGCCAATAATAAGTGGAATTTTATAGGGAAAATTGGTGTTTTTACATGCTTTATACTTCTTTCGTTCTATAGTGTCGTAGGTGGCTGGATCATTCTATACATTATAAAAATTTTTAGTGGCGGGTTAGTTGGATTAACTCAGGATCAGTATGGGCAATTATTTGGTGAAATTATTTCGAACCCATACTCCACTATTGCAGCACAGCTTGCATTTATGCTCATCACCATTCTTGTTGTGGCCCAAGGGGTTCAAAAAGGGATTGAAGTAGCAAGCAAAATCATGATGCCGGCATTGCTTCTGTTATTTTTGTTTTTAGTCATTCGGTCTTTGAGCTTGGATGGAGCGATCGAGGGTGTGAAATTTTTACTAGTGCCAGATTTTTCGAAGCTTACATCGGGAAGTATCCTATTTGCCCTTGGACAAGCATTTTTTACTCTGTCACTAGGTGTTTCCGTCATGCTTACTTATGCTTCTTATTTGCCTAAGACGCAAAATTTACCGCAATCGGCCTTATCTATTATTATCCTAAATATTGTGATTGCTATATTAGCAGGCTTAGCGATTTTCCCAGGAGTTTTTGCATTTGGGCTGAAGCCAAATGCAGGACCGGTCTTAATATTCTCTGTTTTACCGGCGGTATTTGACCACATGCCTTTTGGAATGCTTTTCTTTTTAGCGTTTCTATTATTATTCTTATTCGCTGCTTTAACTTCAGCTTTTTCTATGATTGAAATTATTGTGGCGGCAGTTACGAAAAATGATACGCGTAGGCGCAAGAAAGTTACCTGGGTGACTGGGATTCTTATTTTTATCGTTGGTATCCCAGCTTGTCTTTCATATGGTGCACTGGCAGATGTCCAACTCTTTCATAAGACAATCTTTGACCTAATGGATTATACAGTTAGCAATATTTTAATGCCTTTAGGTGCATTATTGATTGCAATTTATGTATCTTGGAAAATTCCCAAAAAAGATTTGTATACCGAATTAAAACAAGGATCGAATGTAGGATACGCATTATTTTCCATCTGTTATTTTCTCTTAAAATATATCGTTCCAATTGCCATTATCATCGTTTTTTTAGATGCGGCAGGGCTATCCCATTGGATTCTACATTTCTTTCAATAAGATTACAGCTTCAGTAAAAACATCAGGGAGGTAAAATAATGAAGGAGATTCAAAAATTATTTCCTAGTATGGATGGAAATGACTTTCAAAGAGAGGAATTATTATCATATTTTAAGACGATTTTAACGAAAATAGATGAATTAAAAGATCCTAACAAACTAACGTTGGGAGAGATGCCCGACTATACAGAGGATTATTATAATCGTGTTATTCAAAAGGCGAATGTTCCGAATAAGGGTGTGTCCATGGAGGAAGTGATTCAGAAGCTTCTAAAATTAGTAGAAGGACACCGTTATGTCAACCGGAATTATGTAGCAAATGCAGCTCCCCTTCCAAATATCGCAAGTATCATTGGGAATTTAGTAATGGTGCTAGTCAATGGGAATAGTCTTTGGGATGTGGAAGGACAGGCAGCGGCAACTGCAGAAATCGAAGTCACTAGTATGCTATCAAAACTCGTTGGATACGATGAAAGCATAAGTGCAGGATACACAACTTGGGGAGGGCAAGGTGCGGTCTTTAACTCTTTACGTCTTGCCATTGCCCGTTACGCTCCAGCCTCTAATCAGCATGGTATACCGAAAAATCTCTATTGCTTCTGTTCAGAGCTATCACATTACAGTCTTTATAAATCTGTGGAGGCAACTGGGATTGGTGTCGAAAACATGATTCGCGTGAAAGTGAATGATGATCATTCTATGAATCTAGAAGATTTAAGAGAAAAAATGGAGCAAGTTATTGCAAAAGGTGGTGTTCCTCTGTATGTCCTTGCCACAATGGGAACCACTGATACATTTGGAATTGATGATATTGAGGGGATTAAGCAGATTACGGAAGATTTAGAACGCACCTATGGCATAAATTCAATCTACATCCATGCAGACTCTGCAATGGGTGGCATGTATACTTTCTTTAATGATTACGACTTTGAAAGCAATCCACTGCGATTCGAAGACCGTGTTAAAGATGTATTGAAATCGTATCAACAGAAGTTTAAGCATATCAAGCTTGCAGATAGTATGGTTTTTGATTTCCATAAGCTTGGACAAACACCATATATATCAAGTTTATTTTTAATCAAAAACAGAGAGAATCTTATGTATGTTGATTTAGATGCAGCGGAAACGCCATATGTTGGGAATCGCGGATATGGCAGCTATCATACAGGCTATACGCTCGAATGTTCGAGAATGGGAAGTGCATTAGCAATTTATGCGTCTTTATTAGCATTTGGAATTGAAGGCTACCAAGAGCTTTTAGCCAACTATATTCGTGTCAATATTGCATTTAGAGAGACGTTAACAAAGGAAATTACGAATGTGATGGTTACGAATGAGGTTTCCCCGATTACAACATTCCGTTTTTATCCAGAAAAAATAAAGTGGAATGATGAAATAAACGGACATTTAACGGTAGAAGAAATCATGGAAATTAATCAATTTAATGATGAGTTTGCAGAGGTAATTGGTGCCGAACGAGATACCGTCTTCTTTGGAAACACTAAAAAGCAGCGTCTCATCGAAGCAGCAAACTCGAATAAGCGAATATCCGTCTATGCGCATAAATTTTTTGCAATCTCTCCATACACAACCATCGAAGAGGTCGATCGTTATGTTGGATTTCTAAAAGAACACTTGGAATTTTTTCTTAAGACGAAAAGCAGTAATAATCTAATGCTAGAAATATAAGAAATTAAATCCTAATCAAAGACTAGAAACTGTAGTCAAACTCGTGAAAAATTGAGGATGACTACAGTCTTTTTTAGAAGAAAAATAGAAATATAACCTGGGGATACAGTTCCTTTCAAAACTTTTTTCCAATCGTTTTGCCCTATATTTTTTATTCCTTTGTCTTCATCGCATTCCTATTTGTTTCCTTCTCTTTGGGTCCTTTCAAGTATTTCAGGGTATCTCTCTAGATATTTGTCAATCAAAATTAACTAAATAATAAATGGGAACTTTTTAAGGTGAAATTCTTGTCATAAATTGCTATAATCATATATTAATAATGAAAAAAATGTAGATTGGCGGTAATAAGATGTCGAAAGTAACAGTTTATACTAAAAATGGTTGTCCACAATGTGATATGACAAAAGTAGTCTTAAATGGGGAAGGAATTGAGTTTGAAACGTTCAATGTAGAAGAAGATGAGAATGCTTTTGATTACGTTGTTAATACATTAAATTTACGTCAGATGCCAGTAGTGGTAGTGGAGGGGCAAGAACCATTTACTGGTTTTCAACCAGATAAATTGAAAGCAATAGCTGTTAAATGTTAATTGTCTTTCTTTCCTTAACTGGGAATGTTAGGAGCTTTGTTAAGAGGACCGAGCTGGAATCTGTTGAAATCAACTACTCGGATCCTCTTTTTGAGGTTCAAGAATCATTCGTATTGATTGCCCCGTCCTATGATGACGATATTACAGATATCATTAGTTCATTTCTTAACTATAAAAATAATCTCGACTATTTAATTGGTTTTGTTGGCAGTGGTAATATGAATTTTGATCATAACTATTGCTTTAATGCTCGGGATTTAGCACAAAAATATAATAAACCATTGCTTTTTACATTTGAATTTAGCGGCACAGATGAGGATGTTAATTATTTTAAGAAGGAAGTGAATCAACTTGCTAGCACCGGAATTAAGTAAAAAGGTCAAAGAGGATACGTATTTTACTCTAAACAATCTATTGAATTTACCTAAGGATGGAAAAATCCAATTAGATAAAGATAGGGAAGCTGTGAAAGCTTACTTTTTAGAATATGTAAATCCTAATACAGTATTCTTTCATTCCTTAGATGAAAAGCTGGATTATCTAATAGAAAATGATTATATTAAAGTCGATTTTCTAAATAAATACGATCGCAAATTTGTCAAAAAAGTATTTAAAAGTATCTATAATAAAAAATTTCGTTTCCGTTCCTTTATGGGTGCATATAAGTTTTATTCCCAGTATGCAATGAAAACGGACGATGGAAATAGATTTTTAGAAAGATATGAAGATCGCCTAGCTTTTAATGCTCTCGCGTTAGCTGATGGAAATGAACAATTGGCACTAGACTTAGCTGAAGAGTTAATCAACCAGCGGTATCAGCCAGCAACCCCTACGTTTTTAAATATTGGTAAAAAGAGGGCGGGGGAGATGGTTTCATGTTTCCTCTTGACTGTTTCTGATGATATGAATTCTATCGGTAGAAGTATCAACTCTGCTTTGCAATTATCAAAGCTAGGCGGAGGGGTTGGAATCAGCCTATCGAATCTCCGTGCTAACAATGATCCAATCAGAGGGGTATACGGACTTGCAGATGGGGTAGTTCCTGTTATGAAAATGTTTGAGGATGCTTTTTCCTATGCCAATCAAGGTGGAGCTAGAGATGGTGCAGGAGTCGTGTATTTAAATATTTTCCACCCTGACGTCGTTGATTTCTTATCCGTTCGTAAAGAAAATGCAGACGAGAAAGTGCGGATCAAGACATTATCACTTGGCCTTATCGTACCAGATAAATTCTATGAATTAATTAAAAACAATGATTATATGTATTTATTTTCTCCTCATGATGTTGAAAAAATTTATGGAAAACCATTTTCCTATATAGATATTACAAAAGAATATGACAATATGGTTGAAAATCCTCATATTCGTAAATCAAAAATCAAAGCGAGAGATTTAGAAACGGAAATAAGTAATCTTCAAAATGAAAGTGGCTATCCATATATTATTAATATTGATACGGTAAATCGTTCGAATCCAATTGATGGAACGATCATCATGTCTAATCTATGTACAGAAATATTTCAGGTACAGAGAGATTCCTTAATTAACAACGACCAAACATTCTCCATCTTGGGAAATGATGTAAGTTGTAATTTAGGTTCAACCAATGTCACCAATCTAATGAGTTCGCCTGACTTTGGAAAATCAGTACGCACCATGCTGCGTGCTTTAACATACGTAACAGATCATTCTAGTATTGATGTAGTACCATCTGTGAAAAATGGGAATGACATGTATCATTCAGTTGGCTTAGGGGCAATGAATTTGCATGGATTTTTAGCCAAAAATAAAATTTACTATGGGTCCCCTGAAGCATTGGAATTTACGGATATTTATTTTATGCTATTAAACTATTGGACTCTTGTTGAAAGTAATGCCATTTCAATAGAAACGGGTAAAACCTTCTATGAGTTTGAAAAGTCAAAATATGCAACTGGTGAATATTTCGACAAATATTTAAATGAACCGGATTTTGAGTTTAAACATGAAAAAGTGAAGGAATTATTTAAAGATATTTTTATACCGCACCATAAGGATTGGCAGAAATTAAAAGAATCGGTTATGCAATACGGTATATATAATGCCTATCGGCTTGCAGTTGCACCAACTGGATCCATTTCCTATGTGAATGAGGCAACAGCCTCCATACATCCGATTACACAACGAATTGAGGAACGTACTGAAGGGAAGCGCGGAAAAGTATATTATCCTGCACCATATTTAACTACTGAAACACTTCCTTACTATGAGTCTGCCTATGATATTGATCAACGAAAAGTGATTGATACGTATGCAACCGCACAGAAACATGTTGATCAAGGTTTAAGTATGACACTGTTTATGAGATCCGAATTACCAGATGGGATGTATGAATGGAAAGCGGGCAGTGATTATCCTACAAAGAAAACAACAAGAGATTTGAATATCTTGAGAAATTATGCATGGAAAAAAGGCATTAAGTCAGTTTATTACATCAGAACTTATACGGATGATGGAACTGAAGTAGGTGCTAACTATTGTGAATCATGCAGTATTTAAGGAGGATAGACTCTGTATGGACTGGAATTATTATAATGCAATAAATTGGAATAATATTGAAGACATTATGGATAAAATGACATATGAAAAATTAACAGAACAATTCTGGCTATCTACACGTATGCCTGTGTCTAAAGATAAATCAGACTGGACAAAGCTTCCTGATCCTGAGAAACGTTTGGTGGAAAAGGTATTTGGCGGACTAACAATGCTGGATACACTTCAATCGGAGAATGGCATTGATGCATTGCGGAAGGACGCAAAAACACAGCATGAAATAGCAGTTCTTAATAATATTCAATTTATGGAATCAGAGCATGCCAGAAGCTATTCATCGATATTCAGTACGCTCAATACAAAAAGAGAAATTGAAGATATTTTTAGATGGGCAAGAGAAGATGATTTTCTTCAAACGAAAGCGCGTATCATTGATGAAATATACCAGAGTGGTACTCCGTTAGAAAAGAAAGTGGCAAGTGTCTTTTTAGAATCATTTTTATTTTATTCCGGCTTTTACACGCCATTGTATTATTTAGGTAGGGCAAAATTAATAAACGTGGCAGAAGTCATTAAACTGATTATAAGAGACGAATCTGCACATGGAGCCTATATTGGATATAAGTTTAAAATAGGCTTCGAGCAGTTGACAGATTCAGAAAAAGAAGCCATGAAATCATGGACATACTCTTTGTTGTATAAATTATATGAAAATGAAGTGAAGTACACAGAGTCATTATATGACGAAGTAGGCTGGACGGAAGATGTAAAAGTTTTCCTTCGTTATAATGCGAATAAAGCATTAATGAATCTTGGATTATCACCGCTATTTCCAGATACAGCAGACGATGTGAATCCGATTGTTATTAATGGATTATCTACAGGAACAACGAATCATGATTTCTTCTCAACGGTGGGAAATGGCTATTTACTTTCCGTTGTGGAGGATATGAAAGAATCAGATTATGACTATTAAACAGTTTAGCGATGGGGGCATGGCACACCTCATCGCTATTCTTTAGAAGTAGAGGAGAAAAAAATGTCGACACAACAAATTAAGATTAAGTATTTTAACGAAAATTTAGTAAGAATCGATAAAATTGTACAAGGTGACTGGTTGGATTTACGTGCAGCAAAAACAATCGTATTGAAAAAAGATGAATTCAAATTAATTCCGCTTGGCATTGCGATGGAGCTGCCTGAAGGGTATGAAGCACATGTCGTACCTCGTTCCAGTACTTTCAAGAATTTTGGAATTATCCAAACGAATTCCATGGGAGTTATTGACGAATCTTATAAAGGTGATGAAGATCAATGGTTTTTCCCAGCATATGCATTAAGGGATACTGTAATTGAAATGAACGATCGTATTTGTCAGTTCAGAATCATGAAAAAAATGCCGCCGGTTGAATTAGTGGAAGTTGAAAAGCTAGAAAATGAAAATCGCGGCGGACATGGTTCTACTGGAACAAAATAATCTATAAATATATCTAACCTTTCAATGTGTGAGTAAGCTTTATGGTAGATTGGTTAGATTAGCATCCTAGTTAATGACGGAATACCCCCTTCAGATGGAAGCGGGGTTTTTGTATTTAACGGATTTTCTGCCTGATTTAAATTTCCTCATACATGAGGCGATTAACACCTGCAAAAAAATAGAAAGTACATTCATGATAACATGAATGTACCCCTTTGTTATGCCTTTAAGTCAATGGTGTTCCCTAATGTTGGATGTGGTGCTTCAAGCATTTTAATGATTTCAGCGCTGTTTTGTTGAGTTGCGTCCATCGCTTTTTTTGTTAAGGCAATTTCAACACTCTGTCCCAATGATGCTTGACTTAATCCGATTGATAAGGCTGCAATATCCATGTTTTTCACCTCTATTAATATATCGGACTCGTATTTGGAATTTATAGGGTAATATAACAGAAATCTTTTCCTTATAAAAAATAATATTCCTGCTAGGTAGGAAAACTGAAAAAATATCAAGTATTACTATTTTTTTATCGGAACAGTATAATCAGGGATAGGAGATGAGATAAATGAATAAAAAAGACATCGCAAATATCCGAAATCAATTTAAATTAAACAGTCGATATATGAAAATTCGAGAAATATTTAATGTATATGTAAAGAAAGAATCAGGAGAGATTTATCATCAAATTAGCCAGCCGTTTGAAATGCTAGAACAGGAAGCACAAGAATTGTTTTTAACCAACTTTAAAAAAGTTTTGACTGGGAATCTTGATGCCAAACTGTTTGAACTGAAATTTCGTCGTGATGTGGACGAAAGCACCCAAATGATCCTTTTCAATGGATTACATGCACCATCAACGGAAGAATGGAAAGAAAATATGCTCCGAATTGTCGAGAAAATGTTTGCGCAGACAAAGTATGAATTTGATACGGTGGTTACCTTTATCAGGGGAGAATATCAAAAGGCCACAAGGAAGCGTGATTTGGAATCCGAAGAAGGAGGAGATGATGAGGTATACTCCAGTCAATTTGTTCTTTGCAGTCTAAATAAAACCGACCAGCCGAAAAAAGCCTTGCTATTCGATTATATTGAGAAAGAATTCAAGTCCAATAATGCCGTGGATCCTATTATAAATTTAGCGGCTCCTTTAAACGGTTTTCTGTTTCCTGCCTTTAATGATAATGCAGCAGATGTGAATCACATTCTTTATAATGGCGGCAAAGTGAATCAACCAAGTGAAACGTTTATCGTGGATGTGCTCCAATGTGAAGAAATCATAACAGCAATAGAAGAAAAGGACACCTTCGATCAAATATTAAAAATAGTGGTAGGCGACGAAGTTGATTCCAAAGTTATTTCAAATGTCTATGAGGAAATTGATAAAATGGTACAGGAAAATCAAGAAAATGAAGAAAGTGAACCACCTACACTTGATTCCAAAGACATTGAACGAATCTTAGAAGTTAGTGGAGTGGAAAATGTCAACACAGATAAAGTGGAACATGCTTTTAAAAGTGTGGTCTATGACGAAAAACACGAAATCAAAGCAAGCAGTGTCATTCCGAAATCGATAAAAATCGAAACAAAGATTGCTAATGTAACCATCAACCCGAAAGACCTCAAAAATATTAAGTATATAACTTTTAATGGAAAGAGATGTCTATTATTAGAGGTGGATGAAGAAGTGGTAGTGGAAGGATTTCGATTGGAGACAGAATCACTTTAAACAGTCCTAGGATAAAAACACCCAAACAATGTTTTTGGGTGTTTTTTGTTTGAATTTGAATCCTATGTTTCGAACGAAATTACACAGGACATACTAAGATTATATTCAGAGTGGGAGGATATGAAGGTGAATACAAATGAAAATATCTTATCTTTCTTCGCTTTAGGTGGCTTGAATGAAATCGGAAAAAATATGTATGCAATTGAATATGCAAATGATATCGTGATTATTGATTGTGGCAACAAGTTTCCGGATGAGAGTCTATTAGGAATTGATTTGATAATTCCTGATATCAATTACTTACTTGAAAATAAGGATAGGGTAAAGGCTTTGATTGTCACACATGGTCATGAAGATCATATCGGAGGGATTCCGTATTTTTTGAAAAAATTAAATGTCCCCGTTTATGCTACGCGATTCACCCTAGGCTTAATTGAAATCAAATTAAAAGAGCATAAATTTCTAAGAGAAAGCAAACTTGTTGAAATCCATGCAAACTCAAAATTAGAGTTTGGAACATTAAGTGTAGAATTTTTCAAAGTGACTCATAGCATTCCTGATTGCCTGGGAATCGTCTTCCGCACACCAGAAGGGAATGTTGTTCATACAGGGGACTTTAAGTTTGATTTAACACCTGAAAATCGGGATGAACGTCCGGAAATTCATAAAATGGCGGAAATCGGAAATGAAGGGGTCCTTCTTCTATTGTCCGAGAGTACCAATGCCGAACGCCCTGGCCTGACCCCATCCGAACAAATGGTAGCGGATCATTTAGAAGTGGCTTTTATGAATGCGGAACGTAAAATTATTGTTTCCACTTTTGCTTCCAATGTTAGTCGTGTTCAACAGGTTGTGAATGCAGCATATAAAACAAATCGGAAGCTTGTGTTGCTTGGAAGAAGTATGGTGAATGTAGTTGGAGTTGCCATGGAACGGGGTTATTTAAGGGTTCCGGATGGAATGTTAATAGACCAAAATGAAATGAATGAACTGCCTCCTGAAAAGGTAGCTATCTTATGTACAGGTAGCCAAGGAGAACCCTTGGCAGCACTTGCCCGCTTGTCGACTGGAAACTTTCGTGGCGTCGAAGTTTTACCAAAGGATACGGTCATTCTTGCAGCGGGTCCAATACCTGGCAATGAAAGAAGTATCACAACCATTGTAGACAATTTCTATGCCCTTGGTGCCAAGGTAATTTATGGATCAGGAAGTACATCGGGCATGCATGTTTCTGGTCATGGCTATCAAGAGGATTTAAAACTAATGCTTACCTTAATGAAACCAAAATATTTTGTTCCGATTCACGGAGAACTTAGAATGCTGCACCATCATCGTTTACTAGCTGAATCCGTCGGAGTAGAACCAGGAAATACGTTTATTGTTAATAATGGCGATGTTGTAGATATTGAAAATGGAATAGCCCGCCAAATACGAGAGATACCAGTTGGGAACACTTACGTTGACGGTGGAGATGTTGGGAATGTAGGGGAATTTGTATTGCGAGATCGTAAACAGTTTTCGGAGGATGGTATGCTCATCGTTGTGTTAACAATAAGTAAATACGACGGAAAACTGCTTTCGGAACCGGAAACTATTTCCCGCGGTTTTATAGACGGCGATTTCTCCGAATTCAGAAAAACTGTGAATCAACTTACTACAAATGCTATTAATGGAATCCAAAAAGGAAATCGAAACGATTGGAAAGTAATGAAACGAGAAATAAAAAAATCCATTCAGCAGCATGTGTTTAATAAAATGAAGAAAAAGCCAATGGTTGTTCCCATTATTATCGAAATTTAAAATCAGGCTGAAACCAGCACCTTTACGAGGATAAAACGTAACGTGCTGGTTTTTATTTTGGGAGCGTTTCCTAAATAATATGTAAAATCCTCTAATTTCAAAAGGGAATCGCCAAACCTAAAAGTAGTTTTTTCGAAAAAAAAATCGTATCGAACATTTATAAACAAAAATTCCCCATCTTCTCAAATGGGGAATCAATTATTACCAACTAGCCTTTTTTACTCCAGGAATTTGCCCTTTATAAGCAAGTTCACGGAAGCAAATGCGGCATAGCTTAAATTTTCTTATGACTGAGTGTGGACGCCCGCAGCGTTCACAGCGTGTATATTGTCTAACAGCATGTTTTTGTTCTCTGCTTTGTTTTATTAATAATGCTTTTTTTGCCATTATCATTTCCTCCTTTAATATTGGTCGGAGGTAGGAGAGTTAAACTATTATACACCCGCTTGTCCCGATTGTATACAGGTAATTTATGGAGTTATAACAATATGTATGAAACAAATCACGGAGCACCATAACGATAAATTCCCCAGCGAGAAAACCGCCGGGGAATACGGAATTATTAGCACTCTTTACTTGAATAATGGAGTGGAGGAGGGACAATCCAGCCTTTTTCCTTATTAAGTCGGAGTACTTTTGCACCTAAACCAACTTTTTGTGTGTGGAATTGATCATACAACATGG
>Ga0224735_1021_pt1 | contig 21468 bp, 25 predicted proteins | sample IA12soil_MG_GH6A_2_FD_161635 | JGI IMG/M metagenome (GOLD analysis project Ga0224735, IMG submission 161635) | Enriched cells from agricultural soil in Iowa, United States - IA12soil_MG_GH6A(+) | ecosystem: Environmental > Terrestrial > Soil > Agricultural land | place: USA: Iowa | collected... | reverse complement strand
TTTTTTAGAACCTCAGAATCATTCGAGTATTTATTCGCCATATTCCTTAATAGATTGGCAAGGTCATCGGTTTCTGCAAAACCATATGGAAATATTTCAGTCCACAACCGCCCTATCTCATTATTTGTAACGGTAATTTGCTCTAACAGGTCGGGGTATTCGTCTATTACCAAAATCCTTCTGTTCGCTATTAAGTCCTGATGGTCTCCTCTACAAATATTGGAATACATTTTATGCGTAATACAAAGAGTTCTTGCATCAATTGCTCGTTTTCTTGCCTTTTTCTTTTTGGTATCTTCTCCTGTAAATGCGACTGCAATTTCTTTTCCTGCAAGTGAATTAATACGCTCAGCAGTAGCAATCAATTCCCCATCCTTTGAAAATCTTTGCACGTATAACGCTCTATCTTCTGTTTCCGCTAAATACTGCTGTGCGTTCCTACTCTTTCCTGCACCTGCCTCATACCCGTAAACCGAAAACATTTGGCTATTCCATCTATTTCTATCTAAAATATGTTTTTTTAAATCATCAAAAATGCTTGTTGATACTACATTTTCCAATTTATACTTCCTCCTTCATTGATTAAAATTATTTACGGATAGTATAAATCGGAAAGTCAATTGAAAATACAGCATTTGTGTCGAACATCATCTTACCAATTATTTTACAAATAGCAGTTGATTAATTACTTATTAAGAGATACTTATCTTCAAATGGAATTTTTTGGTATTTGGCAGTTTTCGGCATCATTTAGCTTTTTATGTAATAATCTACTTTGTTAATAGGAGATAGATGTTCTTTTAAACTATTCTTAGTTCCCATTGAACTTAGATACGTACTAATTTAATCGCATACTGGCGATTCAAATGTAAAAGTTATCCTTTTCATTGTAGTGACAACAACTTTAACAGATAATTTGTACTTAAAATGTCTTTTGATGTTTTGTTAGATTTATGATTTTTTCAATCTCTTTTTTTATAAAACGATAGATTAATTTTTCCACTTTCCTTTACAGCTTGGCTGTTGATTAAAAGTTGGCTTTTGGCGATTACACCTTAGATTCCTCAATATAAGGATAGTTTTTGGAAAAAGTCCTTCGACATTTCTCAGTTACCATTTTTAGCATTGTTCAATAGAATTTTAGACGTTTTTATGCCAGGTATATAGGTTTATGTTTTCCACCAGTTAAAAAATCGTTTTACCCTTACAGCCACAAGGGATTGAGGCGTTACCCATACACAAAATATCATCCTACAAAAACTCTTGCTTTCATCCCCTCTTTTTACTCAAATGGAGTTGCAAATCAAACTCCTTTGAAAAACTCTCATTATTGGTCAGACGTTATCAAACCACACATAGTTATTGACCAGCAATAATACATGGTATAATAGTTATAGATTTTCATTGTAATAGTTGAGGTGAACGGTAATGTCAGATGTAGAAATCCCATTCTCCATTCCATTAGATGATGATGGATTTGTAACTCTTCAGTGTCCATTTTGTGATAAGCAATTTAAAGCATTAGGGGATGATTTTGAAGATGATTCGGTATATGAATTATTTTGTCCCTACTGTGGATTAGTGACCGAACCAAGCGACTTTTTATCAGATGAAGCGATTGAAAAGGGCATGAGATTAGCAGAAAATCATATGTTTGAGCTTCTGAATGGTTTCATGAATGATATGGAAAAGTCATTTAAGAATAATAGCTTTATCAAAGTGAAAACGGGACCCAAGTTTAAGATGAACGACTCAAAAACAATCATTGAATCTGATAATATGGAAACTTATCATCTTACTTGCTGTGAGCGAAAAATAAAGGCATCGCTTATAGACGATACACTTTATTGTCCTTATTGTGGAGGTGAGTCACATGGAACTATTAATGGATAAAAAAGAGTTTCAAATAATGTCAGCAGAATTCCGCAGAGTAGCAAGTAGATTATTAAAAACGGATTTTCATGATGGATTAGATAACTTAAAAAGATTTCTTTATTGCATCGAGAATAATCTACTCATTTGGGAATTTATTCAGGAACATAACACGTTATCCTTTGATATAGAACAGGCAATAAAAGAAAGGGAAACATATGAAGCATATCCTATCCAACCAGATAAAAATTATGAAGTTTCCTTTATCTATCAATTATTAAAGTATTGTAGCGAACATTGCAGAGACTATTTATCAATTTGCTACTGGTATGGTTCAAGTAGCAAATATCAAGATATGGTGGATACCTTTAATAACAGGGTTGTCAGTTTGTTAGTTGGTCATATAGAAGTTTACTTAAAAGGAGTATGGTTAGGCATGGGGGATGACGGTAAAATCAATATCAATGTAAACGGTGGGCAAGTTGCAATTGCTCAGGGGCAGGGAACTGTGAATGCCACTCAAAACAATCATTACGGACAAGCTCAAAATCTAAAAGAATTAGCAGAAGAGTTTTATAAACTTATAGAAGCGTTGGATATGGACAAAGAAGATAAAGAGGATACCAGAGAAATTATAGAAGTAGCTGTTGCAGAGGTTGTATCAGAAAAACCCAAACGTTCTTTAGTCAAACATGCAATCGAAAAGGTTGAATACGCAGGGAAGTTAGGAATGGGATTAAACGGTTTAAATACTGTTGGACATCAATTAGTTAGCCTTTTCCAGCAATACCTATGATTATTATATAACAACACACAATAAGAGCCTTTAAGGCTCTTATCTTTTTCATTGTAAATAGAAATCACTTTATAAATCTTCAGCTCTTCTTAAAATACCTATAACCTTATTTCTTTTTGCTGAATTCTGATATAATTGAGTCTGTATTTGAATAAGCACGTTCAGGCATTTCATCCCAAAACGCTTCTGTGGCTTCTACGTAGATTCTAAAATCTTGTTCCTCCACCATAAGCGAATATGAATCTAACAATACTGCTCCTGCAAGTTCCAATGTATCTGTTCCTTCTATAAAATCGAGTTTAAAATAATCTGGTCTTATCTTCCTAAGTTTTCTGGCTGATTCTCCATCACCATGTTTGATTGTATTGACCAGTAACCGCATTTCCTTTATTTTATTCCAGGATACTAACTCTTCAAATATAATCCCATGTAATTCAAAAATCCTTTTTGCATCAACGAACGATAAAGCATTATTCTGGAACGGTAAAAAGTGACGCATCTCTGTTACAGTAAACTTGATTAATTGCTGTTCCCAAATCTGACACATCATAGAAATTGTCATCAACAGATGATTCTTTTTCATTGTGTTCAAAAGCTCATAAAGCTGTATCCCTTCATCATTTGCAAAATCTGCAACTGTGGCGGGGTCAGTATTTTCATCTGCTGGGAAGTTATTATAGATGGAATCAGCGTAATCGGTAGCTTCTTTCTCAATGTCGCCAAATGACGGTACCGTTCGGTTGTAATATTCCGCCACCATAGATAACTCTTTTTTATACCTCTCCATTAATGGCTTCCAAAAATAGAGTTGAGCTTCTTTCATCTTTACCACTCCTCCCTATTTGCAATCCTTTCATAAATCCAATAATACAATCTTGAATGAACGTAATCTATTTCCTTCTGCATATGATTGAAGTCAATTCCAAAACTTTCTTTCCCATCACCCTGCTGATACTCTTCTAAATTTTTGTCAAACGGATACCTGAAAGTCATAGAGCTGTCATCTGTATTATGTAACTCCATAATCAATTTACCAATTTTCTTAAGCTCGTTCTTAGCTTGTTGATTATCTAAAAAACCATATTTATTTCTTATCTCATTATTTACTTTTGACCACAAGCTATCTAAGCTATGTCCTTCAAGTTTTTCTTTGATTTTTTCGTAATCGACACCATTATCGAGATAAACTTTATAAAGAATTGCTTTTAGACATAACTCAATTGAATGTCGGTAAAGAAATAAAGCTGGATTGATAATACTATCAACAATATGCCCTCGGTTCTCACCAACATCATTTATTAATTTATCCGCAGAATCTTTAAACTGCACCGAATACAGAGCAAACTGTTCCGCATTTTTCCTCATAGTTTTTTGCCAATTTGGATAAGCATTCTTATAGATATCTGGATTTGATTTAAAAATCATTTTCCCCTCACCTTATTCCGCATATTCTTTCTCACGAAACATATCCGTATGGTCTATATTTTCACATTCAATTATTTCAACACTTAGATAGTCTGGTTCATTCCCTTCAATATACTTTCTCAAAGAGAAATTATCGACATCCAATTCCTTTTCTATATCCACTGGAAGCAAAAAGACTATATTTTCCGTAACCTTAACCATATCAGTTGCATAACTTTTAAATTTTTCATCTAAATCATCATGCACAGGATTATAAATATAGATATCTACTTCCATTTCTACGTCAACATCTACTGAAACGGAAATAGTGTCTCCATATACATCAACTTCGCTTAAGCGAATATCACTAATATTTCCATATAATATGGGGTCAACGTAACCCTGCATAAAATAATCTTCATGTATCCCGTTAGGTTGCATATTGGAAAGAAAACTATAAGTTTCGGATAAAATTTCTTCCGCAAAATATTGGTTAATCAACTCTTCTGCAATACCATCTTCTAATTCTTCTACCACCTTATCAAATAACTCGCTCGATAAGATTTTTGAATGTAACTCTTTAAACATCCTCTTTATCTGGTCATCATTATGAGCAAGAAAATCATGAATATTTTTATATGCTGTTATTTTTGCATTTGCAATGATTTCTGGATGAAGTGGATAAGGTATTTCTTTTGGGCTATTTTTTGAACCAATATCCCCAAATTCTTTTGTATTATTAGAAATAAAATAGCAGTCTTCTAACCTATTTTTCTCTGCGAACCGTTGATAAGAATACCAAATAATCGCATCTCTTACCGCCTTATTTACGGTTTTTACCTTCTGACCTTTATTATTAGTGACGCTCCCTTGCCTTATAAACGGACTTTTCTCATACATGTCAGCTTCAATGACATCTTCTAATACATCCCCATCATACTCAATAATTTCGATTTGCTTTTCGTCATGGAAACGATTAAACTTCTCATGAAAATCATTTAAAATATCATCAAGTTTTATATCAATAACAAACCTTTGAGCTGTCTTATCTAAAAAAGGGCTTAATTTAATCATTGATTCATTGGCCGCTTTCAGTTGTTGCTCAATAAAAACCTTATGTGCTCTAAAAAGCTCGGTATATACAGCCTTACATATGTAGATTTTTACTTCATCATGTTTTGCAAGGTTTAGAAGAATTCTATTTTTCCCCTTTTTAAAGAAGGGGTCATAATATATAGAATTCGTATCCAAAAAGATATTCATGTTTCCTCTCCCCACTGCTAAAAATCTGCTGGAGAAGTTATCCCCCAGCAGTTCCATCCTTCAACGACACATACTCCTAATGCTTAATATACAAGTTCCAATATTCCCCTTATCAACTACTCTCACAAGAGTTTAGGTATTTTCTAAAACTTCATTCATCCTATTACTTATCTTACCTCATTTTTTCTTAATTAGAGTTTGAATTTAAACTGTAATCTATTTCTATCAGGGAACAATGTTACCCTACCACTTATAAAAATTAACAAAAGGGAAAAACTTGGTATAATTAATAATAGTTGAGAATTGAAAAAAAACACAATTATTACCGACATTTGAAGTATGGTTATGAAAGGGACACTTTTTATGACGGACAATATGTCTAAAGAAAATAGAACAAAAACGATGAAAGCCATCCGTTCTCAATCAAAACTTGAAAATCAAATAACAAAAGAACTATGGAGAAGAGGATATAGATTTAGAAAAAATGCCAAAACTCTATTTGGTAAACCTGATATCTCTATTAAGAAGTATAAAATCGTTATTTTCATTGACTCTTGCTTTTGGCATGTTTGCCCTATTCATAGCAATGAGCCTAAAAGCAATCAAGACTATTGGGAAAAGAAACTTCTACGTAACCAGCAACGTGATAATGAGGTAAATAATTATTACATAAGTAATGGTTGGAATGTAAAAAGAATATGGGAACACGAAATAAAAAAAGATTTAAATGGGGTGGTAGAAGATATTGCGGATTTCATAGAAAATGTTAAAAAGTCAAATTAAAAGAGCCTTGGCAGTCAAATTGCTGACCCAAGGCTGCTTAAACACTATATCGTAAATTCGACCTGCTCTTCTTTTGGAGCTACATCATTATTTTTTTCTTTGTTATTCTGCTTTGTTGTTGAACCTTTTCTATTTTTTTTCGTTTTACCTGTTGATAGCATTTCACTTAGCTCTTCTTCCCATTTAGAAGACTCCGTTTCATACTCAATTCCAGCAAAGGATTTTAAAATAGCCTCGATGATTATTTTCGCTCCCTCTGGCGGAACAGCCATCCCCACTTGCTTTCTAACGCTCTCTTTGCCCCCGATAAATTCAAACCAATCTGGGAACGTCTGTAGCCTTGCTCGTTCACGACTGGTTAAAGCCCTTGGTTCATTGTAATGATACATATGAGTACCACCACCACCACTTCCAGTTACAGTATAGGCTGGTGCATTAGGGTCTAATCTCTTATAGATATTAGACATCCTTGCTCCTTTCACATTCAACCTTAAATGTTCAGGAATACCTTCATACCAAGCGTTTTCCCCTGGTGGTATGTACTCCAACATTTCTATTACCTTACTTTGGTGTTTTGTAAATTCATGATTATAGGCATCTTCTGGAATCGGTGGTTCTTCCAATGCTTGACGAGAAGTTTTCCAATATGAAGAATCTTTGAACGGTGCTTTTGGCACTTTAAATGTCCATCCAAAGTCTTTGTGAATACCAACAATAATTATTCGATGACGTGATTGTGGTATTCCATATTCTTGGAATTTATATAGGTGAGGTGTAATATTGTATCCTGCCTCTTCCATCGCTTGTAGGATTTTAATAAACGCCTGACCTTCATTAGCACTTTCCAATCCACCAACATTTTCAGCAATAAACCATTTTGGTTTATGATGTTTTAGGACTTTTATTCCATACGTATATAAAGGACCATACTCTCCTTCTAAACCTTTTGATTCTCCAATAATTGAATAGTCATTGCATGGAAAACCGAAAGCAAAGGCATCAATTTCAGGAAGTTTGGTAATATCCAATTTCCGTACATCACCACAAATAACTGTTTCGGGGTTGTCTGGACAAATATTATGACGAAAGGTCTCGCAAGTTGCTTCATCGTAGTCATTCGCCCAAGCATGTTCAACTTTAAAAAGTTCCCCGTCTTTTTCAACTTCAGCCATTTTTGCACCAAGCGTTAAACCGCCAGGTCCGCAAAATAACTCTCCTTTTTTAAAAATCATTTACGACAACTCCAAATGTTCGTTCTTTGTTCGATACATCAAATTATACACTATACAAGTTTTATTGAAAATAATCAAGTCTTACTAAAAAGGACTCCAAATAAAGGAGTCTATAAAGAATCTATTTCTGTCATCGTGATTACAGAGTTATTTGTGAACAATGCTCTAAGTGCATTATGGTCGATTGGGGTAGCTTGATAGCGTTGAAGGAGTCTAATTACATTTCTTGCAGTAATAACACTACCATTTACATTTGTTCGGTCAGCAATATTCTGAACTTGAGAAGCAATGTTGCTGCCGAAACCGTCAGCAACATACATAAAAAACTCCACATTGCCATATTGATTTTGATAAGTTGGTATATAGTTGTTTACCATTCTATTTCTATGGTCATTATTAATCGTATAGGTACGGTATGCTTTTGTATCTATTATTCCAGAGTAATTTTGTGGCGACTCTACAAATATGTCAGGATGCAAAGCATGATTACCTACATGCTCCGCTTGGAATCCTAATTGTTCAAAAATACCACGAGTCGCAATTTCAAATTCTGTTGCCAGTTCCGTTCCGCTTATAGCCATATTAAGATAACTTGCCTCGAATTGGCTAAAGGTATCTGGCCTGAATCCATCCAACGCATCTTCCACTTCACGAATACTATAGCCCGTTGAATCAGCAATTTCTCTAACTAAAGACACTGTAAAGTTTGTGATAGGTCTCGTACCCGCAATATGAAGTAAATCACTACGAATTCTTCTCTCCCTATATAAATTATCCGTAACTGTCTGACCGCCAAAATTGCGATTATCTCTGTTTTGCCCAGGTGCTAAACCAAATCCCCTTTGAAAGTTTTCAATACCATATGGATGGTTCGTGTCAAGCTGTCTTATATTAGTACCATCATTTAAAATTGAATCTACTTCGTTGACTCTGTCCCGTGGTATATAAATACCAGTTGAATTTCTTTCGATAAGTTGAGTGTACTCTAAATAATTTATAAATGTATTCGCAATATCCTCTAAATATGATAATGTCTTTTCTCTTGAACGCAAACCAGTTGTACTACTTAGATACTGCTCTTCAAAATCAGGAGGCAATATTACATCACCATTTGAACGGTAGCTGATTATCCTCTGCACTACATGTTCAAAACAATTATGTGATTCATTTTCCCCTTCTGTGATTACAAAACGACCTATTTCCTCCTTAGATAAGGTCTGAATTCGATTGTCAGCAAGTAATTTTAATAAAAATCTAAACGGCCTTATTTGAAAACGATAATGAATATTTACTCTGCTTCTTACGGAATATGGTGACGGATACTGCAACTTCATTAACTGATTCGTGATAATAGGTACAGGGGGCTGACCAGCTAATAACGCTTCTCCTGCTAATGTTGTTCGGACCACATCTGTATTTGTTTCCTTAAAAATAAGACCTAAATTATATAGCCATGATTCATAGGTTCTTGCTCCACCTGCTCGTCTATCTCTTCTTTGCCCTGCTCTTTTTAATCCATATCGTTCTAATTCTGCTTCAAAATCCAGTTGGCGATTTAAATTGCTTCTCCAATTATCCCCTAAATTTTGTAATGTAAAAAGAGAAAGTACATCAACCACTGGGTACAATTTTCGCTTATTTCGTGGAACTTGCCAATTATTAATCATAGTTGCAACTCCAATGCAAAAGTTTTCTTATATGTAAAATGCCTAACCTACACCAAAAAATCTTATATATACTATAGTCAAAATTATAGCAAACATTAAAAAAACTGTAATCAAAGTTTTCTAATGGATTTGAGTGTGTTTTTAAGTTCAATCAAGGGTAGGTATGATATTTGTTAAAGCTATATGTGAGGTGTACAGAATACTCTTATACCCTTATTCCCTGCAGCTATACTTAATCAATAATAGTAAAGAGAAAGTGTTTAACCGAAAAAATTGCTAAAACACAGCTGCCATTTTTTGTGCTATGTTAGAACTATAAAATATAGTTGAGGTGGTAGCTTTGGCGAATACAGTGCAAGTTGAAGATTTGTTAAATCGTGTGGGGAAAAGAATTTTTGTAAAATACTATGAAGATTTTAAGGAATTAGAAACGAAGAATGTTCCAAACGCAGTAGTTGTTGAAAAGATTCAAGAGGACTTCACACAAAAGTCTAAGAATTCAAGGACTGCAAAAGCTAAGCGTATATTCGTTGAAGGAAAACAAATAGAAGCACTAAAAATTATTGTTGAATCCAATCATCCGAGTGTACATTCATTTCAAGGAAGAGCAAATGAGTTGCTCCGTAAAGAATTAAATAAAGAAATTATTGTGTAAATAAAATAAACTGTGCTTAGCTCAATACAAACAATTTCCGACTGCATTATGCAGTCTTTTTCTATTAAAATGTCATTTATTTAACTCACTAAAAAAACACCATAAAAATGGCGTTCTCTACATATCTCTATTTTTCAATCCCTCAACAAAGCCATTCCACATTTCTTTCTCTTCCTTTTCAATCTCTTCACGTTCTTGGTGAATTTCAGCATTATCCTTTTCAATCACTTTTGCTATTGCAGGATTTTCAGTTCATTTTCAAGGAAATCTTTAACCAAATCTGTATTAGAGTAATCACTTAAATATTCGGGTTCAACCGAAAGATTTCTTATCAATTCGCCAATTTCATTTAAGTAAAGGGCCACGACTTTACTACCTATACTATAGTCCCCTTCCTTTTCTGGAAAGGACATCCCATTTTGAGAATAACTTATTAGCGTTTTTGTAGCTTTTACATGTAAATCCAATCCTCCAAAATGGGCTAACTCATGTTCATCTATACCTTCACATTTAATCATAATATCATTCCCCTTACGGTCAACGCTATGTACTTCAAACCTACTTTTTTCCATTCAAATCCTCCTACGATGTTTCTAAACTATTAATCTATCTAATTATCACCATACTACCAATCTGAATATATATTATCAATTTATATTTACCCCCCCTTAGTTAAAATGAATTTTCTATTTCGTTTGCTTATTCGGTTGTTCAATGTGCCTCTAACCTTTTTCCTTTCACATACTATACATGGTTCAACTCATAAACAAGACATCCCACAATAAAATAAACTCGAAGCCAGAGGAAAAGTGATTGAAAAGTTGGTAAGGGCAAGAGAAAAAGGGCATGAAAGATAGCATGTTAATTGTTTTTTTGACCTTGAATTCCGCTATATTTTCAGACCACTAAAGGGAAATTTATGTAGATATTCTCGCATTTATATATGACTCAGTTAAAGGATACTGTTGATTTTTTAAAAACCCAAAATATCAGCTATAATAAAAATAAATGACTAATGAAGGAGTTATGAACATTGGAAAGTGTAAATGGTTTAGGAGCTTTGAAATTATTATTTGAAGGTGGAATTTTAGAAGGCGGTGAAAGATACTATAAATATGACGCTGAAGCTAATGAAATACAATATAGTGATGACCAAAAGCAATGGGAGTCATCGAATATTACTATAAATGAATTTTTAAAGTGGGAGAATTGGAATTTAATAAAATAAATTTAGTTCGTTAAATGCCATTAACAATGCCATTAAAAGAAAATAGAAGCTCCTACAGGGGCTTCTGATACAATCCAATTTCACTTTCATTTACATATTCGACTTCGCCTTCATACTTCTCTTTTACCTTGCTTAAATCGCCTGTAAATGGCTTTAACGTAATCCACACTTGCGTAAGATGGCAACTAAACTCGGTAAGCCTGTATAACTCTTCGTTCAACTTAATGACCCTTTCTTTTCTATACCAGCCCACAAATTCTGGCTTTTTATCTACATCCCTTTTAAGGATAATCCATAAATTATGGTAAAACTCCCCTTCATAATTTCTCTCAATTTCAATTGTTTTTCCCACTTTCATTCCTCCGTTTCTTTAATATTCAGCTTGAATTTAACAATTTAGTAGATTACATAAATCGTATTGATAATGGGTTCGTTTTAACTTTTGCGGAATAAGAGTCCCATTTTTCTTAGTCCATTCTATTGAGAAGCTCTTGCGTTCATCGATATGGTAGAACTGATAAACTGTTACAGCATCCACGAAATACGTTTCCTTTACATCTCTAAAGTTGAATACAAATCCTGCAACCACTCCATCCATCGAACTGTAACGATACAATGATTCAATTTGGTAAGGCTGTATAGCCCCGAAAGGAATTGATATACCTTTATGGCTCTTTAGCTCTAACAGATAGATATTCGGAATCTTGTATAGGATAAAATCGCAAGGGTTTTTCACGTTGGCAAATCCTAAACTATCATCTTTCATTCTGTAAGCAAATATATTTTCTGGGATAGACTCATAAAAATCTTTTTCAAATACCTTCCCAGGATTCTTGCTACCACTACCTTTTTTCTTGTTCTCTATTGCTATTACTATAGAATTCCCTCCCCTCTTATGTTCACTTGTATATGATAGTAATTCAGGAGCAATCTTATAACGCTAATCCTGCTGAACCAAAAGAGCAGTGCGATTATTCAATTTTGAGCCACTTCGATTACATAATAATGAGCCACTCTTTATTTTTAGCTCCTTCCAACCTTACAACACCTTGCTCCAAGTAGCTCCGACAGTGTGCAGTTATAAAGAAAAAGCAAGTCTACTATAATATTAAAAACTAATAGAAAGGAGTAAAGCACACATGAATAAAGATAGATTTTTTACAATGGATGTAGACAAACGTGCAGAAGAAATAAACAAAATGTTGGTAAATAGTGATTTGAAGGGGGTTGCAGAGGCTTTGGATATTCCATATTCCTCCTTCACGAAAGAGATGCAGAAAAACGATTATGTCTATATTGCAAGATTGAACCAATACTTTAAGTTTATTCGGGATAAAGAATTGTTAGGAACTATAAAACCATCTGATAAAGCAACAACTGGCTTTCAAGAGGAACTGACTTTTCTCAAAGAGAATATGGAAGCCTTAAAAAGACTGATTAGCACCCTTGATGAAAGTCCTACACTTGTCTTAGATAAGGAGATATACAATTCTAAGGCAAAATACGTAAACAAAAATTTGAAGCTGAATGAGGCAATTTATGAAAAGTTCTCCAAGTTGTGCGAGAACCAGTTCCCTCACTTGAAAATTCAAGATTTAATCGCCCATAGTTTATTGGAACTAATTTACAAATACCAAGAGAAAGAGTAAATGAAACTTTTTAATGGCATAGGTGAAACTCCCTGTGCTTTTTTATTGTCTAATCAAGGATACTCACATTGTTTGGCCATAGTATCTGCATGAGAAAGATATGAACATTTTCATACTTTATAAGTAATTGCTCAGAACAGTTGAGGAATAATTGTGATAAATTAAGAGCTTTTAAGGAATTCTTCCATACTTTTTTCATACCTTTTACGTAAATGTTGAGATGTATTTATGTAACAAACGCTATTTGAGCCTACATATTTGAAGATGATTACAGAACCACAAGTTATAATATGGATACAAATGGAATTCAATCAGTGGTTATTTCATGAACTAACGTGCAGTTAGTTGAACAAGAAACCTTAATCAATAAATCAATTTTTTTTGATGTAACTATTGCATTTAATATTGAATTACACATATAATTGAAATATCAAAAAAAATTGATAAAGGGAGGGACATTTAAAACACAATGAGACAACAGTTTGAGGAATATGAAAAGAAATTTAAAGCGTTAGCTGATGGTAAACGGTTGGAAATTATGTATGAACTTTGTCAAAGAGGTTCAACATGTGTATGCGATTTAACTGAAATATTTGAAATGCCACAATCTAAGCTATCCTACCATTTGAAAATTTTGTTAGATGCAGGTCTTATTGTAAAAGAAACAAAAGGTACATGGAGTTATTATGATTTGAATGATGTAGAGGTAAACAGTTTATTATCAGAAGAACTATGTTGCATTTTCAGAAAAACAGGTAAGGGAAGTTGTTGCTAATTTTTTTTTGGATTATAAATCAACTTTTTTTGATTTAATAAAATAATTTTAGGAGGAATTAAATATGAAATATGTTCACGTTGGAATCAATGTTACAAATTTAGAGGAATCAATTTCCTTTTACCAAAAGGTATTTGGTGTATCACCCGTTAAAGTAAAAGAGGATTATGCAAAGTTTTTATTGGAAAGCCCAGGACTTAACTTCACTCTTAATGTTCGAGATGAAGTGAATGGTAATCAGGTTAATCATTTTGGTTTTCAAGTGGAAACAGCCGAAGAAATTATCACTCATAAGGAAAGATTAGAAAGAGAGGGCTTTTTTGCACGAGATGAAATGAATACCACTTGCTGTTATGCGGTACAAGATAAATTTTGGGTTACTGACCCTGACGGAAACGAATGGGAGTTTTTCTATACAAAAGCCGATAGTGATGTTCACAAAATAGAGAATACGTCTTGTTGTACGACTTCCACTGAATCAAAGCAGAATTCTTGTTGTTAGTGTGTATAAAGGAGAAGAGAATGAAACGATTATCATTTTTAGACAGATATTTGACTCTTTGGATATTCATAGCAATGGCGGTTGGGATTGGATTAGGATATGTGTTTCCTCATTTTGTGGATGGAATGAATCAATTGCAGGTAGGAACAACATCCATTCCACTTGCAATTGGCTTAATACTTATGATGTATCCACCCTTGGCAAAGGTTCGTTATGAAGAGATAGGTCGAGTATTTAAAGATATTAAGGTATTGGTGTTATCTCTGGTACAAAACTGGATTATCGGACCTGTGCTGATGTTTGTATTGGCAATTATTTTTCTTCCCGATAAGCCAGAATATATGGTTGGACTTATCATGATTGGATTGGCACGATGTATCGCTATGGTAATTGTATGGAATGACCTTGCAAAAGGAGATACAGAGTATGCCGCTGGGTTAGTAGCATTTAATTCTATATTTCAAATGATTTTCTTTTCTGTATATGCTTATGTATTTGTAACCATTATCCCTGAATGGTTAGGTATTCAAGGTGCAATTGTAAATATCACAATGGCAGAAGTAGCAAAGTCTGTTTTTATTTACTTAGGCATTCCTTTCCTAAGTGGAATGCTTACACGTTTTGTATTAGTAAAAGCAAAGGGTAGACAGTGGTATGAGAAAGTATTTATTCCTAAGATTAGTCCAATTACACTCATAGCCTTGTTATTCACTATTATTATTATGTTTTCTTTAAAAGGGGAAATGATTATAAGTTTGCCATTAGACGTGGTACGTGTTGCGATACCTTTGCTTATTTATTTTATCGTAATGTTCTTTGTTTCATTTTTCTTAGGAAGAAAGATTGGAGCAAATTATCCCGTTACCACTACATTAGCATTTACAGCAGGAAGTAATAATTTTGAACTTGCAATTGCTGTAACAGTCGGTGTATTTGGCATTCATTCTGGGGCCGCATTTACTGCTGTAATTGGTCCCCTTGTTGAAGTACCAGTAATGATTGCACTCGTAAATGTAGCACTCTGGTTTAAGAGAAAATACTTCACAAATCAAACAGTATAATAAAGGTGGAACGCAACATGGATAATAAAAAAACAATTTATTTCTTATGTACGGGTAATTCTTGCCGTAGCCAAATGGCGGAAGGTTGGGCTAAAAAGTATTTGGGTGATGAATGGGAAGTAAAAAGTGCTGGACTTGAAGCACATGGATTAAACCCAAATGCAGTAAAAGCCATGGAAGAAGTGGGAATTGATATTTCTAATCAAACATCTGATGTAATTGACCCTGAGATATTAAATAATGCCGAATTAGTTGTAACATTATGCGGACATGCAGATGAACACTGTCCTGTTACACCGCCAAAAGTAAAACGAGTTCATTGGGGGTTTGACGACCCTGCAAAAGCGGAAGGAACTGAAGAAGAAAAATGGGCATTCTTCAAACGTGTACGGGATGAAATTGGTGAAAGAATTAAGCGTTTTGGTGAAGAGGGAAAATAAGATAAATTTGGTTTCCAAAGGGGAGTTTTATTCTTTCGACTATTGTACTCCGTACTTTTTTATTGAATTAACTGGAAGTTAGTGGAACAAGACCATCGAAATGATGGTCTCTTTTTTTAAACGACCCATTAAAAAAGGCACTGGATAACCCAATGCCCTTTTTCCTACTTATTTACAAACTGTATTCAAATTCCTCTTCCCACAAATCCTTTCTTGCTTCTTCCCCGTATAAAACGTCATTACTGAACGTCAAAATAAATTTCTCTGCAATATCGACTAACCTATCAACTGTTTCCTCAACATTTTTTCCTTTCGATTTAAAGGAGTAAGATATTGTGTGCTTATCATCCAAAAAAACAAGTTCCTTTCCAATTATTTCCCATACATTTTCTTCTCTTTCCTTTATTTTGTAATAGATTGAAGGACTAAACTCTCTAAATCTCAACTGTACAAATGCACGATGATGCATATCCTCCACCGATAGGATTAAGGAGACACCGCTTCTTCCGAATCCGAAAGAAATACATCTTTGAGAAAGGTTGCTCTTCCTTCTTTGGAATGGAAAAAAATAGGGTATATGGGCTTCCAATTGGTCTAACAAATATATATTTGCTTCAAGAGGATTAGAGAGGTTTCTTTCCATCCCCTCCCTTCTTAATACAAAATTGCCTTTTATGGGTTTTATAACACAGATGTCCTTTAGAAGCGATATAGGTTTTGGAACGGTATTAAGGATATTCAGATTCTCATATATTTTCAATTTGTGTATTTCTGTATTGAGCTTGTTAATTAACGGAATCATATCCTTGTTAATTTGCACAAAGTAAAGATTAATTTCCTTTCCTTTTACTGCATTTCTTAACTGCTGTACATCTTTTTCCCTGAAACCCAATGCCTGGTAAACGATTATTCCCTTTTCTAATCGTTCAATAATTTTAAGCAATCGTCTTTGATGGTCATTGTTTGATTTTGTCAGTACATTTTCAACAATTACATCTACATTTAAATCCTGCTCAATTCCATACATATCCAGCATTAAAGCCCTTTTCTTTTGAATATCTCCTTTACTGGTAACATCAAAACTTTGTTCCAGCACAACTTTAGACAGATTAAGATTTAATTCCTCACTCATAACAGATAAATTGATTTTCAGCCATACAGAAAAAATATCTTCATTAATGCTTCCGTTTTTTGACATTAAAATCCCCTCATTTCACCTTTTGAATATGAAAAAGAGAACCATAAAAATCATAGTTCTCTTTTCTAACCTTTGTTAATGCTTAATTTAATGCCTTAAGAAAAATGTCCACTTTGTTTAAGATTTTTACCGAGTCCATATGTTTACTGTGTTCTTTCCACTCGCTATCCAACAAAGTCTGTATAAGTGCTAAAAGATTCTCTCTTGCTTCCATTGTCGGCAATTTACCTTTAATCAGATATTCGTTATAAACCAGCACTTCTTGAATACTCTTTCTCGGAAGGTCTTCCTCAATAGGGTCTAAATCAATTAAATCAGTTATATTTATATTAAGGGCCCTTGAGAGATTTCGGATAATTGGGTAGCTGGGAGCACGTTTAATGCCTTTTTCGAGCTTATGAATGTATCCTGCGTCTACTTTTGCCATCTCACCTAATTGCTTAAAGGTCAGATTTCTTTGTAAACGATAGTGTTTAAGATTCTGTGAGAACGTTCTCGGAATCTCCCTGTTCCCCTTAAAATCTGTGGTATTTCCAATCATATAAAGTTCCTCCTGTTCAATTTGTCTAATTCGTAATCGAATTAGAACTCCCTGTTTTAATAGCTTCTAAAAAGAATCCTTGTTTATTAGAAACTTGCTATTATTATAGATTTCACTTGAAAGAATATTCGATGATAGAGTAGGTATTGGGTAGGGCAAAGCATGAATATTGAAACGATAGAAAGTGAAGTTGGTAGGCTACAAAAAAATGATTGATTAACAAAATGTAGGACATGACAAAATAAATAAAATTACTATAGCAAATAAGGAAATTGTATAAAAATTGGTGATACTCTCCCATTTTCTTCACCTTTCTTGATTATTCTCTCATATTCTAATATGACAAATAAGAATATCCCTAACAAACACACCATATATAGTATCATTTAAAATAGCACAAACACTATATATTGTTTATGGTGGAATAAAGTGCTATAATGCTATATTGTGAGGAGGCAAAAAATGAGCATTGGATTACACATATAAGGAGGTGGCTATATGGTACGAGTACGAATTAATACATCTCAATTAATAGAGCAATTAGGGATTTAAATAGAGAAGTAGATAAGCAGGTAAGGAGGGAAATGCAGAAGCTCGAACGAGGGTTAAAGAGAAAGCAAATAAAAAAAGCCCTTATTTGTTTTGCAGAACAAATAAGAGCTATAAGTTATATATCCACGTTTATATTACAACAAATTTCATTTTCATAAAAGAGGACCTTACGTTCGCCTCCCTCACAATATCAACTAATGAGGTGATGTATAAATGGGCAAAAATCAACACGTTACACCACATTCGGGTGGTGGATTTCAAGTAAAAGGTGCAGGAAATTTAAGAGCAACAAAAATATTTGATACTCAACGTGAGGCAATTTCATTTGCAAGAGATATTGCAAAAAATCAGCAATCTGAACTGTTCATTCATAACAGAACAGGGCAAATTAGAGAAAGAAACAGTTACGGAAACGACCCTTATCCACCAAGAGGTTAATTGAAGAATTCATTACTACTTTACAACTACAACAGGGAGGAATCTCATTCCCCCTGTTCCCCTTTAAATTTGCTCTGTTAAGTGTTATTCTTGATTCCTTATAAAAGAAAGAAAACACCGCTCGATTAAAGCGGTTAAGTATATTATCGTGCTCCTTTAATTGAAAGAGCAGTACCTTTCTTCAGTTCACCCTTACTCACATCTTCCTTTCTCATGAATCTTCTAAAAATTGATACTAAACCCCTTGTGATTAAAGATTTCAAACTAACACTTAGAAAAGTATGATACCATCGCCAACCATTTCTCCATTTTATCAATCCAGTTTTTCGTTCTGCCCAAAACTCAAAAATTGTAAGTGGGACTGAAAAAAAGAGTAATTTATAAACAATAGCTATTGGTTTATCTTTACTCGTTAATTGATTGTATATAACCGTTACCATCGGATAAAGGAGTGCATCATATAGAATGTGTAGATTAAATATTTTCGGTAATAATCGTGTTGGATACGAAATAAATTTCACCGTAACCCATTTGTCTAAAATAATATTAGTAACTGTGTTAAATGTGTATGCAAACAACCAGTCCTTTTTATGTGAACGATTCATTAGAACAGGCAATATTCCAATAGAAAGTATAAGTAATCCATATAAAAACTTCATTTCATTTTTCTTACCACCCATAATAATCACCCAATATTAGTTTACTTCTTGTTCTGGTTTTTATCCGTTATTCGTAACAAATTGGCATTATTGATTAATTTATTCTGCATGTTGAGTAGTAGAAAGTCACCAATTTTGTTTAACACAGCCTTTATATTTTAAAAGTTCAGATTTGGTAATCCCAAAAATCTATCCATCTCTTCAGGTGTTATATCTTTCGGCTCTATTCCACCTTTTTTCATTCTGACAGAAATCCCACAAGGCTCTAACTTTTACTCTTGCGTCTCCTGGCTTACGACCAAAGCAAAACTCCGTCAGGGAAGGCATCGTCAAATTCCTTCATTTCTTCAATCAGCTTTTCATCAGCTTTCATTTTATCAATATCCTTTTATAAACATTATACCAATTTTTCACTTAGATTTTCTGCCCCCTTTAACCCTTCCCCCTACAAAGTTCAAATTCACCTTAGATTTCATTTCAAATAAAGCCCTGCTTCTATGTAGTTGAAAAAAGGAAAGGTATTCTCCCCCCTTCTCCAACCCCTTGTCATTCCTGCCTTTCTCCCATTTTCCCATTTTCTGTAGTTAAATTGGTTCTTCCTTAACTCGCTCTTTTTTTCTCCTATTTTTTGTCAGAATCCTGTTTTTTTAGGAAAATAAGTTGTTCCCTAAAAGACAGGGTGAAGGGAGTAAGAATGTGGGGTTTTCTCCTGCTTTTTCTTCCAGCTTTTCCTCTGCTTTTTTTATTTTTCTCCTGCATTTCCCCTGCCTTTTTTCGCTCTTTTTCTCATGCTTATTTTCTTGAAAGCCTTATTTATCAAGCTATTCCATACTTTTAATCAAACGTTTAATTACCTCTGGCTGACGTACCAACGGTACGTTTCCTTGCTTTTTTCACGCTTTTTTTCAGGCTTTGCTCATACCTTTGCACTTGCTTTTGGACACAAAAAAACGAGGAAAACAGGAGGCAATCCTCCGATTTTCACTCGTTTTAGGGAACGACTTATTTGACTGAGAATACATAATGTTTTGCTACGGAACGATTGAGTTTTCCGATAACATTAATTCCTTTCAAGCGAGTAGATCTACCTAACGAAGATACATCTTGGATCTTTAACCATGGTTTATATTCTGAACCAATTCCTGAGCCACGACCTTCCTTAATCCACTTCTCAATTTTAGATGTTCTTTTTCTTTTAGACATAAAAACACCCCTTTAGACAATCATATCTAAAGGGGGAAAGCTTCGCAACTTTCTTTAAAACATCGTGACTTTCTTCAAAACATCGCATCTTTTTTATAAACATCGCGACTTTATTTCAAATCCACAAAACGTCTATTTCCCTCACCAATCATTACTCCACTGTAACACTCTTCGCCAAGTTACGTGGTTTATCCACGTCACAGTCGCGATGAAGCGCAGCGTAATATGCGATTAGTTGCAATGGTACTACAGAGATAAGGGGTGTTAATAATTCGTGTACTTCCGGTATGATGAAACGGTCTTCATCTGTTTCAAGGCCTTTCATGGAAATAATACATGGGTTTGCACCGCGTGCTGTTACTTCTTTGACATTACCACGAATGCTCAAGTTAACATTCTTTTGAGTAGCCAAAGCAATAACTGGCGTTCCTTCTTCGATCAATGCAATAGTACCATGTTTTAATTCTCCGCCAGCAAAGCCTTCTGCTTGAATATAGGAAATTTCTTTAAGTTTTAGAGCACCTTCAAGTCCAACATAGTTATCAAGAGAACGTCCGATAAAGAAACAGTTACGAGTTACAGTTAAATATTCGTAAGCAATTTGTTCAATTTCTTCCTTGGAATCACATAATACTTCCATCGCATTTGCAACAATTCCTAATTCGTGAACAAGATCGAAATCTTGAGCGACTCCTTTTGCTTTCGCAGTTACGCTTGCAAGAATAGAAAGCACGGCTATTTGTGCTGTGTATGCTTTAGTAGAAGCAACCGCTATCTCAGGACCTGCATGCAATAGTAAAGTGTAGTCGGCTTCACGGGATAGTGTCGATCCAGGAACGTTTGTAATGGTTAATGCCTTATAGCCCAATTTCTTCACATTTACAAGCACAGAACGGCTGTCTGCTGTTTCCCCGCTTTGAGAGATGAAGATAAATAAAGGCTTTTCACTTAAAAGTGGCATATTATAACTGAACTCACTTGCTACGTGTACTTCTACCGGAATTTTTGCCAGCTTTTCAATTAGCTGCTTTCCAACAAGTCCAGCATGGTAGCTAGTACCACATGCCACGATGTAAACTCGGTCTGCATCCTTCATAGCAGCAGTAATATCAGATTCGATTGTTAGTTGTCCGTTGATATCCTGATACGCTTGGATTATTTTTCTCATCACAAGAGGCTGCTCGTCGATTTCCTTCAACATGTAGTGCGGATAAGTTCCTTTTTCAATGTCGCTGGCATCAATCGCAGCTGTATAGGAATCACGTATCATTTGATTTCCGTTTAAATCCTCGATCACAATATTATCTTTGGCAACGATAACCATTTCTTTATCCATTAGTTCGATATATTGGTTGGTTACTTGAATCATAGCCATTGCATCACTTGCCACTACGTTAAAACCATCGCCAACTCCAACTAGAAGTGGGCTCTTGTTTTTTGCCACATAAATAGTGCTATCATCTTCCGTATCTAGTAATGCAAGGGCATAAGAACCGATAAGTAGAGTTAGAGTTTTACGGAATGCTTCTTTCGTAGAAAGTCCTTCATTT
>Ga0224735_1019_pt1 | contig 21948 bp, 21 predicted proteins | sample IA12soil_MG_GH6A_2_FD_161635 | JGI IMG/M metagenome (GOLD analysis project Ga0224735, IMG submission 161635) | Enriched cells from agricultural soil in Iowa, United States - IA12soil_MG_GH6A(+) | ecosystem: Environmental > Terrestrial > Soil > Agricultural land | place: USA: Iowa | collected... | reverse complement strand
GCTAAAAACATTACTTTTTCGTCATCCTCAAGTTCAGCTATTTCCTCTTCTATTTTGGCACAAATAACAATTACTTCCGCATTTTCTTCTTTAGCAAATTCCCTTACCTTTTGAACATATTCATTATTCGTCGGGTCAGCCACTTCATCTTCCCCAACATTCGCAACATATAAAACAGGCTTACTTGTTAATAGATGTAATCCTTTAACGAGCTTTGCTTGTTCTTCTGTAAATTCAACCGAACGTGCTGGTTTATCAGCCTCAAAAGCCTCTTTTAATTTTACTAGGACCTCATATTCTGCCACTGCGTCTTTATCTTTTTGCTTTGCCAGCTTTTCTACTCTGCCGATTCTTTTTTCTACTGACTCAAGGTCAGCAAGAACCAATTCAAGATTAATGGTTGTAATATCATCAATTGGATCCACTTTTCCAGACACATGTGTAATATTACCATCAGCAAAACAACGTACTACATGACAAATTGCATCCACTTGGCGAATATGGGAAAGAAATTTATTTCCTAACCCTTCTCCTTTGCTTGCTCCTTTTACAATCCCGGCAATATCCGTAAATTCAAAAGCCGTTGGCACAGTTTTTTTCGGTTGAACAAGTTCTGTTAATTTATTTAAACGTTCATCTGGAACCTCAACAATTCCCACATTAGGATCAATCGTACAAAATGGATAGTTTGCAGATTCTGCCCCAGCTTTTGTTATTGCATTAAATAATGTAGACTTTCCGACATTCGGCAATCCTACAATACCCGCTGTAAGCGCCATTCTTGGTCACTCCCCTAAAAATCTATTTATTAATTCAAAATTCCATTCCTCTTATCTTTTGCGAAAAATAAACCTTTCACAATTATATGGATAATATAACAAATGCGCAAGCGCCTTGCACACCAGCATATGGATTTCTTGGTCACGGGCTTGAGATAAAGGAGACACAACGAGAGGCGAATCAATATTGACTTATCGTAGGGATGAGATGGAGAAATCCACTAGCTGATAGGCGCTGTAGCTAGATGTAGACTATTTTCTAAAATTAACTGAGGTGTAGATTTACAATTTGTACCTTCCAAAAATAATAAAAAAGCATGAATCTATTCTTCATGCTTTACTAAAACCTTCTTCATTTTTCTAGTGAATTCTTTACGGGGAATCATAACACTATGACCGCATCCTTCACATTTTATACGAATGTCCATCCCCATACGAATGACCTTCCAACGATTTGTTCCACACGGGTGCTGCTTTTTCATTTCAACAATATCATTTAGCCCAAATTCTTTTTGCTCCATGATTTATTCCCCCCTATGAACCCGATGATTATAAAGATCAGCATCTTCATTTCGAGAATACATTACAAGCTTCGGAAAAGGTGCTTTAATTCCATTAGCATCTAAAGCCATCTTAATTTCCTTTCGCAGCATTCTTGCGATATACCAATGATACATTGGCTTGGTTTCTGCAACCACTCTTAACATTATATCGGAAGTTCCTAGTTGTTGAACACCTAATAATTCTGGTAGACTAACTATTTCCTCATATTTATTTGACATATTTGGCAATAATTCCTCTATAACTTTTTCAGCCTTTTCTATATTTCCATCATAAGGTATATTTATATCTACTACCGCTAAACTATTGTGTATGGAGTAATTTGTAACCTCGGTAATTCTTCCATTAGGTAAGATATGCAGTTCCCCTGTCCAACTTTTAATCTTCGTTGTGCGCAGCCCTATTTCTTCAACAGTTCCAACATATTTTCCAATCCCTACATAGTCTCCTACGGAAAACTGGTCCTCAAAAATAATAAAAAAACCCGAAATAATATCGCGAACCAGACTTTGTGCGCCAAAACCAACCGCAAGTCCTACGATTCCTGCTCCAGCCAATAACCCCTTGACATCAATAGTTAATAACGAAAGAATAGTTATTAAAGCTACAAAATAGACTACATAAGTAATAATATTTTCAAGTAGTTTCTGTAAAGTATTTTCTCTTCTTTCTGAAATACGAAGCGGTGATTTTGATCGTACTCTAAAAATATTTCGAATTGCCGCTCTCCCAATTTTAATAACAATCGAAGCTATCACAAGAACAACAATAATTTTTAATATAATTTCTCCAATGTTGACCCATAAATCTTCGTCAAGCAATTTAGCAATTGCACTGTTTACTATTTTCTCAAGATAACTCAAGTGGGCTTATACCTCCTTTTCCCTCTCCAAGTAATATTATTTTATCAAGATTTTTTTTATTTTTGTATGAAAGCAACTTACTTGTATCCTCTGTTTATTATTCCAATATAAAATTAAAACTTTTTACCAATTAAAACTAAAAATACATCAATTACGCCATTAACATGTAAATATATTATTTTTCCAAACTTTCCATACTCTATGTATAGAAAAATACATTCCTCCGTATACTGTTAATACCATTAACAAGGGGTGGACAGTATGAATATTGGCAAAGGCCTTTTTGATCGTAAAATAGAAGAAGTTAAAATTCCATATGATGATATTACTGCCAAGGGCACAGTTGCGAGGCATTTATTATCCATGCTACCTGAAGAAATAGAAATACCAATTATTATTGTTTGTATTGGAACTGACCGTTCAACTGGAGATTCATTAGGTCCACTTATTGGAACTTTTCTTAAAGAAAAGGGAAAGTCTCCTTTTCATATATATGGGACACTCGAAGATCCCATACACGCTGTAAATTTAGAGGAAAAACTTCAAGCAATAAAAAGTACATATGAACACCCTTTTATTATCGGTATCGATGCATGTCTAGGAAAACTAAAAAGTGTTGGAATGATACAAATTGGAGATGGACCTGTTAAACCTGGGGCTGGTGTTAAGAAGGAATTACCATCTGTTGGAAACATGCATATTACCGGCATAGTGAATGTTAGTGGATTCATGGAGTTTTTTGTATTACAAAATACCCGCTTGCATTTAGTTGTAAACATGGCCAAAACCATTGCAGACGGAATATACAGAGCTGGACTTTCCTATCGATATCAACATTCTTTGCTGAAACTAAAATGGAGTGAGGGTCAGGAAAATACTATTTAAATTTGAAAGGAAGAAGATAGATTATACAATAATCTACCTTCTTTTTCTATTTATATAGAGGAAGTTCACACTTTACTTAAAAAATCTAACAAATAAATAGAAAAGCATCTTCGAAAATAATAAAATATTTAAAACAATATTTTCGGAAAGGTGGATTCTAGTGGCTCTAATTCAATGCCAATTTTATTCAGAAGTATTAAATTTAAGCACTTCAATGACTGTTATTTTACCCCAACAAACTACTACACAGATTGGAATGGAAAATAATAGAGGGAGAGAAAAGCTTCAAACCCTTTACTTACTTCATGGCCTAAGTGACGACGATACCATTTGGACAAGAAGAACTTCCATAGAAAGATATGTTGCCCCACTAGGATTAGCTGTGGTAATGCCGCAAGTCCATCATAGTTTTTACACCGATATGAAATATGGAAATAAATATTGGACCTTTTTAACAGAAGAAATTCCATCTATTGCTAGATCTTTTTTTCCATTATCTGATGCAAGAGAAGATAATTTTGTTGCAGGACTATCCATGGGTGGATATGGAGCATTAAAATGGGCTTTGAATTACCCGGAACAATTTTGCGCAGCTGCTAGTTTATCTGGTGTCACCGATATTGTGAAAAGAATAAAAACCTCATCTCCTGAAGATGGTCTTTTCCCCCTAATTTTTGGTACTGAAGACATATCCGGTACAAAGAATGATTTATTTTTCTTAATAGAAAGTGTAAGTAAACTCAAGGAAAAACCATTAATATATCAGGCTTGTGGAACAGAAGACTTTTTATATGAGGATAATATCCGTTTTAAAGAACTCTGCGAAAAAGTGAACTACAAAATTACTGTCAATTTTGGACCCGGTGAACATGAGTGGGGTTACTGGGATACTACTATTCAAGATGTTTTAGAATGGCTTCCGTTAAAAAAATCAAATTAAAAAGGGGAGCGAATTCTCCCCTTTAAAAAACCAAATGATAAAAATGGATGATAGTTACAATAATTGCTACAACGATAATACCAGGCAATAAATTTGCCACCCGAATTTTTGTAATACCGATGATATTCAAACCGATAGCACAAATCATAATTCCACCGGTGGCTGTCATCTCTTTAATAAATGCGTTCATGATTTCCTTTGGAACAAAATGATCTATTTGGGTAGCAAAAAGGGCAATAATTCCTTCATATAAAACTACTGGAATAACAGAAAAAACAACACCAATTCCCAGTGTAGTAGTAAGAATAAGTGCAGTAAAACCATCAATAATTGCCTTTGTATACAGAACATTATGATCTCCGCGAATTCCGCTGTCTAATGCACCAATAATAGCCATTGCGCCAATAACAAATATTAAAGTTGCTGTTACAAATCCCTCTGCAATACTACCTTGATTACTGGAACCTATTTTCTTTTCCAACCATTTTCCCAATTGATTTAATTTATCCTCCAGTGCCATGACTTCGCCTATAACCGCACCAAATACCAGACTTAAAATAACGATTAAAAAGTTGCCGCTCTTAAACCCCATTTGCAAACCTAATACCATTACCGCTAAACCTATTGCATGCATAACGGTTCCCTTTAGTTTTTCTGGGATTCTATGTAATAACTTTCCTAGGAAGGATCCAATGATAATGCAAATCCCATTTACAATGGTTCCTAATAAAACCATACCCTCACCCTTTTCCATATCACTGCTTATAAATAAATTTGCCTTTTTGTTATTACTTTTAAACCGCTTCGTGTCAGTCTCTCTTAAGAGGAAGGATTAAGAAAAAGAGCCTTTGATATAGAAAGAAACCATCGATTAGATGGTTTCCTTCTCCTCTGGGTTTTCTAGTAACTCTAAAATCCTTTGTAAATCTTCCTGTGAGAAAAATTCAATTTCAATTTTTCCTTTTTTCTTAGATTGTTTAATGGTTACCGTTGTACCGAATCTTTCCCTTAAAAATGTTTCTTGTTCCTGTATAAAAATATTTTTCTCTACTTTTGGTTTCTTCGTTTCACGTGAAACATTTTCATTCAACTGTTGAACCAACTTTTCTAATTGGCGGACATTTAAACCGTTTTTTATCACTTCATCTACTACAGCTTGTAGCTTGTCCTTTTTCTTTAACCCAAGTAGTGCCCGACCGTGTCCCATCGAAATATCACCATTTGATATGAGGTCTTGAATCTTCTTAGGGAGAACTAATAGTCTTAAGTGATTTGCTATATGGGGTCTGCTTTTACCAAGACGTTTTGCCAATTGCTCTTGTGTTAGGTTCAGACGATCCATTAGTGTTTGGTACGCAGTCGCTTCTTCAATTGGAGTTAAATCCTCCCGCTGCAAGTTTTCTAAAACAGCAAGTTCCATCATTTGCTGTTCGTCCAAATCTCGAACTACCACTGGAACTTTATCTAATTTTGCCTCTTTGGCTGCACGATAACGTCTTTCCCCTACAACAATTTCATAGCCCTTAATGCTTTTACGTACAATAATTGGTTGTAAAATCCCATGTTGAAGGATGGATTCCTTTAATTCTTCAATAGCCTCTGGCTGAAATATTTTTCGAGGTTGATAGGGATTTGGCCTAAGTTCTCTTATTTTTACTTCTTGAACAGCATCATCATTTTCGACATTGACATTCGTAAATAATGCATTAATTCCTTTTCCAAGTCCTTTAGCCATTCATCGCCACTTCCTTTGCCAAATCTAAGTAGACTTCTGCTCCCCTTGATTTTGGATCATACACTATAATCGGTTCCCCATGGCTCGGTGCTTCACTTAAACGAACATTACGCGGTATGATTGTCCGGTATACCTTATCTTGAAAATATTTTTTTACCTCTTCAATTACTTGAAGTCCCAAATTGGTTCTGGCATCTAACATTGTCAGAAGCACACCTTCAATCATTAAATCGTGATTTAAATGCTTTTGTACAAGACGTACGGTACTTAAAAGCTGACTTAAACCTTCAAGCGCATAATATTCACATTGAACAGGAATCAAAACTGTATCTGAAGCTGTTAAAGCGTTTATAGTTAATAGACCTAATGATGGAGGGCAATCAATAATAATGAAATCATATTCATCCTTTACCTCTGCTAAGGCACGTTTCAAGCGAACTTCTCTTGAAATAGTCGGAACTAATTCAATTTCCGCACCAGCCAATTGAATCGTTGCAGGCACAGAAAAAAGTCCCTCCACTTCAGTTGGCTTTATAACATCTTTTATTTCAATATCGTCCACAAGAACATCATAAATACATTGCTGGACATCACCCTTATCAATACCTGCACCGCTCGTTGCATTTCCTTGTGGATCTGTATCTACAAGTAATACTTTTTTCCCGATATATGCTAAGCAGGCACCAAGGTTGACAGAGGTAGTCGTCTTACCAACGCCACCTTTTTGGTTGGCAACTGAAATAATTTTGCCCAACGGATGTCACCTACCTTCAACTTCCTATTAAATTACAATCATATTATCTATTTTAACAAAATTTCTTATAATAGTTCGACTTTCGTGAAAAAAATATATTTCCAAATGGAATATTTTATATTCGGACTAAGGTATAGTATCTAGTAACCCCCTTATGATGAGGCTTTTATTGGTTTAAAACTTAAAAAGAGAAAAAAAAAGAGAAACTTAAAACTTAAGCTTCTACTAAACTGATAAATTATTTTTTACTTTTAGGAATCCTAATGGTTATTTGATAGAATTCATCAAAATCCTCTTCTTCAGAATCAAGATTTATTCCATTGTCTGTTACCATTGATAGTGATTGTCGAATGGTATTTACAGCAATCCTCATATCTTTACTGAAAGCTTGTCTTTTTGGCCTTGGCTTTTTCTCTGGTTTATTTAGCAGTCTTACAACCGCTTCTTCTGTTTGCTTTACATTTAAATTTTTGGAAATTATATCATTTAATACACGTATTTGCATTTCTGGATCTTTTAAAGGAATAAGTGCTCTAGCATGTCTCTCTGTAATTGATTTCTGTAATAATGCATCTTGAATTTCTTGCGGAAGCTTTAATAGACGAAGCTTATTCGCTACGGTCGATTGTCCTTTTCCTAGCCTTTGTGCTAATGCTTCCTGTGTTAAATTATGTAAATCCAAAAGTTTACCATATGCAATTGCTTCTTCAATCGGTGAAAGTTCTTCTCGCTGTAAGTTTTCTATTAATGCAACAGAAGCAGTTTCGGTATCATTTAAATTTTTCACTATTGCTGGAACAGTATCCCATTCAAGCAATTGGATTGCTCTGAATCTACGTTCGCCAGCAATAATTTCATATTGCCCAGGTTCGTATTCACGTACTACAATCGGCTGAATAATTCCATGGGTATGTATGGTACGCGCTAGTTCTTGAATTTTTTCCTCGTTAAATATCGTCCTTGGCTGAAATCGATTAGGAACAATATTAGAGATAGGAATTTTTCGAACTTCCTCTTTGTCATTTTCTAATTCCGTCTCGAATTCTATCTCTAACTCTTCTTCCTTTTCGCCCACACCAAAAAAACGAGAAAAAGGATGCTTCATTTTCCTACACCACCTTTAAGAAACTCCCTACCTACTTATTCTCTATTATAAGACAAGTTCCTGCATTTTCGTGGGATATTTTTCGTGTTTTTCCTACATAATACGAATCATTGATTAAATTAAAGTCAATACAACAGTTTTTTGCTATTTACACTTTTTTCTCTATAAACAAGTGAAGAAAATTTTATTCCAAAGGGAGCTTATTAGGTGTTCCTGGTTTACGCGGATACTTTGTTGGTGTCGATTTATCTTTTTTTACGATAATAATATTCCGCTCACTTTCTTCTAAAGGCAAAGTGAAGGAATGAACCTCTTGTACATTTCCGCCAAGAATTTTAATTCCCTTTTGTGCTTTTTCTAACTCCTCTTTTGCATTTGCAGCTTTCATAGCTACAAATGTGCCCCCAACCTTAACTAGAGGCAAACATAATTCACTTAGGACAGACATTCTTGCAACAGCTCGTGCGGTTACCATGTCATACTTTTCCCGATGATGTTTATTTTTTGCGAAAGTTTCAGCCCTATCATGATAAAAAGAGGTCTGATCCAGCTCTAATTCCTTAGCGAGATTATTTAAAAATGTAATCCGCTTCTGTAAAGAATCTACGATTGAAACCTTTAAGTCGGGAAAGCAAATTTTTAATGGAATACTGGGAAATCCCGCGCCAGCACCTACATCACATAGATGGATTGGCCGATTTAGATTTACAAAAAAGGCAGCAGATATGGAATCAAAGAAATGCTTTAAATATACATCTTCCTTTTCCGTAATCGCGGTTAAATTCATTTTTTCGTTCCATTCCACTAGTAACTCAAAATAACGTTCAAATTGTTGCAGTTGTTTAGAGGATAGGATTATTCCCTTATCCTCTAACTTTTGAACAAATTGCTCCACATTCATATAAGAATCATTCCTTATTCATTGTCTCCTGAAACTTTTGCAATTTTGCCATGCTCGATATAAACCAGAAGGATGGATATATCAGATGGATTTACCCCAGATATTCTAGATGCTTGTGCAATAGAGATTGGACGTATTTTATTCAGCTTTTGTCGCGCTTCCGTTGCAATACCATTAATATCGTTATAATCAATATTCTCCGGTATTTTCTTATCTTCCAATTTCTTCAAGCGTTCCACCTGTTGCAATGATTTATCAATATAACCTTCATACTTGATTTGAATTTCAACTTGTTCCTCAACTTCTTTTGATAATTCTTTCTCAGTAGGAACTAGCATTTTTATATGCTGATAATTCATTTCAGGGCGCTTTAATAAATCTGATGCCCGAATGCCATCCTTTAATTCACTGCCCCCCACTTCACGAATAAGGCTTTGTGTTTGCTCATTAGGTTTAATAATAATGGAGCGGAGGCGTTCTTTTTCTTCTTCTATAGCTTCTTTTTTCGCCAAGAATTTTTGATATCTTTCCTCGGAAATTAACCCTATCTGATATCCAATTTCCGTTAATCGTAAGTCCGCATTGTCATGGCGTAATAATAAACGATACTCTGCTCTTGATGTTAACAATCGATACGGTTCATTAGTCCCTTTTGTTACCAAGTCATCTAATAATACCCCAATATAAGCATCAGATCTGCTTAGTATAATACCTTCTTTTCCTAATGCCTTTCTTGCAGCATTAATTCCAGCCATTATACCTTGTCCTGCTGCTTCTTCATAACCTGATGTTCCGTTAATCTGACCAGCTGTAAACAGATTCTGTACAGCCTTTGTTTCTAATGTTGGCCATAATTGAGACGGGGTAACTGCATCATATTCAATCGCATATCCCGCTCTCATCATTTGGGCATTCTCAAGGCCAGGGACCGTTTTCAACATTTCATGTTGAACTTCTTCAGGCAAACTCGTAGATAAACCTTGTACATATACTTCTTCTGTATTTCGACCTTCTGGTTCTAAGAAAATTTGATGCCTTGGTTTATCACTAAAACGAACCACTTTATCTTCAATAGACGGGCAATAACGCGCGCCTGTTCCTTTTACCATGCCGGAAAACATCGGTGAACGATGAAGATTTGCATCAATTATTTGATGAGTATGTTCATTTGTATACGTTAACCAACAAGGTAATTGGTCTGTTATATATTTAGTCGTCTCATAGCTGAACGCTCGCGGTTCCTCATCACCAGGCTGGATTTCCGTTTTACTATAGTCAATCGTGTGGCTATTAACCCTTGGAGGCGTTCCCGTTTTAAAACGAACTAGATCAAACCCAAGGCTTTCAAGGTTTTCTGATAATTTTATGGATGGTTGCTGATTGTTTGGACCACTGGAATATTTAAGATCACCTATAATGATTTCGCCGCGTAAGAAAGTTCCTGTTGTGAGAACAACAGTATTTGCACGATATATAGCACCAGTTTTGGTAATGACACCTTTACAAACACCATCTTCTACTACTAGCTCTTCTACCATTCCTTGTATTAACGTTAGATTTGGTTGATTTTCCAATGTTTTTTTCATTTCATGCTGATATTGGTGCTTATCCGCTTGAGCACGTAATGCTTGGACGGCAGGACCCTTACCTGTATTTAACATCCTCATTTGAATGTAGGTTTTATCAATATTTCTACCCATTTCTCCGCCCAATGCGTCAATTTCCCTTACCACCACACCTTTGGCAGGTCCTCCTATGGATGGGTTACATGGCATATAGGCAACCATGTCAAGGTTAATGGTAATCATTAATGTTTTTGCACCTATTCGTGCAGATGCTAATCCAGCTTCACAGCCCGCATGTCCAGCACCTACAACTATTACATCAAATTGTCCTGCTTCATATTGTTGCATAATGGATTTCCCTCCTTACATCATCCATCCTTATTTTCCTAAACAAAATTGTGAAAAAAGCTGATTAATTAAGCCGTCTTGAACACTATCCCCAATTATCTCACCAAGTAAATCCCAAGTCCGTGTTAAATCTATTTGAATAATATCAATTGGAGTTCCTACTTCAATTCCATTCATTACTTCTTCAATTGCTTGTAATGCTTGGCTGATTAAAGCAATATGGCGACTGTTAGATACATAGGTCATATCCTGGGCTTCAATGGATCCTTGAAAATACATTGCAGCAATTGCTTCCTCTAATTCATCTACACCCTTATCTTCTAATAGAGATGTAGTGACAATCCTATGATTCTTTGCCAGTTCTTTTACCTTCTCCATATTGATCTTTTGCTCTAAGTCTGTCTTATTAATAATGACAATGACATCCATACCTTCAACGGCTTCAAAGAGCTGCTCATCCTCTTTTGTTAATTCGTCTGCATAATTAAGGACCAAAAGAATTAAGTCGGCTTCTTTTAATACTTTTCTTGAACGTTCGACACCGATTCGCTCTACGATATCTTCCGTTTCACGAATTCCGGCAGTATCCACTAGTCTTAACGGCACACCGCGAACATTTACATATTCTTCAATCACATCACGTGTAGTCCCGGGAATATCCGTTACAATTGCTTTGTTTTCCTGAACAAAACTATTTAATAATGATGATTTTCCTACATTTGGCCTACCAATAATAACAGTAGAAAGACCTTCTCGCAATATTTTCCCCTGATGAGATGTTTGTAGTAATTTTTTTAACTCATCCCTGATGTAATATGCCTTTTCCTTTAACATTTTGTGAGTCATTTCTTCTACATCATCATACTCCGGATAGTCGATATTGACTTCCACATGGGCAACTACTTCTAATATTTCTTGACGCAGAGTCTTTATAAGCCTTGATAATCGGCCTTCCATTTGGCCAATCGCTACATTCATTGCCCGATCCGTTTTTGCTCTAATTAAATCCATTACTGCTTCGGCCTGTGATAAATCAATCCGTCCATTTAGAAAGGCCCTTTTGGTAAATTCCCCTGGTTCTGCAAGCCTTGCCCCAGAGTATAAAACTAACTGTAATACTCGATTGACAGATACAAGGCCTCCATGGCAATTTATTTCAACGACGTTTTCCCTAGTAAAGGTTTTAGGCGCTCGCATCACACTGACCATTACTTCTTCAATTACTTCCTCTGTTTTGGAATCTATTATGTGGCCATAATGGATGGTGTGAGATGGAACATCCTTCAGCCTTTTACCGCCAACACCTTTAAATACTTTATCGGCAATTATGATTGCATCCTCACCGCTTAGCCGAACAATTGCAATGGCTCCTTCGCCCATAGGAGTCGATATTGCAGCAATCGTATCAAGCTCCATTGACCTTCACCTCATTTCAAAAATTTTTATCCATATATTTTAAATGGAACACAGTCCTACTTATCCACAAAAAAGAATTCAGTGATTTCTATTTTAACTTATCCACATGTGAATAACAATAAATCTAAATTGAAAAGCGTAAGAGTCTTGGTCATCGACGTACGGATTTCGTAGTCTACGTCTGAGATAATAGAAACACAGTGAGATCATTCACAAGCTGGTGAAATTTACATCATGTAACTTATGATAGGCTAGAGAGAGAAATATACTAGACGATAGACGCTGGGGCTACCCATCCAAAAAGTGCATGCCTTGATCATGACCACTTCTTATGGGAACAAGTACAAGATTATGGAACTTCGCTTTTTCTGCGCAAAAAAAAACTCCATGCTGGTCTAGCAGCACAGAGCTTATTATTTTGGAGATATTACCAAATATCGATTTGGCTCAACACCTTCTGAATAGGTTTCAATTTGATCATTGTTTGCTAAATAGCTATGGATAATTTTCCTTTCAAAAGATGGCATTGGTTCTAATTTTATTGGGCTTTTTGTGCGCAGCACTTTATGTGTTAGCTTTTGCGCTAACTGTTGAAGTGCCTGTTCACGCCTTTCACGGTAATCTTCCACATTCAATGTAATCGTAAAATGTTGATTAGTATGTCGATTGGAAACAAGCTGAGTTAAATACTGTAGAGAATTCAATGTTTGCCCTCTTTTTCCAATAAGCAATCCCATTTTTTCTCCCGATAATTTAATTTCCACTAATCGACCATATTGTACGACATCGATTTTAGGATAAATGCCCAATTCCTTTGTAATATTAAGCAAATAATTTTTTGCCTCTTCAATAGGATCCGGCTTTAATTGAACATGAACAGTAGCCGGCTTTGCACCAAATAATCCAAACAATCCCTTTTTTCCTTCATCAATGACACGGACATGAATGCGATCTTTTGTTGTGTTTAATTCCCTAAGAGCTGACTCGACTGCTTCCTCGACACTTTGTCCTGTAGCAGTAACTTCTTTCACCTTTTAGCTCCCCCCGATTTCGCAATTGTAGCTACTTCCTTTTTCATCTCAGGACCTTTAATAAAATAGGTTTGGATGATCATGAAAATATTCCCGACAATCCAATATAACGGTAATGCCGAAGGAAGATTCCAAGCTATTACAATAATCATGATAGGCATTACCCATAGCATTACTGCCATTTGAGGATTTTGATTTTGCGGTCCGGCCATCATGACTTTTTGCTGAATAAACGTAGTAACACCTGCTACAATAGCTAAAATATAATCATTAGCCCCTAAATCAAACCAAAGGAAAGACGAGTCTCTGATGTCAGGAGTACGATTAATAGCATGATAGAATCCGTATAAAATAGGCATTTGGATTACCAAAGGAAGACATCCAGCTAATGGGTTAACCTGGTATTTTTGAAAAAGCTGCATTGTTTCTTGCTGAAGCTGTTGTTGTGTTTTGGCATCCTTTGAACTATATTTTTTTCGTAATTCCTGTAATTCTGGTTGAAGAACCTGCATTGCCTTAGAGCTTTTCGTTTGCTTAATCATTAAAGGTAAAATAACCAAACGAATCAGTATAGTGACAACAATAATAGATAACCCAAAACTATTGCCAAATAAATGAGCTACTTTAATAATTAATAGTGATAATGGATATACAATATACTCATTCCAGACTCCCTTACTCTCTGGAGTAATATCCTTGTTAAATTCTGTACATCCTGATAAAACCGTAATCAACGCTATTAATAAAGCTGCTAGGAATATTTTCTTCTTCAATCCTATAGTTCCCCCCTACTTTTTCTTAAAATAATCTCCTTTAATTGCCTTCGCTATTTTTAGTACATGTTCTAAGCTTTTTTTTACTTCATGAAAATTCATTTCGGCCGCTGGTTTCCTAGCGATGATCACATAATCATATTCGCTCTCTATGTAGGGGTACATCTCGTGGAATGCTTGGCGAATATATCTCTTTATTTCAACTCGTTTTACTGCCTTGCCTATTTTTTTGCTTACAGATAAACCTATTCGGAAGTTTTTTTGATTTTCCTTCTTTAATATGTAAATAACAAATTGCCTATTTGCAAATGACTTTCCATTTTTAAACACATATTGAAATTCTATGTTTTTCTTAATACGATGCGCTTTGTTCATCTTTATCACCTGCTCTTCAAGCAAATTCCACTTCCGGCTTTTCTATTTTGTCTAGCTTCAGTACCTATCGACTAGCAAACTACAGTATCCTCCCTAAGATAAGTCAACATCAGGCAAATTACACCTAATTTTACCGGTGAAAATGGTAGTTCAATTTTCTACAGATCGTGAACTACACACTGTGTTTCCTAAATCTCAGTCAAAGCCCTACAGTTTGTATGTCGATGAGCAAGGCACTTCCACTTTTCATTTTTATTTAAAAAAAAACCACTGAGACGTTTCAGTGGTCTTAAGCTGATAATACTTTTCTTCCTTTACGACGACGGCTAGCTAAGACTTTACGTCCATTTTTTGAGCTCATTCGTGCACGGAATCCGTGAACTTTGCTTCTTTTACGTGCATTTGGTTGATAAGTTCTTTTCATTCTATGACACCTCCTTCGAGGATAACAATTATTTCAGTAAAAGACAGTCCTTTCAATTATAAAGATGATGTACAGTAATTGTCAACTGGTGATTCCATTACCAAATTTTATCGTTCCTTTTCCATGCGAATACGTATTGTGGATAAAATTTTCGACAAATTTTCTTATCCACAACATTTATTGACATGTTTTGAACAAATTATTTTCCTGTTAATAATTTTTTTCCACATAGACTGGGTGTTGTGGATAATTTATAAATATCATTGCACCGTCAATGATTATTTGATATGATAAATGTGTTTTCACTCTGAATACATCTTTTTCTAAAATACATTTATCCACAGATGTGAATAACTTGTGGATAGTTTATATACAACGCTTGAATAAACTTGTCCACAAACAGTGAATAATGTCGAAATCTGTTTTTCTTTCCTTATTATATGTTTTTCCACAATGAATATAGTTGAATAATTATTAATCTATTATTTTCGAACGAAACAATGTTACACAATAGAATAGAAGAAAAGTAGATTTTCATACAGACAAGCAATACAAGCATTGTAATAACAAAAATAAAGGCTAAGGGAGGGTATGGTGTTGGAAAATATAACTGATCTTTGGAATAAAGCATTATCGATTATTGAAAAAAAGATCAGTAAGCCCAGTTTTGAAACCTGGTTAAAATCAACGAAGGCCCATTCATTAAAGGGTGATACTTTTATTGTCTCCGTACCAAATGATTTTGCTAGGGATTGGCTTGAAGGTAGATATGTACCGTTAATTTCAGGAGTTCTTTACGATATTACTGGTGAAGAGCTTTTTGTGAAATTTATTATTCCTCAAAACCAAGAGGATCAAGATTTTCAGATTCCCGTTTCTAAGCAAAAGAAATTAATAAGCGAAGAACCGGTCGAATCAAACCAAAATATGCTGAATCCAAAGTATACTTTTGACACCTTTGTTATAGGATCCGGGAACCGTTTTGCTCATGCTGCCTCTTTGGCTGTGGCAGAGGCTCCGGCTAAAGCATACAATCCATTTTTTATTTATGGTGGTGTAGGATTAGGCAAAACCCATTTAATGCATGCTATCGGGCATTATGTGATTGAACATAATCCGACAGCAAAAGTTGTTTATCTTTCCTCTGAAAAATTTACAAATGAATTTATTAATTCTATTCGCGATAATAAAGCGGAGTATTTCCGCAATAAATATCGAAACGTCGATATCCTATTAATAGATGATATTCAATTTTTAGCTGGAAAAGAATCAACTCAAGAAGAATTTTTCCATACCTTTAATGCCTTACATGAAGAAAGCAAGCAAATTGTCATATCGAGTGATAGACCGCCTAAAGAAATACCGACGCTCGAAGATCGCTTAAGGTCACGATTTGAATGGGGACTAATTACAGATATTACACCGCCTGACTTAGAAACAAGGATTGCCATCCTTCGAAAAAAGGCTAAAGCGGATGGACTTGATATACCAAATGAAGTAATGCTATATATTGCTAATCAAATTGATTCTAATATTAGGGAGCTTGAGGGTGCTTTAATTCGCGTTGTCGCATATTCCTCCTTAATAAATAAAGATATCAACGCAGATTTAGCTGCTGAAGCATTAAAAGATATCATTCCTAGCTCTAAACCTAAGGTAATAACTATACTTGATATCCAGAAAAAAGTTGGGGAAGAGTATAATGTTAAGCTGGAAGATTTCAAAGCGAAAAAACGAACACAATCTGTGGCATTTCCGAGGCAAATTGCTATGTATTTAGCTAGAGAACTGACAGATTTTTCTCTACCTAAAATTGGAGAAGAATTTGGTGGCCGAGATCATACAACTGTAATCCATGCTCACGAAAAAATTGCAAAGATGATTCAAACTGATGGACAACTACAGAAGAAAATTGATGAAATATGTAATATCTTAAAAAGCTGATTTATTTTTTTAGGGGATATTGTGAATAACATTACCTACTATATACACAGTCTATCCACATGTGGATAGACTGTATTTCCTTTGCACTTTTCGAGTTATCCACAAATCCACATCCCCTATTACTATTACTACGATTTTAAAAAAGAATATTATTAATATAAGCGGGGGCTCAAGTCATGAAATTTTCAATTCAACGTGATCGTCTGATCCAAAGTGTACAGGACGTTATGAAGGCAATTAGTACTAGAACTACCATTCCTATTCTGACAGGAATAAAAATTGTTGCATCTAATGAGGGTGTAACTTTAACAGGTAGTGATTCAGATGTATCAATTGAATCTTTTATTCCTACAGAAGAAGATGGAGCTGAATTAGTAGAGATCCATTCCACAGGTGGAATTGTTCTGCAAGCTAAGTTTTTTGGAGAAATTGTAAAAAAACTGCCAATGGATACTGTTGAGATGGAGGTAGTCAATCAGTTTCAAACAGTTATTCGATCAGGTAAAGCTGAATTTAATCTAAATGGTTTGGATCCAGAGGAATATCCTCACTTGCCGCAGATTTCTGAAGAAAATATTATTAGAATCCCAACTGATATATTAAAAAATGTTATCCGTCAAACGGTTTTTGCAGTATCTGCTTCCGAAACACGTCCAATCTTGACAGGTGTAAACTGGCAGCTGGAAAATAATAAACTTTCCTGTATTGCAACAGATAGCCATCGGTTAGCAAAACGAACTGCAGAAGTAGAAACGACAGGTGAATTACAATACAATATTGTTATACCTGGGAAAAGTTTAAATGAATTAAGTAAGATTTTAGATGACAATAATGAACCAGTTGAAATTGTAATCACACAAAATCAAATTTTATTTAAGGCAAAGCATCTGTTATTCTTTTCTCGGCTATTAGAAGGGAATTATCCAGATACATCCCGATTAATTCCATCTGAAAGTAAGACAGAATTAATTATTAACACCAAAGAATTTTTACAGGCAATTGACCGTGCCTCTTTACTAGCTAGGGAAGGCCGAAATCCAAATGTAGTTAAGCTGTCGACACTTTCCTCAGGAGTTATTGAAATTTCATCCAATACACCTGAAGTAGGTAAAGTTGAGGAACAAGTTCAAAGTCATTCCATAGAAGGAGAAGATTTGAAAATTTCCTTTAGTGCTAAATATATGATGGATGCACTCAAAGCATTAGAAGGACTAGAAATTAAAATTAACTTTACGGGTGCCATGCGTCCATTTATCATTCATCCGATGAATGACGAATCTATTATTCAACTTATCCTTCCTGTAAGAACGTATTAAATTAAAGGGTGAATCGGTGACATTTAGATCACCGATTTTCTTGTTTAAACAACCAATAACATTGTCCCTCTTTCAATACCATTTCTGTACCATCTAAGGTTGTTCCCACTTATCTTATTCAAAAAAAGTTATTAACATGTGGATAAAGTTTTATAAAAGCACATTAAAATTTGTATGTATAAAGATGGCTTTGTATTCGTTAAAAATATTTAGTAAAATTATAAATTAGATACTAAAATGAGGATGGTATATAAATTTGGATAAAAATGTAAAAATCGAAACCGAGTATATTACGTTAGGGCAATTCCTTAAATTATCTGATGTGATCCAAAGTGGTGGAATGGCCAAGTGGTTTTTAAGTGAACATGAGGTATATATAAATGGCATTCAGGACCAAAGAAGAGGGAGAAAGCTGCATGAAGGTGATAAAGTAGAAATACCGGGGATTGGCCAGTTCGTTATTGCTAGATAAAATGGTCAAGTCCTGATTCGTCTCTATTATGATCCGTATATGGAATAAAGGATGTTACAAAATGTATATAGAGGAACTGGAATTACGTAATTATCGAAATTATGAAAAGCTTTCTATTACCTTTGAAGACAAAGTAAATGTTATTCTCGGAGAAAATGCACAAGGAAAAACAAATGTAATGGAATCTCTGTATGTTTTAGCAATGGCAAAATCTCACCGTACAACAAATGATAAAGATTTAATACGCTGGGACGAAGAATATGCTAAAATAAATGGGAGGATAAAAAAAGCGAGCGGTTCTTTTCCATTAGAGCTAATCATCTCCAAAAAGGGAAAAAAGGCTAAATTTAACCATATTGAGCAACGGAAGCTAAGTCAATATATTGGAAATATGAATGTCGTCATGTTTGCTCCTGAGGATTTAAATCTTGTAAAAGGAAGTCCGCAAGTAAGACGGCGTTTTATTGATATGGAGATCGGGCAGGTTTCACCTGTGTATTTGCATGATATAGGCCAATATCAAAAAATACTGCAGCAACGAAACCATTATTTAAAGCAACTTCAAATAAAAAAGCAAACCGATGAAACAATGTTGGATGTTTTAACAGAACAATTTATTCAAAGTGCTGTGAAGATTATCATAAAGAGGTTTGACTTTATTAAAATGCTTCAGGAATGGGCAAGTCCTATTCATACTGGTATCTCAAGAGGTTTAGAATCGCTGAAAATTAATTATAAGCCTTCGATAGATGTATCAGAAGAGTTGGATTCGTCAACCATGTTAAAGATATATGAGGAAAAATTTTCCTCCATTCGAAATAGAGAGATTGAACGTGGTGTGACATTAGTAGGTCCTCACAGAGATGACATGACTTTTTATGTAAATGACCGCGATGTACAGACATTTGGCTCCCAAGGTCAACAGCGTACAACAGCCTTATCTTTAAAGCTGGCAGAAATAGAACTTATTCACGCTGAAATTGGTGAGTATCCTATCCTTCTTTTAGACGATGTGCTTTCTGAATTAGATGATTATCGGCAATCACATTTGTTAAACACCATTCAAGGAAAGGTCCAAACATTTGTTACAACAACTAGCATAGAAGGAATTGATCATCAAACGTTAAAGGAAGCATCAACCTTTTTTGTTAAAGAGGGTTGTATTACCCGCGAAAAATGAGGTGAAAATGTGTATATTCATGTAGGTGAGGATGTGTTGGTCGGGAGCAATGAAATAATTGCTATTTTGGATAAAGAATCGGTACAAGATTCTTCTATTACGCAAGAATTTATACAAACAAGGACCAAGGAAGTCATCAATTTATCAAAGGGTGAATTCAAATCCATTATTATTACCAGTCATCATGTTTATCTTTCACCACTCGCCTCAAGTACCCTTAATAAACGAACAAAATACGAGAATCAACAGATCTCTTGATAAAATAAATAGTGCATGTTTACACAATTGTTTTATATTTTATATGATTTTAATTCGGATTCATAAATAGATTTATTATTCCTTTCAGCGTTTATTTATTTAGGAAGTGTAGGTGAATTTCATTGCCAATGGAACAAGAACAATTGCAAAGTCAATCATATGATGAGAATCAGATACAGGTTCTTGAGGGATTAGAAGCCGTTAGAAAGCGTCCTGGAATGTATATTGGGTCAACGAGTTCAAAAGGGCTTCATCATCTCGTATGGGAAATTGTTGATAATAGTATTGATGAGGCATTAGCCGGCTTCTGCGATCAAATTGATGTCATTATCGAAAAAGATAATAGTATCAAAGTGGTGGATAATGGACGTGGTATTCCTGTCGGGATTCAAGAAAAAATGGGGCGTCCAGCCGTTGAAGTAATCCATACTGTTCTTCATGCGGGCGGTAAATTTGGCGGCGGCGGATATAAGGTCTCTGGAGGTTTACATGGGGTTGGTGCATCTGTAGTTAACGCCCTATCAAGTGAAATGGAAGTCTATGTTCATCGTGATGGAAAAATCCATTACCAGAAATATGAACGTGGGGTACCTTGCTTTGATTTGAAAGTGGTAGGTGAAACGGATCATACCGGTACAACAACTCGTTTCAAACCTGATTCGGAAATTTTTACAGAAACAACCGAGTATGATTATGATATTTTGGCAACACGTATACGTGAACTTGCCTTTTTAAATAGAGGAATCAAAATTACTATTGAAGATCAACGAGTAGACCCGCCTAAGAAACAAGAATACCATTATGAGGGTGGTATCAGATCTTATGTTGAACATTTAAATAGATCGAAAGAAGTTCTTCATGAAGAACCAATTTATGTTGAAGGGGAAAAGGATGGAATCGTTGTAGAGGTTTCCTTACAGTATAACGATGGATTTACTGGTAATATATACTCTTTTACCAATAATATTCATACTTATGAAGGCGGTACACATGAATTTGGTTTTAAAACTGCTCTAACAAGGGTCATAAATGACTATGCTCGAAAAAATGGCATGATAAAGGAAAATGACTCTAATCTATCAGGAGAAGATGTTCGTGAAGGATTAACTGCAATCGTTTCGATTAAGCATCCTGACCCGCAGTTTGAGGGTCAAACAAAGACAAAGTTGGGCAATTCAGAAGCAAGAACTATTACAGATGCTGTATTCTCCGAGCACTTTGAGAAATTCATGCTGGAAAACCCTACAGTTGCAAAGAAAATTGTTGAAAAAGGGTTAATGGCAGCACGTGCACGATTGGCTGCAAAAAAGGCACGCGAATTAACTCGACGTAAAAGTGCGCTTGAAGTATCAAGCTTACCAGGTAAACTTGCAGATTGTTCCTCTCGGGATCCTAAAATAAGTGAAATATTTATAGTGGAGGGTGACTCTGCAGGTGGATCTGCAAAACAAGGTAGAGATAGACATTTCCAGGCAATTCTGCCGTTAAGAGGGAAAATTTTAAACGTTGAGAAAGCTCGTTTAGATAAAATTTTATCTAATAACGAAATCCGTACCATTATTACAGCTCTTGGTACAGGTATTAGTGAAGACTTTGAAATTTCCAAAGCTCGTTATCATAAAGTGGTTATCATGACCGATGCCGATGTGGACGGTGCACATATTCGGACATTACTACTAACCTTTTTCTATCGTTATATGAGACAGATAATCGAAGCGGGATATGTTTATATCGCTCAGCCACCTTTATATAAAATTAGTCAAGGTAAAAAGGTCGAATATGTATACAGCGATCGTGAGCTTGAGGAAGCTTTAAGTAAAATGCCGCAACAGCCAAAACCAGGAATACAAAGATACAAAGGTCTTGGAGAAATGAACCCGGAACAGCTTTGGGAAACGACAATGGACCCTTCCAATCGAACCTTATTGCAAGTAAATTTGGAAGATGCAATTGATGCGGACGAGACATTTGAAATGCTTATGGGTGATAAGGTAGAGCCACGTCGTAATTTTATTGAAGAAAACGCCTTATATGTTAAAAATCTCGACATTTAATTGGGGTTTTAATGGTTATATAAAAAGCAATCAGTTCATGCTGGTTGCTTGATTCTCTTAAAGGAGGTTCTCTAGCTTGGCTGAAACACCGAATGCAAATATAAAAGAAGTTAATATAAGTAAAGAAATGCGCACTTCCTTCCTAGATTATGCGATGAGTGTTATCGTCGCCCGTGCACTTCCAGATGTACGTGACGGGTTAAAGCCTGTACACCGAAGAATACTTTATGCAATGAATGATTTAGGGATGACATCAGATAAAGCTTATA